>Ga0154020_10009314_pt1 | contig 11310 bp, 10 predicted proteins | sample Klosneuvirus_201_FD_109709 | JGI IMG/M metagenome (GOLD analysis project Ga0154020, IMG submission 109709) | Active sludge microbial communities from wastewater, Klosterneuburg, Austria - Klosneuvirus_20160825_MG | ecosystem: Engineered > WWTP > Aerobic digester > Activated sludge | place... | reverse complement strand
TTTTTCATATCTGAAATTTAAGATTGGTTCGTCTGATAATATTAAGAAATATAGTGTGGGACCATTTATTCGTTTTTCGATGCCGCTCAATGATTGGTTCGGAGTATATTCACAGCTAGGTGCAGGGTATGTATCTCAACCGAGTGCAAATCTCACCGGATTTTATGGTCAAATATTTCCCGCCTTGTATCTAAAAGTAAAAGATAATTTTGGTCTGAATTTTTCCACGGGTGCACTTAATTTTGAAAAATTGGGTGACAGTTGGGAAATGCACTTCAGATATGGCATCATTCCGACAATAGGTGTATCTGCTAATTTTGGTGGTAAGCGAAATGAGTAATTTTTACTTACGGAGATCAGTCGCTTTAATTTTCATTTTAGTTATTTTCAGCGGCTTTAAAGTCTCGGCACAACCAGGCAGTATTTTACTATACGGTGGAGTTAATGTGGACTATTCCCGCACGCATGAGATTAAAGAAAAAAGCTTTAAACTATTAGTTGGTGCAGGATATCAGTTAAATGATTTTTGGACCCTTGGAATAGAGTCATCAGCAGCCAATTATCAATTAGTATCAACAGAAATATTTAAGGATCATTCCTGGAGTATTGGACCTTTTGCACAATATTTTATTCCACTGAATGAGCGCTTTGGATTTTTTGTAGAGGCAGTGCCGGCCTTCAAACAATCAGCCCATCTGGGAAGTGGTTTTATTTTCTCACTGTTCCCCGCATTGTATATGAATGTAGGGCCGGATTGGGGTTTGTATTTAATTCCCGGCGGTGTATTTTATGACCCACACTTCGATGGTCCTGCCTGGAGTATTAATTTTAATTCCATTCCAACTATCGGCGTCTCTAAGAATTTTTCATTTCATAAAAAATGAAAAATGGTGTCCACCCGCAAAGAATACGGCGTGGAGCTTAAAGGGTGGATATTACCTTGAAATTGCTATTTACACTAATTAAATTCAAGTGAGTTATACCGAAACACAGTGTATTTATAATGCGATGTGCTATAAATTATCAGGTCCCCTTGGAGAAGCATGCACCGAAGCTGCTACATTCCCTTATAGAGGAGTGATTTTCTTTAATTTACCCTAGGTAATTTTCCTTTTCGACAGGACAAACGGTATTGACTTCATAGAGCCACTTCCTTCTTAGTGGAATTAATATTTGAGAAAAGGGCTGTAGCCCTGACATCTTCGTATTTCTTCTGTCACGGTTGAGCCGCACGCGTGAAGGGTAGGAGCGAACACGAACGAAGTGAAGTAAAGCGGATGACCTGACTCCACTGAGTAGTGCAGAGTACATTATTTTATTATTAGTACTCTCAGTGGAGGCACGCCCAAGCTATAAAGATCAAAACTGATCTCTCACCTTCTTAGTCCAAACCCAAACACTTAAAAGTTGTTACCTTTAGCAATCGAATAAATAGTCATGCAAAACATACAAAATTATATCTGTGGTGAGTGGGTAAGTGGCTCAGGCAACGGCCAACCTGTAGTACACGCAATCACCGGTGAGGAATTTGGTCGAGTGTCTTCGGAGGGAATTGACCTTCAGGCTGCATTTGATTTTGCCCGCAAAACCGGAAATCCCGCTATTCGCAAACTCACTTTTCAGCAAAGGGCACTGAAGCTGAAAGCATTGGCTCTATATTTAATGGAACGCAAAGAGCACTTTTATGAAGTCAGTTATAAGACCGGGGCGACCCGACAAGATAGTTGGGTGGACATCGAAGGTGGCATAGGGAATCTCTTCGCAAATGCCAGTCTAAGACGCAAGTTGCCCAATCAACCATTTGCGGTGGACGGTGATCATGTCTCGCTATCAAAGGGGGGCAGTTTTACGGCTCAACACATATTGGTACCCAAACTGGGTGTGGCTGTTCACATCAATGCATTCAACTTTCCGGTGTGGGGGATGCTGGAGAAAATAGCGGTAAATCTGTTGGCCGGTGTGCCCGCCATTGTCAAGCCGGCATCATTGACCTCATATCTGACGGAAGCTGTGGTAAGGGACATTATAGAGAGTGGCATATTGCCAGCAGGCGCACTGCAACTGATCAGCGGCTCTGCACACCATATCCTCGATTACGTCGATGAGCAGGATGTGGTCACGTTTACGGGTTCAGCCACTACGGGCAGAAAATTAAAAATACATCCAAAAATAATAGAGCACGCTGTTCCCTTCAATCTGGAGGCTGACTCGCTGAACTGCATCGTACTGGGTCAAGATGCAATGCTCGGCACGCCTGAATTTGATATCTTTATCAAGGAAGTCCGCCGTGAAATGACCACTAAGGCGGGCCAGAAATGTACAGCTGTGAGGAGAATACTAGTTCCTGCGGCATATGAGCATGATGTAGTGACCGCACTTTCAGCTATTTTATCCAAAACTACTCTCGGCGATACCAAAGATGAAAAAGTGCGCATGGGTGCACTTGCCAGCAGCGGTCAGGTAGAGGAAGTACGGAGCAAGATCAATGCTTTGCAAAAGGAAGCTGAGATAGTCTTCGGTGATATGGAAGATTTTGAATTGATAGGCAAAACCAATAAAGCTGCTTTTCTGCCACCTGTCTTGCTGCGGGCAACAAATAAGTTTGGCCATGAAATCCACAATACTGAAGCTTTCGGACCGGTAGCTACCATTATTGGCTATAGTGACTTGCAGGAAGCGATACAACTGGCAAATATGGGCAAAGGCTCACTGGTGAGCTCAGTGGTCACTCATGACGACCACCTGGCTACAGACTATGTGATGGGTGCAGCGCCTTATCACGGTCGTATCCTGGTGCTCAATCGCGACTGTGCCAAGGAGAGCACTGGCCATGGTTCGCCAATGCCATTACTTACTCATGGCGGCCCAGGTAGAGCAGGCGGTGGAGAGGAAATGGGCGGACTGCGCGGCATTAAGCATTATATGCAACGATGTGCGGTGCAGGGTTCACCTACTTCACTGACAGAAATCACTCAGGTATATCAACCCGGAGGTACATATAAATATCCAGAGAAGCATCCTTTCAGAATGTTTTTCGAAGAGCTGGTAGTAGGTGATACGCTGATCACTCATGGCCGGACTATTACCGAGGCTGATATCGTCAATTTTGCCAATGTGAGTTGGGATCATTTTTATGCTCATACGGACATCACAACTTTAGATGGCACTATATTCACTGAGCGTGTTGCTCACGGTTATTTCGTACTTTCTGCTGCTGCCGGTCTGTTTGTTGATCCGGGTAAAGGTCCTGTGCTGCTCAATTACGGACTGGAGGAATGCAGATTTATCAAACCGGTCTATGCCGGTATGACACTACATGTCAGACTTACCGTAAAGGAAAAGATCGAGCAAGAGAAGAAAACTCCTGATGATCTGCCAAAAGGAATTATAAAATTCTATGTCGATATCAGGGATGAGACAGAGGAATCTGTAGCACTGGCCACCATATTGACGATGGTAATGAAAAAGGAACTCTAACCTACCAATGCAACAGTCTGCTGATCCACAGCTTGAAGTATCACCTTAGGCAGCAGTCTCGTCAGTTATCTTGGCGTTGTGTGCATTTTTGATCAGAGATCCTGCGCCATTACTTCTTGAGTCTTCGGTCTTGTACATTTGGCTGGTGCCGATTATCTGGCCGTTGCTCGCCTTGAGATTGAAATAGAAAGTGCCGTTGGTGGCCGTTTTCATTTCCAGATTATCACTTTCTTGACTGTGTTTCTTTACTGACTCCACACCATTCATACAACTTGCCTTGGCTTTATAGCCTTCGCTGGTAAGTATGATTTGACCATTATCAGCTTTTAGTACAAACTGAAACTCATCATTTTTCCTTTTAGAAACTACAAATTCTCCCATGATTTTTTTTGATTTAGAATTAAGGACAATAGCTATAAAAAATTAACTTGTGATGGTAATATAAACTCCTGCAACCAATTGAACGGACAAGTTGTATTTTACTAACACAATTACTTAGACGTTAAATTACGAAAATAGATACATTTAAAGCCAAATAAGCCAAATTCATGCAAGAATCAGTGACCATCGACCAGAAAGAATTCTACACTTCCATTACCTTTTTTGACCCTGCGAGTAATAGTTTGCCGGGGGCTACTCTGGAGAACCTAGTAAGCGCGATATCGAAATGTGCTTCACATGCGTCCAATACCATTTTGCTGCAAAGTGCAGGTGAACGGGCTTTTTGTGCCGGTGCCAGTTTCGGTGAACTGACGCAAATTCAGAATGACGAACAGGGTCTGGCATTCTTTTCGGGCTTTGGCAATGTAATCAACGCGATGCGGACTTCGCCTAAGATCATCATCAGCAGAGTTCAGGGAAAGGCCGTGGGTGGTGGTGTAGGCTTGATTTCAGCCAGTGACTTTAGCATTGCTTCTAGATATGCTTCTGTACGACTAAGTGAACTGGCGATTGGTATTGGACCCTTTGTGATCGGTCCGGCTGTGGAACGAAAAATTGGAACTTCTGCTTTCCGGAAGTTGGCTCTTACTCCGGAGGACTGGCAGACTGCCCAGTGGGCACAAGCGCATGGACTGTACGATGAAGTATTTGACGAGATGGAGCAGGTAGATGCCTATATAAATCACTTGGCGGGCAAATGGGCAGCATATTCGCCCGAAGCACTACGAGAATTGAAAAAGGTATTTTGGGAAGGTACCGACCATTGGCCGGATCTATTAAAAGAAAAAGCCGGTATCAGTGGTCGGTTGATCCAGAGTGAATTTACCAAGAATGCCATAGCACAGCGTAATTAGTTCTAATAAATAAATAAATAAATAATATTTTTCATGGCAACCCATCTAAAAGAAGTCGATCACTACATAGAGCAATCGGCTGAATTCGCACGACCAATATTAGTACATCTCAGACAGCTAATCCATTCATGTGAGCCACTAGTAGAAGAAAAAATAAAGTGGGGAATGCCATTCTTTGAGTATAAAGGGACCCTGGCCCATCTGGCTTCTTTCAAGGCTCACTGTGCTTTTGGATTTTGGAAAGCCTCGCTTATGGAAGATTTAGACGAGATACTTCAAAAGAAGGGGCGTGAGTCAATGGGTGATTTGGGTCGCATCACCTCCCAAGCTGACTTGCCTTCAGACGATATTTTGAAGCAATATATTATAGAAGCTATAAGGCTCAATGAGGCTGGTGTAACTAAACCTACACCCAAAAAGAATCAGGTTATTGTGCCTCCTATGCCGGATTATTTTAAAAAAGCACTTGCTGAAAATCCAACTGCAAAAGCGAATTTCGCCGATATGCCACCCTCATATCGTAAGGAATATATTCTCCATCTGGAAGATGCTAAGACAGAGGCGACAAGACAAAGAAGATTGGACAAAACTTTAATACAACTGACGGAGAAGAATTCACTTAATTCCAAATATAAGAAACCTTAAAAACACTGGGTTGGTGGAATATGCCAAATTTAATTCGGACAGTCTAAAAAACTTGCCTGACTTGAAGAATATTCTATCAGATAATATTGGAAAACATGCATACAAAGCGTATTTTTGCAGCGTTTTTCAGGAATGTAGCCTGAGAAGGAAATTTTAAACCAATTTTTATACAATATATATGGCAAATGTAGGTCGGGTAAATCAAATCATCGGTCCTGTAGTGGATGTATCATTTTCAGATGAGGACGCTAAACTTCCAGAGATTCTCAATGCACTGGTCATCAAGCGTGACGGTCAGGCTGACCTCATATTGGAGGTACAGCAGCATTTGGGCGAAGATAGTGTGCGGACAGTTGCTATGGATGCGACTGACGGTTTGCAGCGAGGTGCGGAAGTTATCGACCTTGGTACGACTATTAGTATGCCCGTTGGTCCAGATATTAAAGGCCGCCTCTTCAATGTAGTAGGTGAACCAATAGATGGTCTGGGACCGGTAGATGCTTCAGTGAAGTATTCGATTCACCAGAAGCCACCACTTTTTGAAGACCTGTCCACAGAGTCAGAAGTGCTTTATACCGGTATCAAGGTTATCGACCTTATCGAGCCCTATCAGAAAGGTGGTAAGATCGGTTTATTCGGCGGTGCAGGTGTGGGTAAGACCGTACTAATCCAGGAGTTGATCAATAATATCGCCAAAGGGTATGATGGTATGTCCGTATTCGCGGGTGTGGGTGAGCGTACCCGAGAAGGGAATGACTTGCTACGAGAGATGATCGAAGCCGGTATAGTAAAATATGGTGATGACTTCAAGCACTCAATGGAAGAAGGGGGCTGGGATTTATCCAAAGTGGACAAGAAACTGCTGGAAGACAGCCAAGCAACCTTTGTATTTGGCCAGATGAATGAACCGCCGGGTGCTAGAGCACGTGTAGCACTATCCGGGCTGACCTTTGCGGAGTATTTCCGGGATGGTGATAAGAGTGACCCTAATGGAGGAAAAGACATCCTCTTCTTTATAGACAATATATTCCGATTTACTCAGGCAGGATCTGAGGTATCGGCGCTACTGGGCAGGATGCCTTCAGCAGTAGGATACCAACCCACTCTTGCAACTGAGATGGGTTTCATGCAGGAGCGAATTACCTCAACCAAGCGTGGTTCCATCACCTCAGTTCAGGCTGTTTACGTACCTGCGGATGACCTCACTGACCCGGCTCCGGCGACTACATTTGCCCACCTGGATGCTACGACGGTATTGGACAGAAAGATTGCCGCTCTCGGTATCTATCCTGCGGTAGATCCACTGGGATCGACTTCAAGGATCCTTGATCCGAATATTATCGGCCAGGAGCACTACAATTGCGCTCAGAAGGTAAAAAATATATTGCAGCGATATACTGAGCTTCAGGATATCATTGCAATCCTGGGAATGGAAGAATTGTCAGAAGATGACAAGTTGGTCGTATCCAGAGCCAGAAGGGTTCAACGATTCCTTTCTCAACCATTCCACGTAGCAGAACAGTTCACAGGTATTCCTGGTGTTTTGGTGCCGATCGAAGAGACGATTCGTGGGTTCAACATGATCATGGACGGAGAGGTAGATGAGTACCCTGAAGGCGCTTTCAACCTGGTAGGTTCTATCGATGAAGCTATAGCGAAAGGTAAAAAACTGATCGCAGAAGCAAACGCATAATTTTATCATTCAAAAGGATTTTCTACCCATGCATATTTCAGTCATAACTCCCGAGGAAGAATACTTTCAGGGCAAGATAGAATCAGTGAAAGTGCCCGGCACTTCCGGTGAATTTCAAGTGTTGAAGGGTCATGCTCCTATCGTTTCCTCTCTTGTAGAAGGTAAAGTGGAAATCAGGCAGGAGGGTGGTAAGACAATGAGTTTTCAGATAGTCGGTGGTTTTGTGGAAGTACTGGATGATGCAGTAGCTTTATTGGTCAATGGGATAACGAATTCTTCCAAGCCCCAATAATTTTAAAAATAAATATTAAATTCGCCACTCGAATTCGGCGCGGTAGCTCAGTTGGTTAGAGCGCATGATTCATAATCATGAGGTCGACGGATCATGCCCGTCTCGCGCTACAAGAATTTTTAATTTGCTATCCCTCGGGGTAGCATTTTTTTTTGCTTAGATTTATTTCCCTTACACTTAATAGTGTGAGTCAAAAAGAGTCTCTTTTCAAATAAAAAATTCCACTAATAGTCGCTCAATTTCACTTTTCATCTCATAACTATTGATGTCATAACCTTATCTCTCTTTACTTCGTTAGAGTAAAAAGAGGATCTGCTTTATGAAAATGTATGTTTACTTATTGATAGCCTGCACCTTCATTTTTATTCGATGCAAAGAGCCTAATCCTAAGCCCGCACTGCCTATGCCTAAGGCTGATACAAGCTCAATATCTGAAAGCGAAAATAAGAAACTGGAAGACACAATGCCTGCTGAAGAAGTTATTCTCACCACAATGGAGGTTACACCTCTCGGAGCTCTTCTAGCCGGTAATGAGGGGAAATACCCCAGGGACATAAAATTATTGGAGAATCCACTTCTGAAGCGCAGAATGACACAACTTCTGGGAAAGAATTATGCTGACGTAATTAAAAATTTTGAGGTTCAATCCCCAGTGCTTTCTGAGAAAGGTATTTACAAGACTACCGGCTGTAAGTCGCACAATTGTCCTACCTTCTTTACTACAATTTATTACGATGTAAACACCGATAATCTGAATATAATCATCGATCGTTCCGGTAAACAAATATCCTATCAGGAAAAGGGCTATATCCCGGTGACTGAAAGCCTGAAACAAAAGTAGGTTTGGAATGATAAAGAGCTTTCAGTTTTCAGCTTTTATAGGTGACTCGTGACAGGTGACAGTTGACAAAGACTTTAACTAGAAATGACTAAATATTAGACTGTAATCTGCTATTCAAAAATAGCCAAAACCTAATATTCCAACGTGCTGACACGCAAATGCGCCGCTATAGACTAAAGACTAATGCGCCAACATGCCAAAGCGTAGCGAGCCAACCACCATTAATGATTCATCACCGTACCCTTATCTGCTGTCCGATCTTAATATCATTGTCTTGAATGTTATTAAGAGTGCGGATAGTATCTACACTCGCATTATACCGCTTTGAAATATTATAAAGTGTATCACCCTTTTCTACCTCATGGTAAATTGAACTCGCAGACGCAGTCTGACGTGGAGCCTGTTTATTATTACCCGCAATGACTTCATTATTCTTCGGATTCACGGCGACTATTTCATGCTGATCGTCTGGAGTCGTAATGGTGGGCTTAGATGGCAGGATTGATTTTTGTTTCTTGCTGATCACCGGTTTGTGGATGAATATGCCCCAGCCCCGAAGCGCCAACCGCTCACCTATAGCCGGTTGCTCCGAATTTGTAAGGTGGTTTCTTCTACGCAATGATTCTTCTCTGACAGCATACATTTCAGCTATAGCTCGAGTGTCTTCACCATTTTTTACGTAGTGCCATTTATTTTTACCACGGTATGAATTCCTTTTCGGCTGTAGATATATTTTAGTTTCATAAGGTAGTGCGATGGTGCTCTCTTTGATCTGCGGATTGTAATCTTGTAATCTATGGATCCGAACATCGTACTGTGCTGCCAGATCAATAAGAGTGCTCTTGTCCCTCACAAGGATATATTTTACATCATTAATTGTGCTGACCTTATTGCGGTATTGTTGTTTCTTTTGTTCGCCTCGAGTATAGGCGGGTGGCGTAGGATTAGTCGAATTATCAGCTAGTATATCATTTGGATTCACACTGTCATATTCATATAGCTTATAGTCCTCGATAGTTTTGATGAGTTGTGCTGCATATTTTGGATTGGTGGCATAGCCCGCCTTTTTCAATCCATTAGCCCAGCCCTTGTAGTCTGTTGGATCAAGTGTAAATAGAAATCCATATCTGGAAGTCTTAGCGGGATTGCGAAGAAACTCTGAATGAGCCATATAGCTCTCGATGGCATCACCATAAGATCTAAAACAACTTTTGCAGAGTACACCACAGGTATCAAAATCATCATCTTCTTTACTGTAGGTAGCTCCGTTCCATCCTGAGCCGCACTTTATACCAAAATGATTATTGGCGTGGATGGCCAGGTCACTCTGTCCTGCAGCGCTCTCCAGGATTCCCTGAGCCAACTTGATACTCGCTGGAATGCCGGTACGTTGCATTTCTGTGACAGCGATAGACCTATAGGTCTCTATGTAATTCCGTACCATAGGAGAGGACTGTGCCTGCAACTCAAATGCGGTAGTCAATATGAAAAACAATAATAATCCTTTCTGAAAAATAGCCATCGGATATATTTATGAGGTATAACGAAAGAAAAGGGAAGTGCAAACATAGGTCTTTATCATTTAATATTATAAATAATCGTAATATATTAGTCCCATATTTGAAAAATATTAACAGACAATCAACGATTTTCTGTCAGATTATGAACAATTATTAATTCAATTTGCTTCCTATACACTCTCTGTCGTATGTCGTATAGGGTAGGTTTTTTTGTTTATAACTAATCACAAATAATACATGGATTTATTAAAATTATTACAAAGTCAGATGGGTTCTGGAATACTAGATCAGCTGAGTCAGCAGTCTAATGCCAATCCACAACAAACTGAAACTGCAGTGAGCGGTATGTTATCTGCTTTACTAGGCGGACTTTCTCAGAATGCTTCTACACCTCAGGGCGCAGATCAGCTGGATAAAGCACTATCTCAAGATCACTCTGGTGGTCTGCTGGATAATATCTTAGGCCTCATCAAGGGAGATCAAGTACCTCCGGAGCAAGAGCGGGCAGCTAATGGTGCAGGCATCTTGGGTCACATTTTTGGCGATAAAATCGGCACAGTCGTAGATGGTATCAGTCAGTCCTCAGGTATTGATACAGCACATATCGGCCAGATGCTGATCAAACTAGCGCCTATTGTCATGGGTGTATTGGGAAATCTGAAATCAAGCCAAGGTCTTAATGGTCAACAGATGAGTGGAGTACTTTCACAGACTGTAGAGCAAAATAAATCAGATAATCCATTACTTACAATGGCAGGTAAAATATTAGATCGCGATGGCGACGGCAGTTTTATGGATGACCTGGGTTCTATGGGAATGAATGTATTGGGGAATTTATTTAAAAAATAATAAGCCATTTCAATTTAGACCGCCTACGCGACTAAAGGGTTAGAATAATATAATTTCAGAAAAAAGCCTTGCTAGTAAATCACTACAAGGCTTTTACTTTTCTGGTGATATTCGACTTCTTATTAGTACAGAAATTGCCTGTTCTGAGAATGGTTCTTAGTGTTAAGAGCCAATAACCACATATAATAAGTATTTTTTATTCACTTACTTTGCACCGCTCTGAAGCACGTCGCATACAAAGACAACCTACTCGTAAGATGAAAGACCTATTACTCAAACAGCTAAATAAAGTGGAGCAGATAGCAAATTTTTCAAAAATTGGACGATTCCTACATCAACCATTTAAATATGGAAGTGCCATTTTGCATCGCATATTGATTTATCCATACACAAAAAAGGAAATAGAAGTGACCACTGAAATATTCTTTGGTCGTGAAATGCATCTTGCTCTGCCTGCATCAATTGATATCTACCTGACCGGGGGAAAATCACATTCATCTGAAATCAGACTGGCCAGATATCTCATACTTTCACTCAGAGAAAATGATCATTTCTTAGATATAGGTGCTCATTTTGGATACTTTACTTTACTAGCAAACCAATTGGTGGGTGTAGGAGGTCAAATTATATCGATAGAGCCCTCCAGCAAATCATTCAAATTGCTGAGGCAAAATGTTGACGGCCTTAAAAATATTCGC
>Ga0154020_10009313_pt1 | contig 11310 bp, 10 predicted proteins | sample Klosneuvirus_201_FD_109709 | JGI IMG/M metagenome (GOLD analysis project Ga0154020, IMG submission 109709) | Active sludge microbial communities from wastewater, Klosterneuburg, Austria - Klosneuvirus_20160825_MG | ecosystem: Engineered > WWTP > Aerobic digester > Activated sludge | place... | reverse complement strand
GGCGCGGAGTTGCTCGTCGGTCAGCGCCTGGTAGGACTGCTCGAATTCGTTGATGCGCGCTACGATGGGGCGGCATTTCTCGACGTATTTGCGGTGGTGCCGGCCGGCGAATTTCTGAAGGAGGAAGCTGAACATTGAAGAGGTGGAATGAAAACTACGCCCGGGGGCTTGGCAAATGGCAAAATATACCCGGGGATTCCCGCGCAAACCGCTGGCGTGCAAGGTTAAAGTTCGGATCTGGGCGTAAAGCCCCTCCTACAATTTAGACCGCTGTCTCAGACCTTCGTCTTGAAGTAGGCGATGGTCTTCTTGAGGCCCTCGGCCAACTGAACCTTCGGCTCCCACTTGAGATACTTCTTGGCGAGCGTGATATCGGGACGGCGCTGCTTCGGGTCGTCAGCGGGCAGCGGCTTGTGGACGATCCTCGACTTGCTTTTGGTGAGCTTGAGCACCTGCTCCGCGAGTTCGAGCATGGTGAACTCACCCGGGTTGCCGATGTTGATGGGGCCGACGGTCTCGGTCTGGTTCATCAGTCGCACGAAGCCCTCGAGCAGGTCGTCAACGTAGCAGAAAGAGCGCGTCTGCTTGCCGTCGCCATAGACGGTGAGGTTCTCGCCCTTGAGCGCCTGGACGATGAAGTTCGAGACGACGCGGCCGTCGTTCGGGTGCATGCGCGGGCCATAGGTGTTGAAGATGCGGACGATGCGGATATCGACCTTGTTCTCGCGGTGGTAGTCGAAGAAGAGCGTCTCGGCGACGCGCTTGCCCTCGTCGTAGCACGAGCGGCGGCCGATGGGGTTGACGTTGCCCCAGTAGCTCTCGGGCTGCGGGTGGACGGAGGGATCGCCGTAGACCTCCGAGGTGCTGGCCTGGAAAACGCGGGCCTTGATGCGCTTCGCGAGACCGAGGCAGTTGATCGCGCCCATGACCGACGTCTTCGTGGTCTTGATGGGATTGTATTGGTAATGCGGTGGCGAGGCCGGGCAGGCGAGATTGTAGATCTGGTCGACCTCATACTTGAACGGGTCGATGACGTCGTGGCGGACGAACTCGAAGCTCGGGTTGCCGAGCAGGTGGGCGATATTGGCCTTGCTGCCGGTGAATAGGTTGTCGAGGCACACAATCTCGTGGCCTTGGGCAAGGAGCTTGTCGCAAAGGTGGCTGCCGAGGAAGCCGGCTCCGCCGGTGATGAGGATGCGCATGACGGAGATGTAACTAGGGCAAGGCCCCGGGGCTAGCCAGCAAAACTTGCGCGCGGGTCAGCCCGCTCGCCAGCCTCGTAGCGTTCGATCCACGCCCGGTGCCATGAACCATAATCGCCGGCCTCGATGTGGGCGCGGGCCTGGGCCACGAGGTCGAGGTAGAAATGGACGTTGTGCAGTGACACCAGCGTGCTCGCGAGGATCTCGCCGGCCATCACGAGGTGGCGCAGGTAGGCACGGGAGAAATTCCGGCAGGTGTAATTGTCCAGCCCCTCGACCAACGGCTTCGGATCGGTGCGGTAACGCTCGTTGCGGAGGTTGATGAGGCCGTCGGGGGTGAAGGCCGCGCCGTTGCGCGCCACGCGCGTCGGGTGCACGCAGTCGAACATGTCCACCCCGTGCGCGATCATCTTCAAAATCTGCGGCGGCGTGCCGAGGCCCATTGTGTAACGCGGCTTGTGGGCCGGCAGGAACGGTGTCGTCGCCGCCACTTGCTTAATCATCTCCGGCTCGGGTTCACCGACGCTCACGCCGCCGACGGCGTAGCCCGGAAAGTCCAGCGCGGCGAGCGACTCGGCGGCCTCGCGGCGGAGATCGTCGAAGGTCGAGCCCTGCGCGATGGCGAAGACGTGGTGGCCCGCGCCGAGAAAGCCGTTGTCGGTGGCGATCTGCTTGCACTGCTGCGCCCAGCGGTAGCTGCGGTCGACGGCCTTGCGGCATTCGTCTTTCGTGCAGGGCCAGGGCGGGCACTCGTCGATGACCATCGCGATGTCCGAGCCGAGGTTGGCCTGGATGCCCATGACCTCGCGTGGCCCGAGAAAGACCTTGGCGCCGTCGAGGTGCGAGGCGAAGGCGATGCCGTCGTCGCGGATGTCGCGCAGCTTCGCCAGACTGAAAACCTGGAAGCCGCCGCTGTCGGTCAGGATCGGGCCGTCCCAGCCCATGAACTTGTGCAACCCGCCGAGATCTCGGATCAGCTCGGACCCAGGGCGCAGGTTCAGGTGGTAGGTGTTGCCGAGGATGATCTGCGCGCCGGTCTCCTTGATCTGGGCGGGCGTCAGAGCCTTGACCGTGCCTTGGGTGCCGACCGGCATGAAGATGGGCGTCTCAATGGCCCCGTGCAGCGTCTGCAGCCGCCCGCGGCGGGCGGCGGTCGCGGTGTCGGTCTTCAGAAGCTGGAAATGGTCGGGCATGCACATGTCATTGCGAGGAGCGAAGTGACGAAGCAATCCATCTAGCTGGATCGCCACGTCCGGCTAAGCCGGACTCGCGATGACAAGGTCAACTTGCCCAAGAACTTGACCCCCTGTCAATTACCAGCTAAGGTATCCGAAAGTGCTTCTCGTCATCGACAACTACGATTCGTTCACCTTCAACCTGGTCCAATACTTCGGCCAGCTGGGCGTGAACATGCGAATTTTCCGCAATGACGAGATAACCCCGGCCGAAGCCGAGAAGCTGAACCCCGACCGCGTGCTCATTTCCCCGGGCCCCTGCACCCCCTCGGATGCTGGTGTAAGTATCGACATCATAAAGATCTTCGCCGGCAAGAAGCCCGTCCTGGGCGTCTGTCTCGGGCACCAGGCTATGGGCCAGCATTTTGGCGGTAAGGTCATCCGTGCGCCCCGCCAGATGCACGGCAAACTCTCGCCCATCACCCACCGCAACACCGACATCTTTCAGGGCCTCACCTCGCCCTTCACGGCGACCCGCTACCACTCGCTGCTCGTCGAGCGCTCGAGTTTCCCGGACTGCCTCGAGATCACGGCCGAGACCTCCGAGGGCGAAATTATGGGTCTGCGGCACAAACAATTTCCGGTCTTTGGTGTCCAGTTCCATCCCGAATCCATCGCCACCGAAGGCGGCATGAAGATTCTCCAAAACTTCCTCTCCCTCAACTGATGACTGTAGCGAGCATCGGGCAGCGACGAGCGAGCATACCTAAAACACCCACCCTCCCCTCTGCGCCGCATCGGCCCCTACTCACTACTCGCTACCCGCTACTCACTCCTTTCCCAATCATGCGCTGTCCCAAGTGCACTTCCATTGAAGACAAGGTGATCGACTCACGCATCGCCCGCGACGGCAACAACACCCGCCGCCGCCGCGAATGCCTCGAGTGCGGCCACCGCTTCACCACCTCCGAGGAGCTCGTCCGCGACAGCATGGTCATCGTCAAGCGCGACGGCCGCCAGGAACCCTTCGACCGCGACAAACTTCTCCGCGCCGTCCGCGCCGCCTGCCACAAGCGCCCGATCGACAACGAACAGATCACGATGCTCATCGAGGACGTGATCGACGCCGTCGAAGCCCTCTACGAGAGTCAGGTGCCCACCGCCGCCGTCGGCGAACACGTCATGCAGCGCCTGCGCAAGATGGATCAGGTCGCCTACGTCCGCTTCGCCTCCGTCTACAAGGAATTCCGCGATGTCTCCGAATTCGTCGACGAAATCAGCAGCCTTGCACCGCGGCGCGCACCCGATACATCGAAGCCCAAGAAATGACGCGCTCCCCCTCACTGCGCCGGCTCCACTTCCTCAACGCGCTGTTCGCCCCGCTGACCGGGCACGACCTCTACTTGGCCCAACAGATCGACGCGGCCATCACCAGCAGCCTCCCCGAGGCCGAGGAGCGCGCCCCCAGCGATCCGGCCTTCGTCGCCGCAGCCGCCACCCTCTTTGCCCGGCTCTGCTCCGCGCAGCCCGCGCACGGTTTCTTCCACTGGGACGCGTCGGCCGATGACGCCGGGGCCTCGCCGCTCTTCACCCGCGCAGGCGTGATGCAGGGTCTGAAGCAACTCGCCGCCTACCCCCAGTCCACCTTGCTCGTCACCAATCTCCGCGCCGCCCACTGTCCGCCCGCCCGGCGCTGGACCGAGCGCCGACGCCGCGACTATGACGACGCCCTGGGTTTCATCCGCGACCTCGCCGCCGCCCGCTCCCGCCGCGACGCGAACATGAACCTGCTGTTTCTTTAACTGGAGGGTCCAGCTCCAGCTGGACCGCGGCTCAGCTGGAGCTGAGCCCTCCACCTGCAAGCCATGAAGACCATATTCCAGAAGATCATCGACCGTGAGATCCCGGCCAAGCTCGCGCACGAGGACGATCAATGTATCGCCATCCACGACATCAACTCGCAGGCGCCGGTGCATGTGCTCATCATCCCCAAGAAGCTCATCCCGCGCGTCGGTGAGGCTTCGGTGGCCGACCAACCCGTGCTCGGACACCTGCTGCTGACGGCCGCAGCCCTTGCGAAGAAATTGGGTGTAGCCGAATCCGGCTACCGCATCGTGATCAACAACGGCCGCGACGGCGGCGAGACGGTGCCGCACCTGCACGTGCACCTGCTCGGCCAGCGCCCGCTGGCGTGGCCGCCGGGTTGAGGAGATGATGCTCGTTCTCTTACACGTTCTCGTTCACTCAAACTGAGTAATTCGAGAGAACGAGAAGGCGAACGATGACGAGAACGAGTATCTATTTCAGGTATTTCGCCAGCCAGCCGTGAACCTCGCTGTAGAAATAGCGGCTGTCCTCGCCGCGCAGGATCCAGTGGCCGGCCTCGGGGAACACGATTAGCTTGCTCGGCACCTGCAGGCGCTGGTTCAGCGTGAACCACATGTAGGCGTTGTTCACCGGAACCCGGTAATCAAGTTCGCCGACCGTGATGAGGATAGGCGTCGTGAAGCCCGTGCCCTTGGCGTGATTGCCGGCCTGCAGCACCGGGCTCTGCTCGCGCCAGACCGCGCTGTCGCCCCAGATCGGGCCGCCGGCGTTGACCTCGCGACCGAAGACGCTGTCGCTCGTGCCCCACTGCATGATGAGGTCGGCCTCGCCGGCGTGGGAGATGATCGCCTTGTAGCGCGTGGTGGTGGCCTGCAACCAATTCGACAGGTGGCCGCCATAGCTGGCGCCGCCGGCCGCGAGGCGCGTGCCGTCGATGAAGGGGTATTTCTTGACCGCCTCGTCCACTGCCTGGTTGACCTCGTCGGCGGGCGTCTTGAGCGGATCAAACTGGATGTTGCGGGCGAACTGCTCGCCGTAGCCCGTCGAACCGGTGTAGTCGGTCAACAGGATGACATAGCCCGGCTTGGCCAGCAGGTCGTAGTTCCAGCGGAGCACGAAGGCATCGCGCCACATGCTGGCGGCGCCGCCGTGGATGACTGTGAAGAGCGGATACTTCTTCGTCGGGTCGAAGCCCGTCGGCTTCACGATCATGCTGTGGATGTCGCGCCCCTTGGCGCTCTTGAACCAAAAGTGCTCGACGGGCAGCCAGTCGATGGAGGCGGCCGCCTCCGTGTTGATGGAGGTCAGGCGCTTCGGCGCACCATTGAAGGAGTAAACCTCCTGCGGGTTGATCGTGGTCTCCCACAGGCCGGTCAGGGCCTGGCCGCCGGCGTTCAGGCCGCTGATCGTGCCGGTCGCGGGCGACGGCTCGTCGCGCACGTCGTTGCCGGCGTAGGACACCGAGTAGAGTTTCTCCAACCCGGCATGCTCGTAGGTGAAATAGATGCGGTCCGAGCCCTCGAGCGTGGCGAAACCCGACACCGCTCGGTCGAGGTTCGCGGTCAGGATCTTCGCCCGGCCCGTGAGCGGCCACGGGAAGCACGCCAGGCGCGTGAGGTCGTAAACTTTGCCGGCCTCATCGGCGGAGTAGCTGCAAAGCAGGGTCTTGCCGTCCGGCGAGAACGAGAGCGAGCCGTAGCTGTGCGTGTCGTTGGTCAGGCGCACCGGCTCGCCGCCGGCCGCGAGCACCGAGAAGATCTGCGTGTTCACGTTAGCGAAGGCGCCGTCGTGGCGGTTCGTCACCCCGGTGAACACGATGGACGTGCCGTCCGGCGTCCACTCCCCGCTGATACTCTCCCCGCTGTTGCCACGCGTGCCGCCAAAGCCAGGCGTCGCGGCCAGCTTGGTGCCGGCGAACAGATCGCGCGCGACCGCCCCGGCCTTGGCTTCCTGCACGAACAGGTGGGCGCGCTTCTCGTCGAGCCATGACATCCAGACGCGCGGCGGGAAGGTCTCGTAGGCGCGGGCGTTGTATTTGCGGTCCTTGGCTTCCTTGGCGGCCTTCTTGTTGGCCTCGTCGTTCATGGCTCCGGGATAAACTGAGCTCGTGAACAGCAGTCGGCTGCCGTCGGGGCTCCACTTGGGCGCACCGGCCCCGGTGGACAGGGAGGTGATGCGCTCCGCCTCGCCGCCGGCGGCGAGATCGAGCACGTAGACCTGCGCGGTCTCATCGGCGTCTCGCTTGGCCGTGAAGGCGAGCTTCCTGCTGTCCGGCGACCAAGCCGGGCCACCCTCAGCGGGCTTGCTGAAGGTGAGGCGGCGCGCCGGCGTGTCGGCGGTCAGCGACTTGAGCCAGAGGTCGGTGGAGACATCCTTGGCGTCGTAGGCCGGATCAGTCACGGCATAGACGACCCACTTCCCATCGGGGCTGGGCACCGGCGTGCCGAGGCGTTTCATGAGCCACACATCCTCGTGGGTGATGGCTTTCTTGGCGGGCACCTCGGCGGCCCGGGCAGAGCCGGCCATGACGACCAGCAGCGACAACAAGGCAAGGAACAGGCGGGGCATCTTCATAGGGGGATGCGGGAACGCTATGTCAGAGCCGCAGGGTGGAAAGGGGAAAGTGACGAGGCCGAACAACGCCCAAGAACCGATCAGCTTAACGCGGAGGATAAAGCATCCCTGCTCCGCGATCTCCGCGTCCTCCGCGTTTAATGAATTGGGGCTATGACCGCGCCTCGAACGTGCCGTCGGCCCGCTTCTGCACGAGCTTTTTCAGCTCCAACCCCATGAGCGCAGCCGATACCTCAGGCGAGCCGAGGCCGGTGCCACTGACGAGAGAGTCGATGTTCAAGATGCCCCCCCCGGCAAAGGCCGCGATAACCCGCTGTTCGATGGCGTCGAGTTGCGGCAAAAGCTGCTCGAGCAGCCCCACCTGCCCCTCGGTCGTGATGGCCTTCGGGCGGAGACCGTCCAGATAGTTCAGCTCGCTGAGGATGTCGTCCACACTGGTGAACAGCGTCGCCCCGTCGCGAATGAGCTGGTGGCAACCGGCGCTGCTCGGCTGGTCAATGCGACCCGGCACGGCGTAGATCAGGCGGCCCTGCTCGCCGGCGAAGCGCGCGGTGATCATCGCCCCGCCCGCCACATCGCTCTCGACCACCACCACGGCTTCGCAAATACCCGAGACAACCCGGTTGCGCATGGGAAAGGTCTGCTTGTCGGCCTTCCGGCCAAAGGGAAATTCCGAGAGCACGACGCCGGTCTCGGCGATCTGCCGGTAGAGGCCGAGGTTCTCCGGTGGATAGACAATATCGATGCCACAGCCGAGCACGGCGGCGGTTTTGCCGCCCACCGACAGCGCGCCCTCGTGCGCCGCCGTGTCAATGCCGCGCGCCAGCCCGCTCACGACACAGAAGCCGAGCCGGGCGAGATCAGCGCCGAGCTTCTTGGCGACCGACTGGCCGTAAAGCGTCGTGCGCCGGCTGCCGACGACCGCGATACACGGCTGGCCGAACGGGTAATCGCCCTTCCGGTAGAGCCCGATCGGCGGGTCATGGATTTCCTTGAGCAACTTCGGGTAGCACTCGTCGCGTGCCGTGATGAAAGTCGCGCCCGCCTTCGCCAGCCGTTCCTCCTCGCGCGTAAGGTCGAAATGCGTGCGCCAGTTCATCAGGGCCGCACTCGTCTCCGGGCCGACGCCGCGCACCGCCTCCAGCCGTCGCTTGTCCGCCGCGAGGATGGCCCGCGGGTCGGGGCCGAAGGTTTCCAGCAGGCGGTGGAGCGTGACGGGCCCGATGTTGGGCAGGTCGTTCAGCACCATGAACGCCTGGCGCTCGGTTAGGGAAGGATCTGACATGGCGTGGGACTGAGCGCGTGACCCAGATGCTCCAGAATTTCCGAAATCTCTACGGCGACTTGTCCCCGGGTTCGAGCCAACAAATCGGCCGCCTGCCCGTGCCACACCACCCCGCGACAGGCAGCGAGGAGTGGTTCTGCCGGATGCTGCGCCAGCAGCCCGCCGATCAGGCCGGCGAGGATATCCCCGCTGCCGCCGCGGGCCAGCACCGGGCCGCCGAACGGACTGTGATAGATCGTCTTTCCGTCGGTCACGCGGGTCAGCGGCCCCTTCAGCACCAGCACCCCCTGCGCTGCCGTGAACTTGCCCCCGGTGAAGAGAGCCGGGGCGATGCGCTCGAACTCGCCGGCGTGCGGCGTGCCGATGAACGGCTTGGCGCGGACGCACGCCACCACCTCGAGCCGCAAGGCGTCGGCATCGAGCACCAGCGGCATCTTGGCCTCGCCCGCCAGATGCGCGGCCAGCGCCACCGTCTCCGCCTCGGCGCCCAGACCTGGCCCGATCAGCAAGGCGGTGGCTTTCGCCGCGCGCGCCCGCACCAAATCGGCTGTTCCCGCCGCGAGTCCTCCTTCAAGTGTCACCTGGCAACCCACCCACATCACCTCCGGGTGCCGGGCGGCATATCCCGGGGCCAAGGACTCGGGCACGAACGCCGTGACGAGGCCGACCCCGCTGCGCAGTGCGGCCCGAGCGGCCAGCACCACAGCGCCGGGATAACTGTGCGAGCCGCCAACCAGCAACAGGTGACCGAAAGTGCGCTTGTCGGACTGGGCAACCCGCAGCCCAGCGAGCGGGTGCACAAGCGATGGCCGTAGAATACGTTCCGCTGCTTCGGGCACTGAGTCCTCCTGCAACAATCCGATGTCCACATAGCGCAGCCGGCCTACCACCCCCGTATGACGCGGTGACAGCACGGGATATTTCACGCTGCCAGCCGCATAGGTGAAATCAGCGCGGAAGGCGACCGGCACACTCGTCTCGCCCAGCCCGCTCGGCAGATCCACGGCGGCCCGGAGGCGAATGCCCTTGTGACGGTTGACCTGCGCAATCAGCTGCCCGCTGCCAGAATCCATGGGAGCGCGGAATTGGAATCCAAAGATCCCGTCGAGGCACAGGGCATACTGCTGATCAACCGCCAGCGCCGTGTCCGCCGGGAGAATCTGCACCCGCGCCGGCGCCTGTTGCCTCAGCCCATCGAGCGCCCGGCCCACCAGTGGGCGCAAGTCGCCGGCCCCGAAGACCAGCACCACCACCGCACTTGCGCCGGGATGCGCGAGCAGAACAGCCCGTGCAGCCAGCAGCGCATCGCCGCCATTGTGTCCCTTGCCCGCCAACACGAGGATGCGCCCGTCGGCCGGAAACCCGCCGATCTCCTTGAAATCATCAAGGAGGGCGAGGGCGACCTTGGCACCGGCCGCCTGCATGGCAGCCCACTCGACGGCCTCATCCTGGAGCAGGCCCGCCTCCCACGCCTTGGCCTCGGCGCAGGACAATATGGGGTGCGACGCGGGGTGAAGCATGTGGTTCCATGTTACTCGCCGGTTGAATACTGAAAGGCAAAACTGAAGTGGACCCCGTTGGTTGGACAGGAGGAACGGGAGAGTAAGATATAATTTCCGTGTGCGGGACAAGCGGATTGGTCGCTCCCGAGGACAGGAGCGATGAAGCTTGCCGCAGGGAGCGACCAATCCGCGAGTGTGGTCATTGGTTGACGGCCTCCGGTTCGGTGGCGCGGTAGGCCTCGCCTGGGGTGCCGCCGTCGTGGGCGCGGTGCGGCCGGCGTTCGTTGTAGAAGCAGAAGTAGGTCTCGAGCTGGGCAGGGGCATCGACCAGCGAGCAGTAGCTCTTCAGGTAGACCTCCTCGTATTTGACCGTGGACCACAGCCGTTCGACTAAGACGTTGTCCAGGCACCGGCCCTTGCCGTCCATCGACTGCTTGATGCCGGCGGCCAGCAGGGGTTGGGTAAACTCTGCCGAGGTAAACTGGCAGCCTTGGTCAGTGTTCACGATCTCCGGTGCCCCGTATTGGGCGATGGCCCGCTGCATCGCCCTGGCGCAGAAGCTGGCATCGAGGGTGTTGGACAGTTCCCAGCTCAGCACATACCGGCTGTGCCAGTCGAGGACGTCGCAGAGGTAGGCGTGGCCGCCGGACAGCGACAGGTAGGTGATGTCCCTCGCCCACACCTGATTGGGCCGGGTGAGCGCCAGATCCCGCAGCAGATACGGATAAACCGGGTGCGCCCGGTTCGCTGCGGAGAGCCGCGGCTTCGGGCCCAATGCCCCCAGGCCCATGAGTCGCATCAGCCGCCGCACCCGTTTGCGATTCACCCGATGGCCCTGCCGGCGCAGCCACAGGGTCATCTGGCGCGACCCGAAGAACGGGCACGCCAGATACGTCTCGTCGATCACCTGCATGAGCCGGCGATTGGCGTCCGATTCGGGTAACGGCTCGTGGTAGTAACTCGAACGCGGCAGGCTGAGCAGGTGACACTGCTCGGTCACCGGCAACTTCGGGTGTTCGGGCTCGATCATGCGGCGGCGCTCGTCAGACCCCATACGGGCCAAGTTTTTTTTGAGCCATTCGAGCTGCATCTTCAGCTTCCCGATCTCGGCGTAGAGCTCCTGCTCCCGCTCTTTCGCGGCGAGCGCCCCGGGAACGGCCTGCTTGCTGAAGACCTCCGGCAACCGCTCGGCGACCTCCTTTTTCCATTGGTTGACCTGCGTCGGATGCACCTGATGCTTCGCCGCGATCACATGGACGGGTTGGATTTCCTTCAGCGCCTCCAGCCCCACCTGGGCCTTCAGCGCCGCACTACGGACAGCGACAGACAGAAGGTGCTCTGACGACGTAAGTGCTTCATAATCCAATTGGGGTCGGTAGTGTCCCGAGAGTTCAGCAAAAAGCCGGGTCATGGTAGGTGGTTTGGTGCTAAAGCCAAATACCTCCAACGAAGGAAAAACCACCATGACCCGACCGAAACTGAAGGATGACACTGTGACATTGAGCAAACAAGAGCTGATGAAGCTGCTGACCGAGGAAGGGGCGCTAAAGGGTGCCTTGCAGGTCATTTTGCAGGAGGTGCTGGAGTGCGAGATGGAGCAGAGCCTGCAAGCGGCCAAGGGCGAGCGCACCGGCGGGCGACAGGGCTACCGCAGCGGCTACTACGGGCGCAGCCTGATCACACGGGTGGGCAAGCTGGAGCTGCGGGTGCCGCAGGACCGGCAGGGCCGGTTCTCGACCGAGCTG
>Ga0154020_10009312_pt1 | contig 11312 bp, 7 predicted proteins | sample Klosneuvirus_201_FD_109709 | JGI IMG/M metagenome (GOLD analysis project Ga0154020, IMG submission 109709) | Active sludge microbial communities from wastewater, Klosterneuburg, Austria - Klosneuvirus_20160825_MG | ecosystem: Engineered > WWTP > Aerobic digester > Activated sludge | place... | reverse complement strand
GAGCGTTCGAGCCGATATCGGCGTCATCGGGGCCGTTTAGTACGAGCGAAGGGAACGGTGAACCATTTGTTGTGTTAACGCCAAAAAAATCGCCCCCCAACACGCCATCGCCGATCACTAAAGAGTGATTTGCCCACGCGTGATCGCTACCGGCGTTGACACCCGACCCGGCCGGATTGAAGGTTCGTCCAAAATCAGAAAGTGTAAACTGCGTCACCTTATCTCCGAGTGATTGTGCCGACATTTCGTCGTAGAACGAACGGCACGCCTGACTTAACTGAAGAAAGAGCGAGGTTTGCGCCACAAGTTGGGTGCTATGGGTATCAAATCCATCGACCGTACAGAAAAATATCTGCCGATTCATATTTAGGGAAGCACGATTCTTTATCAACCGGGCGATCTGCTTCAATTGGTTGCCAATGTTCGAGTTTGGAAACGCGACAGTCACATCCGAACTGTTATTGAGCGACGCGGCAATAGCCAGAGCCTCGCGTTGGACCGCGTTCGCGGCAGCGTCCATATCATTTGTCGACGTTAGGCTATACCCGCCGCTGATCGCCGCGTAGCGAGCATTTGCCGCGGCCGTGCCGTTAAATCCGGTCATCGCCAGAATGCTCCCGAGCGGTGTCGGTGCCGGGCCGATGGCCAACGGCAGAAGCTGTTCACCGATGGTAAAGATGGGCTCACCGGCGATCGAGTTCACCGTCGGGAGCAACCGTTGTGGATTACTCGAATCCGACATACGGTCAGACATTCGCCCGCCCCAACCCGACATAGTGACATCGCCGGCACTCGCGTTCATCTGCTGATTGGATTGATCAGTGTGAGAAAATAGCTGCAGCGGACGCGGCACACTGCCTGACTGATACTCCGCACGGGTCATAGGCCTCACCAATGTCCCCACATTGGTTACCGCTGCCATTTTGCCGTTTGCCCAGAGCGGATGGATCCCGGGGTTGATCCCGCCGGTGACCGTACCCAATGACGGATGCAATCCGTACGTCAGCCCACCGATACGCGGAACGGCGATCGGTAGCAGTGACCCTTGCGGCAGTGCCAGACCTTGTGCCGACCGAGCGGCACTGTATGCCGAATAGTTACTAATACTCGCGTCGTTATGATTGGGCACGATCAGATTATTGCCATCGTTTCCACCAACCAAAAATATGCATACGAGGGCTCGATAGTCTGACGGTACCGCATTGCTACGTCCTTTAACGCTACGCTGGGCTAGAGCGGACATACCATTGAAATAGCCCGACTGGGTCGCAAGTGCCGTCATACTCAGGGCAGTGGCCGATCTGCACAAAAAATCTCTGCGTGACTCTTTCATATATTTACTTTTGTACCTGGTATTGTGAGGAGGCCGCGATCAAATAGACGGCCGTCTTGACCCGTCTTATGCTATCTGCGGCAGAAACTGCCTGAACAGCGGACAAGATCAACGCCCGGTGTTCCGGCGTCAGCGTGCCGTGCATCATCTTGGTATTAAGTGCATCGACAAGTTGTCCGCCCGTGGAGTCTCCTTGGGCGATCGGAATCAACTCGGTATAGTCGAGCGAAGTACCGCGAAGAGCATCCGTCGCATTCGCCGTCAGCCCTTCAAACCCCAGAATATAGAGAAAATTGGTTCGCTTAACTGCTGTGCCGCTATTAAAGAGCTCAAACTCCGGTGCGTTGATCGTCGTCCCGGGGATCGTATGATCCGACTTAAAATAGTTGAATACCGTCGGCGAATTGAACGGATTCTGTCCCATTGCCGTTATAAACGAACTTACACCGCCATCCGATGGGTCGATGCCGTTATATGCCTTTGCAGGAAACAGGCGCCCAAGATTTGTAAGCAATTGGACGGGCTCACGCAATTTGCCATATCGTGGGGCTGTCTTGACGTCACCCCGAGCCTCCGGGTCGAGCAATATCGCCCTGATCACGCTCTTCATATCGCCGCGCGTCCCCGAACCATTGTCGTTGAACGCCGCGGCAACGCGAGCGACGTACGCCGGTGACGGGTCACTTGTGACCATTTGCTGGATCAGCAACTTGCCGATGAACGGGCCAAGATTCGGATGGGCAAATATATTGTCAAGAGCGTCCTTGATCGAAGATTCGGCGTACGCCCGGATCGCAGCATCGTTTGTGCAATCGGGGCACGCCGGGATCGACGTGACCGGTGCTCCAGGATACGCCATCAGTGTCTTGGCACTCAGATCGTGATTGGCCGGGATCAACACCATCGGGTCTTTGTAATTGACGATGCCGGGCGTGGCATTTGCACACGCGGCCGTGTTGCAGTAAGTCCAGCCTGTAAATACCCTTGCGAGATCGTTGATGACCGTCTGATCGAACGTCGGGATCGCCCGGTCCTGCCCGTCGAGTTTCCGTGTGCCGTCCTGATTCAATTGAAATAGTCCTATCGAAAAAAGTTGCAGGATCTCGCGCGGATAGTTTTCGTTCGGATTATTTTTGGTGCTCCGAACCATATCCAGATAATTGCCCATGGTCGGGCTCAGCGTGACATCGCCCAACAGATCGCGGTAATTGCCAAATGCACCATTGGTGAGGACTTTGTGATAAGCGATGGCGTGGCTGGATTGCTGCGTCGTCGTCCCCGAAGTGACCAGGATCTGGCTCAGAGCCCAGGCCGTCCGATGACGTAGTTGTGCATCACCGTAAAATGCCTCACGAAAAAACCACTGCTGCAGCGGGATCATCGAATATCTGTCACGAAAGCAGGTCGGATTAGTTCCGGACTGGCAATCGGTCGGCGGCGAGGTCGGCATCTGCGGAGGGTCGGGAAACGGGATGTATGGATAAGGTGTCTCAAACTGCTCAACGAGCCACGTTCTGAGTCCGATCCGCCTCAGTCTTGCATCCGTCGCCGACGTTGGCCCGAAGGTGGCCTGCTCGAGAAAGCGTGTACGGTCAGCCGACCAACGGTATCCGACAAATTCAGCTGCAGGTGCGGTGTTAGTTCCCAATTCGGGAGCCGGACCGATTTTGCCGCCTTTAGATCCGAGAGCGATCTTTAGCGGGTTGCTGGCCATTCCGCGCCAAGTAACGTATATCCAAGAGTCTCCCGAATCGACAGGCTGGCCGCGATAGCCGTTGACATCCCAAATGCGAATGCTCAACGCGATCACGTCGCGGGCAGTCGGCAGGATCTCATCAGACTGCAACTCAAAGGTACGTCCGCTGGGTTGTTTTAGATAGACGCGGAATGCATTTGCTCCCTCACCGTCGATCAGCGGTAGCCGTTTGAGGAATAGTATTGCTCTCGCGTCGCGTCCGGCGGTAAAGACATCCTTTGGAGCCTTTGGGTTGCGTCCCGGGTATGCCGACGGATCGATTGCTGAAACACGGCCCGATCCCGCCGAACTTAGCAGAACAGGTGCGGGAGAATTTGGGTTTAGATCATCCTGTGCCGCCGCAGTTACAACTATGACGGCAAACAGAAACGCCGAGGTAAACAAACCTTTCATATTCTTGAATATCGAGCTAAATTATCGCGATTTACGCCTGTAAAGGATGCTAGTTCATCATTCTAGCCGAATTTGCCGGACAATCAAAGAAGATTTCCGGCCGAGTCCGACCGGTAATCCCAGTTGCGACGTTGAATGTCGGCCGCCGCCGCCTTAAAATCAAGTCCGATGAAACAGAAATGGGGCAATTCGGGCCACCGGGCAAAGAGATCGTTCGGGCAAAACTTTTTGGTTGATGAAAGCGTGGTGCGGAGCATCGTCGCCTCGCTGTCCCTCCGGCCTGGCGAGAGCATCGTCGAGATCGGTCCCGGCCGCGGCGCGTTGACCGCCGAATTGCTTGAAACGGGAGCAGACGTAACGGCGATCGAGATCGACCGCGACCTTCACCCGCTGTTGCTTGAGAATTTTGGCTCAAGATCAAACTTTAAGCTTATTGCCGACGACATCCTGCAGGTGGATCTCAACGAACTTTTATCAAATATCGACGCGAGCGGTAGCGTAAAGATCATCGGCAATCTCCCTTACAATATTTCGACGCCGATCCTGGAAAGGGTAAGTAAGGCTCGACATAATTTTTCGCGTGCGGTATTTATGTTTCAGCGTGAGGTGGTCGAGCGTATCACGGCCCGGCCCGGCGAGAGTGAACGCGGCTATTTCTCAGTTGTGATCGAGGCGGCGTTTGAAAGTGTGGCTCTATTCGACGTGCCGCCCGAGGCATTTTCGCCGCGACCGAAAGTCTGGAGTTCGATCGTAAGGCTCACGCCCAAACCCGCGTCCGCCGCCGACGAACCGCGGTTTCGCCGCCTGATCAGTATGGCATTCGCCCAAAAGCGGAAGACGCTGCATAACAATTTGAAGTCCGTAATGCCCGACGCCGATTCCGCACTCGAAACGGTGGGGATCGATCCCGGTCGCCGCGCCGAAACGCTGACGTTGGCCGAGTGGGTGGAACTCTACCAGGTTGTTGAAAAAAAGTCCTAAGTCTCCATAGAGATTCTACGGAAGTTGATAACCCGGCGCCGGGAGATCGCCGTCAACTCCAAATGCAGTGATCAGAATGCCCTGGGTTGAGCGGTTAACGTACCACGTTCCGGTCGACGGACGGAATACCGCCGCGTCCGCTTTGCCGTCACCGTCATAGTCGCCCGGTGCGGGCAGATCGGTCGATGTTCCGAACGGCACCGCGTAAAAGCTCAGGTCCTCGCTTCTAAGTACAAACCATTCACCGCTCGACGGTCTCCAGAAAGCGATGTCGGTCTTGCCGTCGCCGGTATAGTCCATCGCGGCGGGTATGTCGCTTGAAACCCCGAATTGCGTTGCCAAAAGCCCGGCAGATGAGCGGTCGATCCACCACTGTCCGACTGAGGGACGATAGATAGCGATATCGGTCTTGCCGTCATTGTCGTAATCACCGACCTGAGGAATGTCCCCGCTCGCCCCAAATTGCCGGATAATCGTCCCTTGCGAACTAGCCTGTATGAACCACGTCGCGGTCGATGGGCGAAATACAGCGACATCGGCCTTGCCGTCCGCGTCAAAGTCCGCCGGTGTCGGCACATCGCCCGACGAACCGAAGGGAACCGCGTAGAAACTGTTGTCTTCACTTCTTAAAATAAACCATTGGCCGACACTTGACCGCCAAACGGCAACATCTGTCTTGCCATCGCCGGTGAAATCGGCCGGGACGATCTCGTCCGTGCCATTTCCGAACTGCATTCCGACAGTTTGGTTGTCAGAGCTTCGCGTAAACCACCACTGCCCATTCGACGGCCGAAATAACGAAATATCGGTCTTGTTGTCCCCGTCAAAATCAACGTGTGCCGCCGAATTCACGGCCGTGGATTCGCCAAATATAGTGAATGAGAAAATACGGGAGACCGAAAATCCGCCCGTCGCACCGGTGTCGTCTATGTACCATCTGCCGAAAAACGTCTCGCCGACAAGTGCCGGATCATCCGGGATCGCGATGATCGCCGAACCAAACCCGCCGCCCGGGCCATTGCCTTGCAGGTTTATCGTCTGGCGAATAAACGATCCGCTTGCCGGGATCGCTACGGTTCCCGGATCGGTCGAATTGATAACGAGCGTCGCCGTTGCTCCGCCAAGTGCGTTCGCGACGGCGACGGTAAATGCCGGATTACCCACGAGCGGAGGTTCGACCGCTACCGGTTGCGGAACTTGTGCACCGCTGCCGGCGACACCGGTTCCGGTCAATTTTGGGACACGGTCGGTCTCCGAGTACAATGTCGGGCGATCAAATGGCGGGAGCTCGGACGCGGCTCGCGGATCGGTGTGTGGGCGACGCAAAAAAGCTACAATATCCGCCTGTTGCTGGGCACTTAGTCCACGTGGGCGAACATTTCCATCCTTGTTCGGTGCATTGAAATCACCGCCGCGGTTGTAGAAGGCCACAACTTCATCCAGCGTACTAAACCGCCCATTGTGAAAAAACGTTCCCCGAAGTTCCACATTTCGAAGGCTCGGCGTTCGAAAACGGCCGAGGTCAGCATTATTTCCGGTTACCTGAAATCGTCCGGTGTCGTCATTCGTGGGCCGAACGCCGATGTATCTGAAACTGTTGTCGCTGGTCAGCGATCCGGCGTGGCATACCGCACATTGATTGCCGACAAATAGGTTTCGACCGTTCTGCTCCTGCTGGGTCAAGGGCGTGATGCCCGCGTTTGCGATGTCCAAAGGCGTTTGATCTGTGTATAGCGTTCGCTCATAGGTGGCGATCGCCAAGGCGATCCCGACGGGCGTCACATCCGGTGAACCAAAAACTTCTCTGAAGAGCTCAGGGTAGCTGCGGCCATTGATCCACGCTGTCAACGGGGCGGGCACGTTACTCGCAACCGCAAGCGGTTTGGACGAGGTGATCCGTGCAGCAACCTGATTCCAGTCCCGTCCGGCGTGAGACATCTCGGTCGGATTGGTCGGCGGACCCAAGATTTGGCTTTCGAGAGCACCGCCGACCTGTAGGATCACAGCGTTGGTGATCGGATCGCGAAATTGCTGCGTCGCGCGGCCATCCCAGAACATCACCGGGGAATATCCCGCGTTCAGGTACGACATCGAACTGCGGCCCGTAACCTGTTCTTTGAGGCCGAACAGGGAGGAAAGTGCGTATGTGCCATCGGCGTTGACCGTCGGCACTCCGCGCGAAGCGACAATATCGTCGGCGTTGCCAAAGAGTTGATCGAGTCCCGGATTGGTCGATGTCGCGGGTGTATTGCGAGCTCGCAGGTCATCGCCACCGCCCGCCGGCGTGTGGCAAGTGCCGCACGAAACCGTCCGGGTTGAGGATAATTGCTCATCCCAAAAGAGAGCTTTGCCGAGATAAACTTTCGATGCCGTGATCGGGTTTGCCGGGGGAACCGGTGGTGGCTCCAGCGGCGGTACCGGCCCTTGCTGTGTTGCGTTTGCCCTCGATCCCGAGTCGCTGGAGCTCAAGACACTGACACCCGAAGCGTTCTCAGCCCTTACCCAATAGAAAAGCGTCTGTCCCGGGGCCGCGGCCATATCCAGAAAGGTGTTTGCGGGCGTAGTTCCGACCTCAGTGGCGGTCGCGGCATTATCCAACGTATTTCTAAAGATGCGGTATGAGGTCGCCCCGCGGATCGCATCCCACTCGACGCGCACCTTGTTGTTGTATTTGTTGTCCGATGCGATGATGCCGGTCGGAGCCGAAAGAGAACTGCCGCCGCCCTGGCCCGAAACGGCGCCCGAGTTGTAAAGGCTTATCCCTGCGCATCCCATAATGAACGCGCTACACACCAATATTTTAATAGCTCTCATAAATAGATCTTTGGGTTTGCACTCACCGTCCACGGAAATCCTACCCAAATAGATGTCCAAAACGTGTCTTTATCTGATTCCTGCAGCGAAACAGACGTGATTTTAAGTTGCTTGGTGAAATTCCGATCATCTCGGCCGCCTCATTCAAGCTGTAGTCTTGCGAATAGACCAACGTCATCGCGATCCTGTCTCGAGCGTCGAGCGAGGACATTACTTTTTCAGCAAGTTGATGTGCGGTCAACGTTGCCTCCACGCTAGGTTGCCGTCCATCGACCACCGTTTCGAGATATTCATTCTCGTCGTCGCTCATCTCGGTGAAGAGGCTCTCGCCTTTGCGTTGCCGGCGGCGATACTCGTCATAACATACATTTACAGCGATCCGCGATATCCACGCCGGAAACGAATTATCTTCGCCGCCGCGATAATCCTTGAGCGAAAAGTACGTTTTCGTGAACGCGATCTGGACGAATTCCTCGATCTCACTACGCTCGCGGAAATATCGCCCGATTATTCGTGCGACCGGCTTTTTATACTTTTCAAATAGCTCACCAAAAGCGCGTTCATCGCCCTCGAGAACGCGGTAGACAATGGATCCGTCCGTCACCGGCGAATCGTCGTTAAGATCAGGCGATAGGGCTTTAGGCTCTGTCTGCAAGCTGATTTTTATAACCTCTTCAAACATTAACTTCAAGTCGAGCCCGACGTTTAAGTGCCGCGGCGGATATTGTCTCTCGATCAAGAGTGCCTAGTTTTCGATCTTGTAGCCCGCCGGCACGGAAAATAGCTCAGCTGCGGGTTCCGTTCGCTTGATATTGATCAACCTGAATATATGCTCTCCGGCCAGTGGGTCAAGGTGCCTAGACATCACCACTACCTGCAACTCCGGCGAAAACCATTTCTCCGAGATCACCTGGATCGGTTTATCATTGCCGATCTGACCTGCGGGTATCTCCATCGTCGTTCGAGTGCCTTCCACGCGAACGCCTTCGATGTTTTTCGTTCCAAGCGACTCGGTTTTGCCACTGTCATCCTGCTCCGGTGCGAGTGGCCCGGGGCGGCCGTCAATGCGGTGCTTGCGAGCGATCTTGTTATTTGCATCTAAAAAGATCTGAAGTTTTAAGTTCAGGTCGTTTATAAAGACAAGCATTTGCGGTTTGTTGTCGTTTCCGACAACTTCTACACCGGCAAGCACCTCAAATGGCTGTTCGCGACGGGTCCGCCCTTCAGAATCACGATAGATCGCACCATTTCGCTTTTTGGTCACGGTCGTACCGTCGAAAAGCCGCTTTGTATCCTCGATCATCGAATCAGCCGAAAACGGCTGGCCCTTGACAAGTTTGTCGCCAAATCTAAGCTCGGCACCGAGAAATTCGGCATTTGGCGGCATTCCCGGACGACGCGGTGCAGGAGGCCGACCTTCACCACGATCGGGCGGCACCGGAGGCCGTGCTTCGTCCGACGAGAGGATCCCATCGTGATTCGAGTCCATTTCGCTATATCGGAGCCGTACTGCCTTTTCAAAATCTGACCTCGGAACATTGCCACCGGTCCTCAATAGTTCGTCAAAAAAGAATGGCGGCAGCATCGCCTTGCCCTCCCCGCCGGGACGCCGCGTGCCGTCATTCGGCGGCATCGAACCGCGTTCGCCGCGCTCGATCGTGCCGTTTACGTTTTGATCAAGGCCGGTGAATGTCCGTTCGATCGCGGCGGCAAATTCCTCGGCATCCAGACTGCCGTTCTTATTCGTGTCGTGCGGCTTGATCCATTCGCCTCTCGGCGGCCCGTCAGGCCTTACCGGTCCCATCTCGCCGGGACGTCCACCTCGACCGTCACGCGGCGCACCGATATCGCGCGGCGGGCCTTGGGGACGCGGTGGACGTTGTGCGAATGCGAATCCGCTAAGGACCAAAACTACGGCAAGTGCGAACAATTGATTCGATCTCATATCTAAACTCCTAAATCCGAACGACGTTTATCTTATAAAACGTATTGCGTGGGTCTGACCATCGTCGCCGATGACGACCTCGGCATCGACCATACTGGTCGGTTTTTCGACCGAATTTACAAGCCCGAGGGTGACCATCATCTCACTCGGCACCCTTACGCGGACCAATTGTCCGCTTTCGGGGTTGCGTGCATAGGTTAGGGCGATAAATTCGGACTTGATAGCGGCCTTTTCCACCGCAACCATTGAGCTTTTCGGTCGTGGCCCGGGGGTGCGAATGGTGCGTGCGGCGACGGTCTTGGCGGGTGTCTTTGGCAATTCGGGCTCGTCGCCATTCGTAGAAAGTGTGACGGGCAATGCCTGCTCGGGAGCGTTCGTTGGCGAGACCTTTGTCACCACCGACAAACCATTCTGCTGCAAACCCGCCGTCTCCGTCGGACTCAATGCCGGACGGAATACAAAAATCGCAGTAACGACAGCAACAGCAGCGATGGTCGGCACTCCGATCATCAGCCAACGCCGAAATGTTTTGACCGGCGGCCAGGGCATTTTTGCGGCGGCCTTTTCGTCTCGGACACTACGCTGAATATTCCACCAGAGCGTCGGCGACGCAGTGATATCGTCGATCAATGCATCGTCGGCCGAGGCTTCGGCCACTAGCGTTTTCATCATTTTGTCGAATTGCTCATCTGAAAGCTGTCGTTTCATAAGTGTGACCCCAACTTTAGTTGTCAGGTAAAAGACGCGCCAAAAAGCGGTATGGTTTCAGCTTTATAGCTGGCCATACCGCATTTTATATTGTTGGAACGCTAAACCTAGTCTACTTTCTCGCCGAAATCGGGATTTTGCGACGTTTCCCCTACCCCGACGGGCCGGGGAAATAGTAGTGAAAACACGATCGAAGCGGCGATCACGCTGATGATAAATGCAAGTGAATACGAGATCGGGAATTTGCCGTCGAAAGCATCGTTAAGCCAGACCATTTTCAATCCGACAAAGACCAGTACAACGGCCAGGCCGAATTTCAACAAATAAAATTTATCGATGACCCCGGCCAACATAAAGTACATCGAACGCAGTCCCATTATCGCGAAGATATTTGACGAAAATACGATGAAGGGCTCATTGGTAACAGCAAAAATGGCGGGGACGCTATCAACCGCAAAAATTACGTCGGTCGCTTCTAAAAATAGCAGTGCGATAAATAGTGGAGTGGCGTGCCACCTACCGTTCAGTTTCAGGAAAAAGCTTTTGCCGTCGATGGAGTGAGTCACGGGCATAAACCGCTTAAATGTGCGGATTAGAAGATTCTTTTCAGGGTCGATCTCTTCGTTGCTCGTAAAGAACATCTTGATGCCCGTCAGGATCAGAAATCCGCCAAAGAGATAGATCACCCAGTGAAACTGCATCAACGCCGAACCGGCGGCAATAAAGATCGCCCGGAATATCAATGCTCCGAGGATGCCGTAAAATAAAACCCGGTGCTTGTATTTAGCCGGTATCCCAAAATAGGCAAAGACCAACACGAAGATAAAGATATTGTCGATCGATAGCGAATATTCGAGTACGTATCCGGTTAAAAATTCGAGCGTCGAAGCCTTGGCCGCAACGGCGCCGAATTTACCCAGAGTGTACCAATAGAATCCCCCCGCGAAGGTCATCGCCAGTATCACCCAAACGACACTCCAGGCGGCGGCCTCCTTAAATGATACGACGTGTTCTTTACGATTAAATATGCCAAGGTCGATGGCGAGCATCGCCAAAACAAATACCAGAAATGCGGCGTAGAGCCACCAATATTCAGCAAATGGGAATAGATTCATAGATCGTGATTATTCTAGTGCGGCTAAATGGAAAAAACCCATTGCGGCAAACATAAACCGCAACAGGTCTCGAAATTCTTCTTCCACACCGGAATGCTCGCTTGATCGGGCATTCGTATTGACGGCAATGAAAGTCCTTCGGATATTTCTCGAAGGCATCTACTCCCCTATTGAACTAAAAAGAGAGTACTAGAGTGTTAAGTTTCCTGTCAAATGCGATCATATCGACCGATATTGATGTCGCTGACAGTCGCCGTTGGTATGAGT
>Ga0154020_10009311_pt1 | contig 11312 bp, 8 predicted proteins | sample Klosneuvirus_201_FD_109709 | JGI IMG/M metagenome (GOLD analysis project Ga0154020, IMG submission 109709) | Active sludge microbial communities from wastewater, Klosterneuburg, Austria - Klosneuvirus_20160825_MG | ecosystem: Engineered > WWTP > Aerobic digester > Activated sludge | place... | reverse complement strand
CGGTGGATGACTACGCGGTGGTTCGGCATCCGGAGTTGGGGATTGACATTGCGCGCGAGCTGGACCACCCCCCCACTGCTCTGGAGCGCATTGCGTATCAGATTGAGCAGGATGATCATCGGGGGACGTTTTTCTTTGCTCAGATGAATACTGCGGAAGACATCGCGCGGAAGGGCGATGCCACCAAAGGGCTGATCGGATTCCATGGCGCGGGTGGCGGTGGCTCGATGATGTCGATGGATGCGATAACGAACGAGGGGTTCACGATTGCGAACTTTTGTGACACGAGCGGGAATCCGTCGCCGGCGAAGGTGTATCGGGCGGCTCGGATCATTTTGTCGCAGCCGGGGTTGATTGGGTACTTCGGGTCGGGATCGGGAGTGGCGAATCAGGAGCAGTTCTGGTCGGCGTATGGGCTCGCGAAGGCGTTTTGGGAGCTCGAGTTGAGTATTCCGACCGTGATTCGATTGGGTGGCAATACGGAAGACCGGGCGGTGGACATTTTGCAGGGGGCGTGCAAGGCCGCGGGGTTGGCGGCGGTGGTTGAGGGGTATAAGAAGACGGATCCGCCGGCGAAAATTGCGGCGCGGTTTGCGGCGCTGATTGCTGAATCGCAGAAGCGGGGAGCGGGGGCTTGGAAGCCGAGAACGCCGCGGAGGCCTTCCTTTGTCGGCGGAACGGGGGCGACGAGCTTTGCGGTGAAGGGCGGACGCGTTTGGATTGACGGAAACGCGTGGAAGAAGAACTGCGCGGCCATCGTTTCGCGGGCGAATGGGTTGCTGCGGGATGATGCGGGCAAGCCGGCGTTGACGGGCAAGGCCGAGGACTTCATGAGCAAGGACAGCGACATGATCGCGTGCGAAGTGGAGTGTCGGCGCGATGGGATTGATGGGGTGTTTGTGGAGCTCGACATCCCGGGGCTGTAGCGACAAAGTGGAAAGTGGAACTTGGAAAGTGGAAAGGACTGTTCTATGGGGCGACTTAAGGTGGAGACGCTTGATCGCGTGGAGAAGTATGCCGATCGCGTTCTGGATGTTGTGGAGTCAATAGAGGGGCCGCGACGGTCTCGCATTCTCGATCAGGTTGTGGGGAGTGGCACCTCGGTTGGAGCGAACACCTTTGAAGCAGATCAAGCGGTGTCTTCTAAGGACTTCGGAAAGACGCTGGGCATTGTGGTGAAAGAACTGAGCGAAACGAAGTTCTGGCTTCGCCTCATTGGTCGACGTCAGTGGGTGAAGCCCGTTCGGCTCGCTTCGCTGCTGAAAGAGACGGATGAGTTGCTTTCCATCTTCAACGCCGTCATCATCAAACTCAGAGTCCGCCCTCAGCTTCAACGGGCATCGCGTCGCACCTAGATCATTACTGCGTCTGCTTTTTCACTTTCCACTTTCCAAGTTCCACTTTCATTATGGCAATACTCATCGACGAATCCAAACGTGTTCTGGTGCAGGGGATTACGGGCCGCGAGGGGCAGGCTCGCACTCGGTTGATGCTGGACTATGGGACCAAGGTCGTGGGTGGCGTGACGCCGGGAAAGGGCGGATCGGAGGTGTTCGGGCTGCCGGTGTTCAACTCGTGTGCGGATGCGGCCAAAGCGCTTGGGGGGATTGATATTTCGGTATTGTTCGTGCCGGCGCAGGGAATTAAGGCCGCGGCTTTGGATGCGATTAGTGCGGGCGTGAAATTGGTGGTGATGGTGGCGGATCGTGTCCCCGTGTGGGATGCGATGGAGATCGCGGCCGCAGCGAAGGCGAAGGGATCGAACTTCGTTGGGCCGAACACGCTGGGGATTGCGAGTCCGGGGAAGGCCGTGGTCGGGATGATCGGAGGGCGGGCGGAGTCTGCACGCGAGTGGTTCAAGCCACCGCTGCAGGGTGGGACGGGGGTGGGGATCATTTCGCGGTCGGGCGGGATGTCGTCGAGCACGGCGTATTACCTCGGGCAGGCGGGTGTGCGGATCAGTTCCATTGTGCACATTGGTGGGGATGCGGTGTTGGGGCTGCGGATCCCTGAGATTGCGCAGATGTTTCAGGATGACCCTGCCACGGACGCGATTGTGGTATTTGGAGAGATTGGCGGGTCGCAGGAGGAAGAGCTTGCGGAGTTGATCGCGTCCAAGAAGATCACCAAGCCTGTGGCGGCGTACATCGGCGGGAAGGCGGCGAAGGCGGGGACGCGATTCAGCCATGCGGGTGCGATCATTGAGGGGAATAAGGGAACGCACGCGGGGAAGGTCGCGGCGTTGAAGGCCGCGGGGGCGGTGGTGGCGGATTCGTTTGGGGAGTTGCCGGAGGCGGTTGTTGGGATGCTGCGTGGTCGCGGGTCGCGGTCGTTGATGACGGATGCGGAGCGGAAGGCGGTTTGGACGACGGCGGTAACGCGGATTGAGCCGAACAAGGTGGCGGTGCGGGGGCATGACATTGCAACGTTGATGGGGAAGGTTTCGTTTGGGGCCGCGGTGTATCTGATTCTGACGGGCAAGCTACCTGATGAGCGGGTTGGGAAGTTGCTGGATGCGGTGTTGGTGTCGAGCATTGATCACGGCGCGACGCCGCCATCGTGTCTGGCGGCGAGGACGGTGGCGAGCACGGGGGCGAGTTTGTCGCAGTCGGTGGCCGCGGGAATCAGTTCGATCAACAAGCACCATGGCGGGGCGATTGAGGATTGTGCGAGGTACCTTGGGGGGTTGATCGCGCGGGTTAAGAGTGAGGGGAAGGGGCTGGATGAGTTGGCCGCCGCGGAGGTGGCTCGGATCAAGTCCAGTGGTGATCGGATTAGTGGGTTTGGGCATCGGATTCACACGAAGGACCCGCGAACTGGGAAGCTGTTTGAACTTGCGGCTCAGGCGGGGTTGGGCGAAGGACCGGGGACGCACATCGGCGCGGCTCGGGCGATTGAGCGGGCGTTCGCGGCGATTGGCAAGCCGCTGCCGATCAACGTGGATGGGGCTATCGGGGCGATCCTTGCGGACCTGGGAATGGACCCGCGCGTGTTCAACGGGATCTTCATGATCGCGCGGACGCCGGGGTTGGTTGCCCACGTGACCGAGGAGCAGACGCGTGAAAAGCCGATGCGGCGGATTGATCCGGTGAACCACGCGTATGACGGGCCGATGCCGGCGTAGGAGAGTCGCTTGAGCACACCGGCGGAAACGGCTTGGCAGGTCAGGGAGTTGCTCTCTCAGTTGGAGTTTGCGCAGGCGGGGCGACTTCTGGAGGAGGCTCTGAAGGAGCACGCCGATGATCCGGACCTGAACAGCCTGATGTGCTTTGTTCTGGCGCATGTGGGGCGGACGGCGGAGGCGCTGACCTTTGCGGAGCGGGCCGCAGGCGCGGCTCCGGAGCATCCGCACGTGCTGACGAACCTGGGCAGCGCGCTCATGAACCTGGGGCGGCTGGATGAGGCTGTGGATGTGTTGCGGCGGGCAGTGTCGTTTGAGGGGGTTGGAACGCGGGCCCGGCACGCTCTGGCGATGACGCTCAATGTTGCCAAGCGGTACGGCGAGGCGGTGGATGTCGCGAGGGAAGGGCTTGATCGGGCGGTGATGGATCCGGCGTTGTCGATGGATCTGGCGGGGTCTTATGTGGGCCTTGCGCGGGCGGATCTGGCTGCGAAGACTCTGCGCGGGATGTTGTCGTGGTATCCGGACCAGCCCAACGCGGTTGGCAACCTGGCGACGATGTTGAACTATGTACCGGGGCTTGATCCGCTGACGATTCGGCAGGCGCATGATGCATATGGGGACATTCTGGGGCGATTCCTGCCGCCTCCGCAGCCGCCGGCGATCAGCGATCCTGATCCCGAGCGCATCCTGCGCCTGGGAGTCATCATTCCAGATCTGGTGGGCAACGCGGTGGCGCAGTTCATTCGGCCGTTGTTGGAGAATCTGGACACTTCGCGGTTTGAGTTGTTTGTTTACTACACATCTCCAGCGGAGAACGTGGAGGCGGCGTGGCCGCGGATGGTCGCGCATACCGCGCGACGGCTGCCGTGGCACACGGAAGCTCAGATGGACCCGGTTCTGCGGGGCGATCGGCTGGACATTCTGATGGATCTGGTCGGGATGACGACGCACCACCGATTGCCGTCCATGCACTTGAAACCGGCGCCGATTCAGGTGACTTATGCGGGGTATCCCAACACGACGGGGATCGCGGCGATTGACTACCGGATTGTGGATTCGATCACGGACCCGCCAGGGGCGGAGAGATTGAGTGTCGAGAAGCTTGTGAGGCTTGATCCGTGCTTCCTGTGCTTTGTGCCGCCGGAGCTGGCGCCGGAGGCGTCGCGGACTCGTGGGAGGCCGATCACGTTTGGGTCGTTCAACCACTTGCCGAAGATCAATGACAAGTTGCTGCGGTTGTGGGCGCGGGTTTTGGAAGCCGTCCCGGGATCGCGGATGGTGATCAAGGCGGAGGCGCTGAGTCACGCGGACACGCGGGGGTCGTTGATGGAGCGGTTTGTGGCCTCGGGTGCGGAGGCTTCGCGGGTGGAGATTCGGCCGCCGACGACGACTCGGGCGGAGCACTTGGCGATGTATTCGGAGATTGATATCGCCCTGGACACGTTCCCGTATCACGGGACGACGACGACGTGCGAGGCGATGTACGTGGGGGTGCCGGTGGTGACGCTGGCGGGGAACTCGCATGTTTCGCGGGTGGGAGTGAGCTTGCTGACCAACGCCGGGATGGCAGAGAATGTCGCGGGGTCGGAGGATGAGTACGTGCGGATCGCCGCGGGCCTGGCGGGGGAAGGGGCGAGGTTGGATTCGCTGCGAGGGGGGCTACGGAAGCAGATGATGGCCAGCCCGCTGTGCGACACCGGTGCGTTTGCGAAGAGGTTTCAGGCGGCCTTGAGGGTCATGTGGCGGGATCGGTGCGGCCGCGGCTAAACTGGTGCCCACATGGCACACTCAACCGCAGACATCGCGAAGCTGTTTCCCAATCTCATGGACATCAAAAACGCCGGCCTGCGCGACAACGTCGCGAAGGTTTGGAATGAGGCGTTGACCACCGGTTGTGGTGGGCGCGGGTGGACGTTTGACGAGATTCGGGCGATTCCTTTCACGCTGCTGGCAGGGAAGATCGACTTGCGTTTTGTGGAGCACTTGAACTCGTGCTGCAAGCAGTGCATCGCGATCACGAAAGTGCTCAACGAGGTGTTCGGACCGAGGATTCCGATCAATCTGGACACGCTGATCGCGGGCAGCTTACTGGCGGATGTCGGCAAGATGCTGGAGTTTGACAAAGATGCCAGCGGGAAGGTGATCAAGGGCTTCTACGGCGACATGCTGCGGCACCCGTTCAGCGGCGTCGGCCTGTGCTACAAGTACGGGATTCCGCCTGAGGTCATGCACATCATCGCGACGCACAGTCACGAGGGTGACAAGGTGGAGCGAACGATCGAGAGCTGGATCTTCCATCACGCGGACTTCATCGACTTTGATATCGCCAAGGTGCTGGGAAAGCAGGCGGCCAAGCAGGGGTAAACGTGGGTCAGTTTCCGCCCTCAGTTCCCGACGTAGGTGAGCCTGCGTGGCTCGAACGGTTTCGGCGTCTGGCATTGGCGTTGCCGGAAGCATCGGAGCAGGACCATTGGGGACGGCCATCGTTTCGGGTCGGCAAGCGGATCTTCGCCACGCTCTGGCCTGATGATGGCAAGGCGATGATCAAGTTGACGCCTGATCAGCAGGATGAGCACGTCGAGGAGCAGCCTCAGACTTTCGTTCCCGTTCCCGGCGGGTGGGGGTTGCAGGGAGCGACGTTTGTCATGCTTCGAGGCAAGGGCGCGGCGGGGCAGGCATTGCTGGAGAAGATGCTCCTGATCGCGTGGCGGAATGCGGCCCCGAAGACGCTGGCAAAGTCCTTGGATCAACCGAAGCGATCCGCCGAACTCAAGAAGGCGAACCGGAAAGGGTGAGCATGGCCCGGAAGAAAACCGCTCGCGAGAAGATCGATACCGACCACGCCAGCCACGGGAAGGCGTTTCAGATCCCGGAGCACTTGCAGAAAGATGGGGGGCCGCGGACCATGGTTGTTCCGCATCCGAGGGATGTTGAGAGGCTGATGAAGACGCCGCGGAAGGGCCGGCTGATTACGCTCGGCCAGATTCGGGCGAAGTTGGCGAAGGCGGCCAAGGCGGATCTGTGTTGTCCATTGACGACGGGAATCTTTGCGCGGTTGGCGGCAGAAGCGGCGGATGAAGAGGCCGCGGCTGGGGCAAAGCGGATTACGCCGTATTGGCGGACGATCCGTGACAACGGGGACCTGGTGGACAAGTTCCCGGGTGGAGTTGATGCACAGGCCCGTCGGTTGAGGGCGGAGGGATTCCGAATCTCGACCAAGCGAAAGACTCCCCGGGTCGAGGATTTTGCGAGAAAGTCTGCGAGCGGTCGGTGATGGGAGTCCGTCTACAGGCGTCCGAAGGCCATCCACGATACTGAAATTTGGGGGGCGCGGCTCCGAATGCACCTGTCGCCCGTTCTGCGGGTACGCTATGCCCCCCACTTCACACATCCCCGAGGGAAACCGCATGTTTCACCGTCCGCTCTTGATCGCTCTCCTGGCCGGAACCGCTCACGCCCAAGTCGAACCGCACGCGGGAATGCTCCGGTATCCGGATGTCGGCAAAACGCAGATCGCGTTTGCGTACGCGGGGGATATCTGGCAGGCTCCGCGAGCGGGCGGGCAGGCGACGCGGCTGACGACGGCGCCGGGATCGGAAGCGTTTCCGAAGTTCAGCCCGGATGACCAGACGGTGGCGTTCCTGGGCAACTACGAGGGGAACCGGGATATCTACACAATCCCGACTGCGGGCGGGGTGGCGTTCCGAGTCACCCACCATCCCGGTGCGGAGGTGCTGTGTGATTGGACGAACGATGGACGGCTTACGTTTTCGCTCTCGGGCTTGGCGGGGTTAAGACGGCAGTCTGAGCTTTACGCGGTTCCGGCGACGGGTGGGATGCCAACCGCACTGCCGGTGCCGTACGGGGCGAATGGGTCCTTGAACGCCGACGGTACCTGGCTCACGTACACCCCCCACTCCACCGACAACCGCACTTGGAAGCGGTATCGGGGCGGCATGGCCACGGATGTGTGGCTGTTCAATCTCAAGGACAACTCGTCCAAGCAAATTACAACGTGGGAGGGCACGGACACGCTCCCGATGTGGAATGGTGACAAGGTGTACTACCTGTCTGACCAGGGGCCAGAGCATCGGTTGAACATCTGGGTTTACGAGGGTGGCAAGGGTCGGCAGGTAACGACGTTCAAGGACTTTGACGTCAAGTGGCCGTCGATGGGACCGGGGCCGGGTGGCAAGGGTGAGATCGTGTACCAGTATGGGTCCGGGTTGTTTCTGCTGGATTTGGGGACGGAAAAGGCGACCCAGATCACGATATCGATCCCTGGGGATCGGCCGACGGTGCGGAATCGAACGGTGGATGCGGCCAACCTGTTGTCGGGGTGGAGCATTTCACCATCGGGCAAACGCGTGGCGGCGGAGGCTCGGGGCGATATCTGGTCGCTTCCGGCGGAAAACGGCACGCCCCGCGCGCTGACGCGGACCAGCGGTGTGGCGGAGCGGTCACCGTCTTGGAGTTCGGATGGCAAGTGGATTGCTTTCTTCAGTGACGCCACGGGTGAATACGAGCTGTACATGACTCAGTCTGACGGGTTGGGAGTTACAAAGCAACTGACGAAAGCAGACTCGGCGCCCGCCGCGTTTCGGTACAACCCGACGTGGTCGCCGGACTCCAAGCACATCACGTTCACGGACAAGGCGGGGCGGATCTTCCTGCACACGCTGGCGGCAGATGACAAGGAGGGGGCCGAGGGAACGACCAGGTTGGTCGACACCGACCCCGCGGCGGGCCAGCCGGGGATCAGTTGGTCCGGCGACAGCAAGTGGATCACCTATTCGTACCAGCTTCACGCGCGCCAGCAGTCGGCCGTTTTCCTGTACAACGTTGAGAAGGGGGAGCGGCACCAGGTGACCAGCGGCATGTTCGCCGACGGATCGCCCGTGTTTGATCGCAAGGGCGATTACCTGTTCTACGTCAGCAGCCGGACGTTTAACCCAACCTACTCGGACATTGACCTGTCGTTCATCTACAACGGGTCGCAGGTAATCTTGGCCGCACCGCTGCGGGCGGATATGGAGTCTCCGTGGGCGCCCAAGAGCGATGAGGAGGACTTCAAGGCCGCGGCCAAGAAGGATGACAAGAAGGATGAGGCCAAGCCGGGCGAGAAGAAGCCGGATGAAGCCAAGGCCGCGGATGATGGGTTGAGCGGGACGTGGGAAGGCAAGGCTGCCGGCGGAGAGCCACTGCCCCCGGAGGGACTGCCGATCACGCTTAAGCTCACTCTGGCCAAAGACGGAACGGTGACGGGCACGCTCACTTCTCCGCTGCACGAGGGGAGCATTTCGCACGGAAAATGGGACGCGGCGAGCAAGACTCTGACGTTCCAACTGGCGGTGAACGATGCGATTGCTCAGTTCACGTTGACTGTCGACGGCGAGTCCCTCAAGGGTTCGGTATCCGTGAACAATGCCAACTTCGCGGTCTCGGCTAAACGCACGGCCCAAGCGTCGGGAGATGGGAAAAAGGACGACGCCAAGAAGGATGACTCGAAGAAGGATGATGCCAAGAAGGATGTGGTCATCGACCTGGAAGGTCTCGAAGGAAGGGCGATGGCGCTGCCGATCAGGGCCGGGGCGTTTGGCGGTCTGGCGGTTAACGACAAGAACCAGTTGATCTTCGTCCGGCAACCCGTGGCGGGCGACGGGGAGAGTGGGATCAAGCTCTTTGACCTGAGCGATGAAAAGAAGGAAGAGAAATCGGTTACCTCCGGCGGTGGGTTCGAACTAACGCCCGATGGCAAGAAGATGCTTGTGCCACGCGGGAACTCCGCGGTGGTTCTTGACGCATCGGCCGGCGCTACGGCCAAGAACGTGGTCACATCGGGGATGTCCGCGAAAATTGAGCCGCGGCTGGAGTGGAAGCAGGTGTTTACGGATGCCTGGCGCCTGCAGCGCGACTTCTTCTATGACCCCAACATGCACCAGGTGAACTGGAACGCGGTGCGGGAGCAGTACGCCAAGATGCTGGATGACTGCGCGAGCCGCGAGGATGTGTCGTACGTCATCAGCGAGATGATTTCGGAGTTGAATGTCGGGCACGCGTACTACCGCGAAGGCGAGGCGGACGGCGGCCCGAGCGTTCCGGTCGGCATGCTGGGGTGCGACTTTGAGTTGGTTCCCGCGGCGAACGGGGCGCCCGCGGCGTACCGGATTAAGCGGATCATTGCGGGCGCGCCCTGGGATTCGGACGCCCGCGGCCCGCTGAGCCAGCCTGGGGTGAAGGTCAAGGTGGGTGACTATGTGATGGCTGTCAATGGCGTGCCCGTGGATGCATCGCAGGACATCTGGGCCGCGTTCGTGGGCCTGGCGGGCAGGACGATCACGCTGACCTTGAACGACAAGCCGTCTCTCGAACGGCCCGCTAAGAAAGATGAGCCCAAGAAGGACGAGAAGAAGGATGAGGCAAAGAAGGAACCCCGCAAGATCGAGCCACCGAAGGACCTGCGCGATGTCGTCGTGACGACGCTGGGGTCCGAGGATGGGCTGAGGTTCCGGTCCTGGGTTGAATCCAAGCGGGCGTACGTCGAGAAGAAGACCGAGGGCAAGGTTGGGTACATCTACGTACCGGACACGGGTGTGGATGGCCAGAATAACCTGTTCCGGCAGTTCTACGGGCAGGCTCACAAGCAGGCCCTGATCATCGACGACCGCTGGAACGGCGGCGGGCAGATCCCGACTCGGTTCATCGAGTTGCTCAATCGTCCGGTGACCAACTACTGGGCGCGGCGGGATGGGGAAGATTGGCAATGGCCGCCGGATTCGGCGCAGGGCCCCAAGTGCATGCTCATCAACGGCCTGGCCGGCTCGGGTGGCGACATGTTCCCCTGGCTCTTCCGGTTTAACAAGTTGGGCAAGCTGATCGGGATGCGGACCTGGGGCGGGCTGGTGGGCATTTCCGGCAACCCGGGCATGATCGACGGCAGCGGCGTTACCGTGCCCACCTTTGGGTTCTACAAGAAGGATGGGACCTGGGGTGTCGAGGGTCACGGCGTGGACCCAGACATGCTGGTGATCGATGACCCGGCCCTCATGACGATGTACCGCGACGGCTCGGGCGGCTCAGATCCGCAACTGGATGCGGCCATCAAGCACATGCTCGAAGAGGTCGCTCAGCACCCGTACACGCCGCCCAAGAAGCCGGCGTATCCGGACCGCAAGGAGATGGGCATTCCGGAGAAGGACCGCTAGCGGTTACTTCGGAATCGAGTGGGACACGAGCACGAGCTCATCGTCGCGCACCAGGCCGATGCCGGGGGCGTACCACTTGTGCCCGGTGTCCTTTTCGATGGGTGTCGTCTCTTTGACGTGGACGCAGTGTTCGAACGTGCCCGCGGGGGTCACAACGCGCTCATCGATGCTGACGACCTCGCCGCGGTCCATGGCGATGCCGGGGGCGACTTCCTGGTAGTACTTGTCGCCCACCGCGGGCTTGGCGGGGAGGGCCAGGCCGAATCGCGCGCCACCCACGCCGGACTGCCAGGCGCCGCCGTGGCTTGCAATCTTGCCGTCTTTGTAGATGTCCACTTCTTCGCCGAAGTAATACACATCGTTGGTCGCGCGATCGATGGCAAAGAAGTTCCGTGAAATCTCCTTGACCTTTCCGCCTTCCTCTTCGTGCTCCTCGATCACGCGGGTGGTCACGCCATCCACGGTGCGAGTCTGGTCGAGGACTTTGATCGCCAAGGTGGCGCCCTCATGGTCTTTGTACTTCAGAAGGGTGCCGGGCTTGAGGATGAAGAACTGGCTGGCCCCCGTGGGGCCAAGGTTGGACTTCTCGACCGTGAAGGCGTTGCGGAACCCGTCGGATGAGGCGGTCTGCTGGGTCGCGGCGGGGCCGGAGCTTTGGCAGGCGGTTCCCATAAGGGCGGCGACGATGCAAAGAGCGGTCAGTCCAGTCTTCATGGCGGGCTCCTGAATAAGGCTCAGAGAATACCCAGGCCCGCGGCCGCATCATGACGACACCGCGACGGCTTTAATATCCCATGCGAGTCATGGTGATCGGAGCGTCGGCGAACCCCGCCAAGTTCGGCAACAAAGCCGTTCGGGCGTATGTTCGTCAAGGCCATGAGGTGATCCCGGTCAATCCGCACGAGCCGACCATCGAGGGGATTGCGGTGTACCCCGACGTTGCATCGCCGTTGGGACCCTTTGATCGGGCGACGCTGTATGTG
>Ga0154020_10009310_pt1 | contig 11312 bp, 6 predicted proteins | sample Klosneuvirus_201_FD_109709 | JGI IMG/M metagenome (GOLD analysis project Ga0154020, IMG submission 109709) | Active sludge microbial communities from wastewater, Klosterneuburg, Austria - Klosneuvirus_20160825_MG | ecosystem: Engineered > WWTP > Aerobic digester > Activated sludge | place... | reverse complement strand
GAGCACACGTGGGTCATAATACCGGAAATAGAGAATTTTCCCTTTAGGATCCCGGACCCGTAAAAATCCGCGCAAGTGCCGGCGCAACGCTTCAAGTCCCAACTCGGTGAGCACGTAGACTCCACAATAATTACCCCATCCCTCTGTCCACAGCCATTTGAGCAGATCACCGTCAGGGCGAAGTTTGACGAGGTAGGGAGCAGTCACTCGCAGGTCGAGGTTGAGCTCGCCGCGGTACAGACATACGTACTCGTGTCCTGATGCAGCCAACCGCGTCAGAAGATCGGGAATATTGGCCGCGTCCAGAACCGCGTAGGTCGACAGGTCTTCCCGGCCAAAAAGCAGGTGCTGAAACCGGGTCCAGCGACGTTCGGCAACCGAATGTGCGGCGGGATCAGGATTGAGCGTGGTTTCCATGGCTAGGGGCACGGGAGGTTCATCCACCGAATCCCAACAACCGCGCCATCAGCGGCAATGGATCCGCAACGCCTGGCGTGGGAGGAAGTTTTTCCGCCTGCTGTCGCACACGTCCGAAAAACGCCCGAGCGCGTGCAGACAATTCCGGACTGGCTGCGCTAAACTGCACCGCGGAAAAGGCAGCCGCCGCCAGTGGCAGCAGGGCGTCGCGTTGCGCCGCCCGTTCGACGAGTCCATCGAGTGCGGTCTTTCCTGGGATGACGGGTTGCTCGTGATCCAGGATCAACCGAGCCATCACGGCACGCAAGGGGCCTCGGGCACGTTCCACCGGTGCCAGCAGATCAGGTCCGGTGAGCCGATGCTCGGCGATCAACTCGCGATAGGACAGCAGTGCCAGGACCGCATTTTGGGACGTGAGCATTCGCTTGAGCAAGTCACTCGTCGGCACGCCCGGCTGGCTGCGGACATAGGCGGCAGCCTGTGGAAACGGAACCGCCCACTCAGGCGGCAGCAACCTGACCCGGCCAAAGAGATCGACGCCGGGTTTGCCCGCGGCCGGACGGAAGTAGACGACTCCACCCAGGGCGAAGGGCGAATAGCAGTCCTCGGGAATCAGGCCGCGCGTGCGTTTATCAAGAGGTTCGGTCCAACTGTAGCTTCCCTTGGCCGGCCACTCCATACCGTGAACCGCCTGGCGTTCATAGGTGCCTTTTTTCTGTACGACAGCGTCGCCGCCCGCTGGGACCACCACTTTTCCCGTTTTGCCATCGATCGATGCACCGGGGATGGTCGCGGAGCCGCTGTCCGGCGCAGGTTCGATGTTGGCCAGAACCCACTGATTGGCAGGCTCACCGGAAAGTTCGGCGAGGGTGATGAGTGAGCAGTCGTGAATCATCCGGCAATCATGCCAGACGACCCGCTCAATCGCGGGCGCAGGGGGGGGCAGGTCGGCGGGAGGCATAGGATTCACTCTACGTGCACTAGCGTGTGAAAGGTGTGGGCGGACCTTGTTCGAGCGAACGGTTAGCCGGATCGTTGACCACGGTATTGGCCGTGGGGGCCAATACCGGCTCCGTGGTAGGCGCGGCGTCCGCCGCATCCGTGGTCGCCTTTTGCGCCGCGGCGGCGTCGCTGCTGACATCCAGTCTCCAGCCCCGTTCCCGCAGGGTCTCGAACGTATTGTCGGTCGGATTGAATGCGACCGTCCACGTCTTGAACACACCGATGACACGAACCCTCTTCAGGCGATACCGCGCGGTCCCGACTTCGGTGCCACTGGCATCCGACGCACGCAGGTTGAAGTTTGCCGGTGCCCCGGCGGACGGAGTGTCAAAGGAGGTGGCCGGACCACCGCCCGGGCAGCCGGTCGGAGGCTTAAGGGAGTTGGGATCCAAGGTATCACCCTTGCCGGGTTGATCGTACAGCGGAGCGACCGTCGGCGCCACGTCATTACAGGCGACGGGAAGGCGGCTGACGCGCCGGACAAAACTGGGAACATTGACCGTGGTCCCAACGGCGGTTCCGGGGTCCCAAATCATGGTCGGTCGATCCCATTCCTGCACCACTCCGTCGCTGCTGGTCACATCATTCTGCATGATGCCAATGCGCAGATCGGTCACCTGCGGAGCTGAGCAGTCCACGCCGGCGGGCTTGAGCTTCCCTTCGGCGGAATAGTTGGCGGCATTGCCTCCACTCGCCGTATAGCGGCCGCCCGCGAGTTGGTAGGTGCCGGGATTCGTGATCGTCAGTTTGTTGGGATCGAAGGAGAAGACAGTCATGCCTTTCTCGGCGATCATGGCACCCTCGGCGGTGTCCTGGTGGGCCTCAATTTTCGCATCGCCGATCCCAGCGCTCGCCTTTTCACCCGCGATTTGGAAGGGAACGAAATCTCCGGTGGCCGGCAGCGTGAGGCCGAGTGTGACATTATCGGTATTTGGGAAACGTAGCTTTCCATCCGGATTGGTCAGCACGACAGAAACGTCGACCTCCGATTCACTTGTGAGCCGGATACGCGCCGGCACGAGGTGCCGGACCGGCGGGTTGCCTCCGACGAGACGAACCAAGTCATCTTTTCCGTCAGGCGAATTGTTGATCTCGATTTCGGCGGTCGCGGTTATCTTGGCTGGAGGCGGCTCAATGGGGGTGGGCGGAGGCTGCTCGCGCGGACACTCCTCGCAGAACGGCAGCCCGGTCAGCGCGGCGTACTTGAGCGCTTGGGCGGCGGAGCTGAAGGTGGTGATCTCTCCGGGTTTACCCGTTGGCGGACCGCCCGGGTCCTTTGGATCGGGAGGATCCGGTTCAGCTGGGTCGATTGGAGAGCAGCCCGCCCCGGCCGCAGGTGAACCGCCACTATTGATTTTTACGGTACTGCCGACCTGCTTGATGCCGCCGCCGATTTGGAGGAAGTCACCTCCCACCTTGAGGGTGATGTTTGATCCCGCCTCAAGAACGATGTTGGCCGACGCCTTCAAGTGAATGTCCTTGGCTTCGAGCCCGATGGTTCCGCCGGCCTTCAGGTAAATATTTGAGGCAGAGATCGAGGTCACTCCGTCACTCGCGACGGAGAGATCTGAATGGACCTTGAGATTGTCACTCCCACCGATCTTCACCATCCGGTCGCCGCAAACCTCGATGCTCACGTTCCCCTCAGTCTTGGCTTGAGTGTTACCCGTGACCTTTTCATGGCGGTCGGCATCGTACGCCGTGAACTCGTCGCCGACCACGTGCAGGTGATGCTCGGCGTGCAGCTTGGTCCTCGTATCCCCGTGCACATGCAGGTCGCGGACTCCCCCAACCGAGGTTTGGTGCGCCGCCTTGACCCTCACCTCGAGGTTTTTCTGCGCGTGGATGAAGATCTCCTCGCAGCCCTTCATGTCCTCAAACCGCATCTCGTTGTATCCATCCCCACCCTTCGACGAAAGTGACTTGAGCGTCGATTTCGTCTTGTTCGCCGGGAGGTCGTAGGGGGGCTTGTTATCCGCGTTGTAAACGCTGCCAAGAATGATCGGCCGATCAGGATCACCCTCCATGAATTCGACGAGGACCTCGTGGCCGATGCGCGGAAGGTAGAAGGCGCCCCACTTTTTGCCCGCCCACGCCTGGGCTACACGCACCCACGCCGAACTCTTGTCGTCGCCTTTGCTCTCTCGATTCCAAAAAAAGTGAACCTTCACGCGGCCATGCTCGTCCGTGTGGATCTCCTCGCCCGCAGGTCCGACAACGATCGCCGACTGCGGTCCCTGGATCAGCGGCTTCGGCGTCACCCGCGCGGGGCGGAAAAACTGGGTGGCCGGAATCGCGGTGAATTGGCAATGCGTTTCCGGCACCGGATCGGCTTGGGTGGAAAATTCCCCGGCATCCCAGAAGAGGTTGATCGACGTGATCAGGTACTTGCGATTCTGGTCCTTCCGCGGGTGCTCTGTCAGGGTGAAGGTGTTGCCGGCTGAAAGACCGAAGAACGTGGTTTCTCCGCGAATCACCTCCGCGCTGGTCTGGATCTCTTCAAGCCTCGTCCTCGCGAGCCGCTCGCCGACGGCGGGCTCCACGTACTCTCCAGGGTAGTCGAAAACCTGGCGATCGTTGATCGCGTGCAGCTTATCGACCTGGGAGAGTTTCAGCATCTCCGCCTTCGGCTTGAGATAATTGAAATCGGAAATCGAATACTGCGTGGGCTGGACTTCCTGCTCCACCGACCACTGGACGACCGTCTCCATCTGGCGTTCCGCGCCTGAGACAGGGGTGAAGCGAAACGTTTCATGTCCCTCAACCGGCTCGTACGCCTCCATCGTGTCGACGAGGATGAGAGAGGCCTTCTCCTCGTCGTGTTTGAAAAAGTAGGAAATGCCTTCCTGCTCGAGGAGTCGACTGACGAAATTGAAGTCGGTCTCCCGGTATTGCACGCAGTTGGTCAAGGTGGGGTAGGTTTCGATCACCCGGGACTCGAAGTCCTTCGCACCCCGGTCGCGAAAGACGCTCTGCACAATTTCCGGCACGGTCATCTCCTGAAAAATCCTGCAGTCCGCCGAGCGCGTCATCACCCAAAGCCAGGGGACAAGCTCGGCCCGGTAGTGGGCGAACTGATCGCTGCTTCCCGTCAGGACAAAGCGGCTGACGAACGCATGATAGAATCGTCTCTCACCGTCTCCGAGGTCGAGCCGTATTACAACGGGTTGACCGACGATGGCGTCGAACTTGATGTCCGGATCGTCGCTCGACATTTGCGCCTCGATCACGAACGGCCGGCCGAGGTGCTCCCGCACCAGGATGCTGCGGAGTCCAAGGACGTTCTCACCCAGGGGCGTCTGAATCTCCAGCGAACGATTGGACTGGAAAATGGTCGCGGCAGGCATGGGAGGACGTGCTGAAAGAGAACCGTGTTTGCAGGCTGACGCTACCTCTTTTTTGGCGGATCGAGGTACACGGTGAAGTTCAACGTACCATTGATGTCAGCTCGCGGCGAATGCAGCCCCGCCGTACCGCTGGGTCGGGGCGTCATGCCAAAGGCCGTGCTGGTGGGTGTATCGGCCCACTCAGGCATGCCCGAAAGGGAAAGCTCCAGCGATTTGCCGGCCTGCTGCACTGCAAGAAGGGAATCTGCCGCGGCTTTGAGAACCTTTTCCACCGCTTCCCGCACCGGTTTGCTTTCGATCAACTGACGCAGTCTACCATTGGACAATTGTCTAATCTCTCGATCAACCAAATCAATCGAAATGCCGAACAACCGTTTGGTTGAATCAAGCAAATCGTGACATTGCTTCACGTCGGACATAGTGGGAGGCCCTTTACAACTACGCGACGATGGTGGGAACGGAAGAACAGGCGACTGCAATCGTTCGATCAGTCGAACGAGTAGGTAAAGGACCCTTCTTTGACGTCGAGATGCACCCGATTCAGTCCGCGACCGTCCGCTAGGCGGGACAATAATTCCCGGCCGATATCGGGCAGGAGTTGATTGGTGATCATGGCATCGACGAGCCGTGCTCCCCGTTCCAACTCGGTGCAACGCTGCGCGATGAGCTCTGGCACCGCAGAGGAATAGGAGAAAGGCACCTTGTGGTTCTCAATGACGCGCTTCTCCACCTTGCGCAGGTTGAGGCTAATGATGATCTTCAACATCTCCTTCGAGATAGGGTAGTACGGAATGACGGTCAGCCGGTTCAGCAGAGCGTCCGGGAAAACTTTCACCAACGGACCGCGCATCGCTTTCTCCATTGCATCCGAAGTCGGCATCAACTCCGGATCCTTGCAGAGATTGATGATCACATCCTGCGCCGCGTTGCTGGTCAGAATGATCAGCGTGTTCTTGAAATCGATGAACCGGCCTTCGGCGTCCTCCATGAATCCTTTGTCGAATACCTGGAAGAACATTTCATGCACGTCGTGATGGGCCTTCTCCACTTCGTCGAGGAGAACCACGCTGTAAGGCCGGCGACGCACCGCCTCGGTCAGGACACCACCCTCGCCGTAACCAACATAACCGGGAGGCGAACCCTTCAACGTGCTGACCGTATGAGCCTCCTGGAATTCGCTCATATTGATCGTGATCATGTTATGTTCACCACCGTAGAGGGCTTCGGCCAAGGTCAGCGCCGTCTCGGTTTTTCCCGTGCCGCTGGGGCCCGCCAGCATGAATACACCCACCGGCCGGTTCGGGTTGTCCAACCCCGCCCGATTCGTCTGCACGCGGCGGGCAATTGCCTCCAGGGCGTGGCGTTGGCCAATGACACGACGCTCAAGCACATCCGCCAACTTCAGGACCTGATCGATTTCGTTGCGGACCATCCGGCCGACCGGAATTCCAGTCCAGTCGGAAACGACGCTGCCGATGGAGTTCTGCTCCACACAAGGGAAAATCAGAGGCTTCTCTCCTTGAAAATCCTTGAGCTTTTGCAGGTCCGCCCGGAGCTCGGTGAGCAGCGCATCACGTTCCGCTGCAGTCAGCGGTGCGGCGCCGGGTGCGGGCTCCGCCGGAACGGGAGCGCCCGGGGCCGCCTCGGGAGAAACGCCCGCAGCCCGCAGTTTCGCGCGCAGTTCGAGGATGTGGGAAACCCGCTTCTTCTCCTCGTCCCAATGCGCTTCAAGATCCTTCAACTCCGCGGCGTTTTTCGCCAGCTTGCCTTCGAGCTCCACCAGCCGCGTCGCGTGATCGAGTCCCACCCGCTGCTCACGCTCGAGAATCTCCTTCTCTGTCGTGAGTGACTGGATGCGCCGACGCACATCATCCACGCCGGCAGGCACCGCGTGCTGACTCACGGCAACGCGTGCACAGGCGGTGTCAATCAGGCTCACGGCCTTGTCCGGCAGCTGCCGGGCCGGGATGTAGCGGTGGGAAAGTCGCACCGCAGCCTCAATGGCTTCGTCGAGAATCTGCACCCGATGGTGCTTTTCGAAGGCCGAAACAACGGCCCGCATCATCCGGATGCACTTTTCCTCGCCCGGCTCGTCGACTTTCACCGTCTGGAATCGGCGTGTCAGCGCCGGATCCTTCTCAATGTGCTTCTTGTATTCATCCCAGGTCGTGGCCGCCAGCGTTCGCAGGGTCCCACGGGCCAGCGCCGGTTTCAAAAGATTGGCCGCATCACCGGTCCCGGCAGCCCCGCCCGCACCAATCAGCGTGTGAACCTCATCGATAAACAGAATGATCGGTTTGGGCGAGGCCTGCACCTCGTCGATCACGCTGCGCAATCGCTGCTCAAATTCTCCCTTCATGCTCGCGCCCGCCTGGAGGAGGCCGATGTCGAGTGAGAGCACGGCTACATCGCGCAGCGCCGGAGGCACATCTCCAGCGACGATCCGGTGGGCAAATCCCTCTACCACGGCCGTTTTTCCCACGCCGGCTTCGCCCGTGAGAATGGGGTTGTTCTGGCGCCGCCGCATGAGAATGTCGACGCATTGGCGGATCTCCTCATCGCGGCCAATGATGGGATCGATCTCCCCTGCCCTCACCCGGGCGGTCAGATCGGTGGTGAATTTCTTCAGGGCCTCGCCCTTGGTGGCACCCGTGGAGGCGAGGGCCCCGCTCGCTTCGCCCGGGGCAACTCCGCCGGAGGCGCCGCTCCCATCACTCGCGGCGAGGTTGTCCTCCGGAGAACCACCCACGATCTTGACGAAATCATCGCCCAGCGCCTCCGGTTTGATCTTCGCAAATTCCTTTGAGAGGGAGAGGAAGACGTTTTTCAGCCCCGGCGTGCGGACCAATGCGACCACAATGTGACCGGTGCGAATCTGAAGCTCGCCAAAGAGCAGTGAACCAAAAACCCAAGCCCGCTCGACCGCCTCTTCCAGGTGCGGCGAGAAGTCGTTGATCGCCGTGGCCCCGCGCGGCAGTTTGTCGAGCGCCGAAACCACTTCCGATGCCACACGGGCGGGATCGCAGCCGAAGTGCCGGAGAATTCTCCCGAAATCGGTTTCCGGAGATTGAATCAGTTGATGGACCCAATGGGCCAGCTCGATGTAGGGATTGCCCCGCATCTTGCAGAAAACCGTCGCGGCCTCGAGCGCCTTGTAGGCAACCGGGTTCAATTTACCGAAAAGCGTGGAACGTTTGATCTCAGCCATGGTGGGTATTGGGTTAGAAGTTCGTCGGAGGTTAAAATCAGTTGGACTGCAGAACGAGATCGTTGGGGTTGCGTCCGGTCGGCGGAGTGCCAGCCCAACTCGTCCAGCCCAGGCGCGAGCCACCGCCGAGACGGCAGGGAACAAACTCGTCACGCTGGAGGATCAATTGGGACTCCCAGTCAAACTCCTCACCGACATAAAATCGTATCCAGTCTTTTACCTGTTTGTGCGCCTGCCCGCCGGGCAGCAGACGTTCATAATCCACCCAGCTCAGAGGACCAAACTGAAGCCGGAACTTCAGGTGGGAAAGCCAGATGCGCTCGCCGGCGAAGCACGATGATCCCAAGGTGCCGGTGCCCGGCGACTTTCCCAGACGGCAGCGGCTGTCCTTCGGCAGTTCCAACCAGGTGCCTTGAAAACTGTTCACCTTGACCGGCAATCCCAAGAACCCCGAAAGAATCGCCCCGAGTCCGTCGGGGCTCCGGCTGAGCCCTCCCAGCCAGCCGCTAAAGAAAAGCCGGGCGGTTTCCGGCACGGAATCGTGCTCGCCCGGTGGAACCGTGCCGACGCCGATAAGACTGCGGTAGTAAAACGTGTGCCGGCGTTCGTCCGGTCGATCGTAATCCGTCGCCGGCTGATTGAGCGCCCAGGCCCGAAAGAAAAGTGAGAAAATCCGGTGGTGGAAGATGTTGAAAAACGCCCCCAAGGTCGGGTCGTTGTGATGACGCCGGCGTTCGATGACATACTCCGTCAGATGCACCGGCATGGGGCCGTTGGGTCCCAGCAATCCGGTGAACCGCAGCATCACTTCGAGTCGCTTGGACTCCGCATTCAATTTTGCCCCGGAAATTGATGTGGGGGCGAAACCCAGGGAGGGTTCCTGGAGGAGACGCACCCTTTCGTCGCCCGGCCGCAGCGCGGTCCCGATCGGCGGCATGGATGGATCCGCCTGCAGGTCGCGCATGATCGCGAAAAAGTCCTGCGCGAGCGGATCACGCAGCAGGTCGGCCATGCCAGTCCGCTCCATCAAAGCAGCGGTCGTGTTCCGGTTTGTATCGGCCATCGCATCACTTCTCCTCGTTGTGGTGAGACGATTACCGTCTCCGTGAACGAATTGATCGACGCGTAACGAGTCAGAAATCGTTCCACGATCGATCCGAAAAGAAAAATACCCGAGCCTTCAAATGCCGCCTCATCCAAACGTACCGTGATCTCCGAACCGCGGACGAACGTGACCGGGCCCAACGTTTCGATCCGCCGAACCACCGGGCGAACGGTCACCGCTTGGACCCCCTCAATTTGCTTGAGCAACGTCCGATCCGTGGTGTCCGCGTAGAGTCGAAGGATTTCTCGGAAAGGTCCCGGGTCGTCCGAGAGGTTGCCGCCGTCGATGGAAAGATAGTTAAGCGACAGATGGCTGATCAGTCGCCAAAGAATTTCCCCATCGATGTGCGAGGGCTGAGGAACAGTCGGACCGGTGACGCACCGGACTGACTGAACCGGTCCTCCGCCTTCGGGCGTAAACTCGATCTGGTCTCCCATCGTCAGAGGTAAATGCCGGTTCGTTACCAGAACTTCGATCGCCAGCTGCCGGAGATCGCTGGCATGGGGAGCGGCGCTGCTATCGACCAGGGAGAGGTAGACTTCGGAACCGCTGTAAGAGGTGTTCTTTCCGAAGCGCTTCTCCTGCTGCGAGAGCATTCGGGGCGAGCGATGGGTGGTGTAAAAGGCACCGCCGGCAGTCCCTCCGGCGCGCGATCCGTAAAAGGGGTGGAAAACCTGCTGCTCCTCAGACTTGGCGCCGATTCCCGTGACACTTTCGACCCGGTAGACCTCGAAATCCAACGGTCGGGTGCGGTCGACGATCACCTGATGCTCGTAAGCACGATTATCGATCGGAATGCGGTCGGCCCGCCGCTTAACCAGATTGATCGCCGGAGTGCAAAAGAGCTCGAAGCTGGTCTTGTCAATCTGCCCCTCCAACTTCGGATCGACCGCGTTCAGGAGGATGACGACGTCAAAACTCGTCACCTTGCTTCCCGCAAGCGCGTCGCCCAAACCCACAAGCCGGGTGAACAGAAACCGCTGAGGGAAAGTCATGTACTCCTTCAGCAAACGGTAACCCTCAAACGTGCGTGGGCTGGGAGGCAATAGAGCCTCGTTCTCCGCGAGGCCCACGCGGAAACAGGAAGGCGACGGCAGACGGCGGTTGGTCGCAACCCGTCCCGGCTCGAGCAAGCGCACGACGCCGCCGACTTGCCGGCCAATCATTTGCTCGTAGATCCGCGTCGGAATATCGTCGTTGCCCCGCAGGTAGAGATCCAAGTGCGGCAGGCTCTTCAGCGCATCGGCATTCCCCCCCGCGGTGATGGCAAACCGCAATCGGAGGGCCGCACGGGCCGGCACATCAGCCGGAAGAGACAGGGTTCCGAGATCCCGGGTATGATAGTGGGCCTCGATGAGATCGAGCGGCCAAAGCGTGACATCCTGGCCGGAGCGGAACTCGCAGGAGGTCCGCTCATTCCGGCCCAGCCGAGTCCGGAAGACCGTGCCACGGGGCACGGGAAATCCAGTCATCAAAGCTCCGTCCGTCAGGTCAGGCGCGACCCGGGCAACGAGCATCGAAGGCGTCGGACAAAGGTAATGCGGATAAACCGTTTCCAACAAAGCCTGGGTGAACCTGGGAAATTCGGCTTCGAACTTCCGACGCACGCGGGCGGTGAGAAAGGCAAATCCTTCGAGAAGGCGCTCCACGAAAGGGTCCGCGCAGGCTTCTTTACCATCCCGGTCGAGCGCAAGTCGCCCGGCAATCTTCGGATACTCGGCGGCAAATTCTCCCGAGAGCTCCCGGATGTACTGGAGCTCTTCATTATAAAGCCGGAGAAACGTTTTGTCCATGGCGCCGGATCAGAAGGAAAACTGACCGGTTTCCAGATCAATCACGGTTTTGGCGTAGAACTTTTCTGGCAAAGGTTGCGCCCAGAGATCGGCCGAAATCTGGAAAAAGATCCGATGAGGATTCCGCTGGGTCTCCGTCTCCGATTCCCGCAGAACCTTTACTTGAAGGGTACGTCGAATAATCCGGGGCTCAAAAAACAGCAGGGTCTCCGTGATTTCACGCTCGATCTGACGCACGTCCCGATTTTCGGAACAGATCCCCGCAAAATCCCGCATTCCGAAGTTGGCCACGGACCGGTACACCTGCGGATATTCATCAAGACCTTCAGACTCGCGGTGGCGCTGGGTATTGAACAACCACGAAATGTCTCGAAGTACCCCCTCCTTGAAGCGATTGAGGGAGACCACGCGCTGGTTGCGGCTTTCGACCTTCACCTCCG
>Ga0154020_10009309_pt1 | contig 11313 bp, 8 predicted proteins | sample Klosneuvirus_201_FD_109709 | JGI IMG/M metagenome (GOLD analysis project Ga0154020, IMG submission 109709) | Active sludge microbial communities from wastewater, Klosterneuburg, Austria - Klosneuvirus_20160825_MG | ecosystem: Engineered > WWTP > Aerobic digester > Activated sludge | place... | reverse complement strand
TTCAGGGTTCGTGTTCGGATGGTGCGTGAACCTGGGGCGGCGTTCATCCGCATTCGCGGATTCTCTTGCCCCAGGCTGATTTGTGCGAGCCTTTCAGGCTCAATCACAGCATCCATCAAATACAACTCGTTTGTGGTGCGGGGCCGACCGCGCACTTCATTTCGCGCAGAACGCCATTCACAGCCGATCCTCTGAGACCCACAGAACTCGGCGTGCGACATCGGCTCGCAGAAAATGCGGACCGTGCGGGCTGTTTTGATCTTCACTGGAGGCAGCTTCGCCTGCATGAATCATGCGCGTCTTCGGCGGCTGGAACGCTTTCGAATTGCTGACCGTCGTTGAAGTCGTCGGAGTTGTACAAGATTCCTTCGCTGAGTCATCGTCCGTATCCGTGGCGCGATTCAGCAGACTCCGGATCACATCGCTTCGCATCAGCAGCCCGCAGACGCAGCCGTCCTCATCAACGACTGGAATGGCGGTGTTGGCGCACGATCGAAACAGCGGCTGGACTGCGGCGAGGTTGAAATCCAGACGCACGGATTCGGCGTGTCGCACAATGATGGATTGAATCGTGGCATCCTGTGGCGGATTTGCCATTAAAGCTCGGACGATACTGCTTTCGAAAACGACGCCAGCCAGTTTGCCGTGCTCGTCCTGTACGGCCATTAAATCACAATCACTGCTGATCAGTCGCTCCGCGACGTCGCGAAGTGTTGCAGTCTCGGCCACCACAAGGCCGTGACGAATTCTCATAAGATCTCGAACAGTACGCTGTTGCACAATACACCTCCTGACGCCGGGGGAAAGCGAGAAACGCGAGGCTAGCGGAGACAACGACATGTCTCCAAAAAGAACCTGGATCACCAATCCGTTACAGGCGTTACAAAGTCAGCGTGCTGCGGGAATTCACCAGGAGATCCGAAGCCGGAAGACACGTTGTTCGCGTCGTAACGGTTGAACGACGTCTCTCGTTTAGCCTCCACGCCAACGGCGTGAGCGCCCATGGGTTGGTGTCGCGAAACCGTGGAGACAGGAACTGCGGCGTGTCCTGGTGATCGAGGCGTAGGTGATCGGCCCCATGCAAGGACAAAGCGCCCACGCCGTTGGCGTTGGGGTTAAACAGGTCGATCGCACAATCCGCAGGCTTGATGTGTTCGCTCTAATCTGTTCGAACCGGGCGTTCCTGATGACACGATCTTGATTTCGTCGCGTGCCACCGTCAGTTCCTGACCTAACGTCAATGTGGGCATGTTGCTTTTCCGCAGCAAGCTTTGCCACTCCGTCAGTGGAGCCACAGGTTCGCAAACAAGAATTTGGTGTCATATGGTCTCAAGAAAAACAACGCAGGCATTGATCCTTGGCGCAGCCATTTTGGCCGGCTTCGCTTCGTGGCGAACCGTTCGTTCGAATTCTGATCAGGAAAATGTCCGGCCAGCCGTCGAGCAGGCGAATGGCAATATGAAAGTGACAAGGTCTGCTGATCACAACTCCGGGCTTGCGTCAAACGCGACCAGCGCATTCGACGCCACACGAGCGATCAACCCAAACCACGCCACGCCCACCAGCGCGCTGCAGACGAAATCGTCAGAGGATTCCGGCGGCATTGAAGCGTTTACCGAGCCTTATCGAGATGTGGCAATCGCCGCTTCCGAAATGGGCACACTGTCAGGAATCAAGGTCAAGGAAGGCGACACGGTCGAAGCTGGCGACATGATCGCTGTCATGTCCGATGAGGTTTTGAAAGCATCTCTGGAAGTCGCGCGGCGGAGCATGAATGTCGAAGGTACGTTGCAGTCCGCAATGGCCGACGTCAATCTGCATCGACGGGAACTTGAGAAACTTCAACAGCTCCGCCAGCGTGATCACGCCAGTCAGCAGGAAGTTGATCGCGTCCAGACCGAACTCACCGTCGCCGAAGCGAGGCACCTGTCTGTGCGGGAAGAATTAGAAATCAAGCACCTGGAATTTTGTCGCATCGAAGCCCAACTGGAGCAGCGCTGCATTCGTGCTCCCATCGGGGGAATTGTCAGCGAGGTTAAGAAGGAATCCGGCGAATTTGTCTCACCGTCTGACCCCGTCGTCGCTCGCATCGTTCAACTGGATCCACTGCTGATCGTCTTCTCCGTTCCTCTGGTACAGCGAAACGCATTTCATCAGGATGAAACTGTCAAGCTGACGCTGGGTAACGGGAATCAGTCCGTTCAGGGCACGATCGAATATGTCGCGCAGACAACGGACTCTTCGAATTCGTCCGTCCGCGTCAAGGTTCGCGTCCCCAATCCCAATGGAGAATTCCAAAGTGGTGAGCGGGCGGTGCTGATGCCTGATTCGGCGACAAGTCCTGCACAACCGGCGTCTTCCCCTGGAGAAACATCGTCCCCATTAGCCGATCGCACCAATGAAACGCCTTCTCGTCAATGAGCGACTTGATCCGGGTGCCCCTGCCATGCCTGATTTCTCAGCGTATTCCGAATCGATGACAGAAACAACGATTGACCCACCAGAGGCGACAAGGACGTCCGCGACTGCTGACGCGCTGGTCCTGGCTCGAAAATCCCTGCTGTCGGCAGTCGATGTTCGGTCACTGCAGACTGTCGCGGCGGCATTTCTGCGACGGAATTCCAATGCGGCGCTTGTCGCCTGGTATTACCCGGCGGGCGGAAAAATCGGCCAGACGGATCGCATCGAAGGATTGCTCTGCCCGACGGAAGGCATCGCGGAATCTTTGCGCTCCGCCATGTGCGACACCGCGCGACTTGCAAATCAGACGACGGAACCACGTGCCGTTCAAGTCACCGGACAGGCCGCGTCGGCATTTCAACTGGTGGCAATTCCGATTCCGGCGTTCAGCGGACAATGCCTGCTGGCGCTTCTGGAACCCGAAACGGATCAGACGGCGATCTCTTCGACCACCTGGTCAACCTTGATGTTACTCAGTTCGCTCATGACTGAGTGGGCTCTGCAGCAGTGCTGCACGAACGCTGCGAACGACGCGCGTTCTGTCGCCACGTTGATTGAACTGATCGCCCATGTTCAGGCGGCGACTGATACGAATGCCGCCTGTCAGCGTTTGGCCGATTCGCTGCAGAAGCTGCTGAATGCCGATCAGGTGTTTATCGGACTGTGTCGCAGCGGATCGCGCGACTGCAAACTTACGGCAATCGCTGGTGGCGGAACTATCGATCCGTTCTCAGAAGAAACACGACTTATCGAATCTGTGCTTCAGGAGTCACAGCTGCGGTCGGCGGGAGGCACATGGCCTGTTCGGGATCCGGACAATCGCCATGCCCTGTTGTCGCACCAGCAGCTTTCGGAATTATGGAATGACTGCGCGGTGGTTTCCACGCCGCTGCAGTCAGAAACCGATACCGCCACGGGGGCAATCCTGCTGACCTTTCGGGATACCGAAAAGACCGCCGACATCACAACAGCGGAGCAGTTTCTTCGCGCGGCGGCGGGATCACTCAACAACTGCATGGAGATTCTGCAGAAACTGGCGGACAGTCGATGGCTCAAGTGGGCAAAGTCGGTTCGTCAGTTGTTCAGTCGTTCGCGACTGGAACTCGCGGGCTGGGTCTGCGTCATCATCGCGGCGGCACTGATGATTCCGGTGGACTACACCGTGCATGGGACGAGTGAACTGCAGCCGGTCGAACGTCGTTTCGTGGCCGCCCCGTTCAACGGTCCGCTGCTCAAGTGCCTGGTGGAACCTGGGGACATTGTCGAACGGGACCAGCTGCTGGCAACTCTGGACGGCCGTGAAATTCGCTGGGAATTGGCGGAAGTGCAGGCGAATCTCCATAAAGCCACGAAGGAACGCAACACGCACATGAGCGGTCGCGAATTCGGCGAGGCGGCGATCGCGCTGCACGAAATTCAGCGGCTGCAGCAACGTGCCGAGTTACTGACTCACCGAGATACAAGTCTGGAAATTCGCAGCCCCGCAAACGGCGTTGTCGTGAGCGGCGACCATCGCGAGGCGGAAGGCGTGCCGCTCGAAATGGGGCAGACGCTGTTCGAAATCGCGCCGCTGGATGCGATGGTCGTAGAGGTTTGCATTCCGGAAGTCGATATTCGCCATGTGCGAGTCGGCATGAAGGTTCGCGTGCAACTCGATGCCGTGCCGGAAGACAGCGTCGAAGCGACCATCCGCAGCATTCATCCTCGCGCGGAATTGCGCGACGGCGACAACGTGTTCGTCGCCGAAGCGGACATCGTCAACTCCAGCGGTCTGCTAAGACCCGGCATGAGAGGGTCTTCAAGGGTCAGCACTGGCCGACATCTGCTTGGCTGGAATCTGTTCCACAAGCCTGTCGCCTGGATGCTGGGCTGGCTGGGGTTGTAGAATGCAGAGCCTCGCGGATATTTCCACCGTTGAACTCACACGCACGCGGCTGAAGCTGCGCGACGACTTACTGTTCATCCCGCAACAGTACGGCGATGAATCGTTTTACCATATCGAAGTTTCAACGTCGTCCGAATTCTACCGCATCGGATACGCGGAATACGTCTTTATTTCGCTGCTGAACGGCAAGACGAGTTTCGCCGAAGCACTGGCCGCGACATCGCAAACACCAGGAGTCGGATCACTCAATCAGTCGCAGGCGATGACTGTCTACTCCTGGCTGCTCGACAACGGCTTGGCGTCGTTTTCAGATGCCGATTCCGTAGCTTCAGGCGCGGCATCGACCGTGCGACTGTCAAGTGCTTCCTCACGCTGGTGGAAGAACCTGAATCCGCTGTGGATGAAGGTTCCGCTTGGTCGCCCGGAGGCATTCCTCAAAGCACTGCAGCCGCTGTTCGGTTGGGTGTTTTCTGGTCCCGCGTGCGTCCTGTCACTCGCGCTGATGCTGGCGGCGGCAATCGTGCTGTGCAATGACTGGAGTCGCTTTTCATCCGCGTCAGAAAATGTGATCTCAACGGAAAACTGGATGTGGCTGCTGGCGGCATGGATCGGGCTCAAGTGCGTGCATGAAACGGCGCATGGCCTGGTCTGCCTGCGATATGGTGGCGTCATCCGCGAGACGGGATTCGTGCTGGCGGTGTTCACGCCACTGGCCTATGTAGACGCGTCATCCAGCTGGGCGTTCCGTTCACGATGGCAGAGGATTCACACGGCTGCGGCGGGAATCTACGTTGAACTGCTGATTGCGTCCATTGCGATGCTGCTCTGGTCATACTGTGATTCAATGCTGGTGCGACACATTTTGCAAAACGTGATGGTGATGGCGAGTGTCTCGACGCTCGTGTTCAACCTGAATCCACTGATGCGGTTCGACGGTTATTACATTTTGTCCGATCTGCTGCAGATTCCCAACCTGATGGCGGAATCGACTCAGGTTCTGAGCAGCACGGCGCGAAGGATCGTGTTTGGCGAATCGGCATCGGCACCACGCAAGATTGGGCGGCAGCACGCGATTTTGCTGACGTTCGGGCTGCTGGCAACGGCCTGGCGGATCATGATTTCGCTGTCGTTGCTCATCGCGGCGTCGGTGCTGCTTCACGGAGCGGGAATCGCGCTGGCTGCGGTGGGGGTTGTCCTGTGGTTTGGTAAGCCGGTCTGGGGACTGTTGACCGAGCTGAACACGCTGCGGCTGCAACAGCCGGAGCGCCTTGTGCGGGCCGCAGCAGTCCTTGCATTTTGTGGATCTGTCGTGGCCGTGCTGATTTTCGCCGTGCCCGCGCCTGTGATGATCACAGCGCCGGGAATTATTGAATATACCGATGGGGAAGTGATTCGCGCCACGACGGCCGGTTTCGTCCAGCAGGTTCATGTCGTGGATGGTCAGGAAGTTGTGGCTGGTGACATGCTGGTGTCACTCACCAACGATGAAATCTCCTCGAAATACGCCGATCTTGAACAGCAGGTCGCGCAGCAGGAGTTGCGACTGCAGACGGCAAATCGAGGCCACGACGGAGGCGCGTTGAGTGTCGCTCAAGTGAACCTTGAATCGCTGCGGTCCCAACTGGACGAATGCCGAAAGCAAGTCGCCGGACTGGAACTTCGGGCCGGACGTGATGGATGTGTGATTGCTCAGGATCTCAATCGCCTTCTCGCCACATTCGTGAGCCCTGGCCGCGAACTCCTGACAATCGGTCGCGAAGATCAGAAGGAACTTCAGGTTTCAATTGGACAACGCGATTTGGCGCGTTCGGTTCGGGCTGTCGGTCAGACAATTCGCGTCCGTATTGGAACGCATTGCGCCGTTGCGGGAACTTTGCAAAGAGTCAACCCGCAGGCCAGTCGCAAGGTGCCGCATCCGGCGCTGGCAGCATCCAATGGCGGCCCGCTGCCGGTAATTGCTGAACAGGACAAAACGAAACAGGAAGAGAATCACGACTCGATGCGACTGACCGAGCACCGATTCACGGGAATCGTACGGCTTGCTCCCGAAGAAGCCCTGCGTCTTCGCTGCGGCGAACGCGGCACTGCGTCTCCAGGGCTCATTCCGGCGTCGCTTGGCATTCACTGCTGGCGTTCCGCAGTGCGTTGGTTCGAACATCAGTTGGGTCGGGCTACCGCCGGTTGATTGAAATCCCGATCGACGCTTTTGTTTCGTACGACAAGGGACTAACCTGCGGGTCTATTGGCGAATCACCGATTCTTTAGCTTCTTCATTATCAGTCAGGGAACAATGCAATGAACAGTCTGGACCAGCTAAAGCAGCACACTGTGGTTGTTGCGGACACAGGTGACATTGACGCCATCGCTCAGCACAGGCCGCAGGATGCCACGACCAATCCGTCGCTCCTCTTCAAGGCGGCGCAGATGCCGCAATACAAAGAACTGATTGATAAGGCCATCGCGTCCGCGTCCGCCCGCGACAACAAAGAGACTTCCCTTGTTGATGCCGTGATTGACCAACTTTCGGTCAACTTCGGCCGACGGATTCTGGACATCGTGCCCGGACGCGTATCAACCGAAGTCGATGCCCGTCTCAGTTTCGACATGACTGCCACCGTCGATAAAGCCCACCAGTTGATCGAGCTTTACAAAGAAGCTGGGGTTGATACCAATCGAGTGCTCATCAAAATCGCCAGCACGTGGGAAGGTATTCGCGCGGCTGAGCATCTGGAACGCAACGGTATCCACTGCAATCTGACGCTGCTCTTCGGCTTCGGCCAGGCTGTCGCCTGTGCAGAAGCAGGCGTCACTCTGATCAGTCCTTTCGTTGGCCGCATTTACGACTGGTACAAAGCGGCGAGGAAAGTGGACCAGATTCCTGTCGCCGACGATCCAGGTATTCACTCGGTGACTCAGATCTTCAACTATTTCAAAAAATTCGGCTACAAGACCGAAATCATGGGGGCCAGCTTTCGGACAAAGGAACAAGTCATGGCGCTCTGTGGCTGCGACTTGCTCACGATTGCTCCGAATCTGCTGAGTGAACTCAGTGCATCAACAGCCGCAGTTCCGCAGACACTCAATGCCGCCGCCGCCGCTGAGATGGCGATTGATCGTGTCGAGATGCACGAAACAACATTCCGGTGGATGCTCAATGAAGATGCTATGGCCACGGAAAAACTTGCGGAAGGAATTCGCGGGTTTGCTGCGGATCTCGGCAAGCTTCGCAGCCTGTTGCAGAGTCGTTTGCCGCAGACATGATCTCCAGCAAACCGCCGCTCTTGCCGAATTGGATTTGCCGCGTTCGATGATGTGCCGCGTCGCATTTGGCTCCGTATGCACCAGCCTGACCGCTCGCCATTCCGCCGGATCGATGTCGTTCGCACTCACGAATTGTGAGGGGTTCACGTAACGGAGATCACTGGAAGGTCAGAGTTGCATCCCGCAGGTTCAGATCCTCAATCCGTTTCTTGACAAGGCCACGGATGAAGACAAAGCGCTCCGTTTCAGAAGTTTGTCGAAGCCAGCCCGGAGAGCGCTCGAACTGCGGAATTTTGTCAAACTGAGAGGATTCCGGCGGGAATTGAGTGCTGAATTCCAGAGGCCACATGACACGATGTGACGCAAGTTGTTTATGAGACATGACTTACGGAGATACTCACAGCGCGGGGCGATATTGACCCGTTTTCGCAAACCGCCGTATAGTTCGCTTACACGCGGAATTCTCAGATCATTGAGTGAAGAAACCGGTCGGAGATTCACCCGCATGTCCTCTCCAGTCATTGACTCTTCCATTCCGGTCTCCTCTGTCGTCTCTGTCTCTCCGATTTTCGTCCGCCTGCGTTCTCTCCACCCGTCTCATGTCGTGACGCTGGATTTTAGATCCGGTCCGTCCGGCCCTTTCGACTGCCTTCTGAAGCACATTGCCACGAATGCGATATTAACGGCGACTGAATGATTCATCGGCCCGTTTTGTCTGTCATCGCGATTACGCTTGCAGCAACGCTGTTGTTCGCAAACGATCGGGGTGCGCACGGGCAGGATGCGGGAACGATCGGATCATCCGTCGAGCGTATCACTGCGGACATTCAGCAGCCGGTCAAGATCAGTGGCGACTTCGAATACACTCTTGCATCCGAAGACACTCAGGCTCATCTGGTCACAGGCCACGCCACGCTGACGCAGGGCATTCTGAAGATCTCCGGAATGAAGCTGGCAGTGTTTGTTGTGCCGAAAGAGTCAGGATACGAAATCAGCGTCTATGGCGAGGACGTCTCGGTCGATTCCGGTGACGGACATCGCGACCATGCGTTCAAAGCCGTGCAGCTGGAGTCCCTCGCGGCACCTGAGTTTAATGTTGGCGAATCAAAACCTGGCAGCAAAGATGACCCGTTGCTTCGGAGAGCCGTCGATCGGCTGGATCCCGTGGCCAACGGCGAAATCTCGACCGTCAGTCTGCAGTTGCCGCAGGATTCGTTTGCGTCTCCGTTGCCAGCCATGCAGTCGATGAACAGTGGATCGACTCGCCGCGTGCAGGTGAGACCGCGTTCAAGCGACCCGCTTCGTTTTGAATCGTTTGAATCGAAAGACACGGTTCCGGCAGAGCAGGTCACTGTCATCACCGGCGGAGTCAACGTTCTGATCGAAGGCGTCGAAGTGCCACTGGGCGGCGAACAGGTTTCTGTCGGAGTGATTGATCTTTCCGCCGACCGCGTTGTTGTCTGGACTCAGGCTGGCGAAGACCAGGCGCTGGAAACCGGAAGTCAGGTTATCCAGCCCAGCGAATCGCGACTTCAGGTCTACATGGAAGGTAACATCGTCATTCGTCAGAACCAAAACACGATTCACGCGACGCATGCGTTTTTCGATGCGAATTCCAGTCGCGCTTTGCTGCTCAACGCGGAACTGCGAGCATTTATTCCGACGACACAGGGCTATGTTCGTGTCCGTGCGGAACGAATGCGGATGTTGAGTCAGGACCGTTTTCACGGGCAGAATGCCTGGGCCACGACAAGTCCGTACGGAAAGCCGGGATACCGAGTCAAGGCCAGCGATATTTTCGTCGAACCGGGGCCGGCGCTGTTCGCAGGGACGGATCTCAATGGTCAGCCTGTCTTGAAGCAATCGACGTGGATCACGAGTCACAACAATCAGTTTGTTGTTGGCGATACGCCTGTCTTTTATCTTCCGAAGATCAGCGGACCGGCCGAAGATCCCGAGATTCCAATTCGCAGCGTGGTTGTGACCAGCGACCGGATATTTGGCGTTCAGGCCAAGACTGTGTGGAACATGAATCAGCTGTTTGGGATCCCAAAGGTTCCCGGCATGGAATGGGATCTGCTCGCGAACTACATGTCCAAACGCGGCGCTGGTGTCGGCACGTCGATCGACTATAGCGGGACGAATGGTCTGGGTTCCTGGAAGGGCAAGGGCATCGGGCTGTATCAGTATGACAAGGGACATGACAATCTCGGTTGGGATCGCCGCAATCTGATTCCTGAGAGCACGAATCGCGGCGAAATCATCTACCGGCATCGACAGAATCTCCCCGGCGACGCATTTCTCTTCGGAGAAATTGGCTACCTGTCCGATCGCAACTACCTTGAACAGTACCATGAGATCCAGTTTGACACAGATAAGGATGTCGAAACGATCCTGGGCGCACGGCAGGATCAGGGAGCCTATTCAGGGATGCTCTGGGGGCGTGGCGACCTGAATGGCTTTGAAGCGACAACGAACTGGCTGCCGCGAGCGGACTTGTACAGTTTCTCGAAGCCACTCTTCAATGGTATGGTTTACTGGAGCAGTCATTCGAGCGCAGGCTATGCGGAGACGCAACAGTTGCCTCCTCCGACAGATCCCAACGATCCCTATACTCCGTTGGGGATGACTTATAACACGAATGCTTCCGGTGCCGTTGCGATGACGCGGCACGAACTGGCTGCGCCGTTCATGCTTGGGCCGGTCAATCTGGAACCATTTGTCATGGGCGAGGCCGCATATTGGCAGCAGGGATTCACCAGCGACAGCGTCGAACGTTATTTGCTGAATACGGGTCTCCGAGCCCGTATGACGGCGATGCGGGTATTCCCCTTTGTCCGCAGCGACATCCTGAATCTGAATGGGCTGGCCCACAAACACGAAACGTCTCTTGAGTATGCGTATACACAGTCATCGCGCGGACTGAATGAGATCGCTCAGTATAATGAGATCGACGAAAACTCTCAGGAACGCTTCCGAGCAAGGTATCCATTGCAGATTTATGGCGGTGTCGTTCCTGCAGAATTCAATGCTCGCAACTATGCGTTGAGAAACGGTGCTGGGTTGTGGACGAGTGCTCCGTATCACGAGATCGCCGACAACTTTCAGGCGTTGCGTATCAGATTTCGAGATCGACTGCAGACAAAAGTCGGTCCGGCAAATGCACCGCGCATTCGTGACTGGATGACGTGGGAATATGGCGCGTCATATTTCCCAAAGGCAGACCGCGACAACTTTGGTGAGGACTTTGGACTGCTTTACAATCACTATCGCTGGAACCTGAGCGATCGGACCAGCATTTTGGCAGATACCAACTGGGATCTGTTTGATCCTGCGCAGAATCTGTGGAGCGTCGGTGTGTTGAGCCAGCGAAGTCTCCGCGGCAGCGCGTACCTCGGCTACCGACAGGTGAAGGCGACAAACTACCTGGACAGTCAGATGCTGCTGGCGAGTTACAGTTACCAGATGAGTCCGAAATGGATTTCCACTGCATCGTATGCTTACGACGCAGCGGTGGGTGAGCCACGTGGAACTTCATTGACGGTTTCCCGAGTCGGTCTGGACTGGATCCTGAACTTTGGGTTTGGCTATGACTACAGCAAGGACAACGTCGGCTTCGCAATTTCGCTTGAACCTCGATTCGGGCCTCCGTCGCCAACCAATTTGAGCTACCTGCTGGGATTGTCGAATTAGACCGCGCCACATCC
>Ga0154020_10009308_pt1 | contig 11315 bp, 18 predicted proteins | sample Klosneuvirus_201_FD_109709 | JGI IMG/M metagenome (GOLD analysis project Ga0154020, IMG submission 109709) | Active sludge microbial communities from wastewater, Klosterneuburg, Austria - Klosneuvirus_20160825_MG | ecosystem: Engineered > WWTP > Aerobic digester > Activated sludge | place... | reverse complement strand
GAGGAGGAGGAGGAGGAGGAGGAGGAGGAGGAGGAGGAGTTACCTCGAACTGGCTGCGGTAAGCCTTGAACGCGGTCTCATCTTTGGCGACGACGGCGAAGGAGTCAAAGTTTTCAAAGCCGCTATTAGCGATGCGATCGAACAACGGAGTTAAAGCTCCGACTCCGACGGCATCTTGGATCGTAGCAAAGCGCTCCTCGCAATCCTTTGAGGCCAACTCCAGTGCCGAGTCGAGTGAGTTGCCCACGAGCTCCTCATTGTCCAGCGCCGTCTTGGCGTACTCTCCTCTCAGATCGCGCTACAATAAACCAATATTCATCCATTGAATGCAAAGGTGCTAATGGTTGTGATGGGATGTTGATAACACGGATATACATTGAGACTGTTGCGAGAGGCGTTGAAAGCGGCAAAGTCGGCGAATCCGCCAAAGAGGGTGTCGTACTTGCCTAGGGCCTCCGAAGTCCACGAAGCAACTGCAAATATAGTGATATGAGTTTCACGTTCTTGCAAATTGAGATATATACATATATCGATATAGTATGCATATACCAATATCTTTGAGCTGCCCCTTTGGTAAGGGGAGCTTGAGGGTGGCGAGCTCTGCGATGAACTCGTCGAGCACTTTGCGCCGCGCTTCCTCGGCGCGCTCAGTCACGGCGCGCATGTTCCTCGCCTGAGCGTCATTGAACTTGGCCGCGAGCTCCGCCTACAAAGGGAAATATAACATTTGACAATGTTCTGAGAGAGCAAACAGAGGGTGAAGCAAAGTAAGGGGACCTTGATGGAGGACAGCTTCTCCTCGTAGCTCGAGTCGAGGCCATACATAGCATTGTAGAAGTAACGCGTGCATCGCTCAAGCGCCGCCACATTCGCCGCACCCATCTCATTGCTTGTCAACGCTTTCTATATGGACATGGAGAAGCATATCATGACATATCATATATGACTCGGTTCGAATAAGGTACACTGAGTGATTGATCGAGGGACTCCTGGAAGAGGGTGAGGCAATCACCGCGCGCTTGGAAAGCGACCGAGTGCATAAAGCTCTCCCATAGCGAAGGCAACTGCGGAAACTGATCCCTATGCCAAGATGATCACAAAGATGACAGAGAAGAGATACAACACCATCAGTATTGGCAACAAGATACGATCTGATAGCATCGATATTGAACATCGAGGAGGAGGGAAAGTACTCGTTGGCAGCGTTGACCATTAGAAGAGTGAGAGCAGCGAGCTCTGGACCGCTCAGCTTAACGATCAATCCACCGCGGCCATGACCGCGCTGCGCCTCTTCGAAGATCTTGACGCGCAACTGCCTAAGTAACGAATACATGAAGTTATACCCCTCAGCGCTTGTGATAAAACGAACACGGGTACGTCATCTGATCACGGTATTCGGGCAAGAGCTCAGAGTCGTCGAGGAGGTCGAGGCGGCGGAGCTTGGTGCGATCGTAGTGAGGCAGCCCCAGGGTAGCGCAGTCAATCGCAGGGAAGATATCAGCGAGGCCACTCGCTTGCAGACTTCCATCGCGCTTCTTCTGACCTGCAAAGATTGAAATGATAAGGAAGGGGTGAGCAGTTGAGATCATCTGCTCTGCGGATGACATAGGCGCACTCTGTAGGAGGCGATGGAGCCAGTCCTTGGGACTCTGATCATCCATCTCCTGGAAGAAGTCTTGCACGAGCCAGAGCAGAGTGGGAAAGGAGAACAAGTGACCTAGATGAAAACAATACGTCACCGGGATGGAAGCATCAATAGATCGACCAATAAGGGCGCACGGGTCTTCTCATCAGCGGTGAGATTCGAGCCGAAGAGGATGGAGGAGGTGCCATTGGTGTTGTTGTTCAGCTGCGCCTTTAGGGCAAACAGCTGAGTGCGCCTCGCCAGAAGCCTATCCCATAAATAAGATTACACAATGTTAACAATATGGGTCTCGTCGAACAGCTTAGAAAACTCATTGTACTCGAGGTATTCGATGGAGCTCTGGTCGATGAGGCGCAGTGAGTTATAGACGAGGTAGTCGCTGAGCAGCGTCGCGATGGAGAAGATCTTGGCGTCATACGTCTCCGTCACATTCGACGCATCGAATCCCTCTGCCGTGGGGTGAAGAAATTAGAAAAGGATAATGATAATATTGGAAGTTCATCTACCGGTGTCGAGGAGCAAGAAGAGCGACGAGGTATTGTCAGGATTCTTCACTTCTTTGGGCTTGCTCCAAATCCATAAGCCCTAGGACATGTTGGATCAAGGATAGGAATTCTATGCCGAGGGATATAATGTAGGGGGTGAAACGTGTGTGAGGTGAAAGTTCTCAGGGGGGAAAGATCGTCAGAGACGAGAGATAAATAACAATCTTGTTGAATTGATTCAAAAAGTACGCGAGTCTGCGGGTTGACATTTGGCCCGAGTTGGAAGCCACTGGGTTTTTGGAGCAGCTGATTCAAGAAGAAGCTCTTACCCGTGTGGAACTTGCCAACGGCTGTATAGGGATATATCGCATGAACATATTAATATCACGATCATGATAAGAAAGAGACGGTACCTGAGACGACGGTTATGGGCTGTTTGATTCTATTGAGGCGGCGAATCGCCTCGGTGTTGACGGTGAGCCTCTGATGCGATTCATCGGGAGCGATAAGTTGGATCGGCTACACAAGTCGACATTAAGAAATGATATAAATTCAAAAAGCAGACAATATGATTCACCTCATCGCGCCATTCTGAGTCAGTGTTGGCCAAGAGCTCGCGCTGCTTTGCCTCATCCCTCATCTTGATCTCCTCTTCTTCCTTCTTTCGCTGCTCATTGGCTTCTTGCTGTTTCTCCTTCTCCTTCTCCTTCTCCTTCTCATCTTTCTCCTTCTCATCCTTCTCCTTCTCATTCTCCTCATCATCTGCGTTCTGTTGATCCTCAACTTCTTTCGCTTTCTTCTCCTCATCGGCTTTCAGAAGAACAGCAGTCTCTTCAGCTTTCACCTCAGGGGTCGAATCGCTTACCACTTTCTCGAGGAGTTCCTGCTTCATGTCATCAATGGCCTGGTCGTCGCTTTGGTGAGGATCCGCTGCTGACAGAATCTTCTGATCGGATGCCGAAGCAGGTGCAACCGTCGAGTTCTCCTCGAATTCTTTTCCATTGACAGTTTCGCTAGGGGAATCTTGAGCCTTCTCAGTCGGGAAATCTACCTCGACACCTGGGTGCTTCACATCATTCTCTTCACCTAGAAGCTCGGATTTACTCTCGGAAACGTCAGCGTCGATGGCTTGTGGCTCAGCAGGGCTTTCCATTTCAATATTACTTCCCGGGTTTTCGACGATCGGTGGATTATGGAGACCTTCTTGTTCGACTTCATTCGCTACCACTTCCACTACGGGATCGGAGGCTGTCTCATCCTTGCTCGCCTTGGTGTCGTCGCCCTCCTTCGCTTCAGTGGTCGCTTGAAGCACTTGCACATCTTCGACTATAACTTCATCTGAGGAGGGAAGGAGGGGATGCTCTTCCAGTTTCTCCTGCGCGAGTTCGACGTCTTCCAAATGCTTCTCGTCGACCTGCTCCGTCGGCTGCAAGGGCTCGGCAACCGCGCCTTCTCCCACCACCTCATCTTCAGCGCGGACCACTAATACTACTAGGTATTAAAATGATAAGTTATGAGGGAGAGAGTCGAGAATGGGCGGCAGCTGAACGGGCTCAGAACGAGCATCGAGCCGTCGAGGAAAATGGCTTTGCCGAGAACAACTCCTCTCCATTCTCCAATATCATACACACATATTGTATTTATATATAAATATAAATTTCAAAATAAATGAGAGCAGAAATAAGCATTGGCAAGGACAGCAAGAGTTCTCTCGAGGCAGAGAAGCGCGGGTCGAAGGGATTCAAAGCGAACGACTCAACGACGGCGCACCAAGACCAAGCGCGAGCAAGGCAACGAGCGCGGCCCACCGCGACGCCATCGAACCCCACACGTTCGCTGCCGCTCTCCCTGACGAACAATGGATGATTATGAAACTTCGTCAACTTTAAAAGATCAGGTGCTCACGTAGCTCAGAGCTGATCGGTTGGGGCCTTACTCCTCGACGACCCTCGACGAATAACTTATTTCATCGAGCCTTCTCCGGATCATTCCTCGTCGGAAACGACTCAAACGAACCAACGCTCCCGTTTCTATGGATCCTCGTGAGTGGAGTACGGAGGTGAAGGTTGTTGCGGTCGCTGCGGCTGCGACCATGGCCGTCGGCGCTTACTTCGTTTTCGCTTCGAGCGCCTCTGTCCTTCCCTCGCCCGTCCCCGCTGCTACCTCCAAAGCTGCCGAGGTAATCAATTGTTATGTATTTGATTTTGTATATTTTATAATAATTAATTAGATATAGTACTTATATAATTAATTACGGTAACTTTGGCCCTTGTGCAAGCGAGCCGCTTTGTCGACCCCAGGCACCTCGTCTTGACCTTGAACTTTCGATGTATCCCTTGGACATCCCTCCGCTTTTCTGTCTAATCTTTGTCGTAATATAGGATAAGAATGCTGTGCCGAAGGTCGTTGTCATCTTTAGCGGCAAGCGCAAGAGTGGCAAGGATTACATCTGCGAGCGCCTTCACGCCGACTTGAATAGTGCGGCCGATGTCTACAGTCTCTTTGGTCCTTGTGCTACATTTATATATAATTATATATCTTAGAGACGCATCCCGCATCCAATGCCCTTCTGCGGTTGTCGGCTCCGCTCAAGGAACAGTATGCCAATGAGAACAGTACCTCGCTGGCTGACTTCCTATTGCTTTCTTGCTACTCGGAAACCCTGGTTCTAGTTCATTTTTCGTTTTAATCAAATATTTTATAGATTTGGATTATCAAGAGCTCTTGACGGCCTCTGCTTATAAAGAGCAGCATCGCCTCTCTATGATCAAGTGGGGAGAGGAGAAGCGCGAGAAGGATCCTGTATGAGCTCCTTCTTTCGCCTGGGTTCTTTTCTTTTGCTGTTTTTACCTTTTTCCATTTTCGAGGGATTCTTCGCTAAGGTGACCACCAAGGACGCGAAGGAGCCGATCTGGATCATCCCTGACGCTCGCCGTCCCACCGACGTTAAGTATTTCCTCGATAATTTCCCAGGCAAGGTGATCACTGGTACTTCACCTCATCTTGCAATGGGCATCTGTCCTAGGTCGCCTTTGTCGTTGCTTACGATGGGTGTATTTGTAGTGCGAGTGGAGGCTGATGAGGCCGTAAGGGGCAAGCGCGGCTACACTTTTACTGCTGGCGTCGACGATGCTGCCAGGTACTTCTTCTTGTTCCAGTGGTCTTCGGAGATGAAACCGCCATCAACGGTTTCTTTAGCGAGTGCGCTCTCGATCAGTGGTCACCATGGACTCTTACGATCGCCAATAACGGTGAGGCCGCCCTACTGGAGAAGGACTTGCAAGCGCTCATCTCTTCCATCACCGCCTTCTTGTGAGCCTCGGAGGACGTGTTTTATTACGAATGCACTAATTAGACATTAATATTTCGATATTTACTTTTTGAGACTTCGGAGAATATGAGACAGAAGGAGCGAACCTTGAACAGTCACCTGCTGTTGGTCCGATTCGGAGAGCTCAGGGTGCTGTGGTTGGGTCTCTGGTGAGAGCATTATATTTACTTATTTAGTCTCCTCCATTACCTTCCGAAGAGGGAACACACTCGCCACGTTCTATCATCTCACACTATTAAATAAGTAAGATCTAATCGATGCGGGTGACGTGGCGACCGCCAACAGCACTCCTCTTCTGCATCGCCGTCCTCATCCTCGTTCTCACTGTTGGCAGCACTCCGCCCATCAACAATTGTGCGGCTCCTTCATCGCAGTATATTTCTTTCTCTTGCTTGAACTTATCTATATTTTCTTTATTAATATTTCGCGCTTCTCATGAGCTCCGTGCCCTCACGTTTTCTAATACCGGTATACGCTAACATCCCTCCGCGACCGCTCCATTTCCCAACGCCTCTTGCGCTTTTATCCCATCCACCGCTTTCGGACCGCTGCGAAATTGTTGATTATTATCAACACGCACAAAAATTATTATATTATCTTATCTGATGGTCTTGATCGTCCTAGACTGTGCGCGCTATCAAAGGTCGAACCTGCCTTTGCCGACATGTCGCCTCGGTACTCCGTCAGTTCGTCGATAGCTTTCCTGAGCGGATTTGGATCAACCTTATTGGGTTTTGTTGCTCGGATTCGATATTAATTTAATATTCCCGATGGTTCCTATTTTTTGATTGGCTCTCAACTCGGACCAGCCTGACTCGGACTTTGCCACCCCGGCCCGCGTGCTGTTCCGACGGTTGCTGTGTCTGCGTTTGATAACCCCTCACGAGAAATGTATTTTGTTTGCAGATGGCGACCAGCTTGTTGTGGTGGAGGGCCGCTTTGAGCCGCTAGGCGTAGAAATCCACGAGAACGTTGTCGTCGAGACAGCCGCCGAACTCGCCGTGACTTCTCCGCTCTCATTCTCCGGTACCCTGGACAACAAAACAACATTCTCTTTAATACACTCATCTTTAACAATCTCTTTTTTAAAAAAGCGATGGCTTCCTCTACCGTTCATTTGCGGTGAGCTTTTTTCAATGACATTATCCTTTTTGCTTAGGTTCCTTGGATTTGAGAGGACGACTTTCAATTCGCGTTGACGAGCGCGGCTTCGATCGCCCTTTCCTCGTCGTTGGCGGTGCATTGATCCTTCGTGGCGCGTCGCTCGCCGTCGACATTGCCCCTTCCGCTTTCCTCTCTCGCTTCATAAAGGTCTATTATCGCTATCCTGACAATGTATTTTGTGTTGCTGCTAATACGGTTCATCGATTCAGGTAAGTTCTCATCAATCAATCGGTGGATTCTTCAACGAAGTGCACGTGCGCTCCTCATGCCTCGCAACGGCGGACATGGAGGCAGACTTTGCTGTGCTGTCGTCATCGTCCTCGTTCACGATTGCGATCACTTCTGATCTCACCAATTGTAATACCAATTCGGGTTTCATCCCTGGTATGATTTCCCTCAGTATTTGTTTAATACATTCGTTTTCTGAGACTTTATATCAGGAATGTCGACAGCAGCCTCACTGGCGCTGGTTTTGCTCTTGATCTGTACCGTCTTAGTGACGGCGTTCTGCGTCATTGTCTACTGCGTCCGTCGCCGCGATCGACTCAAAGAGATGGAGAAGTTAAAGGAGAGATCCACTCCGCTTTTAACTGCGTATGCTTCCTTCTCTGATCTCGTCATCTCATATTCGCTGAATTGTATTCGGGCAGCGAAATGCAGTCGAGCGATGGCTCCAATCCGCTCACTACGAAGGCACCAACTGTTCAAATTCAAATACCTCCGCAAAGATCGCCTGAAGTCGACGTTGACTCACCAGAAGGCGGGAGGGAGCGGTTGCCGACCTTACTCTATGCAGGCAATGATAACAAGATCGTGGCCCTACGGCGGCAGACTCAAGCTGCTGGCAAGAGTGGTCTGTTGTAAGTGAGAGATACAACAATGGTGTGTAACTGGATCAACTGAGTTCCGAGATGGTGCTCTCAGATCAAAAACCAAGCACCATTTCCCCAGCCTCCCATATTACCGACATGGCCTGATTATCGCTGTCAAGGCATCAAGAAAGCTCAATGGGTGGTGCCGCTGTTCGTGAGTCCTCCCCCCCTGACATGTCATAGATGCCTGCGGCTTCTGAATCACTCTCTTATATCTGGTCGTTCGCCGATGGCGACGCCAGCTCACAGCGGTAGCGAGTTGAGTGACGATGAGGTGACAGTGGTCGTGTCACTGCAGCTCTCCACAGCGGCGCTGTCTCTTCTCGCATCTGCCGCCGTGGTTGCCTCTATGGTCCTCCCCCTCGCTTCTCTCTTGTCCCTCGGCCTCGCTCCCTTTCGAAATCCTTTTGTATTATTTATGTGATATTCTACAATTCTATTATTCTTATTGTTACGATGAGAGTCTTTGAATGGCATGGCGTGCAGGCGGCCATCGACAATCGTCCTCGAGCTCGACGATATCGGTCCCTTTGCGATGCTATTGTTGCGGAGTATCACATTTTGATTTTTGCTACGATCGCTTATTAAGTTTTCTGTTAGATTTATCTGAAATCTCTTCGTCGGATCTCGGCGCGGCTCGTGTTTGCCCTCGCAGTGTCCTCTTTCGTCTACTCTCTCTCCTACCTCCTCACCATCTTCACCCTCGATCCCGAGGAAGAATCCGGTACCCTCCTCTAACCTCTTGATTTGTCAAGTTCAAGGATGCTGTTACGCTTATTAAATAAAATTATTTTTCTTTTTTTTCTCCCTCTCCCCCCCCGCCCCCCTCGCCCCCCCCCCCCCCCCCCCCTCCGTCCTTTCTCCTCCCTCTTCTTCATTGACATTTCTGATTGTTGTGTAGAGTTTTGTTACTTCCAAGGAATGCTGAATAACTTTGCGGCATTGGCCGTCTGCTTCTGGACCGCCATCCTCTCTTACTACGTCTACGCTGGTACCTTCCACTTCTCCTTTCGCTTGCTTCCCAATTTCTCTCTTTCTCCTTCAGTTTATTCCTGGGTTCTGTTTAGTGATGGTCCAAGTTCGCTCTCCTGGAGTTGTGGAAGAGCGCATATATCATGGAGTGGTGTGGTTCCTCTCGACGGCGTTTTCCGTCGTTCCGACCATCACTGGCTCCTACGGCGCCAAGGGCCCGAAAAGCTATTGGTCCACTCTCGAGCTGATTGGTTTGGTTGTTGCACGATGGTATTTGATTCATTATAAGAGCATAGGTGTTGGATTGATCTGGATGGCCATGGTGGCATCATGCGCTTAGTGGGCTTCTACATCCCTCTCTACCTCTGCATCGCTTTCGTCGCCGTCATGTACGCCCTCGTCGCCTGGAACATCCGACAACAAGTTGGCGTACTCTTTGCTCCCTTTTCCACTTTTCTCTTTTCTCTTTTCTTCATCATGGATTTCATTTCCTTTAGAGTTACTTGTTTATTGGAATGGAAAGGAGCGAGGTGAAGTCTCGGGCGAATCTCATGGTAGCGAAGCAGCTTCGTTATCCCCTCGTCTTCCTCCTCATCTGGATCTTCCCTACGGTCAATCGAATTCATAATTGGGTACTTCCATTGATCCATATTTATCTTTATGATTCATTTTTGTTCGGGTGCGTTGTTACTATTTTCTTATATACAGGTCGAGACGCATGAGCTATTTTGGCTCTATGTCTTGCAAGCGATCGCTGAGCCCTTGTTAGGCTTTGCTAACGGTGTCATCTACGGAATCGAAACGGAGAAAGCATTCCTGATTAAGCTTGGGTGGTATGATATTGCATTTCTCTTTGGAGCGCGTTTCAAACTTTATGAACTGCTCTGTGTATATTAATAGCTTAAAGCAAGAGAATGTCCCAGAAAGTCAACAGGACGATGATGAGGAAGAGGTCGCCTTTGCCAAGCATTCGCCTGGCGACCCATCTATACCGCGCTCTTATCAGAGCATAGGCGTCGGTCAGAACACGATCCGCGAATCTGGAGAGGGTGAATGACAGAGCGCGGAGACATCCGATCCATTGTACTTGTAATAACCATTGTGGGTTCTGTAAGAATGACTTAACGACCCCTGACCCTCTCCGCTTGAAAGCAAGTGACAAGCAAGTGGAATTGAAGAAGGAATTGAAGATCCTATCTCCTCGCAAATATAAAAAAACCGTGCGTATTAGTGGTACCGGTAGAAGACCGCGACCGCTGATCTATGTATTGTACTACGTCGTTCACAATCAAGACAAATGCTATGCTAGTGCGTCTCCTTCTGGGCGTTGACGTATTTGATGTACTCGGCGTAGATGAGCGGCGTCTGCTCGATGTTGATCGCCTGTGTCACGAAGCGGCCGTCCGACAGATAGAAGATACGGTCGGCATAACACTCGACATCAGGGTTATGCGAAACCTAGAGCGTAGGATACTGATCAATAAACTCATCATAAGGGTGACAGGAGGACATCCGCTACCATGATGCAAGTGGTCTTGCGATCGCGATTGATCCGCAAGAGGAGGTCCATAATCTCAATCGTCGTTCGCGTGTCCAAATCGCCTACAATGTCATTGAGGGGTCAGAACACCACGATGGTACATCTAGTAAACCCGGTTGGGCGCACCAGTGGGCTCGTCGAGAAGAAGGAGCTCTGGATTATTCGCCAAAGCACGAGCGATAGTTCTAGAGGAAGAACGTAAGCAGATGAGCGACGGAGGGAATGAGACCAAGGCGGCGAACACTCGCTGCTGCTCACCACCAGAGAGCTCGCTGGGCAAGTGGTTCATTCGATCTTGGAGACCAACCACTATTCAGAGCAATAAGATCAGGAATTACAAACCATGCGAAAAAGAGTACGCGTCAGGAGCTCCTTGGCGCGCTCGGCAATCTCCTCCTCGGAGAGCTTGCCGAGGATGATCATCGGCAGCTCAACATTTTCATAAGCAGACAAAGTGGCCAACAAGTTGAACGTTTGGAAGACGAAACCTGGAAGAAAAGATATTAGAAAGCACAAATGAGGCGGGAGAAGGGAAGAGGCGCACCAATCTTCTCGAGGCGAAGCTGTGACAAGTATTCGTCAGTCGAGTTCGAATCGACTGGAGAGCCCAAAATTTCTAGCAAACCAAATAAATGTGAAATGGAAATAAGAAGAAAAGAAGAGAATAAGGAAAAAGGAAAGGAAGAACGAACCGACAGTGCCACGAGTGCATTTGTCAATGGTGCCAAGGATGTTCAGCAACGTCGTCTTGCCGCCTCCCGAGGGCCCTCGGAGCATCACGAATTCGCCTCTATCGATATAAGACCATTACAAAAATAAGACTAAAAAGTCTCCGGAGAAGAGAAAACAAGGAAAGCAGATAAGGAACGACAGGGAACTGCTGAATCATGAGCGAGCGTGGAAGACGAAGGAAGGACCTCCGGATCGGGTAGAATTCTGATCCTGGGGCGACGTGAATGTCCTCCAGCGCCGTCACTGTCTCGTCGCGCCCTTGAAGGGAATACTCTAATGCCAGATATATGTCAGCACATGGAAAGACAAGAGGCGAGATGAGTCGGAATGGAAACGCCGACGTGGTTAAAAAATGGCTGCTGCCTCGAGACACTTCCCAACACTCCAAAAGACTGAGCTATTAATAATCAAGAATTGAAATTAAGAATCTTATGAGCTAGATTTCTCCCCTTCCGTTATCGTCGAAGGACATACTACGGATGAACTCGATGAAGGTCGAGTGAGGAACTCTCGGAACCTATCAAGGAGGAAAGACTTGACAAACCCCTAGAGTCGAAATATATATAATATTAAT
>Ga0154020_10009307_pt1 | contig 11316 bp, 7 predicted proteins | sample Klosneuvirus_201_FD_109709 | JGI IMG/M metagenome (GOLD analysis project Ga0154020, IMG submission 109709) | Active sludge microbial communities from wastewater, Klosterneuburg, Austria - Klosneuvirus_20160825_MG | ecosystem: Engineered > WWTP > Aerobic digester > Activated sludge | place... | reverse complement strand
TGGCCGCGAAGGAGCTTTCGGAGCTCGACGCGCTCGGCGCGCTCGCGCGCAACACCGTCCTCGTCCACGGCGTCGGCCTCACGGCGGAAGACCAGGCTCTCGTCGTCGAGCGGGGCGCGGGTGTCGTCTGGTGCCCGGCGAGCAACCTCTTCCTCCTCGGAAGGACGCTCGACCCGCGCCGCCTCTTCGACGCGGGTCGCCTGGCCCTCGGCACCGACTCCCGCTTCACCGGCTCGCGCGACCTCCTCGAAGAGCTGAAGGTGGCCCGGGAAGAGAGTGACCTGACGCCGCGCGAGCTTTTTCTCCTCGCGACGGAGGCCGGAGCGCGTCTCCTGCACCTGGGCAATCGTGACGGGGACCTCTTCGTGACGCGGGATCCCGGCGGCGATCCGTTCGTCGCGCTCCTCGGCCTCTCGCGGGGCGACGTCCGGCTCGTCGTCCGGGGCGGCGTGCCCCGGCTCGGCGACCCGGAGTTCGCGCCGCTCCTCGGCGACGCGGTCGCGTTCGAGCTCGACGGCTGCCCGAAGCTCGCGCGGCACGGCGCGTGGCGGCGGGACGCCGCGGCTCTCGGTCTCTGAACACCTCTCTACAATCCCGCGTGCCCTCCCTCCCGCCCGACCTCTTCCGACTCCCCCCCGGGCCGGGCCGCTGATGTCGCGCCCCCTCTCCTTCGTCCTCGCGCTCCTCGTCGCGGCGGGCGGCGCCGCCCTCTCGTACGACCACCTGCGGCTCGACAGCGCGACGATGGACGAGCCGTTCCACGCTCTCGCGTCGGCTGAATACGCGCTGTCGGGCACCTATTTCGCGAACCTGGAGCACCCGCCCCTGGCGAAGCTCGTGGCGGGAATCTCGCTTGGGCTCGCGGGAGGGCGTCCGCCCCGGTTCACGAAGCCCTTCGCGATGAAGGGCGCCGAGCAGCCGCGCCCGTTCCTGATCTCGAACGACCTGCCGCCGGACCGGTTGATCCGGGCCGCGCGCCTGCCGTTCCCGATCGTCCTCTTCGCGCTCACGCTCCTCGTCCACGCCGCCGTGGCGCGCTGGGCGGGACCGCCTGTCGCGCTCGCCGCCGCGGCATTGATCGCGTTCGAGCCGAACTTCGTCGCCCACGCGGGCGTCCTCCACACCGACGTTCCGTTCGCGCTCGGGTTCCTCGGGACGCTCCACCTCGCGCTCCTCGCCCTCGAGTCCGAGGGGCTCGGGATGTGGGCGGCCGTGGGCGCCGCGCTCGGGGCGACGCTCGCCACCAAGTTCTCGGCCGTCTTCCTCGTCCCGGTGCTTCTCGTCCTCGCGCTCGTCGCGCTGCTCCGGCGGGAGCGGCGCTCCCTCCGGCCCGTCCTCGGGCTCGGCCTCGCGTTCGCGGTCGCCCTCGCCGTGCTGCTCGGCATCTACGCGGCGGCGATGCGCCACATGAGCCGCGACGAGGCCGCTGAGGCCATCGAGATCTTCCTGCGCGCGCCGGTGCGCGAGGCGACGCCCGCGACCCGCGAACGGGTGCTGACGGTGAGCCGCTTCTGTCCGCCGCTCGGGCACTACCTCGCCGGCCTCGCGGGGATCGCCGCGCAGAACCGGATCGGCGGCGGGGTCAACTACCTGCGCGGGGAGCTCTCGGTGGAGGGATTCCCGGCGTACTTCCCGATCGCGCTGGCCGTGAAGTCGTCGCTCGGCTTCCTGGCCGCGCTCGCGCTCGGGGCCGCGCTCTTCCGGCCCTCCCGGCTCGCGGCGCCGCGCCTCCTCGTGGTCGGGACGCTCGCCGGCGCGTCCCTCTACCTCCTCCTCAACGGCATGGGCACGTCGTACAACATCGGCCTCCGCCACATGCTCCCCCTCTATCCGCTCCTCGCGGTCGCCGTCGCCGTCGTCGTCGGCTCGGCGCCGTCGGCGCGGGGCGCCCTCCTCGCGCTCGCCGCCTGCGCCACGTTTCAGCTGGGCGAGACGCTCTCCGTCCATCCGCACGAGCTCTCCTTCTTCAACCTCCTCGTGGGGGGTCCGGCGGGCGGCGGCGCGTGGCTTTCCGACTCGAACCTCGACTGGGGCCAGGACCTGACGCGCCTCGGCCTCGAGCTCCGGCGCCGCGGCGTCGAGGGGGAGACGACGATCGCCTACTTCGGCGGCGGCCACCCGCCGTTCGACTGCCCGAAGGCGAAGCTGTTCGATCCGGCCGCGCCCCTGTCGCCCGGCGTGTATGCGGTCTCCTCGTACCTGCTCACCCTGGGGCCCGAGGTCCTGGCGCACCGCGGCGAGCGCGCCGCGGCGGCCGGGTACGAGCGCCTCCGCCGGGCGCTCCGGAGCCGCGGGGAGCCGCTGGGGCGCGTGGGATACTCCATCCTCCTGTTCCGCCTCCGTGCGGAACCTCAACCATGAAGCTGTCGATAGTGATGCCCGCCTTCAACGAGAGGCGGACGATCCGCGAGATCGTCGCGAAGGTCCTGGCGGTGGACCTCGGCGAGATCGAGAAGGAGCTCGTCATCGTGGACGACGGCTCCACCGACGGCACGCGCGACATCCTCCGCGAGCTGGACGGCAAGAACGGCGTCCGCGTCCACTTCCAGCCGCAGAACGAGGGGAAAGGAGCCGCCGTCTGGACGGGGATGCGCCATTCGACCGGCGACCTCGTCGTCATCCAGGACGCCGACCTCGAGTACGACCCCGAGGAGTACAAGGTCCTCCTCCACCCGATCCTCGCCGGCAAGGCCGACATCGTCTACGGCTCGCGCTTCCTCGGCGCGCCGCACGGTCACCGCGTCCTCTACTTCTGGCACTCGCTCGGAAACCGGATCCTCACGCTCTTCTCGAACGTCTTCACCAACCTGAACCTGACCGACATGGAGACCTGCTACAAGGTGATGACGCGCGAGCTGGTCGACCGGCTCGACCTCCAGTCGAAGCGGTTCGGCGTCGAGCCCGAGATCACCTGCAAGGTCGCGCGGATGCGCGCCCGGATCTTCGAGGTCCCCATCTCCTACAGCGGCCGGACCTACGAGGAGGGGAAGAAGATCGGCCTGAAGGACGCGTTCCAGGCCATCTTCACCATCCTCCGGTACTCCCGCTGGGAGGCGCCCAAGGACGACGTGGGGGCCATCACGCTCCGCCGGATGGCGAAGCTCTCGGCGTACAACGAATGGCTCCACCGGCGGTTCGAGCACGCTCTCGGAACGCGGATTCTGGAAGTGGGCTCGGGCGTCGGGAACCAGACGCGCTACTTCATCGAGAAGGAGCGGGTCGTCGCCTCCGACATCGAGCCCCACTACGTCCGCGAGCTGACCGCGAAGTTCGGCGCCCGCGCCAACGTCCGGGTGGCGTCGTTCCGCTTCCCCTTGACCGAGGCGGACCGGGCCGACCTGGCGAAGGAGTCGATCGACTCGATCGTCTGCCTGAACGTCCTCGAGCACATCGAGGACGACAAGGGGACGCTGGCCGATTTCGCCGCCGTCCTTCCCTCGGGCGGACGCCTCGCCCTCCTCGTGCCGTCGCTGAAAGCGCTCTACGGCACCCTGGATATCCACCTCCAGCATTTCCGGCGTTACGAGAAGGACGAGCTGACGGCGCTCGTCGCGGGGACGGGGCTCGAGGTGGAGTCGGTGAGGTTCCTCAACCGGCCCGGGGTCTTCGGCTGGTGGCTGAACTCGCGGGTCCTCAAGCGGAAGCTGCTCCCGAAGCAGCAGCTCTCGGCGTTCCGGCTGCTCCTGCCGCTCCTCAGGATCGAGGAGAAGGCGGCGCCCTCGTTCGGGATGTCGCTCCTCGTCATCGCGAAGAAGAGGTAGTGCGGCTCACGGTCAAGGGCGAGCCGCTCCTGCCGATCGCCGCCGTCGCGGCTCTTTTCGCCGTCCGCTTTCACGCCTTTCTTTCGGGCGGCGTCCTCTACCTCCGCGACGCCGGCTTCTTCTTCGTTCCGTGGCGCACGATCACGGCACGGCTCCTCCGGGCGGGGGAGCTCCCCGTCTGGAACGACTGGCTGTCGAACGGGCGCGCGCTCGCCGCCGACCCGAACGCGGCCATCTTCTGGCCGCTGACCCCGCTCGTCGTCCTCGTCGGGCCGACCGGCCTCGTGATGGCGAACGCCGCGCTCTGCCTGGTCCTCTTCTTTGCGGCGCTCCGGTGGCTGGGCCTTCGCCCGTGGGCCGCGGCGGGCGGGACGGCGATCCTCCTCTTCTCCGGCGTCTTCCAGTCGATGCCCGTCTTCGCCAACACCCTGACGGCGTTCGCGCCGCTGCCCCTCGCGGTCGTGGCGGCCTCCCGGCTCGAAGGGCCCTCGGGACGGCGCAACGCCGTCGTCGCCGCCGCCGGCCTCGCGCTCTCCTTCCTCGGGGGTGAGCCCGTCGTCACGGCAAGCGGCGCCACGGCGTGCGCGGCGGTGGCGCTCCTTCGGCGCGGCCCCGCGCTCCCCCGGCTCCGCCTCTTTGCCATGACCGGGGCGCTCGCCCTCGTCCTCGCGAGCGTCCAGATCGTCCCGACGATCCCGGACCTTCTCGGGTCCACGCGATTCCGGGCGCCGGACGCCGCGGCCGGCGCGCTCTACTGGTCCGTCCGGCCCGCACGGATGCTGACGCTCCTCGAGCCGCGGCTCGTGGGCGATCCGTTCGCCGAGAAGGACAGCGGTTACTGGGGCGCCGCCACGTTCGACGCCGGGAACCCCTACTTCCTGGATCTCGCCCTGGGCCTCGTCCCCCTCGCGCTCGCATTCACCGCGTTTCGCGAACCGAGGGGGCGTAAGGCGCTCGCCCTCGCCGCGCTCGGCGCGCTCCTCGGCACCGGGCGACATTTCCCGCCCGTCGGTCTCGCCCTCGAGCACCTGACGCTCTTTCGCTATCCCGAGAAGTGGTGGCTCCTCACCACGGCGGCGCTCGCCGCGGCCGCTGCGATGACCATCGACGCGCTCCTCGCGCCCGACGGACGCGCCGTCCTCGGCCGGCTCGGGAAGGTCTCGCTCGGGCTGTCCCTCCCCCTCGCGGTCCTCTGGCTGTTGCCGGACGGCGCGCTCCGCGCCACGCTCTGGGGTGTGGGGCTGGGCGCTGGAACGACCCCGGCGAGCGAGGTGGCGACGGCGCTCGGGCCACTCCTCCTCCTGGGCGCCGTGTCCCTCCTGGGGATCTGGCTCGTCTCGCTCCGGCCGCTGCCCGGCCCGCTGGTGGCCGCCGTCCTCGGCTGCCTCTTCCTGGCCGACGCCGCGCGGCGCGTCGCCGGAACTTGTCCCGCGGGCGCCCCCGGCCTCTACGAGACGTCCCCCGACCCGAGGGCGCGCGGACGCTTCTACGACGAAGCCGCGGACGATCCGCGCGTGGCATTGCGGCGCGCCGCGGCCGTGACCTCCGGCCTCGACCCGATGCGCGCGGCCACGGGCGTCCTCTCCGGCGTCCTCTATGCGATGGACAACGACATCGACCGGATGACCCCCTACGAGGCGACGCTCTTCTCGCGCCGGACTGCCGCGCTTCCGTGGGGTGAGGCGAAGCTCGCGCGCCTGAGGGTCGCGGGCGTCGGGTGGGCGCGGCGCGACACCGACGAGATCGTCACGGTGGAGCCGACGCGCGCCGAGTTCCTCTTTCTCCCGGAAGCGAAGCCCTTCACCGATCTCGACCTCGAACGGCCCGGACACGAGCCGCTGACGACCGGGCTCTTCGAGGGACCGGCGGGAACGTTCGGGACGGGAACGGTCGAGGTCCTCGAGCGGCGCGCCCACCGGCTTCGCCTCCGCGTCACCGCCGGGTCGCCGCGCGGCTATCTGGCGATCGCCCGTACCTACGACCCCGCCTGGCGTGCGACCGTGGACGGGAGAGCGGCGCCCCTCCTCCGCGCGGAGGGCTTCCTGTCGGCTCTGTTCGTTCCGGAGGGAACCCACGAGGTGGAGCTCCGATACAGCCTCCGATGGTTCGCCCTGGGGAGCGTCCTCTCGCTCCTCGGGCTGGCCGCGTCGATCGCGCTCTGGCGGCGCCCGTGAGCGAGCGGATGCGTGACCGGCTGTTCCTCCTCGGAGCGGTCGTCCTCGCGCTCGTGCCGTATCGCGACTTCTTCAGCGAGAGGGTGCCGGTGGCGCGGGACCTCCTTCTCTATTTCTATCCGCTGAAGGCGCACCTCGCGGAGGCCCTCGCGTCGGGGCATCTCCCCTGGATCGACCGCTTCCGCTGGGGCGGCGTGCCGCTCCTCTCGAACCCCGGAGCCGGGGCGTTCTACCCCGCGAACCTCCTCTTCCTCGTCCTCCCGCTCGGGACGGCGATGAAGGTCTGGACGCTCCTTCACCTCGCCATCGCCGTCACCGGCTTCGCCGCGCTCGGGCGGCGATGGGATCTTTCTCCGCGCGCCGCCGCGGTCCTCGGTCTCGGGTTCGGCCTCTCGGGGACCATGGTCTCGCTCGCCCCGTTCCCGACGACCTACTCGGCCCTCTCGCTCGCGCCCTGGATGGCCGCCTTCGCGATCGACGCGGCGCGGACGGCCGGCAAGGGCCCGGTCGCCCGCCTGGCCGCCGCCGCCACGCTCGTCATCCTCGCCTCGAACCCCGAGGCCGCCCTCCACGCGGCGGCGCTCGCCGGCCTCGCCGCGCTTCCCACCCTCCTCACGCCGCCCGCACCGCGCCCCCGCGGCAGGGCCGTGGCCTCGCTCGCCCTCGCGGGCCTCTTCGCCTTTGGCCTCGCGGCTCCGACGCTCCTGACGGGCCTCGCCAACACCTCGCGGAGCGTCCGCGGGCCGGGTGGCGGGATGACCGTCGCCCACGCGGGCCAGAAGGCGCTGCCCGCGGTCCGCCTGCCGGAGCTCGTCCTGGACGGCGCGGTGGCCGACTGGGTGACGATGCCATTCGCGGCGGGCGTCGACGGCTATCCCTATCTCCCCTCGCTCACGCCGGGACGCGTCGCCGTGGCCCTCGCGCTCCTCGGCCTGGCGCTCGGCGGGTCGGGCCGGCTGCGGGCCCTCGCCCTCGTCGTGGGCGGCGTCCTCCTGGCTCTCGGCCCCGCCACGCCCGTGTGGGTCCTCGCGGCGAAGGTGGCCCCCTTGATCGGCAAGATGCGCTACCCGGAGAAGCACGCCGCTCTCTACGGCCTCGGCATGCTCTGGCTCGCCGCGCTCGGGCTCCGGGCGCTCGAGCAGCGCGCGCGGCCGCACGTCCTCCGCTTCGCGTTGCCCGCTCTGGCCCTGGCCGTTCTCCTCGACCGCGATCGCGTGGCGGGCGGCCTCTCGTTCACCGATTCGCCCGCCGTCCTCACCCGCGCTCCGGCGGTCCTCGGGCCGATGGCCGGCGCGAAGGCCCCGACGCCGCCCCGCGTCTTCCACCGCGATCAGTACCTCGAGGTGCCGTTCCGCTACTTCGTCGAGACCGCCACCACCGTGAGGGCGCAGCGCGAGTCGGCCCTCCCGTTCTACCCGTCGCTCTTCGGCATCGGGCACACGTTCGACCGGGACTACGACCTCACGTTGCCGGTCGAGGTGATCGAGTGGGAGCGCCTCTTCCCGAAAGCCCTCGCGAGCGGCAGCCCCGTACCGCTCCGGATCCTCAGGGCGGCGGGCGTGGCGGCCGTGGTCCACACCGAGGTGGACGGCTTCCGGCGCGAGCCGAAGCTCGAGCTTCTCCCCGCGCCCCTTCCGCCCTTCCGGTTCGTCTCGCGCGTCGCGACCGACCCGGACGCGCGACGCCTCTTCCGCCAGCTCCTCGAGGAGGGCTGCGATCCGGACACGGCCTACGTTCAGGAGCCGGCCGGAGAGGTCCCGGAGCGGCCCGCGGCCGGCCGGGTCGTCGCCCTCTCGGATTCTCCTCACGAGCTGAGGCTCGACGTCGACGTGGACGGTCCCGGGCCCGGATTCCTGTCGCTCTACCGCCTGAGGGACGCCGCGCGCGAGGCCACTCTCGATGGCCGGCCCCTCGAGGTCTCCGGGGCCGGCTTCGGCTTCGCCGGGGTGACCGTCCCCGCCGGCCGCCACACGCTTCGATTGCGGCCCGAGACGCGCTGGGTGAGAATCGGCGCCCTGATCAGCGCCGCCTCCGCGCTGGTTCTCCTTGGAGGTCTCCTCTTCCGCCGATGAGCATTCCATTCCGCATGAGCCGGTCTCCCGTCTTTCCAGCCGCCGCTGCCGGTCGGTCGCTGAAGCCATGAAGCTGACCCGGAACACCAAGCGCCGTCTCGCGCTTTACGGGACGGCCTCCGTCATCGCCACGCTCGTCTTCGCGCTGCCCAGGATGGTCCGGGCGCCGGCCGGGTTCGTCATCAAACGGATCGACCCGCAGCAGGCGCTCGAGCACGAGGCGATGAAGCTCCTCGTCGAGTACGTCAGGATCGACACCACGAACCCTCCGGGGAAGACGCGACAGGCGGTGGAGCTCCTGGCGCGGCTCTTCGCCTGCGAGGGGATTCCGTTCGACATCGTGGACGACGACCCCGATCGGCCCATCTTCGTGGCCCGCCTGGCGGGCGCCTCCCGGCAGGGCGCGCTCCTCCTGCTCCACCACATGGACGTCGTCCCCGCGGGGGATCTCTCCCTCTGGGCGGAGCCCCCGTTCAGCGGCGCGCTCGGAACCGGGAACGGCGCCCAGTACCTCTACGGCCGCGGCACGCTCGACATGAAAGGGCAAGGGATCGCGTTCTTCATGGCGATGGCGGCGCTGAAGCGGACGGGGGTCACGCCGCTCCACGACATCGTCTACGTGGCCGAGCCCGGCGAGGAGTCGTTCGAGCCGGAGCGGGGCGTCGGGCTGCTCCTGACGCGACATCCGGCGCTCCTCGACGGCGTCACGGATGCTCTCAACGAAGGGGGCGTCAACGAGGCGCTCGGCGAGCGGGTGGCGCGCTTCGGCATCGAGGTGCTCCAGAAGGGCGTGGTGAAGCTGGTCGCCTCTTCACCCGACCGGAAGAAGCTCGACGCCTTCCAGGCGACCCTGAAGGCCCGGAGCGAGGAGCTCCCCTATCGCCTGCTCCCGACCGCCTCGGCGTTCATGCGCTTCGTGGCGCCCGGGCGCCCGGAGTGGGTGCGCGAGCTCGGCGAGCCCGAGAAGGCCCTCGCCTCGGGGACGATCGGGCGGACCTCCGAGACCATCAAGGGGCTCCTGAAGGACAGCATCTACGCCGGTGCGGTGCGCGAGACGAAGGAAGGCTTCGAGATGAAGATCTCGTACGCGACGCTGCCCGGAACCCCGGTGGCGGAAGCGCGGGCGCGCGTCGAGGGCTGGGCGAAGGAGGGTGGGCTCTCGATCCGTACCGAGTTCATCACGGACGACGCCGTGGAAGCGCCCCGCGCCGGGCGGGTCTGGCGGACCCTCGTCGAGACCCTCACGTACGATCCCCACGAGCCCGAGGCGTCCGTCGGGCCCTACATGCACACCGTCTTCTATACGAACTCGCACTACCTGAGGGCTCACGGCATCAGCGCCTATGGCTACTCGCCGTTCAACGTGAACATCGGCGACGCCGCCAAGGTGCACAACCGCAACGAGCGGATCCACATCGTCACTTTCATCGAGGGCGTCGAACGGACGAAACGGCTCGTCCTCGAGCTCGCCACGAGCCCGTAGATCGAGCAAGAGGAGCCTGACGAATGGCCAAGGTCGACTTCTACTACCATCGAAACTCCTGAACGAGCTGCAACCGCACCCGTGAGGTGCTGGACGCCGGCAAGGTGACCGTTGACGTGCTGAGGCTCTCCCGGAAGGAGCCGCTATCCGATGACGACGCGAGGGCGCTCCTAAAGAGCGTCGACGAGGTGATCGTGGCAAGGGGAAAGACGACGAGAACGCTGACCGCCTCGGAGGCCTCCGTGGAGGACCTGCGCGGCAACTCCGGGGGAATCCGGGCGCCGATACTCCGCGTGGGGAGGAGACTCCTCGTCGGCTTCCACGAGGCGACGTTGAAGGACGTCCTCTCGTGAGGATCGCGGGCATCCTCTCGGCCGGCACCGCGCTCCTCCTCTGGGGCGCGCCAGCATGCTCCGCCGAGGCGCCCGTCTGCCCGAAGACGGGGGGTGTGGAGCTCGGACAGAAGCGCCCGGAGGCCTTCGAGATGATGGCGCACGAGGTGACGGCCGACCAGGTCTTCCACCACGCTCCGAAGGACCGCGGCTACACCGTCGACGTGACGTTCAGCTCGGCCAAGCCCGACGCCGCCATTGTCGCGCTCCACTACGTCTTCAAACCGGCGCAGGGCTTGCTCGACGGCATCCTCGCCCGCTACGGGGAGCCCACCGTGGTCGCAAAGGAGCCGGGCGCCGCGCTCTGGAACATCGCGGCGTGCGGGGTGCAGCTCCGCTACAAGATGCAGGAGGTCCCGGGGGTGACGCCTCCCCAGCCTCTGCAGGAGGAGATGTGGCTCGACCCGATCCCGTCCTCCAAGGCCGCTCCGAAGGCCACCCCCAAAGCCAAGGCCAAGTCGAAGTCGAAACCCAAGGCCGGATGACGTGGGGGACCGCACGCGGGCCTAGCGCCGCCGACTCTCCTTCTCCCGGCGGGGCGGCACGATGCCCGGGACGTTCTCCGCGATCATGAGGCTCGTGAATTCGTCCGCCAGCGACGTCGTCAGGTAGGCGCCGTCCGCCGAGATCCCGAACGACTCGATGGGGCTCGCTCCGTCGAAGCCGGAGAGCGGGCGCCGGCTCGCCGTCGTGTCCGCACCCGGTGTGAAGCCCTGGACGAAGACCCCGGCGTGGCCCTCGGTGTCGAGGCCCAGGAACGCGATCGCCTTGCCGCCGGGCATCCAGCGGGTCCGCCCGAGGAACGCCGCGTGGGGGCTCTTCTCGCGCTGCACGAGGATCTCGAACGGGAGCTTCTCGCCATCGGCGAAGCGGAGGACGCGGATCACCTTCTTGTCGGGGGCGGAGGTGTCGACGCACGAGACGTACTGGCCGTCAGGCGACACCTCCGGCAGCTCGAGGCTCCCCTCCCCGAGGAGGCGGGCGTCCGAGCCGTCCAGCCTCACCCGCCAGATGCCCCGCTTCCTCTGGTTGAACGAGGCGTAGACGAGGTGGACACCATCGGGCGAGGGGGAAGGGTTCTCGGCGTCGACGCCGTCGTGCGTCACCTGCACGGGCGAGCTGCCGTCGGTCCGCGCCGCCCAGATCTCCAGGTTGCCGCCCCGCATCGAGCTCCAGAGGACCCGCTGGCCGTCCGCCGAGAAGGCCGGGTCCCAGTCGTCGTCGGCGTCATCGGTGATCCGGCTGGTGGCCCCGCTCACGACGTCCACGCTCCAGAGGTCGAGGTTGCCGCTCCGGTTCGACGAGAAGAGTACGGTGCCGCCGTCGGGGGAATAGGCGGGCTGGCGGTCGATGCTGTTTCCCTTCATCAGGAAACGGTCTTTCCGCGCGGCCGACGGCCCGAGGGGCGCCTCGCGAAGGCTCTGCCGCTTCGAG
>Ga0154020_10009306_pt1 | contig 11316 bp, 11 predicted proteins | sample Klosneuvirus_201_FD_109709 | JGI IMG/M metagenome (GOLD analysis project Ga0154020, IMG submission 109709) | Active sludge microbial communities from wastewater, Klosterneuburg, Austria - Klosneuvirus_20160825_MG | ecosystem: Engineered > WWTP > Aerobic digester > Activated sludge | place... | reverse complement strand
CAGTCGGCCTTTGCGAACCGGCAATTGATCGCCCTGAATCCACTTGGACTAAACCTCAAAAACCCCAACCCGGCGGTTTCCATCTTCAACTACCATCACGCCGCCGCCGCCGAACCCGTCGTCGCGAACTACCACCTCAACAGGGTCATCGGCGACAACGAAACCGGCTTTCGGGGGCGCGAAAATCTGGCGTATCGCACCGAAGCGTGGGATTGCATCCTCGCGGGCGGCGCGGTGTTTAGCAGTCTGGATTATTCCTTCACACCGAAGCATCCCGACGGAAGCTTTCTTGATTACAAGTCGCCCGGTGGCGGAAATGCCGAACTGCGCGACCAGCTTCGCATCCTCAAGGAGTTCATCTACGGCTTTGATTTCATCCGCCTCGCGCCGGACGATTCCATACTCAAAGCCATCCAACCGGCGGGTCTGCGCGTGCCGCGGGTGCTGGCGGAAAAAGGCCGCGCCTACGCCATCTATCTCCGCACCCGCACCGACGTGGATACGTTTTCCGTTCGCTGGACCGGCTCGGTGACGCCGGCTGACGACGACACCTACACTTTCCACGTCGTCAGCAACAACGGCGTTCGGCTTTGGGTCAATGATCAATTGCTCATTGATAATCCCCGCGACCACAAGCCCGTGGAAGATCAGGGGCAAATCCGTCTGGCTGCCGGTCGCAAGGCAACGATTCGCCTGGAGTACTACCAGGCGGGCAACGATGCGTTGGCTAAACTGTTGTGGTCTCGAACCGGATCGGAGAAGACCGTCATTGCCTCGCCTCTGCTGACACCACCCGACGGAACGGGGACAGGACTCCAGGCTGGGTATTTCGCCGACCGGAAATTGACCAAGCGCATCCTCATGCGCACCGACGCGACGATTGACTTCGATTGGTCGAAGGCCGGGCCTTTTTCGCAGCCGGACCATGCCGGGCCCGTGGACCTCACGCTCGAACTTCCGGCGGGCGACTATCGGGCGGAGTGGCTTAATCCGAAAAACGGTACGGTGACCCGGCGGGAAGATTTCCAACATCGGGGCGGCGACAAAACGCTCACGTCTCCGGCCTTCACGGAAGATGCCGCCTTGCGTCTGGTAAACCGGGCGAAACCATGACGCATACAGCACCATCATGAAAACCATCACGTCGAAAAACGCAGAGGCGTCTTCCGTTCGATTCCCCAAAGCGCCAGCCGGCCAATCCCCGTCTGGCGTCACCCGCCGCAAGTTTATTGGTCAAACCACCGCCGTTGGGGCCGCAGCGTTCTTGCTGCCACGATTGGCGCGCGCGCAGGATGGGGCACGACCGCTTTTCATCGAAGGCTACGCCGGACAAGTTAGCTACGCGCCGGGCGATGAAGTGACGTTGCACATTTCAACGAGCGCGCCGAAGTTCACGCTCGAAATCGCGCTGCTCGGACTCAAACCGGAGATCCTGTGGAAAACGCCGTCTCCGGTACCCGGCGCGGAACACGCCATCCCGGAAGCGGCCTCGTCACTCGGTTGTGCCTGGCCGGTCGCGCTCCGCGTGAAGATTCCCGCCGACTGGCGCAGCGGTTATTATCAGGTCACGCTGCGGGCATCGGACCACGGCGGAAAATTTGTCCAGCGGGGCAGTCGCCGCGTGCAGTCGGATTGTTTCTTCGTCGTCCATTCTGCGACGCCCGGTCGCGACACAAACATTCTCCTGCAACTGACCACCAACACCTACAACAACTGGGGCGGCACCAGCCTCTACGCCTACAATGGTCGTGGCAATGTTCAGGGCCATCGTGTCTCCTTTGAGCGACCGCCGGAAAGCCAGTTTGGCAACTGGGAACTGCCCTTTGTGCAATGGGCGGAGCGCAACGGGTACCAGCTTGATTACGCCGTGAACACCGACCGCGAATTTCACCCCGACCTCCTGAAACATTACCGGCTCGGCTTGAGCGTGGGACATGACGAGTATTGGTCCGCCCCGATGCGCGACCATTTGGAAAAATTCATCCGCGCCGGCGGCAACGTGGCCTTCTTCAGCGGCAACACCTGTTGCTGGCAGGTCCGGAGCGAGGACGGTGGCCGGGCACTGACGTGTTGGAAGGAATATTTTCATAAAGACCCCGGGTATCCAACGGGCGATCACCGTCTGCTCACCTCGTTGTGGAGTCATCATCTGGTCCAGCGACCGGAAAACCAGCTCACCGGCGTTTGTTTTCTCTGGGACGGTTTTCATCGTAGTCACGAGCAATTCATGGACGGCTCCGGCGCGTTCACGGTGCATCGGCCGGACCATTGGATCTTTGAAGGCACGGGTCTGAAACGTGGCGACGAGTTCGGCGGCAAGGACAGCATCGTCGGCTACGAGTGCGACGGCTGTGAACTGACGTGGCGCAACGGCCTGTGTTCAATACCAGGACCCATATCCGCCCGGCCAGCACTCCGGCTGGTATGCGCATCACCAACAGCACGAGTGGGACCTGACCCTGGCCGGCAACACGACCGCACGACTCTTCACGCACCACCCGGGCCCGGACGGCGAGCACAATTATTGGACCGGAGACCCGGGCTGCGGCTGTGGCCATTTTTTCCAGAATAAAACCGCCCTCATCGCGATGTATGACATCCCGCGCAAACAGACCAACCAATTCATCCACGCGTATGTGCCGCGCGCGGCTTTCGACGGCGTGATCGAGGAAGACGGGGCGGTTTTTGTGCGGAAGGGCGACGTCTGCGCGGCGTTGCGGTTTTCCAGCGGTTATGAATGGACGCGTGAAGGTGAATGGCAAAACCGCGAAGTGATCAGCCGCGGCCCACGCCACGGAATCGCCTGTGAGGTTGGGCTTGTGTCGGACTTCGGCTCCTTCGAGGCCTTCCGTCGTGAGTGCCTCGGCAATGAGCTGCGTTTCGACACCAATCGCATGGAACTGGAATACCGTTCCCAGCGCGTCGGCGCACTTTGGCTGGATGCCCACGACGGTCGCAAACTCAACGGACAGAACGTGGATTTGAACTACGCCGCTTACGATTCCCCTCACCTGCAATCGCCTTGGGACAGCGGCGTAATCATTCTGACCCACGGCACGAATCAGATGCGGCTGGACTTCACGCAACCATGAACGCGCGGGACAGCCACTCAATCGTCCAAGTGTTGAATGGGTTCCTCCTAGCCAGCTACACGGTCAACGCCCAGACTCCGCTCTCATAAAGCAATTTTGCCATGAAAGCCAGCATCCGAAAGTCACCGCGAATTAATAACCAGCAATCAAAAACCGAAGCGCACCGTTGTTCCGGCCTGATACGCACCGCCCGGATGTCTGCCCGCCAAGGACTGGCCCTGTTGCTGTTGGCAACTACGCTGCGGGCGGGATCCGATACCAACGTGGTTTTTCCCGGCACATCCTGGGAACTACGAGCGCCTGCAGTTGTGCAGATGGATGCTGGCAAGATTGACCAATTCATCGTCAACGTCGGCGGCGACGGCTGCATTGTCAAAGACGGCTACCTGGTAAAGAGCTGGGGCGAAACCACCAGCCATAAATGGTGGGCATCGGCTTCCAAGCCGGTTCTGAGCACGTTGTTGCTGCTGGCGGTGCAGGAAGGAAAACTCCCGAGCGTGGACGCGCCGGTCAAAAGTGTCGGCTGGGAACTGTCGGCCAAAGATTCCGCCATGACTTTCCGGCACCTCGCTAACATGGTCAGCGGTTACAATTGCGCCGAAGCGCCGGGCGCAGCGTGGGGCTATAACGATTTTGCCATCCAACTTTATGCGCGCTCCCTGGAAAAAGTCTTTCAACAATCCCTGGACGCGGCCTTTCAGCAACGACTGGCGGCGCTCCAATTTCAGGACGGGGAATTCTTCGGCTCCCGAAATGGGCTGTCGGTCGCCGCCAGCCCGCGAGACTTTGCGCGTCTCGGCTGGTTGTGGCTCAATCGCGGCTGGTGGAATGGCCGAGAAGTTATCTCCGAAAAACTCTTCGCGGACTATATCAAGCCAGGCGTGCCGGCTAACCTGCCGCGCACAACCGGGAAAGACACCGATTATCTCAATATCGGCACCTATGGCGGCGGCACGGATCAAACGGTTTATGGTCCGGGCGTGTACGGATTCAACTTCTGGTTCAATGAGCGGATGGCTTCCGGCGAGCGCGTCTGGCCGGCGGCCCCGGCGGATACTTACCAAGCGAACGGCATGTGGAATCGCGACACGGTGACCATTTTCCCCAGCCTGCGCATGGTCGTCGCGGTGCGCGGCGCGAAGCCTGGCAAATTTCAACCCGGGAAGCCTGACAGCGAATACAACCAGTATCTGAAGCTGATCGTGGGCGCAGCGCGACCGATGGCTTTTCCCGACAAGGACTGGGAAGTGGCGACCCCCGAATCACAAGGCATGGACTCGGCAAAGTTACAAACAGCGGCGGCGTTGCTCGAAAAGACCGTGGGTAAAGACGGCGTGCATGAATTGATGATCATTCGCAATGGCCGCCTGATCTGGCGCGGTGACGACATTGATAAAGTCCACGGCGTGTGGTCGTTCACAAAAGCGTTTACGAGCACCACGTTGGGGTTGCTGCGAGACGATGGCAAGTGCGCCCTCGATACCAAAGCAAAAGATATCGTCCCCGCGCTGGCCGCAGCATATCCCGAAGTGACACTCCGCCATTTCACAACGATGACCTCGGGCTATCGTGCTCTGAATGACGAACCGCGCGGCACCTATGCCCACGGCCCGAGCAAGACATCGTTTCTGCCAAATCCCGAACCACTGTTCTCGCCGCCCGGCTCGAAGTTTGCCTATTGGGATTCGGCGATGAACGAATTTGCCAATGTCTTGACGCATATTGCGGGTGAGCCGTTGGAGGAATTATTTCGTCGGCGCATTGCCGATCCCATCGGCATGAATCGCACGAACTGGGATTGGGGCGACTTGGGCACGGTGGACGGGATCGTGGTCAACGGCGGCTCGGGCAACAACGGTGGGGTGATGAAAATTTCCGCGCGTGAAACGGCGCGGTTCGGTCTGCTGTTTCTGAATCGCGGCAACTGGAATGGTAAACAACTCCTCAGCGAACGTTGGGTGGACGAGGCCTCGAAGGTTCAGGTGCCCGCCAGCCTACCGCATGGTTTTGCGCAGCGGAGCGAAGAAGGTCCCGGAGAGTATGGTTTCAACTGGTGGATCAATGGCATCAAACCAGACGGGCAACGGAAGTATCCCGGAGCACCGGAGGGCACTTATTGCGGAGCCGGCCATAACAACAATTATTGTTTCATCATCCCCGAATGGAACATGGTCATTGTCCGCCTGGGCCTGGACGGCAACGCGAAGGATAAAGTGTGGAGTGATTTTCTCGCGAAGGTTGGGGAAGCGTTGCAGTGAACTAGCGCCCGGCAGTGAGGCGCTGAACCAGCAAGTCTTCGAACGCACCGAGATTCTTCCACGTCGTGGCCACCATTATTGTTCTGGCTTTGGGGTCTTCCACGGTAAGTCCGTCATCGGTGACGCGAATGCCAAGTTCCTCCATGCCACACCAATCCTGACTGAACGCCAGGTAAACGGCCACGGCGTCGAAAAGCGTGGTGCTCCGGGTCGGCACGCCCTCGGGGGAGCCTTGCCCGCGCGCGGCCGCCCACAGGCAATAGTTCGTGATGATCGCCGCGGCAATTGGGTCATGGGAGTTGTACACGCGCTGATATTTGTCGCCGGTCAACGCGATCCGATCGCAGGTGTCGAGCGGCGTGATGGTCACGTCCCACGGCGCTGTGAACGCGGTCTGACAGGCCTGCGGCGCAAGTTTTACGTTATATTCGGCGGCGATCTTTTTGTCGCCTCCGTAGCCCACGCGAACGCTGCCATGCATGCCGACGAACTTCGCGCGTTGGGCGATGCGGGGCTCGCGTTTCAAAGCCTCCGCAATGTTTTGCACCGGCCCCACGGCAATGACCGTGACGGGCTGTGGCGATTTCATGATGGTATCAATAATCTCCTGCACCCCATCCGCATGCACCTTGCCGGGATATTTTCCAAGGTCGTAATCCTTGACCCAGGCAGCCTGGCGCTCGCTCCTTTTTGGATTCACTTCCAGGCCAATCCCCACCGGCACCTCACTGCGACCGGCAACTTCGAGAAACTTTGCGAGGAGTTTGGCGCGATACCGGGCCTTGCCGTTGTCGCCGACGGCGAGTTTGAGATCGAGTTCCGGGCAGCGCAGCAAGAAGCCCAAAGCCCAGGTGTCGTCGATGTCATCGCCGATGTCGGTGTCGAAGATGACCGGAATCCTGCCGGCCTGTTCGCGAGTACGCTCGTGGGTGACGCAGCCGTTGAAGGTCGCGGCCAGCAGCGCAAGGCCAGCAGTGCAAAATATCAAGCAGCGGGATTTCATGGCTGCCGGTCTGGTGGTTGCGCCGTCGCCGTGCCCGGCGCAGGATACGCTCTGGCGGCATCATCCAACACCAGCACCCAGTCGTCCGTGGTTGATTTTGTAGGCGGCGAAAACTCCATGCGTTTCTGCTTTGGAAATTCCCCAAGCGATTGCACCGAACCATCGCGCGGATTGAACCACCAGCCGCGAATGGTTTTTCCGGTGAGCCTTTCGGTCTTAAAGGTGATCGTCTCGTGCTGCGGGAAGTAAGCCATCAGAAAACTGGCGTCGTTCCTGCCGGGCGTGCCATCGCGCGTCGTGGTCACATACTCCAGTCCGCCGCGCAAGCCGGAGTAGATCAGGGATTGATCAGGAATTCTTGAGAGCAACGGACGGCTGAACAGCAGCGCCTTCACGTGCGAGAGTTGCTTGACGCCTGGCAGATCCATCGCGTCATACCACGGCGTTTTGACATCCCACAACGGAGTTCTCGGTGGCGCATACATCTGCCAGATGGGATGCGTGCCGTAGGTGTGTCCATGCGCGCCGGAAAAAAGCGCCCAGTAGGCGCGACGCCGCACCTCCAGCGCACCCACGGGGCGATTGGCCGGAATGGCGTCGGGCGGATATTCGTAGGCCGGCTCGCCGTCCATGCACGGCTTGGGTGGGCGCAGGCTGTAGTCGAGCTGAATTCGCGAATAATTCTGGCTCGTGGGATTGTGGCCGGATTGAATCATGTTGAAATCGAGCCAGTCAGAATAGTGAAACGCCACCGAGGAGTGCCCGCCGCCGAACGGATGAAACGTCATCAGATGCCGCCCGCCGTCACCTTCCTTCAGGCCCAAGGCTATCTCGGTCCAGATTTCGGCCGTCACATCCGGCGGCCGGTCCCCGCCCAGAATCCAGATAATGGGCTGGTCCTTGTAACGCCGACCGAGAAATCGCCCGTAAGCACGCGCATTGCTCTCGTTGAAAAAGTATTTCCCATACTGGCCAACCTTGTCGCCCCACGTCGGCAACATGCCAATATAAAGCCCGAGCGACGCAGCCTTGGCCACAATGTAATCCACGTGTTTGAAATATGCTTCGTTGGGCTGGCTGGGGTCGTCCGTGCGAAAAGGCAGATCGCCGTAAGCGTTTGGGGTTTTCAAACCGTCCAACTCCGCGAGCACTACCGCCTGAATTACCGTGAAGCCATTGGTTGCGCGATTCTGCAAGTAACGATCCGCCTCCTCGCGATTCAGCCGATGAAAGAGTTCCCATGCCGTATCACCCAGATAAAAAAACGGACGGTCGTCCTGCTGAATCAAATAACGTCCGTTGGCACTCACCCGTAGTTTGGTGGACGCAGGTTTCGTGTCAGTTGCGACTGAAGGTAAGATTGCCCCCAACAGAACGGCGGTGCTTAACCAAGCAGCGACGACACGAGCGTGACGTACGGCAATGGCTGTGAGGTGCGGATGTTGCATGTCGAAAATAATCCGCCGGATACCAACAATGTCACGGCGAATTGTTAGCACTTTTTTCCATAAAGATCGTCGGATATTTCACCGGCCGGAGTCCACAGCACCTTGGTCCGGTTCGAAGCGTTTGAGTAACGTTTCTCCCTTGTGGGACCGCCCCGGAGAAGCGGCAATTTTCCCGGGAACTGGCACTGGCGTTGTTGCAACACTCGCTCTCGCCGGCCTTTAATGCTTGCAGGATGGACTTGAGCGCAGAACCGCTGGTCGCCGGCCCCTTAATGATTTAGCGCCCGGTTACTTGGTTGCGATTTTACTGCCGCCTGACTAATTTTCGGCCATGACTCCTTTAGTCGAGCGGCGGCAGAAACAGTACCAAGCTACAGGCTTGCGACTGCGCCTCTGGTTGTTTGTGCTTCTGGGCAGCTCCTTTTTGGTTCTTCTTTCCCCGCCTGCTCCGCAGACACCAACGCTTATCCGCGCATCAGCGAAGAAGCCTTCAAGGCGCGGCTGCCATTTTTTGATTACGACAAGAGCATTCCTCTGGAGGGCCGCATTGTGCAGGAGTGGAAATCGGACGGCCGGCTGAAACAGAAGTTTGTTTTTCGCGGCGCGCAGGGCTTCCTCGTGCCGGGCTACATCGAGTTTCCCAACACGAACCCGCAACCGTGGCGGCTGGTGCTGCTGCTGCACGGCTGGTCCGGCGGCAAGGAAGACTGGTACAACGATGATAATTACATCAACGGTGGGGTGATGCGCAAAGCCTTGCTCGGCGCCGGTTATGCGGTGCTTGCCTTGGACGCGGCTACGCACGGCGAACGCAGCAACGAAATTGATTATCAGCACGTCAATCCGTTCGACGATCCCAAGGCGCCGGCCCGCCGCTGCTATTTCACGTATGCCGAGGTTTCCATCCAGACCGTCAAGGACTACCGGCGGGCGCTGGATTTCATTTTCGAACGCGGCTTGGTGGCCACCAACAGCGTCGGCTTGGTCGGCTACAGCATGGGGGGGGCATGGATTCATTTTATCTGCTGTCTGTCGAACCGCGCATCACCATGGCCGTGGCGGTGGTGCCACCGCTGCTCAGCATCGGCTACGGACCGGCATCACCCGTGGATTATAGTTGGGGCATTGGCAACCGACCGTTTCTCATGCTCATGGGCCGCAAAGACGAACTGGGCATCGCCGAAAAGGTTGCGGCGTCCTACCACGAGCACATCGAGACGCCGAACACGAAAATTATCTGGTACGACAATGGCCATCGGCTTGGTGAAATTTACGTGCCCGACGCGCTGGCGTGGGTGAAGGAACATCTAAAGCTGTAGGTTGCTTCCTTTTTTGATGTTTCAGCCGGGCGTGAACCGTTTGAGCAGGGCCAGCGCCAGTTCCAATCGCTCTCCGGAGAGTGATGATTCCCAGAGTCGAAATTCACTCAGCGCCGGCTGGGCGAGTTTTTGCCGCAACAGTGTGGCGACGAAGGAACAATCCTTCTCCCGCCCAGCGGCCAGTTTCGCTGCGGCGAAATCATGCACTTCCGGACATAAACCACGGTCGGCGCCGCGGTTCGCATTGCACACCGGAATCAGGCGAACTTTCCAACCGACGGGAATGATGGCGGTTTCTCCCGCCACACCGTGCGCGTAACAACCAAACGTCTGATGAAATTTCGCGCCTTCGCCGATGAAGCCGTCAATCAGATCGGCGTCCTTGGGATGACGGAAGGTGAATATGTCGGCTTCGATGGAACCCAGCAGGTTGGCGGACGCATTCGGGAACTGACCTAGCACGGCTTGGCTGCCAACGACCACGATTCCGGCCGCCCCGGGTGATGCTGGCGGCGGCGCGAAGAGCTGTTCAAGCTACGCTCGTTGCATGGCGGAAACGTTGCTTCAACTCCCAGACCTCCCGTGCGCTCCAAACGCCTGCCAAGGGCGAACTCTAGCGGCGGCGACGCGCTTCCCCAGTCTCGGAACTCAAGAGCTGGCAAATTTCCTCCAACGGATGATCCAAAATCTCGCGCCATTCGGCATAACAACGGAGCATTGCGGGAGCGTTGGCGTTCAGGCGGGACCAGCGGACAAGATTCTCGCGGGCGAGTTGAAGAAACTCGAGCTGCTGGCGCAAGCGCGGGACAATGCAACGGCCCAATTCAAGGCTGATTTCGTCAATCAACTTGTGACTCACGCTGCCAACCTAACCAGGCAGCTTGCGGGGGTCAACGCCGCCACCATCCACTTGCTAAAGGGGACGTCGCGCGTGCAGCGGACCTGAAACTCTGATCGTTGAGCACCTGTGCGGCTGGGAAGACCTCGACGGCAATCTCTGGAGCAAGATTGACCCGCAGATGTTCGGCCTTTACGGCTTCGCCAAGGCCGCCGCACAGCCGGCGTTGCCAGCCAATCCTCGCCTTTCGTCGGCTTGTTCGCCTCGCGTTCAATTTGCCACGGCTTGAAACCATAGTCTATGACGGCCGTATGAGCAGGCATGTTGCCTGGGATGGTATCACCGCTGAACTTGCCGCTGTAGGTCAGCGCCACGGGACGGCTCCTGGGCTCGCTCGATGTGATCACCGGTGCCCGCAGCGGTCTGGCCTTCAATGCGGTGAGTTCCGGGTTGCCGCCCACCGACTCCTTTGCGGACTTCTCCTTCTCCGTCAGCACCGAGGACTCGCCGCTCACCGTCGGCAGCGAGGTCTTCCTTGTCTGCCAATCGCCAGCCGGCGGGCAGATCGCCTGGGACAACGTGCGGCTGAACGCCGTCCCCAAACCCGCGTTGCGCATCAATGCAATCCAGCGGGGCCCCAACGGCGACCTCACCCTCAACTGGGTATCGCAGCCGGGACGAATCTATACCGTCCAGGCCAGCTTAAATCTCACTGGTTGGACCAATGTTGCCAGCAATGTGGCGGGTGGTGCCGGCAGCTCAACGGCGCTGGTCAGCCCCGCCGGCAGCAATCCTGACCCGGCAACGCACAACTGGTACTTTGTGCGGATCCGTGACGACGGTCCTGCTCCGGGACCATGATCGAATTGAGAAACGTCTGACGGCGCCGTTGCATATCAACATCCTCAGGAAAACAGACACTACGAAATTTCTTTCCTGCGGCGACGGCGGCCGCCAAGCCGCTCTTTCCTCTACTGCACCCGGTGCGCGCGGAAGGTCGGGTATGATTCCAAGGTAGTGCTTCACGCACTTTCCCAAGTCATCGGTCAACGACAATTATAATTCCCCATCCCGTTGCCTCATTCGAGAATGTTACCAAGACCGAACCTGGTCCGGAACGCTAATTTCTCGGTTGTTCTCGCTCCGCTTGACGGGGTAGTCCGCGCGGAGGCGTGCGTAGCGAGCCGGAGCGCGGACTACCCCGTCAGGGGCACAATGACGGCGACCGGTTGCACATCTTTCTGTTCTTCTACCCCACCCAAAACCAGTCGGCGTGCCATCGTGCGCCGCCACTCGCCAACCCGCCGCTGTAGTGTTCGCAATAGCTTTGGACTAAACTGGCCGGGATACTTTTCAAT
>Ga0154020_10009305_pt1 | contig 11316 bp, 13 predicted proteins | sample Klosneuvirus_201_FD_109709 | JGI IMG/M metagenome (GOLD analysis project Ga0154020, IMG submission 109709) | Active sludge microbial communities from wastewater, Klosterneuburg, Austria - Klosneuvirus_20160825_MG | ecosystem: Engineered > WWTP > Aerobic digester > Activated sludge | place... | reverse complement strand
GGATTTTTCTGGCTCTTGGTCAACAGCCGTGTTGGAAACAAGAAATCCGTTAGTCATCGCCAATCAAACACCCGCACCAACCTTGGGTAGTGGTTGGGGCGATAAGATTTCTATTGTTCATAAACCTGAGATGATGATCGTTGAGCGGGTGATATTTACACCGCGTGAGTTGCAATCGCTCATACACTATCGCTATGCGCTGGATGGTAAGGAAACAGAAAATGTTGTGAATACGGGAATGTCCGACAAAGCACAGGTCTCTACTTGCCATTGGGAGGAGAACCGATTGGTGATCACTACTTTATTTTCCTATCAGGAACCGAAGAGTGGTCAATGGCTCAAGGTCAAGGTTGTGCAAACGCTCTGGTTAAGTGCGACTGCTCAGCCACCTTTTGAGCCTGTTTTAATAGTGGAAACCAATCGCGAAGCTGCGCAAGGTGGACTGCCTTCAATAACACGCACAACGTACACGCGCGGGTATCGGTAAATTTTATTATTGAGTTTGATTGTTGATCCACGAGCACAATACCGAAAGATTGATTGGGAATGATATAACAAAATTGTATATATTGGGAAACAGGCACCCAATATTTGTAATAAAATTAAAAATATGAGCAAGTTAAGTTTATTAATATTGATACTGTTTACGATTAGTTGTTCGACTCCAAATAAAAAGGGCGAGTATCGGTTCGAATTTATTAACACAAAAACAGAGACTATTGCAAGCAATACAAACAAAATGGACTTGTACACACCTATTGGTGATATGAATTTCGAAATGTTAAAAGGTATATGTAAGGAACAAAAGGAAAATTGGACAGACGGAGTATTTTACTATCTAGTTGTTTTTGATAAAAAGGAAAATGCTGTGTTCCCAAATAATCCATTCACAGCCTTATATGGAATGGATGAAGAGCCGCAAAAACACATCAAAGCAATATTTGAATTCAATAGAATAAATGGATACAGTAAATTAACTTCATATTCTAAAAATATGTTGGAGAGTTCACCTAGGACAACGGAGATAAGATAACGTTATTGATATGATGTTAGTATTTATTTGGATAATCATTGCTTTTATAATTGCGTCTTATGGTGGGCAAAGAAAAATTGGATTCATTGTAGCTCTTTTGGTTTCATTAATTCTAAGTCCATTAATAGGTTTTATGTGTGTCGTGCTTTCAGAGAGAAAGAATAAAGATGATGGGAATAATAATCCTCCAAATCAAAATACTAACAATGAATTTGATATTGAGCAATTCAGGAAAAATTAGCTGGGAAAATAAATATGATAGAAGCAATTTTCCCATTCTCTGTTATAAGATTCTATATTAACCTTTATTCCCTTGATAGTGTAGTGTACTCTTATCTTTTATAAATTGCAGTTTGCCTGACCCGAAACAGACTATATGAGGTTGATGGCAACTGTAACGAAGGAAATATTTGGGATCAGCAGTTAAAAAAAGAATCAATAATAGAATAACCATGAACCCAAAATTATTTCTGATAGCACAAAGGCAGATAATTTCAAAATTTTATTTTCTAAGCATTAGTCTTAATATTATTTTCAGCTCTAATTTATTTGGTCAGTCACTTGAAGTAAATGAGGTTGATGAATTCACAAAAAACAGAATTAAAAAGACTACTTATGAAACACTCCACGTGAGTATGAAATTTTCCGCATTCTTTAGGATATCTAATATCAACGACAGCGAATTTCTTGACCTTAAAATGATGATTGGTGCTCAAGTTTTTTCAATCAATAAGGATCAGGAACTGATGCTTAAGCTGGACAATGAGGAGATTATTACTTTCGGAAATTTAGAATACGCTATTACTTGCACTGGTTGTGGCGCAAATGGATTTGGAGGAAGTACTGGGCAAGGAATTAAAGCTTCATATTATATAAGTCCTGAACAATATGAAAAACTAACAGCCAATAAAGTAATTAAAATAAGGATTTACACTTCTGATGGGTATGTCGAAGGAGAGGTTAAAGAAAAGAATTCTTTAGCTTTAAGAAAGGCATTGATTTTGGTAGAATAACTCACCCCTTCGCGTGTTGCAGGTTGCCTGTCCAACAAGGAAAATGGTAGAGAGGATTGTAACTTCGGAAATGATACTTGAAACCTTTTCTCCGAAGATGCTTTGAGAAGATTATGTGAACTGGTTCACTCCCAAACAGGAACTGCATTTAATTTAAAAAAAGTAATAAATTGAATTATGAAAAAGGAGTTTCTCATTGGTATAGCTCTTTTGCTGGTAACAAGTTGTAAAAATATAGCACGCCATGATGCTGTTGAGAACAACGTTGCCATTGCCAATAATTTTGTGAATGCCTTCTATTCTTTCAATAGAGATTCTTTACAAACCATTCTTACGTTTGCCAGCGAATCACAACCAAGTATTTTATATTATCAAAAATGGGCTGAGTGTGGAAACTACAAAATAGTTAATCGGGATAAGTATATGGAGAAAAATGATTCGCTCGTATTATTTCCCGTCACCGTAAAAGATGATTTGATGCAGGCGCTACAGATTGATTTCAATGTTACCGACACGTTTCATATTTTAATACGAGATGGAAAAATTCGATCAGTGCAAACTTCCTCAAATGACCTGGCTATCTATTATCAAGCAAAAGAATGGGTAAAGCAAAATAAGCCCGAATTAGTTGAAAAAGCCTGTGAAGGCATTTGGGAGGGCGGGCCAACACCTTGCGAATGTATTCAGGGAATGATAAAAGGATTTGCAGCATTTATTGAAAATAAAAAGCAAGGTAAAGGACAAGTAACTCAATAGATCTAATCAGCCAGCACGAAAAGGTATTGAAATAATAAATGAATGGTATGAATCCTAAAGTTGATTTCTATTTTAATAAGGGCAAGTGGCAAGAAGAATTGGAGCAGTTGCGGCAAATTATCCTTGATTCAAAAACGGTGGGCTATGAGTTAACGGAGGAATTGAAGTGGGGTGTTCCTTGTTATACGTACGATAAAAGTAATATTCTTTTAATGCACGTATTTAAAGAATACTGTGCACTTCTTTTTTTTAAAGGTGCTTTGTTAAAAGACGCAAAAAGTATTCTCGTTCAACAAACAACCAATGTGCAGGCAGCACGGCAGATTCGATTCACTGAGGTAGGAGAAATAGTAAAACTGAAAGCAACGCTGAAAGCCTATATCAAAGAAGCGGTTGAAATTGAAAAAGCAGGATTGAAAGTGGAGTTAAAAAAGACTTCGCAATTTACTATGCCAAAGGAATTTAAAATGAAATTGGATAAGGACCCTTTACTAAAAAAAGCTTTTCTGGCATTAACACCCGGACGCCAACGCGGATTCCTGCTTCATTTTTCTCAAGCCAAACAATCTATTACGCGCGAGTCGCGGATTGAAAAATGCAAACCTCAGATTTTAAAGGGAAAAGGATTAAACGATTGATAATTTTTTATCGTGTTAGCAAATTCGTGTGGACGATAAATTCTAAAATTAAAAACCTATGGAACTACTATTACAGATTTTGTTAGGCATGGTTTCGTTGATCTGCCTGGCTGGTGGAACCAATTTATTGCTGAAGGGTGCGAGTTCATTTTTACCGGAGAGCACTCCACCTCAACCGATTTTAGATAATCTATTTAGATTTCTGAGTGGTATTTATTTCAGCTTGGGTTTTTTAGTGGCTTGGGCTACCTATAACCTTCATCAGATAAATGGATTGGTTTATTTGATTGGGCTGGTGGTTATATGTTCAGGCTTAGGCAGACTTTACTCGAGAACGAAAGTAGGTTCGGCAGGGAAATATTTTGACTTCATTATGATATTTGAAATTGTTTTAGGAATCAGCATGATTGTGCTGGAGTATTTGAGATAGAAATGGGAGTACACTACTATGATATTAATTTAATGCCTGCCATTTTTTTTCTTCGGTTAGGGCAGATTCTCTAGATACTTGTAACCAGAACCGGTATTGAGTAAAAGTATTTTTTCATCCCGATTAATTTCTTCCGTGATCAATAATATTTTTAGCGCTTCAACCAGTGCAGCACCTTCCGGAGCCACTAACAAACCCTCAACCGATGCGATTTCTTTAACATTTTCTACAATGGCTTGTTCCGATATGGCAATGGCCGTTCCCGAAGTCTCTTGTAAAATGGATTTGATAAGACGATGCGCAAACGGAAATGGAACAGAAAGTCCATTGGCCACTGAGGGCAGGCACGGAGAAGCAAACTCCGCAGAAAAGAACGAGTCCAGAATAGGTTTGCAATTTTCAGTTTGCACAGCAATGAACCGAGGAAAATTTGAAGGAGAAATCCACCCCAGCTTAACCATTTCGTTAAAGGCTTTCCACATACCAATAAGTCCGGTGCCGCCACCCGTGGGGTAGAGGATTACGTCAGGTAATTGCCAGTTAAGTTGCTCTGCGATTTCGTAACCCATCGTTTTCTTTCCTTCGAGGCGGTAAGGTTCTTTCATGGTAGACATGTCAAAATATTTTCCATCTTGATTGAGGGAAGTAACCTTTTTTGCACAATCACTGATCAATCCATCTACCAACACGAGGTTGGCACCAAAGTATTCGCATTCTTTTTTAAATGGAGTGGGTGTATGCCTGGGCATGACCACCGTAGCGTTTAACCCTGCGTGTGCGCAATAAGCAGCTAGTGCACCGCCCGCATTGCCGGCTGTTGGTACAATACAATTTTCAATTCCTAATTCTTTGGCTTTAGAGACAGCCATGCTTAATCCGCGGGCTTTGAAAGAGCCTGTAGGGTTTGCCGATTCGTCTTTGAAAAATAAATTCTCGACCTGAAGTTTCTCCGCTAATCGTTTTAGCTTTAATAAGGGAGTCCAACCTTCACCCAACGAGACAATATTAGATTGTTCCAGAACAGGGAGTACCTCCGCATATCGCCACATGGAACGTTCATTTTGCTGGATATCATCTACAGATAAGCCGGCTAAATCATAGTGAGTCAAAAGCGGAGCTTGATGGCAAGTCGAATACGTATTGATTTCATGAATAGAAAACGGTTGTTGACATTCAGAACAGAACAAAGCATTAACGCGTGAGATTGTTTCCTTCACCATAGCCATTGAGATAATTTTAAATTCAATGGCTAAGGTAGAGGCCTTCTACTTAGTAAGCCAATATCAAAACGTTATCTATCATAACTTAATATTATAGTAGTTTTTCGCGAATTTTATAAACACATTATTGAGTCCGTGATTCTCATCTCCATGGCGCTGCACAAAATAAAACTGTCTCGTAATGGTAAGTCCATCCACAAATAACCTTACCAAACTACCAGCGGTTAACTCTTTCGCTACCGAGCGCATGGGTAAAAAGCCCATGCTATCATCGACCAAAATAAAATTTTTGAGTGCTTCGGTACCCCCCAATTGAATACTGGTTTTTAGATCTGAAATTTTAATTCCTTTCCCCGCAAGGGCTTGCTTAACGGCAGCTAGCGTGCCCGAACCTCGTTCGCGCAAAGCAATAGGGATATTTTTTAAATCGCTCTCAGAAAATTTTATTTTTTTAGCCAGCGAACTGTGTGAAGAACAAACAGGGATTACCTCATCGGTTAGAAAGTGCTGCGCGTTTACGGCTCCCATTTTCTTTTTGCCTTCCACAATACCCAAATCAATTTCCTGATCCATCAATGCCTTCAACACGCTTTCGGAATTACGATTAAACAAACTCATGCGCACACCGGGATGTCTTTGCCTGAAGGCTGATAATACAGGAGGAATAATATAAAGGGCAATGGTCGTGCTAGCTCCTAATTTCAGTTCGCCTTTGGCATGAAACTTATCGCGTTGGTTATTAATTTCATATTCAAACTTATTCTCAATCTCCTTTACCTTTAATAGATACTCAAAAAGCATTTGCCCAGCTTTGGTTAGTGTAATGGAATTCCCCTTACGGCTGAACAAACTAGTTTGATATTGCTTTTCTAATTGTTGAATGTGCTTGGTTACGGCAGGTTGACTGATATGTAATACTTGACTCGCCTTGGTAAAATTAAGTTGACGGGTAACCTCCAGAAATACGTTGTGCTTGAAAGAAATCATAGTGTAAACTTAACGATAAGGATTGTTGTCCGAAAATTTCGGATCACAACTCCTTATTTCAATCATTCAGCGCTTGATAAACAAGAACTTTATAAGTCTGATCCACATCCGATCCATGTTGTCCCCACATCTGGCGGTAGAGTAATACAACCATTTTTTCTTTTGGATCAACCCAATAGGTTGTTGAGAACGCACCACCCCACGAAAATGTCCCTTCCTGATTAGGGAACAGACTGCTTCCTTTATCACTAACAATTTCAAATCCTAACCCAAACTTATTATCTCCTAAGGTAAGATCACCGATTTGGTTCATGGTCATCATGCGCACCGTGTTACGACTTAAATATCGTTGGCCATTATATTCACCATTATTCAAAAGCATTTGTAAAAAAACTGCGTAGTCGTAAATCGTGGAAGATAACCCACCACCGCCTGAGAAATAGGATTTTTTCCGCAAAGGAAAATTCATATCACCACCCAGTGCGGTTACATACTTCTTCAATCCGGTCGAATCTTCCTGAAAAAAATTAACAAGTCGATTTGCTTTTTCCTCTGGAACATTAAAATAAGTATCACTCATACCGAGTGGTTGAAATATCCGCTGATTAAAAAATTCTTCTAAGGTTTGGCCTGACCAAATTTCTACTAAACGGCCAAGTAAGTCAATGTTTAAACCATACGTCCACTGCGCACCCGGTTGATGCATGAGGGGCAACGAACCTAATCGCGTCATGGCATCAGCCAGCGTGCCCTCGTAAACATCTAAGCCTGCAGTAATTTTATTCTTTGCATAAATGGAATTGGCTTCCGGACTTCCGATTTGCGCATACCCAATACCTGAAGTATGCGTCATTAAATCGCGAATGGTAATTTGCCGCTTGGCCGGAATGGTGGTGTAGGTAGTATCCTTCGGATTGAATTTATCCAAGACGGTTTCATGCGCGAATGATGGAATGAATTTTGAAACCGGATCTTCCAAAAGAAATTTCCCTTCTTCATAAAGCATCATGGCGGCTACAATGGTGATTGCTTTAGTTTGAGAGGCAATTCGAAAAATACCATCTCGTTTTAGCGGTTCTTTTGTCTCGAGATCATTATAACCTGCCGCTTTGTAATAAATGATTTTACCATCGCGGGCTATAAGACCTACCGCACCGTTAATCCAACCATCCTTTACCCAGTTATTAATAGTGGTATCAATCCTCGCCAGTCGCTGCGTGGAGAAGCCCGCGGATTGCGGAGTAGATTCAACAAGAACATTTGAAGGAACTTCTTTTTTCTGTTGCTGGCAGGAAAAGATAAGGAGCACGAGAACAAGAGGGAAGTGTTTCATGGGGATTAAGTTTGTTTTTCGAAGATAACTTTTTATTTCAACTCAATTATTACTGGGCAGCTTAGATTACAATTTCGATAACAGCGCGTATCGTCCTCTTCAAATCACTTTGAGGAATTCGCTTAAGAATTTTTTTTAATTTTTTTAATAAGCGTCCAATACTCCCGACCATAGCCAACTAGAATTTCTTCACCGGCTTGTATAGCTCTTGTAGCTTCAATGTAGCAGCGCTTGCCTTCACTGACATATTCGGCATTATTGCGCAGCCCTGTTATTTTAGAAAGCCCGTGTGCATCATTAGCATAGCGGCCCAACGTTTTAATGGCAGGCAGGGCATTGATCACCGTATTGCGGGTGATGAACATCAGGTAGCCATTATATCCATCTTGTTCTTTTACTTCGCACCAGGGTTGAGTGCGACCTTTGTATTCAACCAGGCGGGTACCTTTTTTAATAGGCACTTTCGTGTAAAGCCCTTTGCCTGCTTTAGGTAGTTGTGATCTCTTTACGACAAGATGCTTTTCCAGCAACGACATGCATTACGCGTTTGCTGCCGGTGAGGTTGAATTTTCATCATACACAGCATGAAGTTCGCCCAGTTCGGTAACAATATCGCGCAACTCAAGCAGCAGGCGTGTTTGAAGTAAGCCCATGCGATTGCCAATGTCATCCTTCTGAATATCGATCACGAGGTCGTCCAGTGATTTATTCAAAAGTTGAATAAGCATCTTTTGCTCTCCTTCTAAGGAGGCAGACCGGCCTCGTCCGGAGTCAATATGTTCGGCAATACGGTTTGCGTAATCACCCAGCTTTCGTTCTAACGTGGCTGTTAATTCTGCATATTTCTTTTTGGGTGGTGAGTGATGATTCTCTACGTGAATCATAATCAGATCGTTGATTAGTTGCGTGCTTTGAAAAAGATCTTGCATTAAATCGAAAACTAAAATATACAACCGCCCGGTTGCCAGATTTCCCTTTTCAATTTTTCGCACAAGCTTAATAATCTTTGAATCGAATTTTTCAGTTTGAACTTTTAGTTTTTCAAGTTCATCTTTCGATTTGTGCAAGATTCCCTGATCTTCATTTAACAAAGCGCGTAAACTTTGAATAACAACCTCTCGGATTGTCTTCAATGTTTTAGCGGTATTTTTTTTGCTTTCGCTGATTGCCTGGGGTATGCTTAACTGTTTAACTTCTAACAGTTGATTATCGGCTTTTTCAACTTTCGATTTTTTACTAAAGACTACATGACTTCGTATCAATAAAAATCCCGCCAGCACCGTGAGTACCAAGGGCCCGATCGGATCGGTTTTATACATGATAAAGGCCAACAGCCCACTCGCCAGCAAGGCCACTACGGCTGTAATTAACCAACCCGCAATAACATTAATAACCCCGGCCACCCGATATACAGCGCTTTCTCTTCCCCACGCCTGATCGGCAAAGGAAGAACCCATGGCCACCATAAAGGTTACAAAGGTTGTACTGAGTGGAAGTTTCTGTGAAGTTCCGTAGGCAATCAGAATACTGGCTACTACCATGTTGATACTCGCACGGATTAAGTCGAAAGAAGCCTGTTCGGCAACTGCGCTGTCTACGGTATCTTTTTCAAATCGAAGAGAAAGATTTTTGGCCCAACGTTCAGGTATTACTTTTTCAAACAGTCGCCCTACCCACATGCCGCAACCCACTAAGGCTCTGGAAATAATATTGGGTTTAAATCGTTCATCACCACCTTCATCTTGCCGACCGAGTGATACCTCGGTCTCACTAACTTTCCTGCTCTTGGAGCTTGTCCAAATAGTAGCTACCATAATGGCACCCCCAGTAAACAGAATCCACGAAGGCGTAACGATCTTTTCGTTTAAAATCTCCATGGTAAAATCAGTGGCCGGAACGCCCGATGCAGCCCATGCCTGAAACGAGACTAATCCGGCTACGGATACACCCATAAAGTTTACGAGGTCGTTTCCCGCAAAGGCCATGGCTAATGAAAACGTACCTAACAAAACAACAATTTTTAGTGGATTGATTTTTTTCCACCACATCATAATCTGAATGAGGATAGACCAAAATACTACAGAGATAACCAGGATAAGCCAGGTGTTATCACTAATCCAATTTATTTGATTGTTTGTAATGAAGGAACTTCCCTTAGCGCCTTTGATGAGCAAGAAATAAATAATGGCTGCAATAGCAACCCCACTAAATATCGCACCATATTTTCTTAATGTCTTCTTAAGCTTAAAGGTAAAAATGATGCGGGCAATGTGTTGCACGATCGAGCCTATGATAAAAGAGAGAAACACCGAGAGGAAAATACCTCCAATGATGGTGATGGCACTGGAATAATTTACAATTGCACTCCAGGTTTCAAGCCCCTCACCACGTTCAAATGAAATAAGCAGTCCTGTTATTAACGCAGCCCCTAATAATTCAAATATTAAGGATACGGTGGTTGATGTGGGTAAGCCTAGGGAGTTGAAAAAATCCAGCAGAATAATATCAGTAAGCATCACCGCTAAAAACACGATGATTACTTTGTCGAATGTGAAAAAGGTTGGATTGAAAATTCCATTTCGCGCAATCTCCATCATGCCATTTGAAAAAAGCGAACCCGCTAAAATTCCAAGACTGGCCACAATCAGGATAACCCGAAAAGAGGCAACCTTTGATCCAACGGCAGAGTTCAGAAAGTTTACAGCATCATTGCTAACCCCCACCATAAGGTCAACAACGGCCAGGGACATAAGAATAACTACAAAAACAAGATAGAAGTCCATAAATGGGCCAGTTCGGTTCGGGTAAAGAAGACTTAAAAATAAAGAATGAAAACTAGTCTTTTAAGGAAAGAATTATCTTTATACTTTAAAATTGTAATGAAAGATTTCAAAAAATACTTTATTATCCCCGCGCCACCCGATCAGGTGTATCTCGCGCTAACTACGGAAGCAACCATTCAACTCTGGAGTGGCGATGTCGCTGAAATGAAGCCTGAGCCCGGATCTGAATTTTCTTTATGGGATGGCAGTATTGTGGGCAAAAATATCGAGTTCGAAAAGGATAAGAAAATTGTACAGCAATGGTTCTTTGGCGATCAGGAAGAAGGCTCCATGGTGACCATAAAACTACATCCACATGATGCTGGAACTTCTGTAGAGCTTAGGCACACCAATATTCCCGATGAGGATTTTGATGATATTGTGGAAGGCTGGACGGACGCCTACTTTGGATCGCTTCAGGATTTTTATGAAGGTGAGCCCGGTGCGTGAAAGTGATATAAAAAAACAAGCAAGCCATTGAATGCCGGCTTGGGATTATCCTTTATTTCTAAGGATACATCAACTTCAAACTTCGTAATGCCGCGCAAGTTGGCGATGGAATGTAGTTTTGCACGCAAGCGTACTTCACTGTTAACAAGCACGGGCTGATTGAATTTAAATTTTTCAATACCGTAGTTGATCATCATTTTAATATTCCTGAATTCGGCAATCTGATCCCATAAATGGGGCACTAACGACAAGGTAAGGTAGCCGTGGGCTATCGTACTTTTAAATTGTGTTTCGGCAGCCGCCCGCTTAGGATCAGTATGAATCCATTGATGATCCAGTGTGGCATCGGCAAATAAATTAATCTGGTCCTGAGTGATGGTCAGGTACTCGGAAACCCCAAGTTCTTTCCCTCTATAGGTCTCGAATTCTTCAAAACTACTGATGAGTAGAGCAGCCATGTGCAAGTATTTTTTTCTTAGCGATGCCGAATATAGTAAAATTCAGGTATCAACAATAGTTTGATTTTTTGATGTGCCAATAAAGTGATGATCGGAGCAAATACATTCTTAAATTTGAGGGTTAATGCAGCCACAGTAGAATACCAAGCGAGAATGCATTCGATTAAACTTCGTTC
>Ga0154020_10009304_pt1 | contig 11317 bp, 8 predicted proteins | sample Klosneuvirus_201_FD_109709 | JGI IMG/M metagenome (GOLD analysis project Ga0154020, IMG submission 109709) | Active sludge microbial communities from wastewater, Klosterneuburg, Austria - Klosneuvirus_20160825_MG | ecosystem: Engineered > WWTP > Aerobic digester > Activated sludge | place... | reverse complement strand
TCTTCTTCGAAACTCCAGATCTTCACAAGCGAGTAATTGTTTTTCAGATTAGAGTTATTACTGTCAGCACCAAGATTGCACCACTCGCCTATCACCGAATTTCCAAGGAAACCATCATGCGCTTTATTCGAATAACCTGAGATGACAGAGTTGTTAACTTCCCCGCCAACTTTACAATGCGGCCCTATCGTGGTAGCGCCGTAAATTTTTGCGCCCATCTTTAATGAAGAATGTTGACCCAATGAAAATGACCCACGAATCATGCAACCTTCCATCACTTCAGAATCTTTGTCCAGGTAAATAAAACCTGAGCCGGCATTTAAAAATGCGCATTCAACCTTCGCTCCTTCTTCAAGAAAAATATTCTCAGGTTTCATTACCTTATTGCTTGAAGGAATGCTTTGCGACTTTCTTCCGGATGTAATCAACTGAAAATCTTCGGCTATTGCCTTCTCATTCATGGAAAAAAGATCCCAACAATGTCGGATCCGAACAAACTCGCCCTTATATTCTGAAACCTTCAATCCGGAGACATCTTTCCATGAGCTGCATTCTTTAGCAGGGTTCTCCCCCATATTAAACGCAATAATTATTTCAGCCTTCATCAAACGCTCGTCGGGTTTCAAAGCAAGAATTGCATCCTTCAAGATTTTATCAGGTGAAATTGAACCATTGATGAATAGGTTTTCGGGACCGGTTTGCTTTGGGAATTTTTCGCTGAGATATTTTTCGGTCATCCATGAATAACTGCCTTCAATATGCTTTTGCCATTTTTCTCTGATCGTTAATATTCCCAAACGTAATTCTGAGAGTGGACGGGTAAAAGTCAGAGGCAATAATCCGGCCCTTGCTTCATCATCAAATAATATAATATTCATCATGCTTGAATTATGTGCTCAAAATTAACCATTGTCGGATAAAAAAAAAGTCTCCGTGTAACACGGAGACTTATAAATATCAAAGAAGCATGAATTACTTCTTAACTTCTTGTTTCTTGGCGTAACGATTACGGAATTTGTCAACACGTCCCGCCGTATCGATAAGCTTCATCTTACCGGTATAGAATGGATGAGACATATGGCTGATCTCCAGCTTAACCAATGGATATTCCTTACCGTCAGTCCAGGTAATTGTATCTTTTGTGTCTACTGTTGAACGCGTGATAAAGCTGTAATCACATGAAATATCTTTGAAAACGACCATGCGATAGTTCTCCGGATGAATATCTTTCTTCATTTTTTTATTCTTTTAAGGGTGGCAAATGTATGCAATATTCTAATAATTACAAAGAATTTTAATGAAAATAATACAGCCATTCATCCTTGTATTATACTGAAATTCAATTTTTTATGCATAAAGCCGGGAGCTGCAAACTACAATCTCTTAATTTTTACCTACATCTTTTGGCAGGCTGTGACTTCCCCTTCCTCCGAAAATTCGATAAAACAGGATATTTGCACTTGACATTTTAGCAGTTCTGTTCTATATTGGTTGTCTCAAATCCGGTCTGTCAATACCGGATAACGCACCCCCACCAAAACGATAAACAATTTTGGGATTCGCCCTTAAATAGAAAAGGCGATTAATATGTCTGATGGTTATGAAGGAAGAAATTATTTCCAAATTAGAAGAACTGGTTAAAGAAAACATTCAGGAAGAAGTATTTTCCAAAGCGGATGAATTAAAAAACAGCTACCTGAGCGAATGCGAGAAGATTCAACAGGATCTTTTGCAGGTTTTCCTGAATGAAGGTGGTGTGGCAGATGATTTCGAAGCCCCCAAAGATCCTCACGACGATCGATTCAATGAACTTTTGCATATTCTTTCAGACAGAGAGAAGATGCTAAAGAAGATGAAGCATGACGAAGTTCAGTCCAGAATCAAGGCCAAAGAACAAGTCATTGCTGATCTCGAAAAATTAATTGCCGAAGAAACAAATATTGGCAAAGCTTTTTCTCAGTTCAACGAGCTTCAGGCTAAATGGAATGAGATAGGCAACGTTCCTAACAGGGAATATAAAAATATCCAAAGCGTATATCACCGACATGTCCACAACTTCTACTATAATATGAAGTTGAGTAAGGACTTGCGTGAACTTGATTTTAAACGCAACCTTGAGCACCGTCAGCAACTCCTCACAAAAATTGAAGCCCTGCTTCAGATCGAATCCATTAATGGAATCGAACGAATGATCAGTCTGTACCGAATGGAATGGTCGGAGCTCGGCCCCACTCCTCCTGAGACTATTGATGAATTACGAAAAAGATATCGTGAGCTCATCGGAGAAGTTTATCAGAAAATCCGTGATCACTACCAAGTAAGACAAAAAGAAGAAGTTGCCAATCTTGCCCTGAAACAGGCACTGCTTGAAAGAGCAAAAGGCATCGCTGCTGAAGAATTTGACAAACCAAAGCAGTGGCAAACTATGACTGACACACTCAATGGAATATTTGAAGAGTGGAAAAAAATCGGTTATGGACCTAAGAAAGAAAATGATAAGATCTGGCAAGAATTTCGGGCAGCCTTAAATTCCTTCTATGGCAAGAAGAGGGAATTTTTCAATGAGATTAAAAAAACTCACAAAGAGAATAAAGAAAAGAAAACTGCAATTATAGAAAAGGCAGAAGCCATTGCTAATTCAGAACATGAAAACTGGGATGATACCACAAAAGAAATTTTGAATCTTCAGAAGGATTGGAAAAATGCAGGTCATGTTGAACCATGGGAAGAAAATAAATTGTGGAAAAAATTCAGGGATGCCTGCGATAAATTTTTCAATGCAAAACGTGATCAGTACAAATCGCGCGATTCGGAACAACTGGTGAATCTCGAGAAAAAACAGGAACTGATCAAGCGTGTGGAAGCATTTGAACTTTCGGGGAAAGCTAATGAAGACCTCAAAGCTTTGCGTGCATTTTCTGATGAGTGGAAAGCTATATCACATGTTCCTTTCAAAGAAAAACAAAAAATCTGGGAGCAATTTAAAACGATTCTGGATTCCAAGTATGACGGCGTGAAGATGGAAAACAAAGACCGTCACATGCACAAGTTCAGAAACAATGTAGAAATGCTTTCCCGCTCCGACGAATCCGGCAATCTCATGCGGAAGGAACAAAGCAATATCAAAGACAAAATCAATAAACTGCAGTCTACAATCAATCAATACGAAAACAACCTGGGCTTTTTCCAAAACTCGAAAAATATGGGAGGGCTCCTTGCTGAAGTTGAAAGCAATCTGGCCAATGCCAAAGAAGAACTAAAACTTCTAAAAGAGAAACTCAAATTGTTTTCGGAAGTTTGATAAGGTGTATAAACAGCATCCTCTGTGATGTTGCAAAAGAAAAAGGTCTTTGCCTCCATTTGGCAAGGACCTTTTTCTTTTGATGTTTTTTTATCCCCAACCTCGCAAGCCGAAATAACAATTAAATCACGGTTCAAAAAGGCCAATTTTCTGTTTTTCAGCTAGATGAAAACAAGCTAACAAATATTCAATAAAATAAAGCCGGCAGTCAATTTACAACACACTTTTTATTAATTTTAGCACATTATAAACCTAAACCAAATCAAATGAAAAAAATCTACAACTTAATTTTAATATGCCTTTGCTGCTCCATCGGTTCTCTGAATGCACAAAATTTATTCTCTGAGAACTTTGATGATGTGGCAACGCTTATCTCTTCCGGTGGATGGACTGACATAAACAACAGTGTTCCTGTTGGTACAGAATTATGGCACAATGGAACCGGATTAGCAGTAGCTGCCTATAATGGCGCAGCTGATTCTTATGCCGAAGCGAGTTTCAATTCAACAAGTGCTGCCGGTACAGGAAATATCAGCCACTGGCTGATCACTCCAATGATCAACTTAAAAAATGGCGATGTAATTAGTTTCTATACTTCATCGTATAACAATGCAGCCTACCCTGACAGACTTGATCTTCGTTTAAATACTTTAAACACTTTGAACGTTGGATCCACTGATACTTCAGTAGGAGATTTTACAGAATTGTTATTACAGGTTAATCCGGGATTATCCTTGGATACAGCAGCATACCCGCAAGATTATTGGGGACAATTCTCAGCAACAATCAGCGGTCTCTCCGGCCCTACTGATTGCCGCATAGCTTTCCGCTACAATGTTCCAGACGGTGGCGGAGCGGGAATTAATAGCACAACAATTGGAATCGATGCCTTTTCTGTAGACTTCCCGACTTCAATCTATACCCCAAATTCAGGTTTGCAATTGAGCGTGTACCCCAACCCTGTTATGGACAAACTAAGCATTGACTTTGCTCAAGCTCTTCCTGAAAATGGAAGCATTCGTGTGTATAATACACTTGGACAATCTGTAATTTCATTCGAAGTGAACAAAGGACAAACTAAAGCTATATTCAGTGCTTCTGCTCTATCAGCAGGTGCATACTCTTTCGTTTTAGACGTAGCGGGAGAAAAAACTAAGAGAAACTTTATCAAAAATTAAATAACCAAAATTTTATTTAAGCCGGGAATTATTTGCCTTTAAAGACAAATAATTCTCGGTTTTATTTTGAGGGCTGACACTCACTATACTGATTCCCTGCAGCACAATTTTGAGCCATGATGCTCGTTCTTTACTTCAGACCATGGCTTGAAATTTACAATCCCTGCATTTTCTCGGATCAAATTATAGCCTATCTTTACCACCCATGAAAATTGTACTGGTCCGCGTCGCTTTCCTCCTTTGTCTGTCAATAGTATTTCTTAGCGCCTGCAAGAAGGACGATTTCGATACCAGTTCTGCTATTAAACTTGAATTCTCTCAGGATACCATTCTCTTTGACACCGTTTTTACAACAGTAGGAAGTTCTACAGAGGTTTTTACAGTTTATAATAATGCCGATAAAGCGATCAGAATTTCTTCGCTGCGTTTGGCGACAGGCAACAGTTCCCCCTTTCGCCTGAATGTAGATGGAATTCCCGGACGGGAATTTAATGATGTGGAAATTGCTGCCAATGACAGCATATTTATTTTTGTCGAAGTTACAGTTGACCCTAACAATCAAAGCTCTCCGTTGATTATTACAGACTCTGTCCTTTTTGAAACTAACGGTAATTTACAAGATATTGATTTAGTAGCCTGGGGACAGGATGCTTATTTTCACAGTCCAAATAATAATTCCGGAGGCGCGCGAACACTTTTCATTCTTCCCTGCAATGATGTTTGGAACAATGATAAGCCGCACGTTCTATATGGTTATGCATTGGTTGATTCAGGATGTACGCTCACAATCAATGCGGGAACTATGGTTCATATCCACCCTGGTTCCGGTATAGTTGTGCTCTCCTCAGGTTCATTGAAGATTGATGGCACTCAGAGTTCACCGGTGAATATACAGGGCGATCGATTAGGCGAAGCCTATAAAGATATTCCGGGTCAATGGGATCTGATCTGGTTATCAAATTTAACCGTAGGCAACCTCTTAGGGACAACTGATCTTCCCGGTCGCGGAGCTCAGAATTCAGAAATCAAACATGCGATTATTAAAAACGGAAATATTGGCTTGAGAGTAGACAGTGTTTATACACCCGGACAACCATCGCTTCGTATGGAGAACACAATCATAAAAAATATGGCCGGCGCTGGTATCGCACTCAATGGTGCTGATACCAGAATTTACAACAGTGTATTTGCCAACTGTGGTGGTCAAACGGCAATCATGTTGTATGGAGGCGTGTATAAATTCTATCAGTGTACATTCGCCAACTTTTGGAATAATAGCAACCGCCAGGATCCACTGATTTATCTGAATAATTATTTTATTAGCAATGCAGTCTATGTAAGACAACTTGATGCATACTTTGGAAATTGTATTGCGTATGGAAATCTTGATAACGAACTTACTCTTGATTCATTTCCAAATGCCGCAGCCGGACTGTTTAAATTTCATTTTGATCATGCAATTTTAAAAGTGGAACCATCCTTTCCTACGAGCAATCCAACCAATTATACATCGATTCTGAGAAATGCAAATCCGTATTTTAAAGATTACGAAAATAATATTTACGAATTGGACTCTGCTTCTTCACCTGCAATTGATGCAGGAAGTTCATCCGTACTTTTAGCAGACCCGATTCTCAATTTTGATTTGAGCGGCAACATTCGTCCTCAAGGAACAGCACCGGATCTCGGTGCTTACGAACGCCGATAATCCAACCACTGCATGGCGAATGATACAATTCTCATTTCAACCGCCTACCTCCCTCCTGTTTCTTATATGAAAGCATGTCTTGGAGCAGGAGAAATTATTCTTGAATCCAGGGAACATTTCATTAAACAGTCCTATCGAAATCGCTGTAAAATATATTCTGCTAACGGACCTCTCTCTCTTGTAATTCCTGTTCAACATAAAAACCTCTATACAGATCCGATCTCCAAGGTTGCTATGTCTGATGATGTAGCCTGGAAAAATATTCATTGGCGATCCATCACATCTGCTTATAGAAAATCTCCCTTCTTCGAATTCTATGAAGAGGATATAAAAAGTCTGTACGAAACAGATGAGATAAATCTTTTTAATTTTAATCTGAATTGCCTCAACTTACTATTTAAACTTTTAAAGTTGCAAGCATCAATTAAGCACACCGAAATTTACGAAGTTGAAGCCAATGCTAAGGATTTGAGAACAAGCATCCACCCTAAATGCCCTCCCAACGAATCAGCTGTAAGATATCATCAGGTTTTTGAGGACCGGAATGGATTTATCCCTGATCTTTCTGTACTGGATCTGCTTTGTAATCTTGGGCCGGAAAGCAAAAGGTATTTGTTATCCTATTAATCGAAATTGTTCACCCATACTAATAATTTATTGCTACTTTTATTCTTCAAATAGATCGGATATGAAAAAAATTACTTTGGGACTTATTCTCCTCCTGCTCAACCAATTTGTATCAGCGCAATTTACCAATGACACTACGGCCAATTACATCGTTCGCGACAGCCTCTCTACGGAACAACTTACACCTTTGTCGGCTACTACGTCGACAGGCCAAACCTACATTTCATGGTTTGATTCCTATAACTCGAACTATCAACTTCGAATGCAATTGCTGGATGAATTCGGGAATAAGCTTTGGCCGGACTCAGGACTAGTCGTGAGCAGCCTGCCTCAAAATTCTGCCCTTTACAGATATGACCTAAAAGTCGATAACGAAGACAATGCCATCGTTGCCTTTCAGGATGAACGATCAGGTAGCCTCAAAGTGGTTGCTTACAAAATTGGCCCTTCTGCCAATTTTATATGGGGTGCTACAGGCGTAGAACTTACTGATTCGAGTGCACAGGGACTTGCGCCAACGATTGGAGTTACCATGGCAAATAACGCAGTGATAGCATGGCATGCTGACCTGGGTTCATCTAAATGGGTTTCATTCCAAAAAATTTCATCTACAGGAACAGTTCTATGGTCTAAAAGAATTTTTGATAATACGAATACAAACAAATATTCCCGGGCTGTTTTAACATCTTCCGGAATTGATGATATTATTATGATGTACGTTGAAGAACTCGGGAATTTCCCCGGCGTAACCTCTACACTCTACTCACAAATATTTGACTCAAATGGCGACCCGGTTTGGTCTGTACCGCTGCAGGTTTCGACAAAAACAATTCCATACTTTGTCTTCCCACAAATCATCAGTGACTTAAATGACGGATTTTTCACAGCCTTCAACACTTCCAACCCTATTAATCCCGGCCTGAATGATGTCTATGCCCAACATGTGCAAGCAAACGGAACACTTTGGTCTGCCACGGGCACTCAGGTTGCGAATTCAAGTACAGAACATAAATCAACCGGAGGATTTTGTTATAATCTTTTGAATGACGCTTTCTATATTAACTTGCAAGTACTGGATGGTGGACAAGGAAGTTCAGGTGTTTTTATCCAGGGCATTGACGCAAGCGGTTCTGTGCTCATGGGAGCAAATGGAATACAATTAAAAAATGTTGATCCAATTTATTATAATCCTCATGCTTTGGTTGATGCCGGAAATGGATTGATCAGCATTTTCAGTTTTGGCTCATTCGGTGCACAACAAATCGCATCCATCAAAACTGATTACAATGGCTCTCTCCTCTGGGGATTTGAACCTGCGATCTGTAACTACAATAGTAATAAAGATGATTTGAGTGCCGGCTTATTCAAAAATAATCAGACAGTAATTGTTTGGGAAGATGACAGGTTGGATGCCGGAGTGTATCTTCAGAACTTGAATGGTGATGGAAGCTTTGGAATTATTACTTCCATAACGGAAGTGAACAGAGAAAATGAATTATTCCTTTATCCAAACCCCTCAAGTTTTCCAATTCTTAAACTGAATTCAAAAACGGATGATCAGGCAAGCATTATCATATCTTCAATTGAAGGAGAAGAATGTCTTAGAAGAAATTATCCGATTCAATCCGGGATAAATGAAATCCGCATAGATAATATGCCTTTTGCTGCGGGTATTTATTTAATCACCATTTCCACAAATACTGCTACAAGCTATGCAAAATGGATAAAAGAATAATTTCTCTTAAAGGGAAAGTATTTCTGCAATCCGCATCAGTTCGTAAGGAAATTCTTTCGTTTTACTCACAACATCTTTAAATGGAGTAAAGACAAGTTTATTGTCAACGATACCGGCCATTTCATTTCTGCGTCCTTCCAGCAAAGCTTCTACAGATGAAACACCCAGTCTGCTGGCAAGAACACGATCAGCGCAGGTTGGGCTGCCGCCTCTTTGCATGTGACCTAATACACTTACTCTCGTGTCAAACTGAGAAAATCTTTTTTTAACTTCTTTGGCAATTTTGTAAGCCCCTCCTGCATCATCACCTTCAGCAACCATCACGATCATCGAAGTTTTTTTTCGGGTCCATCCCCTTTCCAATATCTCTATGATCCGATCCATTTTGGTCTTGGTTTCAGGAATCAGTATAGCTTCTGCACCGGAACCGATTCCTGCAAACAAGGCAATCATTCCGGTATCTCTTCCCATCACTTCTACAAAGAACAACCTGTCATGCGATGCAGCAGTGTCTCTGATTTTATCCACGGCCTGGATAACAGTATTCACCGCAGTATCGTAGCCGATGGCAAAATCAGTCCCGTAGATATCGTTATCAATAGTTTTGGGAACGCCAATCACTGTTACCGGATGTTCTGAAGTAAAAACTTCAACGCCTCTGAATGTACCATCTCCTCCGATTACAATGAGTGCATCAACTTCATTCTTCAAAATATTCTCGTACGCTTTTTTTCTTCCTTCTTTTTGTAAAAAGCGCTCACTCCTTGCTGTCTTCAGTATCGTTCCACCACGTTGCAGTATATTACTAACGCTGTGAGAATTCATATCGATGAACTGATCATCAATGAGCCCTTCGAATCCGCGAAGCACTCCACAAACTTGCAGGTTATAATAAATACCACTTCTTACTACCGCACGAATGGCAGAATTCAACCCCGGACAATCTCCACCAGTTGTTAAAACAGCAATCTTCTTAATCATTATCAGCAAATTAAATTATAAGCTATACTACTTCGACAGCAGGCTTATGTTTTCTACTACCTGCATACATTTCAAATTTCATAAAGCGGCATTCAATAGCACCATTAAATAATGGAATTTTCCTGGATGGCTTTAATCCTATCTTATGTGATGCCTCTTTGTTTGCTGTCAATACCCATGCAGTTACCCCGGGGAAGACTTTTTTAAAGGAGGCACCCAAATCAGTGTACATTTGGAAAAGATCTTCCGTGGTAATACGCATTCCGTAAGGTGGATTACTTATGATGGTTGAAGGCAAAACATCCGGCGTATATCCTTGAAAAGACATGCAATGCAAATCAATGTCGGCACTCAATCCGGCCACTCTGATATTCTCACGTGCCGCTTCAATTACTTCGTGATCACGTTCAATTCCTGTAATTCTGAAAGGCAATGAAGCCAGTTGTCCTGCCAAAGCATCTGCCCTTTGTTTCTCCCATACTTCCTCGTCAAAATCCTTCCATCTCTCAAAGCCAAACTCCGTCCTGAATATTCCCGGCGCAATATTCCGGGCAATCAATGACGCTTCAATTAGTATAGTTCCGCTTCCACACATCAAATCCACCAAGGGTGATTTTGCATCCCAATTACTCAACAATACCATACCTGCAGCAAGTACTTCGTTGAGCGGAGCGTCACCTTGCTGTTGCCTGTACCCTCGCTTATGCAAAGATTCCCCGGAACTGTCTAAAGAAATGGAAGCTACATCTTCAGATAAATGTACATGTACCCTAAGCGTTGGTTTTCGCAAATCAACATTGGGTCTTTGCCCCATTCTGTTCCTAAACTGATCAACAATTCCATCCTTGGTCTTTTGTGCCACGTATAAGGAATGGGTCAGATTTGACTTATTCACAACTGCATCAATTGCAAGCGTGTCGTCAGGTTCCATATATTTATTCCACTCTATCTTTTTGATGCCTTCGTAAAGTTGTTGCTCATCAGCTGCAGGAAAACTTCCAATAGGCTTCAATACTCTTAAGGCAACTCTGCTCCATAAATTTACTCTATACATCAACTCGGTATCTCCATCAAAAAGCACAGCTCTGGTGGCCTTTTGAATATTTCGCGCTCCCATTAAATTCAGTTCCTCGACGAGCAGGTCTTCAAAACCAAATGATGTTTTGGCGATTAATGGAAATATTTCTTTTCTGTCCTTCACTACCGTATTTTTAAATTATTTTTTTGATAAATATTTTACTGCTCAAGATTTAGTATTTGATTTAACAGAACGAGTTCAAACTATTTTTTTAACTCCTCGTCAGCCACCCTTTTTTAAAGAAGAATATGACCTGCAGAATTACGATAACAACCATCACAACAAGCACTCCAATGTAACCGTATGGTGAATACAGTTCGGGCATATTCATATTAAGCTGTGTTCCATCTACAGGGTTTTGTCTCGCGAAGTTCATTCCGTACACACCCACAATAAATGTCAGTGGAATAAATATTGTCGAAATTATCGTAAGAACCTTCATCACCTGATTTAATTTATTGCTCACACTCGAATGATAAACATCCATCAAGGATGCTGTGACCTCCTTGTAACTATCCACAATATCCAGAATCTGTATGGTATGATCATAAGTATCTCTGATGTAGAGACGGCTTTGATCAGTAAAGAAATCTAGTGTACTCCTTAAAATTTCATTCAGTTTATCGCGTTCACTCCAGATTGCACGACGAACGGCTATCAACTCTCGTTTAATAGATAATACCTGATCAAGAGACTCTCTCGAAGGACT
>Ga0154020_10009303_pt1 | contig 11317 bp, 13 predicted proteins | sample Klosneuvirus_201_FD_109709 | JGI IMG/M metagenome (GOLD analysis project Ga0154020, IMG submission 109709) | Active sludge microbial communities from wastewater, Klosterneuburg, Austria - Klosneuvirus_20160825_MG | ecosystem: Engineered > WWTP > Aerobic digester > Activated sludge | place... | reverse complement strand
TTAACAGGGTTTCGAGGAGATGGAGACGTTAAGAGCATTGTGGAACGAAGGGCTGGACGCCAAGTAAAATCAAGAAAAGAGATGATTGTTATAATAAACACAGTAAATATTGAAAGAATGGAGAAGTAGGAAGAAGGGGAGGGGTACGTCTGATCCATCATGTCGTCGCCACTGTCGTCGGCTTTCTCGTCGAGAACGTCGTGCGATCGCTTCCGCGACTTGCCCTTCTCCTTCTCGCCCGCCTTCGCCTTCTTCTCATCTTTCTCCATATTAAAAATCCCTCTAAAAAAAAACCCAATTGAGTCACAAGAAGCCAAAAGATTCGAAGGGAATGAGAAGGAAAAAGAAGGGAATGACTTTGACGAACTCGACGGAACTTTGAAAAGGGAATTCAGGCACAGGGAGCTCCCAGCCTCCAACATAAAACATAAAAGATAAATAAAAATAAACTTTGTGTGTATTTGTAGTCCACATGGCTCAGTCAAAGGGGCAGGAAGGGCCAAAGGGAGAGGTGGGAAAGGAGAAGGAATCGGGCCACGCGCTTTCGCCCCCCTCTTTCTGGCCTGCCACCCTGCCCTCCTTAACAGAGTGATCGCTACGCGACGACGAATGTAAAATAACCACAAATATAAAGGAATAATTAACGCACAGAACCAGTAGAGGAATGAGAAGGCAGACGGTCCAGACCGAGAGCACTACAGTAGTTCACAGAACGATCTTATTCAACTCCCCTGACTCCCTTTCTGAGGTCAGGGCCAGGTACGACAGGTACGTCGCTCATTTCCCTGCACCGATTTAAAATAACCTCCTTTGTAATGGCTTCTAAGGGTCCCATTGCGATGCGGGAGCTCAATCGTCTCAGCGTGGCCGAGGTGGCGACCCTCATCGGACACATCTACGAGAAATCGCCCTGGATCGTCGACCGCACGCTCGCCGACGCCACTGTACGACTCCTTATTATCATATTTAGTTCGTATTTTTTCTAGTGATTATTTTACGGGGCTTGGAGGATATTGGCGGAGCGTTTCTGGATGACGTGCTAAGATTTTCTTTCTTCCTCGAGCTCGATGGAGTTGATTTTGGGTCCTTTCGATGTCTGCCGATGCTTTCGTTTACATTTTGATCGATATTATATACATATTTTATATATGTATTAATTCTTTTTGATGTTCGCGGCCTTGTCTCGCCTGAGAGAGGGCTCGACCTCGCCGCCCTGACCCCTCGACGAACTTGTTTCATTTTCTCTCGTTTACTTCTCTTGTCTGCGAAGAATTTGAAATCTTGGAGACTTTTTTGTTTTCGTTTTAGAATGGAGGCAAGAGTGGGGTGCAATTCAAGTCCGTGGACGATCTGCTGACGCGTCTCGCTCGAACGTTTGACAGCGGTTCGCACGACGAGCGCCTCGCTGTTCTGCGCGCTCACCCTGACCTCGTTGGCAAGGCCGCCAAGGTACTCAAGTCTCAGTCCGAATCATAAGCCATATTTTAAAATTTATATTTATATTTTAGTCTTGGAATCGATTGCATTAATCCACATTAATTATGGTCTGCGTCTTCAACTCTTCCATCGTTTTGTTTCACCATCGCTTCATTGTTCTTCAGGATGGCCAATTGACGGAGTCGAGTGCGAAGGAGCAAGCCAACGCTGGACTTGGCTTCAACGCTCTGACTCCTCAAGAGATCACCTTCTTCACCACCAATAACGACCAATACAAAGCCAAGGCGAGTCTTTCCTCTCCTTTGACCCCTTCTCATTTTCCTCACCTTTGTTTTTCATTTATAGTTCGGTTTTCCATTTATCATTTGTGTGAGCAAGAACAAGAAAGACGCAATTATGGAGGCCATGCCTCGCCGCTTGCGGAATGCGACCGACCAGGAATTCGCTGAGGCTTGCCACCAGGTTCTTTTCATTTTTGATCGTTTTGTCATTTTTGATGATATGAGCCATCGATTTTATATTGCCAATGTGATAACTTTTTATTGTTAGGTGAACTTAATTGCCCAAGTGCGATTGCTTCAAATCGTTGTCGATGACAACAAGCTCTAACACTCCGTGATAAGTATTCCCAAACAGAATTAAATCCAACTCTAGAAGCGAAACATTGAATCGAGCGTTTCTTTTTTTATAACAACGAAATGAGGGAATTGTTGATACTCGGAAGGACATCTCAACTATTGCTGAACAAACACCGATGATCTTGCAGCAATCGGGACTTGAAGACCAACCCAGTGAAACCCTTCGGCAATCTCCAGCCAATCAAGTATCTGCCGTGATTCATTCTATCTTGATCATTGCGTCTCGTCGCTTTTTGCCGGCAGATCTTGAGGATCGAGGGACTTGTGTGAAAGCACACAACCGTCACAGCCTGACACTGACAGTCACGATCAGAGCCCTGTAATGGCCTATATCACACCAAAGCGACTAAGCGAGTAACAATGAGTCAATGACTTAGCCGAGGCGGTTGGGAGGCCAGGTGGCCTTGCCCAGAGGCTGGGCTTCTGCGGTCTTGCCCTGCGCTTGTAGCCACTGCATCCCTGCACGAGCCGTCATAGCACCCTCAGGCCCGCACATCTCAGCTCCACCAGTCAGGGCCTAGACAGGAATCCACTCGATTTCTATACTCATTTATAAGTCATTTGATATCCTAGATCGGAAAACACCCTAGAAAGAGCTCTGAGGTCCGAAAACAATTGCGCCGATTTGAAACTGCCATGCAGCCCTTCGAAACTTTACGCTCGACAACTGAAGATTCAAGAGCCCGCCTAAAGTGGCGTCGCCTCTTCTCACTCCTTTGTTCCTCCTGGGACTGTTTCCCCAAAAATGGGCACCGTGGACGAGCAGCTGCTCGACTACTGGAGCAGCGCGTCGCAATACGTGACCGATTTTCGCTTCAAGGCGAACGTTACACCCCTTGCGTTCTGGGAGCTGGCCATCGGCTCATCGATCCTCTACCTCGTCACGATCTACCTGCTGAGGAAGTACATGGAGACGCGCGAGAAATATGAGATCCGCGTGTTCGCGATGCTGCACAACTTCAACATGTTTGCCATCTCCGTCTTCTGCTGGCTCGGCCTCACCTATGGCTTCCTTAAGGCATTCTACGTGCGCCCGCGCCCCCTCCCCCCCTTCTTCCTGGCTTTATATTTAATACTACGCATGCTAATTCGAACTGGTGGCCATCCATATTCGCGTGGTGACGTCAGCTGAGCGCGTGTTCGTTTCTTCCCCATTTCCATTTGAGCGCCGCGCCACGCGCATCGCTTCACCCTTCCTCCCCTTTTTTAGGAAATATCTATTTATTGTTTTTCCGTGATGGATCTTGTGTATGGCGTCGTCACTGCGCCTTTTCGTCCATTGGGCGCGGCCCGCCATTTTTGCTCTTCGATGCGTGGGTCCCTCAGGATCTCGTCTTTCTCGCTCGTCACGACCTAAGAGCTATTCTTTATTATTTTCATATTGTGTGCCGGGTGTGTCGTTCGGGCGACCGAGGTCAAAATTCCTCGGGCCCGATTTGGATGGCTCTTCTGCGTCTGCGTCCTTCAGTTTCGCCTCCTTATTCATCTGCTTAGGATGCGGGCTCTCTCGAAGTCCTCTTTTGTGACGCGAAGGACATGTTGACTAAGAACGGCCCCCTCCAGTTCTGGCAGTACATCTTCTGGATCTCGAAGCTCTATGAGCTCCTGGACACGGTCATCCTCTGCTTGAGGAAGGTCCGTCGCCTTCGCTTGGTTATATTTTCTTCGTTATTCCAATATCTCGGCATTGCCTGTCTCGTTTGAGGGTTTTGATTCCTCTTCAACGTGATCCTCCTTTTCAGAGCGACATCATCTTCCTCCACGTGTACCACCACTGGGTCACCAACTTGTTGGTCTTCTGGTCCCTTTACTTCGAGGTCGTCTCCGCCTGGAGCGCCACTTCCCTCAACGCTTTGGTGCACATTCCCATGTACGCTCCTTTCATTCTTATGTTCATTCTCCTGGTTACCTTCTGGCCCGTATGTTACTCAAGCATTTCTTCTGATAGCTGCTTTTTAGGTACCTCTACTATTGGCTCAGCATTGCTGGCTTCCGCGACCTCTGGTTCAAGAGGGTTCGTTCTGATTCTGGTGTCATCTTCCCCTTCTTTGATGACCTGTTGTCTCATCGTCCTTCTTCATAGTACATCACCCAGATGCAGATCGTCCAGTTCATCCTCGTCATCGGTCTCCACGGCTCTGGCTTCGTCTGGAACTACGTCTTCACTGGCAACTGCCACTCGTATGACAAATGGTATCCCTTCTCTCATCCTATTCCCAACACTTTCGCGCATCTCTGTCTCGGGTCTTATCTCTGTTTTAGGTTTGTCAACTCGTTTGGCATGGGCGTCATCATCTCCTACCTCGTTCTCTTCATCATCTTCTACAAGACCAGCTATAGCGGCTCTGGAAATGGTAAGAAGGGACGGCCCGAGGGCGACGGCAAGAAGTCCGCCGCTAAGGAGACCAAGGCCGACTAGATCTGTGAAAAACGCGTTTTCCTCACTGGTCGGTCCTCGATCCCGCTTGGTATAGCCCCCCCGTGGGCATATTTGATTTTTAATTGAAGATCTTGACAATAAAGATTTGCCAATGTCGAACTAGTGTGGGCCATGTTGTTGGGATCGCGGGCTGGTGGTCCCATCAAAGAGAAACGCTCCGGTACCTTCCAAGAACATCGCGAAGCGATTTCTCGATTACCGATCGCTCCGGAAGCCGAATTATTTCAAATTATTCGCTTGACCTCTCGTTCGCATTCCAGCTTGCTATCGCGACTCCTGTATACTTCCGAATCGAGAGGGTGACTACGCTAGTAGGGTGACCGATGCGAAGAGCGAGCGGCCAATCATAACAGCAGCGCTCAACTCCTCTCATATGAAGCTCGGCTCCTCCGCCCGACTGACGGACTCCCGAGTCCAGAGACTATTCTCTTCTTGCCTAGCTCCATGGCCACCGAGGTCGCCAAGGCCAGGTATGAATTTATATTGCTTTTCTCCTGATTTCCTATGCGCGGCAGGTTCGCTGAGAAGGAATGAAATAAGATTCGGGTGGAAGATTCGGAGGGCACCTCCGAGCCCTCGCGATCTTCCTCTTCTGCTCGCGTGGCACATTTTGCGATCGAATGTGCACACATTGTGAGCGTTATATGAGGGGTTTTATGAGCTCTTGATGGGCGAGGAGGGCGCTTGTGTTTGATTGTGTGATTTGTGTCGCTTCGTTGGTGTCTCAGCGCTGCTGGAATGGACGTCGAAGGGGGCAAGAATCCAAAGGATGTTTTGGTTATATCTATTATATTTATATTATATATGATATTTTGGTGTAGGTCGGCGGGATTGGCGCGGCAGCGGAGCGAGGACAGCGAGGACTTGACGTCGTCGTCCTCGACCCCCTCTAAGCGACAGTCTTATGTGAAGCCCAGCTCTCTCAAGAAGATCTTCGATGCCACCTCAGGTACGAATTGATATATTTCGTAATATTTACTATTCTATAATTTCATCTGGCGATGTTCATCGAGGGGAGGAGGACGGCAGAGTCTCCGAGAACTTCCGCCTGGTCATTCCTCCCCACGGGTTCCTCAATTTCTCGTTTATTTTTTGTTCTTCTTCATCATTTCATAAAATAATAATTGCTCCATTCAATATCTTTCCCTTGATTCGATCCTCTTCCCTGGAACAGATTCGCCTTGTCGTCGCCTCTCTGTAGTTCATTTCACTTTTCATGTTTCATTAACCCGTAGTCATGAGCTCGGATTCCCACGATGAAGACCTCCAATCGACAGAGGAAGGAAATTCGAATGCGATAAATAGTAATAGCAATAATGGAAACGACAAAGAGCAATCCACGGGCTCGAGCAACAGTAAGGGGCCGCGCTCCAAGCGCCTTTCTCGAAACTTATCGTTCGTCTTTCATTTATCGCTTCTTATCTTGAAGACGGAATCTAATTGTTGTTGTTGTTTGTTTGTTTTTAGCCATGGTCACGCTGTTTCGACGGCAATCTATGGTTCCGATGAAGGGCGACGAGAAGGCCTCAAAAGGGAATTCTCCAACGACTCGGTGGAGCGGCTCCGAGAAAAGGAGAGCGAGAAGGAGAAGGAGACGGAGAAGGAGAAGGAGAGGGAAATGGAGAAGGAGAAGATGATGAAGAAAGCGGATGTGTCACCGCCAGCGGCCGGGAACTCCTCGCCAATTCTTTCGCGCAATTCCCCTTCTGCTGGTAGGCCAGGCCTTTCATCGTTACCCAATTGACACCCTGGATTGATCGTGTTTTATCATCCGTTCCAGAGAAACGGAGAATGTCCCTCTCAAAGACGCAGCGGGCGACGTCGGGCATCAACATGATGGCTCAGGCGCTTCTCCAGCAACAGATCGCCCAGAACGCGACTCCTAGACCTTCATCCCCACTCGAAACCAGTTCGATCACATCGACAAAGAGCGCCGCGACCATCGCAGCGGGGAATATTTACAGCCCGAGCGCTGTCAAGAATCCTCAACTCGAGGAGTCCAACGCTTATGGCAAGGTCCTCTGAGTTATTCCCATTTGATAAATCGTAATATATTGATCATTGAGCTTGTAGATATTCCGAGATGGATCGCGGAGAGTGCTCATGGAGGGCAGCCTCCGATATTTCCTGGAATGGATTCTTCACGATAGCCCAGGTGAGTCCTGCTCGTCCTACTCCTTTCTCTTTCCTCTTTCTCAATTATTTTATTGTTTCTAGATGCCTCGACTGTTCAACACCTGTTGCTCGCTCATGGCCAATTCATCCCATCGACTACTTTCTTTGAAGCTATGGAGGTTCTTGAGTCATCATGATCATAATGGCGATATCGATCCTGGATTTTTCTAATAATTGTAAATATTAGGCTGCTTTCGATAAATACGCACCAGTCGAATCCGAAATCGCTCACGACGCCTTACAGTCTTCGGATTCGCTCAGCCTTCAAATGAGGTCCTCTTGCACCCAATCAGATACTGTCATCTCTCTCAATGACGTTTCGGTTTCCTTTTTTAGGCTTCTGAATATTATCAAAACGTGGGTGAACGTGGACTACCGAGGGATGCGCGAGGACACGAAACTCATCGAGCGCATTCAACGATTCCTCGATCGCATCAAGATCTCTTCACCTAATCTCTTTGAATATATCAATACCGTACACCTTCCGTCGCCAATCGAATGTCTTCGTTTGCGCTTTGATTGAACCCTTCCTCTCCCTATAGATCATCAAAGCGCACGAGAAGAAGATGAACGAAACTGATGCCGAAAGTCGATCCCCTGCGCGCAAGTCGGAGCCGTCCCTTCCCAATGACTCCACGAAATCCTTCACCGATTTCACTCCTCTCGACGTCGCTCAGCAAATTTGCCTCATCGATAACAAAATGATAAAGTATGCGGAATGACCTACTGTTGTCGGCAACGGTTTTTTGATTGACCTGTTGTTCTTTTTCCGTCAGTGAGATCCCAGTCAACGAGTTTCTCCGAACGAAATGGACTACACCGAACGCTCCAGCAATAGATGCCGTGATGGTCTACGCGAACAAGCTGAGTTATTACCTAGTCTACATGATCATCAAGGAGCCCGAGGTCAAAGACCGTCTCCGCGTTTGGTCTCACGTCGTCAAAATCGGAAAAGTTCGCCCTTCTCTTTCTCACCTCTGATATCACGAAAGATCACCATTTCATCTTAAGCACTTATTGGACCTCCAAAATTTCAATTCTGCTCTGGTTGTCTTCCTCGCTCTCAACAATCGCTACGTGCTCAAGGTTTGATAGGTTTTCATCTGTTGTCGCTCTTCTAAAATGTCATTTTTGGTCTTTTAGGCTTTTAGGTTCTTCAAGCGCGACGTCCCTAAGAAAGTTGCAAAGCAATACGAGGAGCTTCTGTCTACTATGTCCCCGAAATCCAATTTTGTTGAATATCGTCAGCTCATCAAGAATGTCTCTGGACCATATATCCCATGCTATGGTATTTGATTTTCTTGTTTTCGATTGATGTCGTCTCATCCGGGTTTTCCTTGTTGCAGAGGTTCATCTCAAGGATTTGCTGTATACGACGGAGGGCAATGCCGATTTTATCGACAAGTTCGGAAAAATCTTAAATATCTACAAGATGGACCTCATGGGCAAAGTTATCTCCGTCTTCCGAAATGCTGCCACAAGGTAACCTCTTTGTCCCAACTGGATGTGTCTCATGGAGCTAATGCGTCCTTCTTTAGCCCATACCAGTTCAATACGCTTCCGGAGCTGTTCGAAATCATGAGTATCGGTGAGTACTCCATCCAGGACCTCGAGCGTCTCATTGCCAATGTCAATGACGTGCCAGTCTTCTCCTCGTCCAGTGAGGAGCCGCCACCAGTCGATGACACGACTGACGATACTCCCTCTCCTCTGACTGATACGGAAAAAGGTATCGTCTTCTTCTCCCTTTCTCCTGCCGAGCGACTGCTCATCTTGCTTGGCATGAAGCTGCGATGGAGGCCTTCTCGATTGACTGGTCAGCCCTCCCATCGGATCCTGAAGCCAAAGAAGAGTTCCTCAGGGTGGGAATTGAGGAGTTCAAAGTCCATTTGGCCAAACTCGTCCAGCGCGAGAAGGAGCTTGAGCAACGCTTAAAAAAGCTGACACGGTCAAAGTCTGGAAACTCATCTCAGCAGACGCCCGATACCTCTGATTAGAAGCACGACGTCCCATTCCTCCATTTTATTGTACACTTGAACTCCTCATCCCACGCTCAATACAATTCCAAGAAATTCAATGGAGATCTCCATTGCCATCAGTTCGTCTCTTTTCCTTCTCGTAAGCGCGATACCATAAGGGTCCAGTGCCTTTCTTATAGCCGTAGTCGACAAAGATCTCGTCGTCCTTCTTCACATCCACCAACGTTCGAATGCATTTGATCTTTCCGAATCGAGGATGATTGTAATACGTGTCATACATGGCATTGTTCTTTGGGTGGTGATTCGCTTTGTGGCCCAAGGTGGCGCAGTAGACCTTTTGACAGTCATTGTACTCCGGAGGAATGTCGACACATGTCCCGTTATTGAGCGAGATATTATTTGCATTCGCACGCCACGTCTTCTTGTTGGCATTCTTCAAAGAGATGCGGATTCCATTGTAGAATGAGCAAACGAAGTTAGCGGGGAGGTCCTCCTTGGCGAAGAGACCTTCCCCTGAGTTCGGAATGGTCGATGGCTTGACATAGACCAACTCGAACTCGTAAGGATCGCTGAGGAGCGGCATGTCGTTGAGATGGTCTTTAGTCGACTCGTCAAGGTGGTAAATAGCTGTACCAGAAGCCTTGCCTTCATTATCATAATATTTCGCCGAAACCATCTCGCCGTCTTTCCATTTCCCTCTGAGCGAGCTGCCGTTAGGGTAATAATATGCACAGTCGCCTTGTGGGACATTGTCCACAAAGGTGCCCCTGAGCCGAGCGCCTTCGTAGAAAAACAATTTGCCTTTTCCAGATCGGACACCGCCTTTGAAGTCGCCCTCATAGACAATGACGCCATTCTCGTCGAGCTCCTCGCCCTCTCCAGTGAGCTCGCCGTCGACCCACGTGCCTTGCAAGCGGCTTCCATCGGGGTTGATATAGGAACCTTCTCCCTCAAAAGAGTCATTCCTAAATTGTCCTTCCATACGAGCGCCATCTGGGAAGAACAAAGTTCCTGCAAATAGACAACAGGATGAGAGCAGCAAGCGAGCGCCGAGGGTCGCAGGCGCGTGCTCGAGCTTCGAGCATCAAGAGCGACAGAGCACTCTCCTACATCATCCCCTCCCAAAATCAATTCAAGAAAAAGAAAAAAGAAAACTACCATTGCCATGTTTTTCTCCATTCTTAAAGTCGCCTTCGTAGCGGACGCCCTCGAGGGCGAGGGTGAGAGTGCCGCGGCCGTGATACTGTCCCGCAAAGTTCCGCTCGCCCACATACCAAGATTCCACCTCTCCCTCCTCCTCCAAATCCTCCTCCTCCTCCTCTTTGCTGAGAGATATTGATGGATCTCGAGCTCTCTTTGACATCGCGGCAGCAAAAACAACGCAGTAAGAACAACGGGCGACAGAAGAATCAAGAACGACGCAGCAGCTTGAGTGCCCGCGAAACTTACTTTCCATCGACTGCGCCCTCCAAGGAAGCGATCAGCGCAGAATCAATGCTTAAATTATGACTGTTTGTCATTCTTTTTTAAACATCTATTGAGGAAATGAAGTATCTGGTCGCGATTGACTTCTCTGATTACTCCAAGGCCGCGCTCGAGCTCTGCCTCAAGGCCGTACCTCTCACCATCTCTCCCAAAATATTATATTATATTCAATATTTTATCTATCTCAGCACAGAGACCGTCGAGGCACCGTCCTCCTTCTTCGTTGGATCTTCCTTTCATGAACTGCCTCTCTGCCATCTATGTCTCATCTCGCTGCACGGCTCCTCATGAGTTATCCTCTTTCATATGTAATTTCTTGATTCTATATTAATATAATTCTTCCTATTGTTGAGTTCGGGGTGCAGTACGGAGGTTGAGTGACGACGTCAGCACGTCGTCGTCGAGGTCGCTGCTGCATTTTGATCGACGATCTCCTCCTCTTCATTTGGTTTCCCCATATGCGGCATTGCGAAGAAACTTTACCACTTGGATAAGAATCAAGTTTCTTACATTTATTATTTCTCTAGGTTCGTGAAGGCGATCAGGTTGTCTTGCTCACCGTCGTCCAGAGGCCGAATCTGTCCCTCGTCTCCGCTGGTTCCGTAAGCGCCCGTGTTTTCCAATCTTGCTCGAATATATTTTGACAATATCCGCTTTTATGGTAGAACGCATTGTCCTCTGCTATTGGCTTGGACCCGGATTTCCGTGCCCTTGAGTCGTACTGGGACGCTGAGGCTCGTGCCGAGGATGCCAATGGTGCGATATTTATGATGCTCTTTTCTTGTTGTTGTAATCTTTGAATTTACATCTTGTAGACGCATTGAAACCATTTGAGGAGATCGCAGCCAGAACTCAGGGCATCACCATCACAAAGGTCGTGCGGATTGGTGACCCTCGGTAAACAACCTCACTCTCCGCGGCGTCTGTACATCCGAAGTAGGATTTCTGACATATTTACATAAACTAGACATCAAATTCTTGAGGCTGCCGATGAGTTCAAGGTCGACCAGATCTACATGGGCTCCCGTGGTCTCGGTGTCATCTCTAAGTGCGGCTCCCTTCTTTTTCCTGCTCAAGTGTCACTCCTTGTTCCCTTCGGCCCTCTCTTGTCTTGTTTGGCAATTCCAATCTCATGGATTTCTTATGTCGATTCACTCCTCCTA
>Ga0154020_10009302_pt1 | contig 11317 bp, 8 predicted proteins | sample Klosneuvirus_201_FD_109709 | JGI IMG/M metagenome (GOLD analysis project Ga0154020, IMG submission 109709) | Active sludge microbial communities from wastewater, Klosterneuburg, Austria - Klosneuvirus_20160825_MG | ecosystem: Engineered > WWTP > Aerobic digester > Activated sludge | place... | reverse complement strand
TCACCGCAGAATTACTGCGCTTCCGGTGCTCTCTCCTCGGGTGCCAACCTCGCTTCGGTCTCCTCGTCCTCGCCTCCAACCCCTTTTTCATCAGCCTGCTAGCAGACCTCAGCCTGAGCGCAGCACCTGCGGCTCCGTGGCAGCGCCCCCTGCGCGCCTCATCCGGGCGGTGGCTTGGCACGGGGAGTGCGAGGTTGCCCCGGTGGCAGGCCGCCGTGGAACGGGCGGCCGGTATGGGGTCCTAGGATGGGACCCCTTCTGAGCGAACAAGGAGGTTCCCCGTGACCGTCAGTCTTCCGTTCTTTACCCCCGCCGGGTCTCTCGGCGTTTCGGACCACCATCACCACTGCTCGAGCAGAAACGAGCTCCAAGTTCCTCCCGAGATCGCGCGCAGCTTGGCGGGCGGTCCCATCGAGAGCAGCCGCGCGCTCCGTCAACTCTTGAAGGACAACGGCGTTCAGCTCCCGGTCGGCGCGAGCGACGCGGAGTGCGCGCGGCAAGCCATGAACCAGGAGTGGCCGGATCAGTTCCGGGACGCCATCCTCAAGATCTGCGTGATGCTGCTGGGGGCGCTGATGTTGTCGGAGGCGCTGAAGAATGGAGGCGCGGGCGAGGGCGCTGGCGGTGGCGCTGGCTCGACCGAGCCGTCGGCCCGGAAGATCACGCACACCAAGCGCGGTCAGGATCGCGCGCGGGAGCTCGAGCGGCGCCTGCCGACGCCTGCCGAGCCGAAGGTCGGGATCGACCCCAAGCCCTCCTGGCTCGACCCCTCCCCCGTCGATCCAGCCAAAGCGCGCGCCGACGAGAAGACCCGCGGCGACGTGAAGATGCTGTCGAAGACCGTAGAAGACTGCGCCAAAGATGGCTGGATGGATCAGCCGACGGCAGACGGCTTTCGGGCACGGCTCCAGAGCCTCGAGGGCAAGCTGGCGGACGGAGCGCCGATCAGCGAGGCCACCCAAAAGGAGAAGGACCAGCTGGCCGGGGATATTTTCCGCGCTGAGTTCGGCAGCCCCGGGAAGACCGATGGGGCGAAGGTGACGGACACGCTGCTGAAGAGCGTGGATGAGATCCGCGGCAAGGCATTGGCCACGCGGGATGAGGCCTCCTCGCTGCGCGAGCGTATTCAGGCGCTGGGCAAGGAGGTGGATGGGCCAGTGGATGCGGGGTGGATCGCGAAGGCTCAGGCGCTGCGACTCGAGATCGCCCAGACGGCGCAGGGACATTTTGGGAAGAACGACGTGCCGCTCGAGTAGGGTCGACTATCTCGGCCTACTTCGTTTTCGCATCATCGGCCCCATCCAAGCGTAGGCGATCCGCAGCAGCCAGCGCGGGGTTCGGGCGCCGATGGTCGTGGCCAGCCACGGTATGAAGCCCGGGATGATGATGGCTCGACCCTGCGAGAATTTGGCGATGGCGACCTCCGCGCAGGTCGTCGCTGAGACCTCCATGAACTTCGGCAGCTTTTGGTCGAAGGGGTCGCCGGCGATGTCGTTGAACTCCGTCGGCACCGGTCCGGGGCAGAGCTGAGAGACCACCACCCCGGTGCCAGCCAGCTCGATGCGGAGCGCTTCGCTGAAGCAGGTCGCGTAGTGCTTGGTGGCCGCGTAGGTGGCGAGGCCTGGCATATAGGTCAGCCCGAAGCCCGAGCTCACATTCAGGATCCCTCCCCGCGCCTGGGACAACATCGCGGGCAGAAAGCGCCGGGTGAGTAAGGTCAGGCCGATGATATTGACGTCGATCATGGTCTTCAGCTTGGCGAAGTCGGTGAGCTCGAAGAGGCCCACGTCTCCCATGCCGGCGTTGTTGATCAGGACGTCGATGGTGCCGTGCTTTCCGTGGACGCGATCGACGAGGCGCTCGACGTCGGCCGGGGCGCCGAGATCGCAGGGCTCTACCGCCACCTCCAGCGTCGGGAAGCGTTCGCGCAGGCCCTGGGCCAGGTGCTCCAAGCGATCGACGCGGCGCGCCACCAAGATCAGCGTGCGGGCGCGGGGGGCCAAGATGTTGGCCATCTCGACGCCGATGCCTGAGGAGGCGCCGGTGAGCAGGATCGTTCCGCCGTCGATGGGGGGCCGCATCGTCTAGAGCTCATCTCAAGAATGCCCTCGGCTGCAAGCGCGGATCCTCTCGCTGCGCCGGGCAGCCTCCTCCGTCCGCTCCTCGACGCAGAACAACTGCGCCTCCGGTGCTCCGTCGTCGGGTGCCCGGCTCGCTTCGGTCTCCACGCTTTCGCTACGAGCGTATTCTTGAGATGAGCTCTAGAGCTGTAGAACAGCGCCTGGGCCTCAGCAACCGATCGCCGGGTGAATGAGGAGCCGCAGGCCGGTGGCGGCGCGAAACACGCTGGCCGCCAGGAGCCCATGGCGCGCGTAGACCGCCCCGGACCCCAGGTGCACCAGGAAGGCGGCGGCGATCGCCAAAACGGTCGTGGCGTCCCAGCCCCCTGAATTCACGGGCAAGGCGCGCAGGCTGACCAAGGTGAAGAAGGTGGCCTGCACCAGATTTCCGGCTGTTTTGTTGCGCAGTACGCCCACCGCCAGGGTCATCATTCCGTAGCGGGCGATCACCTCCTCGAAGACGCTATTCTTGATCAGGGCCACCACCGCCCAGCCGATCGCGCAGGGATACTGGGCGGGAAAGCGGGCCGCCAAGGGGCTCCCGGCGGCGAAGTACAAGCCGACGGACCACAGCGCGCCCCCGAGATACCAGCGCCACGCGCGGCGCAGCGTCGCTCCCCCACCCAGATCGGGCAGGCCGTTTCGCGCGCTAAAAAAGGCCCCGATCAGGCTGGCCAGGACGGTCACTACCGCCAGCCGCAGCAGGTCCATGGCCAGCACCTGGTCGGCGCTCAGGCCTCCGAGGCGAACGCTGGAGTGCTGGGCCAGATACGCAGCGTGCGGCGCGCTGGCCAGGTAGGCCGCCCCGGCGACCACCGCGGCGGTGCGCAGCTTAGCTTGAGGCCCCGTCACAGACGCGCCGAGTGTATCAGGGGCCGCGGGCGATGCCCTTTGTTTTGCTGATGTAAGCCGCTCCGGTGTGGTATCAGGCCGGCGTGACCACCGGTAAGACGGACTTCGAGCCCTATATCGCGGCAGACACCAAGCTGCGGGAGTTCACCATCCACGGCGTCATCATCGGCACCCTGCTCGGGGTGATCTTCGGCGCCTCCTCGCTCTACCTGGTGCTGAAGGTCGGGCTCACGGTCAGCGCCTCGATCCCGGTGGCGGTCATCTCGATCACGCTCTTTCGCATCCTGAGTAAGGTCGGGTTCAAGGACGCGACTATCCTCGAGAACAACATCGTGCAGACCGCCGGCTCGGCCGGTGAGTCGATCGCCTTCGGCGTGGGTGTGACCATGCCGGCCATCATGATCCTCGGCTTCGATCTGGAGTTCACCCGAGTGATGCTGGTGGCGGTCATGGGCGGTCTCCTCGGCATCCTCATGATGATCCCGCTGCGCCGGGCCCTGATCGTCGAGCAGCACGGCAAGCTGAAGTATCCCGAAGGTACGGCCTGCGCCGAGGTCCTCAAGGCCGGCGCCTCGGCCGAGTCGATCGCCGCGTCCTCGCCCTCGGCCAAGCGCGAGGCCAGCGCCTCCACCGGCGCATCGATGAACGCCATGACCATCTTCGCCGGCTTCGCCACCGGCCTCATCTACAAGACCGCGATGTCGGCCCTCAAAGGCTGGAAGGAGGTGCCCGAGAAGATCTTCGGCGCTCCGTTCAAGGCCGGCTCGGTGGCTGCGGAGATCTCCCCCGAACTCCTGGGCGTCGGCTACATCATCGGTCCGCGCATCGGCTCGATCATGTGCGGCGGCGGTGTGCTGGCCTACTTGGTGCTGATCCCGCTGATCAAGTTCTTCGGCGAGGCTATCCCCGGACCGCTCGCCCCCGGCGTGATCCCGATTTCCCAGATGTCGCCCCATCAGATCCGCGGCGCCTACGTGCTCTACATCGGCGCGGGCGCGGTGGCGGCGGGCGGTATCGTGAGCCTGGGCCGCTCGCTCCCGACGATCTGGCACGGCCTCCGCGAAGGCCTCAAGGACTTCCGCGGTCGCGGAGCGGCGGGCGCCTCGCTGGTCCGCACCGAACAAGATCTCTCCATGAAGGTCGTGCTGATCGGCATCCTGGCGCTGATCGGGCTGATCATGTTGGCCCCCTCGCTCCACATGAACCTGCTCGGCGCGATCATGATCGTGGTCTTCGGCTTCCTCTTCGTCACCGTGTCGTCGCGGCTCACCGGCGAGATCGGCTCCTCCTCCAACCCTATCTCGGGCATGACGGTCGCCACCCTGCTCCTGACCTGCTTGGTATTCCTGGTGCTGGGCTGGACCGGCCGCGGCTACTATGTCACCGCGCTCTCGGTCGGCGCGATCGTGTGCATCGCCGCCTCCAACGGCGGCACGACCTCCCAAGATCTCAAGACGGGATACTTGGTCGGAGCCACCCCGCGTTACCAGCAGATCGCGATCTTTGTGGGCGCGCTGGCCTCGGCCTTGGCGCTGGGCCCCATCCTCCTGCAGCTGAATGAGTCGGCGACGGTCTATGTCCCCGCGGCGCAGGTCGCGCCCGGTCTACACGCCGAAGCCGCTCAGCTCGAAGGTACGGAGACGCTCAAGGGCCCCCAAGCCGTGCAGGACAGCGCCACCTACAAGGTGTGGCACAAGGCCGATGCCGTCGGCGGGCCCGCCGGTAAGTACCTCGTCGATGACAATGGCAACGCGCAGTATCTGGTCGATCCCGGCATCAACGGGACCTTCGACAAGCGCCCCGACGGCAGCAGCGTGCGTAAGTTCGACGCCCCCAAGGCCACGCTGATGTCCTATATCATCAAGGGGATCCTCGACCGGCAGCTGCCCTGGGGCCTGGTGCTCTTCGGGGTGATGATCGCGCTGGTGCTGGAGCTCTCGGGAATCCCGTCGTTGGCCTTCGCGGTGGGCGTCTATCTGCCGCTGTCCTCGTCGACCCCGATCTTCGTCGGAGGCTTGGTGCGCTGGTGGGTCGATCGCGCCCGCCAGAAGGACCTCGAGAAGAAGAACATCCACCTCAGCGAAGAGGAGCTCACCGCCGAAGGCGACAAGAGCCCCGGCGTGCTCATGGCCTCGGGCTATATCGCGGGCGGTGCGATCGCCGGCATCCTGATCGCGTTCTCGGCGGGAGTGCTCGAGAACGTGGACGCCTCCCTCACCAAGTGGGCGACCGACAACAACCCCTTCTTCAACAGCGACTCGGCCGATCTCCTGTCGATGATCCCCTTCGTCCTGATCTGCGCGCTGCTGCTGATGGCGGGGCGCGAGATGATCCTGACGGGGAAGAAGAAGGGCTAACTCGAGCCACGCGCAGCACATCAGCATCATCCTGGACCCACCACCGTCGGGGCATGGACGCAGAGCGCGCGCACGAAATTGTTACTGGCTCCGCTCCGCCGATCGCAGCGTGCCTCCCGCGCCGATGCCGCCCACCACGAGCACGCTCCCGTCGAGCAGCACCGTCGCCGTGTGCCCGTAGCGCCCCACGGCGAGGCTCGTCTCGGTCCAGGTCGACGCGGTCTCGTCGAAGAGCTGCGCGTTCGGGAGCCAAGCCCCGCCGAGCTGGTTGTTCCCGCCGACGAACAGCGGCTTGCCCGAGAGCAGCGTCACCGCGACTGCGCCCGTGCGCGGCGGCGGCAAGGAGTCGCTCGCGATCCACGCGGTCGTGCCCACGTCGAGCCGCTCGATCTGCGAGAGCGGACGGACGTTCGCGACCTTGCCGCCCAGCACGAACAGCGCTCCGTCCTCGAGGACGGCGACCGAGTGAAAGAGGCGATCGGTTCCGAGGCTCGGCAGCGCGCTCCACGTCGAGGTGGCAGGATCGAAGACCTCCGCGCTGCGCAGGCTCCGGTTGCGCGCGGCGCCGGCGATCGCGGCGACGCGGCCCGAGTGGAGCGTGGTGAGCGTGAAGGCGATGCGCGCCTGCCTCATCGGGGCGACGCTCGTCCAAGCGCCGAGCACGGGATCGAAGATCTCCGCGCTCGCGAGCGAGTCGGCGACGGTGCAGTTGGGGTGGCTCGCGTTGCACGGATAGCCGACCTGATTGCCACCGCCTGCGACGAGCACGCGGCCGTCGAGGAGCGTCGCGGCCTGATGGCCGGCGCGCGCCACGTTCATGTCCGCGGTAGGGGTCCACGTGTTGGTGCTCGGATCGTAGGTCAGAACGGTGGCGAAGGCGGACTCCCCGGTGGGGATCGAGATCTCGGAGCCGGGGCCGCCGCCCACGATCAGCACGCGCCCGTCGGGGAGGAGCGACGCGGTGTGATGCGCTCGCGCCTCGGGCAGCGGTGCCGCGTCGGACCACGATCCCGCGACCGGATCGTACAGCTCGGCGCTCGCGAGCATGACCCGGCGCTCGTCCTCGCCGCCGACGACGAGCACGCGGCCGTCGAGGAGCCGCGTCGCGGTCGCGTGCGCGCGCGCCTGGTGGAGCTCGCCTGCGGGGGCCCACGACGTTGGATCGGGGGGCGGAAGGCCGGAATCGGGGGGGCCGGCGTCGGGGGTCTCACCCGAATCGGGGACCTCACCCGAGTCCGGGAGCACGCCCGAGTCGGCGATGGCGGCGTCATCCTCGGGGGCGCGCGCGGCGTCGAGCCGGGCGTCGCCGCCGGTCGCGGGCGACTGGCACGCGATCGGGCCGGCGATCAACACGGCGAGAGTAAGCTTGAACAGCGTTCGCATGCTCGGACCCTAGGCGCCGCGGTCGTCCTCCGCGGGTAAAATTAAGTTCAAATCTCGGGCGACACTTCGACCCCGGTGGCGAGATAGTAGCCCTCTTCCGCGCGGAGGATCCCCTGATCCAGCCCCAGCTTGCGCAGGGTCGCGATGCCCACGTAGACGCGCCGTGCCCCCGCGCTCGCCAGCAAGCGCTCCCCGGGCCAACCCGCCTCCATCAAGCTCGCCCACTCTAGGCCGCGCCCCGGCCGCGCGACGTGCTCCTCGATCAACCGCGCCAGCATTCGCCGCAGAGGTCGTCGGCGCGCGAGCGAGACCCGGCGGCCCTCGGCGTCCTCGAACCACAGACCCGATACGGAGACGCGGAGCGATCGCCTCGGCTCGGTGAGCGCCAATAAGAGCGCGCCCATCAACGCGACCTCGACGGGCTGCGTCGCCGGCCCCGGCGAAGGCGCGCGGCCGTGCGTCCGATCCACGAGCAGATCGAGCGCTGCGAGCTGGGAGCCGTCCTCGCGCGGATCGAGCCCCTCTCGTGCGCGGCCGAGCGCCTCCACGGCGTGCGCGATCTCGCCCGCGCGGATGAGCGCCGCGATCCGGGGCGCCTCCACGAACGCCCGTGTCCGCGGATCACCGATCGCCGCGAGGAGCGCCGAGGCCGCGGTCGCATGCTCCACCGCCGCCTCGATGCGGCCCTCCGCGAAGTCGAGGTACGCGACGAAGCCGAGGGTCCAGGCCTCGAAGCGCCGATCGCGCGCCGCGCGATGGAGCGCCAGCGCCTCGTCGTAGAGCGCGCGGGCCCTTGCACCGTCCCCTGCGAGGTGGCGGGCGAGACCGAGGTGCTCGGTGGCGATGCCGCGATAGCGCAGATCGCCGAGCTTCCCGGCCAGGGCGAGCGACGCCTGAAGGTGCCGCTCGGCGCGCTCGATGTCGCCGCGATCGAGGCTCACGATAGCGAGATCATCGCGGGTGCGCAGCATGGAGGCCTCGTCATGTGCGAGCTCGGCGATCTCGAGCGCGCGCGTCAGGTGCGCCTCGGCCTCGGCGAGCGCGGCGCGGTTTCGCCCGATCACGCCCATCATCCGCAGGATCGGCGCTGCGCTCGCGGATCCTGCGAGCTCGGCGGCGCGCTCGAGATCGGCCCAGGCCTCCGCCACCCGTCCGCGCACCCTGAGGGCTCGCGCGCGGGCGTGGAGCGCGCGGGCGAGATCATCCCCCGTCTTCGCCGCGACGGTCGCGTTCAGGATCGGGAGGTGACGATCGAAGGGGCCGTGATCGTAGAGCAGCGGATCGAGTCGGAGCGCGAGATCGCCTCGAATCGAAGCATCGTGGGCTCGATCGTACGCGGCGAGCAGCTCGGGACCGTCGTCGGGTCTCAGCGCCGTCTCGAGGAAGTGCTCCCGATGCCGCGCGACAAGCAAGGCGTGCTCGGGCGCTTCGGCGAGCCTCTGCGCGGCGAAGGTCCGGGTGACGGCGAGCAGGCCGTACTCCGCGACGCCGTCGGTCCAGCGGACCTCGACCAGCTTCTTGCGCACCAGGCGGGCGATCGACTGGACAAGGTCGGGAGCTCCTCCGAGGATCGCGTCGAGCGCGTCGAGCCTAAAGTGCCGGGCGAACACGGCGCACGCGAGGAAACACGCGCGATCCTCCGCGCCGAGGCGCGCGAGCGACGCCTCGAGTGCCGCTTCGAGGGGAGCGAGCAGCGCCATCGACCCGCGGATCTGTGCGTTGATCGTCTCCACCGAGAGCGCGTCGCACCACGCGGACGCAAGCTCGATCGCGAGCGGCAGCCCGCCGAGCTGCTCGAGGAGCTCCGTCACCGGACCGCGCTCGGTCTCGAGCCGAAACGATCGGCGCGCAGCCGTCGCGCCGCGCTCGAACAGGATCGCTGCGTCCGCGGGCGTCAGCGGGGTGATCGATACGAGCCGCTCCTCCGGGAGTCGCAGGGGCTCGCGCGAGGTCACCAGCACGCGGATCTGCGAGCTCTCGAGCCAGCGCGCGACGATCGTCCGCGCGCCGAGGATCTGCTCGAAGTTGTCGAGCACCAGCGCGCGATCACCCAGCTCGTCGAGGCGGGAGCCGAGATCGTCGCGCGGGCTGCGCGTCCAGCCGACCGTGCGCGCGAGCGCGTCCTCGAGCTCCGCCGGCCGCGTCGCGGCGCGTAGATCGACCCAGATCGCATCGCGCTCCTCGACGAACGCGCGCGCAACGTGCGTCTTGCCCACGCCGGGTGCGCCCTCGATCGTTACGAGGCGCGCCCCTTCGCGAAAGCTGTCCTCGATCTGCGCGAGCTCGCGCCGCCTCCCGACGATCACAGCGTCTTCGCGAAGAGCGCGACCATCGCCTCGAGGGCGTGGTCGGTCGCTGCCGGATCGTGGCCGCTCGTCGCGCAGAAGCACGCTGCCGCGCGCACGTCGGGCTCTAGCGCGGCGCGAAGAGCGAGGTGGCCGCCGAACCACCAGCCCGCGACGCAGATGCGGCCGTTGACGTCGCTGCGCGCACGGATCGCGTCGAACACAGCGCGGCGATCTTGGTCGAGCCACTCGAGCCTCATTTTCGCGGTGTCGTCGAGGACCTTGGTCGTCGCTCCCGTTGCTTGATCTTGATCTCGCTCTTGAACTTGCGCGCCTGCATCAGCAGCCCGCACAGGACGACGATCATCGCGGCGAGCAGCCGGGTGACTCCGCTCGCAATGTTCCAGTCCCTCGACCGTTCGCACGCCCCCCGAGCCTACGACGTCCGGCGGCGTGCGAGCAAAGCCCAGACGGGGACCGCGAGACCGCTCGACGGCCGATAGGAAGCACAGGCGCGCGAGCTGGGGTGACCCCTGGGTTTGTGGGTCGCGGCGCCCCGACGCCTTCCTCGAGATGCCGTACGCACTCGCGACGATGGCGGCGGTGCTCCATCGATTGTTCGACGCCAGCGAGGCCTCTTGAGTGCCTTGTTCGTCAGTGTGCTTGGTGGGCCGTCGTGCGGTGCGGGCCGGTGCTGTACGGGTGTCGGGTACCGCGCGGCCGTGGATGCCTGGGCCGAGGCTGCGCCAGGGGGCTCCTCAGGAGTCCCTGCAGGGTCCGGCACCTATGCTTGTCTTCGAAACTGCCCTATATTTTCAGCGAATGCGAGGCGCCGCGATCCTCCTTTTCCTCTGCACCGGGGCGTGCGGAGGCGACACGGCGTTCATCAAGCTCCCCGACTTCTCGGATGCGATCCAGAGCTGGCTCATGGCGCGCGTCACCGAGGACGGCGCCGTCGAAGTCAACGCCTCGGATCGAGAGCACCCCTCGCTACGCCATCCGGTCGCGCGGTCGCCGGTCGTCCTCGAGGTGCGCGCGTTCGACGCCCCGCTGTCGCAGCTGCAACTCGGCCTGGGGCCTGTGCCGCCGGCTGAAGCCGGTGAGTTCTCGTCGCTGCTGCCGGAAGGGCAGGATCAGTACGTCGCTGAGCTCCGGGGGGCCGCGCTGACGCCGTGGCAAGAGGGCGGGCCCACGCCGAAGCTTGCAGCGTTTCGTTTCCGGCGGCCCTCGCCCTGCTACACGATCACGAGCGCCAAGCACGAACTTGAGGTGTCCAGCACTGTCCGGTGGGCCGAGAACCAGGGACCCGACGCGGTGGTGTTCGGGTTCGGCTCCCCATTCTCCGCGGTCCTGAGCAGCTCGGTGGCCGACGCCAGCGTGCAGTTTTGGGCATACGCCCCGGGCGTCGTTGCGCCCAGGACCGTCGTGAGCTCGTTCCGTGATGCCTCGGGACGTTTGTGGCTGGGGGACGACTTGGGCGCCCTGTGGCGGGGCACAATCGTCGTCGGCGCGCTTCAGCTCGAGAAGATCGTCGAGGGTAACGCGGACCGCGGCGATATCGTGGCGCTGGACGGCGACCCGGCGGCCCCCGAAGGCGAGCTGTATGCGCTCAGCAGTCATGGCACCCTCTACCAGCTCGCGGGCTCGGACTGGCAACAGGTGGGGAGCCTCGGCTCAGGGGCCAACCCGGACTTCTTGCAGCTGCTGTGGCTCTCTCCCGGATATGTCATCGCCAGCGAGATCCTCCGAAGCGCGCTGCTCCTTCGACGTCCGGACGGCACGCTCCAGGACGTCGGCCGATTCGCCTCCGGCCAAGGGGTCACCGCGCTTGGACGTGTCGGGCGCGACGACGCGGTGATCGCGACGCGGGGGAGGGAGCTGTGGAGGCTCAAGGGTGGAGCGCTTGAGCTCCTCGGAACCTCGGGCCTCTCGCTCGACGTCTTGGGGTTCACGTCGCTGGGCGATCACGGCTTCTTGTACTTCGGGGCGGGCGGCTACGTTGCCCAGTGGGACTGGGCAGCCCATGCTTGTCCGTTCGACGTCGAGGTGCCGGCCGCCGACAATACCGTTTGGTTCGTGAAGGCGCTGGGCCCAGACTTCGTGGCCCTCGGGGCCCCGGACCCTGGCCGGAACACGACCTATGCGCGCCTCACACTTCGTGGCGGCAGATGAAAGGGCCTGATCGCCCTCGAGATCACCTGCAACACCACCGAGCTGCGAACATTGCCGTGGGAGCGGCAACCCGGCCATTGCTGAACTTCGACGGCCTGAAGCTCCGCTCGATCCGATACCCATACTCATGCACGAAGGTGTGGTGCCG
>Ga0154020_10009301_pt1 | contig 11318 bp, 14 predicted proteins | sample Klosneuvirus_201_FD_109709 | JGI IMG/M metagenome (GOLD analysis project Ga0154020, IMG submission 109709) | Active sludge microbial communities from wastewater, Klosterneuburg, Austria - Klosneuvirus_20160825_MG | ecosystem: Engineered > WWTP > Aerobic digester > Activated sludge | place... | reverse complement strand
CGTACCTCCTCCCTCCCTCCCTCTCCTCCTCCACTGCCGCGCCGCCATCCGATGCTGTTTCATATCACGTAATATCTATTCGATTTGGTGAGCCCTTCTGGTGTAGGAGTCAGAAGACTCACGAGCTGTCCTCTTCTCTTGGCTCTCCAACACGGTGCGGATTAACTTCAGGTCATCACGAGGGGGTTCTTTCAAGATCATATCATGTTTAGCTGGCTCTGCGATACATGGCGCACGAGGATCGCAAGCGCAATACGAATGTCGATCTTGAGGATGTCTTCGCCAGCTTCGAAGAGGACTTGCATGTCTACAGCGCATTGGCCTTTGAGTACATCATGAAGAATCTCAAGAAGAAACTCGATCCCCTTGTGCAACGCTGCTTCAAGGACGCCCTCCTCGCTCCTGCTGGCTCTGAGCGGTACCAGGCTTCCTGCCTCCACTTGTTTCTTCGCCTCCCTGATGTGTGCGTGTGTAGTGTTCTCCAAGATGGCAAGACGGGAGCGCTGGCGACTGTGTTTGGTATTCTGCTGGACTATGTGAAGCTGGTGCAAGAGCATGGCACCTTCCCCACTGTCATTGCGCACTTCTACAAGCGGATATTCCATTACGTCACTGTTCGTCCCTTCTCCATCGTCCTTGGATTGCTTCGTGTTTCATTCGATGCTGTTGCTTAGGGCGCCCTTATCACGGCGCTATCGACGAATGGCAATTCATTTTCTGAAGGCATCCAGCTCAAGATGCTCATCACGCAGATCGAGGAGTGGGCGCGCAATAAAGTCAACACTGTCTTTGGCAAGGTGGCTGAGAAGGCGCTCGAGCCAGCCCGCGAGGTCTCTTCCCTCCTCCTATCCTTTCGCGTTGCTCTTTGTTGATCGCATTGCCTCCCCTCTAGGCTGCGAATGTTATTTGTTTTCCCTCGAAGAAGGAGCTCGTTCAAGCGTCAATCCGCAATGAGGTTTGCCCCTTGCTGCGACCGGCCCTCCTCGCCGACATGCTCGTTGGATATAAGGTTCGCTGCCCTCCCTGCGCTCTAGCCACTCTTCGTTGAATGAATCTTATGTTATAATAGGCGGACATGTTCGACTCGGAGCCTGTCCCCCCGAAGCTTCTCGATGAGCTGCGTGCCCTCGACTCGCGCTTCGTCGCCACTGATCGCACCTTTGAGCCTGAGGTCCCTTTCCATTCGTTGTGAATGCCTCGTATATTTTCTAAATGGCGATCGCTTGCCTCCTAGGAATTCGCTCAACTGACGTTCGAGGTGGTCGAGATGGTTCCAATTGACCTCAAGCACATGGAGCTGCCTAAGCTTATTCTCGATCGACCAGGTTTCGCCTTCCTCAAACAAGGCGCTCTCACCTTCAAGGCGAGCACCGGGCGCCCTGAGGACGACGGCGGCGAGAAATGGTGAGGGTCGCCGGAGAGACGTCGACAAACCCAGTGCCGCCTGCTGTTGATATTGTGAATAATAGAATGTAGTGAGCAGCTGAGATGCCGACCAATGAATAGGATTTTGAGGTTTTTATTGTTTTGTTTTGTTTTCTATGGGACAGGGGACACGAGTTAGACCCTCGAGGGGTAGAGCATGACGCGGACGGTGGCGCCCTGAGCCTTCGGGGGGAGATTGTTGCGGAAGTGAGCGCGGACGACGCCAGTGTTGCCGTGGGCCTTGGAGACGCGGCCCCAGATGACGCGGATGGTGCTGCCCTTGACGGCCTTCTTGGCGCGGTAGATGTACGCGACGCGCTTGCCGAGGTAGTAGTCGGTGTCCTTGCGGTCCTTGACGCCCTCAATGCGGACGAGGGAGGCCTGCTCCTTCTGGTGGTGGTGGCTCCTACAAGACGAAACCGCGGTCAGAAAAAAAAGAAAGCGGCGAAGGAAGGCAGGGCACAAGTCACATCCAAGGGAACGTTAGAAAACGAGAATAAGATCGCGTATCCGAGAACACAATATTCTACAACAAACCAAATTACTTGGTGATCAAACGCAACAAATCTGAGGAGTAAAGGGAGGGCAGCTCAGCTATTACGACGCGCGAGGACCGCCTACAAAAAACTCCAAGGCCCCAAAAACATCGCAAGATATGATAGAAAACTCGGCTGCTGCATGAAACGCATGAGACGCCACGTCAAAGAGAGGGCGATGATCTGCCAGATACATAGCGCCAGGGGAAAACTTGAGCGACTTCAAATTATTATTCTTAGAATAAGTGGGCGAAATCGAGACGAACCTGCGGTAGCCGAGGACGACACCCTTGGTGTAGAGGCTAAGAGAAAGAATCGTCAGCAAAATACACCCTCATGCACGAGGAAAGTTCCGCAACATACCGAACGGGCTGGCCAGACATGGTTTCTAAAGGTCGAATAAAGGAACAGCTAGGCCTTCAACGTTGGGAGGTGGAGGAAACAAAATTGACGCAGATCGGCCCCTGAAAAATCCTCGCAGAAGATGTCCGAAGAAAAGTTTCGGAATCACTCTCCTCACGCTCGGCCTGATATAGCGTTTTTGGCGGCTCAAAATGGCGAGTGAGTGATATCCTGATATTGTCTAGGCATTTTAGTAGTATCGGGCTAGGAGGATGAGATTTCTATTACTGGGAATTTGAGAAGTAGCCGTCGAAGCAACCATTCTGCAATTGCCCATCCTTCGTCGGCCCTCGTCGCCTCGAATCCCTGATCTCTGATCGGTTATATTATTTTTATTTTGTAGAGAGTTGACGTTGCCATGTCTCTGGTGTCGAATCCCTCGTTCGCGTCATCGTCGCGGGCCTCGACCTCGACCTCGACCTCGAACGTCTCGGAAGTGTACCATCCTTTCGTTCACTCTCCCAGAGCTTCCCATATTATTACCAATTTTTTTATATTTTAATAGAATAAAGAAGCCCTCGTTGACATATGGGGCGGGCGAATCTGAATTCCCAAACCTTGGCGACTTTCCGAGCGTCGATTGCTCTCGCGACGTGCTCTTGTATTACTTCAAAAGCGTATTTCTTTTTGCTCTCAATCATTATTATATGTTTAAATGTTTAATATCTGGATTTTATTGATCTGCCAGGATGTTGCCCAATTCGACGCTGACCTCGGCAACTTGAAGCTCTTCGGCTCTTCCCCTTCCTCAAAGGACCCGAGTTTCGAGACCTTTTTGCGAACCTGTGCGCCGAAAGATTGATGGCGAGTGGTGATTTCAGGGAAATACTGGATGGAACCTGGATCGCCGTGGAGGCGAAGGGCGGAATAATTGGGACAGCGCAAAGTCGGCACGCGCTGGCGAGGATGACAAGAAAGACGCAATGCTTTATCTTCTGTCTACGAAAGTCGTACTCGATCAAGTCCCACTTTGCCACGTCCCATGTTCAGGCTGGATATCGGAGCCGCATAGAGAGGAGATAATATTATTGGTCTTGTTCAGACAAGCGCATGTTCTTGAATTGATCGACCTGGAACTCCGGCCAGTTCTGTTCGTCAAGCATCGACGAGGTCTGTCACTTTCTTCTACCTCTCCCTGACGGCCTCGTACGATCTTTCGCTGATCTTCATCATTGACTACTGATATTCAATATATTGAAAACTTTTCAATGCATTTTTCCCCTGCGATGAACTTCAGTCTCGTGATGAGCGTCCGCTCTTGAACCGTTGTCCATAATACCGGTTGATCTTTGTGAAGCGACAAGAACTCCTGCAGGATAGTGAAAGGAGATAAGCTCAGCGGAAGGATGTCGGGAGCCACGGAAGTTTCCATCGACTCGAAAGGCGCGGAGACGGATTGCTCGAGCGATAGCTGCGCCGTATGCCTCTCTCACTTCTCAGAGCAGGCTGACTTCCCATCGATCATGCTGCTTACATAGGAGAACGTCTGTGATCTCATGAGTCAGATAATGTTGTCGCTCCCCCCGACTTTCATTTTCGCTACGGCCTTACTTGCCATCTTCTTTTATGCTGACTGGTCAGACCTGTCACTCGCCTTTATCTTTGCCACGATGGCCCTCTTCCTCATTTTTTTCTATTACCTCATCATGGGAATGCTCCGCGACCCCTGTGCGAATAACAGCCAACCAACGGCGAAGTGGCTCGTGGTGGTCGCTGCCCTCATCATGCTGCTCACGGTCGCGCTTGTAATCTCCGCTTTCGTCTACGTGATTCGGGCACCAAAACAGAGCCCCTGTCAGCCGACATGGGGTTCGTCGCCGTCCACGCCCCCATCGCTCCCATACGTAGCGAACGACACGCTCGTGATCTATCACGCACTGGGCGAGGGTGGATTTGTCACGCGCGGCCCCATGCCCTACTCGGATGCGATCAGGCTCTATCGAGCCAATGAAGTGCATGGCCTCGCGACGGCCGTTATTGAGAGTGGCCAGCTCACTGAACTTTTTGTCGACAACAACTTCCGCTCCACCTTCATGCCGTTTGTTGAGGCGCACCTCTTCTTCCCAATGCGCTACCGCGGGGCGATCACGGCCGACTGTCCAAACGACACTTCGACCTTCGTGCTCTATCACAGCTTACCTGGTGGACTCTCCAGCCAAGGTCCAATGTCGAGCGCCTCGGCTGCCCTCCTCTCCAAGCAACTCCGAGATAACAATCATGCGACCGCAGTCGTTCGCCACGGCCAGCTTCTTGACCTCTTTGTCGACGACTGGTTCCGCCCGCACTTCATGCCTTACGTGAACAGTCACTTATTTGCGCGCATCGATGAAAGTCGCAACGAGACTTCAACAACTGCTGACGCCGACGACGTGAACAGCAACGCCACGCAAGCGGTCTCTGATTGATGATATGACTCAACTTATTCATTTCAACATAGACTACCTGGGATGATATATTGTGAGGATCTCCGCTCTTTACAATCCCTCGGACACGAATGTGCCAATCGGGCGATTTACAAAGGATCAATACTGATCATTACGGGTCGAAGATGAATTGGCCAGTGGGGACGCCCGCAGCATCCTTGAAGACGCTGCCGAGAGAGTAGACGCGCAGATTCGACGGCAGCTCGCCTGCGGAGAGGCACTGCCACCCATTGTTATCAGCGCCGAGCCAACCAATATAAAACTATCAAACATCGTTCAGAGATGGAGAAGGAGAACGAAAATGGCACAGGAGAGAGAATCACCTTCATATCGCAAACTTTGGTGCCGGTTTTCGTGTCCTTATTGCAATCGTCGCCTTTGCTGATGCCGCAGTCGTCCGTGATGCATTGCGAGCCGCCACACTCGGAGCAACCGTCGTCCCATGCGAAACCCGTGACAACACTATGCAAAAGGGGATAAGAATGCAAAACTCCTTCTCAATTAGAACTGGGTGGCCCACCCTTTATTTAGCTTGATATAAGCCGACCACGAGCCAACGACGTAGTTGGCATTGAAGTATTTCTTGCGAGAGGTCCTGTAGGCGGTGCCGTTGCAATACGTCTCCAAGTATATTTCAGCGTCGGCCCAGGATCCATTGGTAGCGAATTGATAAGCTGGAACAAACAGCCATTCGGCGACATGAATGAAAGAAAGAGAACGAGCAGAGGGGGAGAGGGATGTACTGCCGGGAATCTCAATGCGCGTCATGGAGTCGGTGACGGGCATGAAGACGGACTTGAGGTGGATATCTGTGGCATTCGTCCAATTCGCCGCTACAACGAATGAGAAGTCAAAACCAAGAAGAGGATCGTCAAAACAACGAAAGGATGATCAGAGCTTCGGGCGAGGAGATCGACAAAATCGTCGAGGAACCAAGAAAATAAAACGACAACCCTCTGCAGACCAGGCGCACGCTGCAGAGCATAACCCAACAAAAAAAAAATTAAGATTCGAATTTTTGGTGGGAACCCGAGTGGTTGATCGAAACAAAAGAGGAGGAGGGAATGGAAATAGCGAGTACCAAGCTTCGAGTCATTGCAGAAGGTGATGTTCGGCGGGTCGAGATGCGTGCAATTGTACGGCCGATTGGTGATGTACACAGCAACCACTGAAGCGTCGCCTTGCTTGAACGAGGGCGAGGCGCGCACGGCAGCCTCGGTGGCTGCCATGGCGAGGCTGGCGAGCGCCAAGACAGCGAGGCCGAGCGCAAGCGACACAACGGTCACTTTCTGCATACACTTCTCCCACACGAATGAAGCAAATCAATGGATGCACACAGTCACCCACGGATACAAGCTATCGGCGATGGCGATCTAAGTACTGCGACTCTTTTCTGTGCCTCGATCGAACGTAGAGTAGTTCGGTTGAGCGGGGAGAGGTTAGAGCCTTAGAGGTCTGGACATTTCGCCCCAATGTTCACAAAGACGCATACGCATTACCAACAAGATAAAGAGGCTCGTGTCTCTCTTGGAGATGGTTATGACTTCTCTGGCCGCGAGAAGGAGGTCGGCAATCATGGCGAGTTTGTCATCCTCGGCAACTATACCTCTCTGACGGACTCCTTCTTCCTCTCCTCCCTGTACCTCCCCCGTTGCTCTACTTTTTTTATTACTACTACTATGAAGTGTATTTGGGTGTACTCCATTTGGAAGAAAACCAGGTGGCCCTGGGAGCGTAGTTTCGATGATGTCTTGTCGGCGATTGTCGTCGTCGAGCTCGTCGGGGTGAGCTCAGTTGCCTCACTTTTACTTGTTCCGATTCGCGGGGCTGCGATGGACTCATGTCGTAATTTTAAGGAATAACCTGAAGTTCGGTGGCGCCATGTCCGAGAACCTGAGCGCCTCCATTGGCTTCAAAACGAAATTGGTTCGTGCCTTTTCCCATCTCTCTTTTTCCAACCATCTCTGTCTGCCTCCTTCTTGTCTTCATTTCGCTCGATAGGTGCGCAATTTGAACACTCTGGATGATATTCTTGAAGGGATTCGCCTCGAGACGGCGCATCGCACACTGACAAATGCCTCGACGCTCTTCATCATGAGGTCCATCCCCTTGAGTCTACCGTCACACCAGAATTTGAACCTTCTCTATTATTAGACGAGGCATGGAGCTGACCCATGCGGTGAGTCTCAAGGAGCGGCCGGACACCATCTCATTTGCCACGCGCTTCAACTACGCTGTCGATAATAGCCGCCGACCCACCTTGCAGAACCAGAAGATCGGCCTCAAGTGCGTAGACAATTAACTCTTGCTAAGCTATCCGTGATTTGTTGACATTTCTAGATATCGTTTCGGGAGCAACTTTGAGTACCTGAACCAAGTACCAATCCTTGTCATTGGCGCTAACACGGGCTACTTTGGCGACCGTACGAAGATCCTCAAGACCAGCGCGGCTTATGCCCTCAAGACGAGCTCTAATTGGTCCCGCCGTCATCACTTCCCTTCTGGTTTGCTTTCTATCCTTTGATAATTATCATCTTGGTAGGCACTTGGCTGGAAAGCTGACGACCCACTTCAAAAGCGTCGGAGGCAATCGCATCAGGGACTCTTATCTCCCTGGACCTTTCCGCACCATCTCCTACGAGCCTTACCTAAAATTCGGTGTGTGGCGTTATATTTCCGACCTCAGCGTTTTCGCCAAATCCAATGTCAAGGTGAGCCCTTTTCAGAAGACAGCGCAGTTCCGAACGACGTGGATGTGGAACTTCCCCGGCTACCCATCGCCCATCTTGCAGGCTGCTTATGATAGCCATCGGAAGGATGTGACCCTTTCCATGGGCGTCAAGTTCTGAAGTGGATTTTGACAATGACGCGAGATAAACGAGTTATGATGTTTAGAAAGCGATACATAGGAACACATTAGAGCTTAAATGAGCTGTCTTCATGCAATGCCGACGTCCTCACGCCTACCAAAGAAATCGTGGTTAATAGAAGAGAGAGGGATGGAAGGGTCAAAAATGGAGATTTTAAGTAGGAAAGGAATTTATGACATCCAGGTGACTGAGGCAAGCACGTGTTTTCAGTACAAAGCTAGCTCGGCCAAAATGACGTCACATTTGACATTACTATGGGCGCCTCAGGAGGCACTGTGACCACAGGCGAGAAAGACGCGAGGTCAATCCCTCCAGGAACAGCGCTGGCTAATGAGACACCCTGGGGATGCATTTAGGCTTGTGCACACTTAAATGGCACCGCACACGTCACTATGAGGTAGGTACGTGTGCAGCGACTTAGCCATGTAACGTCACGGATGAGAGAGGACTGAACAGACAATGTAGGGTACCACTATCGGCCAAACAATCATGTCATGTGATTCCGAGCAACGGTGAGCTCTCCTAAACAGGGATGTCAGCCAAGCGGAACGACAGGGGGAGGTCGTTGTGCAAGAGAACATAAATCGCTCAGGGTTAAAAAGCTCGTTGTTATTCATCATCAGAATATGAGTTGAATTTCGTGTATCATCTTCGCGATTCACTTCAAGAGGAAAAAGAAACGAGGCGAAAGAAGCGAACCTCGACGACTTCGCCTTGGAAACGTCTACTCGGTCTTGCCCGAGATCCTACAAAGTGCCCGAGATCCTACAAAGAAAACGTGTCAGAAAAGAAACGAAAGATCTTCCAACAGGGAAATAAAACCAAAGATGGGAGAGCAATGGATGGAGAGAGCAAGCGTTGTCACTCTGGGTTCTCAAAGCAACCGAATTCCCTCCTCTTGAAGGGCCGAAGAGCCCGCGAGAAAGAAAAGGACTCGTCCACGGAGACCCACGACGACGGATCGGGCCCAGAACAAAAGAAAGAGCAAGCAGAAAATGCGGGGTGGGAGATGAGGGCAAAGCGAGTCAAGGGAGGTCAGGCAACCACGAAACAAGGAAATACCTAAGAAAAACTAGTGGTCGCATCGAAAGTGGAGCCATTGAGCCACAGAGCCAGCGCGGCGAACCATCCAAAGGCGCGCGCTGGTCGCGGCGCGTGTTACTCGGCACATTTCGCAGAGCGCGGCGCTCATCTATTCATCGGCTCATCATAAAGCTCCCACAATAAGATAATGAATAACGGAGCCAGATCAGCGTCCAGCCGAAGGGGCGAATCAACCACAAGGCTTCCCGGGACGAAAGAAAAGCTCTCGAAGCGCTCAGCGCTTCGCTCGGCGCCTTTTTCTCGCAACCTTGTCGATCGCATATAAACCTCAACCTCGCTTTTATTCTCCTGGCCTCCGAGGCGGCTTGCCGCACTGCGCCCCATGATACCTCTCTAAGTAAAATGGCTCTCTTTTCGGATCAATCGGATGCTCTTGAGATGCTTCCTAGGAGCCTGAGAGAGGGTGCGAATCGTTTCGTCGTTCTTCGACACTCACGTCGGGCTGTTAATGTTTATTGGCAGCGACAAATGATAATCTGTTTATCTTTTTTAATATAGTGCATGCGCCATAACTTCATATGGACGAGAAAATGGCTGGGACGTCGGAGCCAGAGGTCCTTCCACTCGTCGAGGAGGTCGAGTCTCTCGAGGCTGAGGTCGAGTCCGAATACTTACCCGTCGAGCTGTGGGCGATCATCACGAACTTCCTCAGCGACGACGCCGTGACGGCTTTGTCGCTTTCCATGGTTTCCCGAACCACAGCGGCGAGTTTCTCCAAGCTTTCGTCCACGCTGCCGACGGAACAGCTTGCCTTCTATTGCGCCTTCCACGGCTATCGCTCCCTCATGGCGTGGCTGCTCGAGACCTTCCCAGTCAACGAGGACGCCTACAAAAGGCGCCGACTTGTCCATCAAGACCCAGAGGAATCAGAGAACTTCTACATTTCGCTGGCTGGGTATGTCTTGCAAGGGGGGCATCTCGACCTGTATGAGCTTATCACGGACGAGCTGTTGTTGGAGTTCTCGATCGACCCCCTCTTCTGGCGAATCCTCGGTCGCTCCAATTCACTGCCGACGTTGCGTTACTTTGCAGGCGCTTACAGAGGAGACCTTTCCGATAATGATATCGTGCACTTTGCTGAGGGTGTCTTTAATACTGGGAACAAGCGGATCATCAAGTGGCTCGTTAAGGAAGCGGAGGGTGACGCGAAGATATTTATGTTCAAATGGGCGCTCTCCCGGCTCGGTTCACATCGGTTATTGCAATGCGCCCTCGAGCGCAATAACGCGCGCTTTCCAATACCTGAACCCCACAACTCAAAGCTAGATCTGGTCAGGTATTGTCGCCGCCGCCTCGGTTTCCGTAAGGGGACGTTGTTGTCGGCGTGCGAGAGTGGTGAGGTCGGCGTCCTTCGATACTTTGGCTACAATGATCCGGAAGACTTCGATAATACTACTCCCATTCTTATTAAAGCGGTCGAAAGTGGAAGTACCGAGATGTTGAGCGTCTTGATCGCACAATTGAAGGCGACTTCGATTCCAGAAGGGTTTTCGATAGCTGCCCGACTCGGTCATCTGGGAACCCTTCGACTGCTCAAGGAGAGGAATCTTTGCGGAGCGAACAATGGCTTGATGATGGCGGCACTGGAATCGAGTAACGAAGAGGTGTGGGAATATTGCTTCCATGAGCTGAACGGCAGGTTCAACGCAGAGCTCTTTGCCAAGATCTTGATCGACTATCGGACCCACTTCAACCTGCGCCGTCTGCGCATGTCGTGGCACTTTCTCAAACGAAATCGCTGTCCTCCCTACGATCGAATGAACCTCATGGGCCAATTTATATTTCCTGATCGTTACTTTGAGATTAAGTTCATCACGGAGCAGGAGAAAGTTCCAGTTCCCGACGATCTCCTAAGGCGATGGTTGCAGCTGGCGAATTTCATGGTGGCTCGCTGGCTCTTGCTCGAACACCGTCGCGATTACATTGTTACTGAATTCGATATCGATTCATTGTCTAGAAGAAAGAAGGACTTGGCCAAAGATGAATTTGTTGCGCTGGTGAAGCTTTTCATGGATTGCTGTGAGCCCCGCCGAGAACTGTAGGGCCTCTCAGTCGCACTTATACAATATTTCTTGTGAATTGTTAAACTACTAGATTAGAAGAATCCATCGTAGACCGCCTGCATGTCTTATTGAACGCGAATTTATTATCACAAGTACATGACATCACATCAGCGACCTATGAGGACAGCGGGAAATTCGCCCGGAGCTCCCGCGCGGTCCACACCTAGCGTGAGAGCGAGTGAGGGTGAGAGAGGGGTAACGGAAGAGGAGAAGCGAAGAGAAAGTCGGACCAGGTCGCGGATGTTGTTCTCGTCCCAGTAGTGAGTGGGAGGCTTCTGGAGGAGGTAGAGGCCCTTCTCCATGTCGTCCGTTTGCAGCACCAGCTCCGACAGCTGTTTCAGGAAGGCCGCACACACGTAGACGTGAAACTCGGCAAAGCCCTTTGGATCCGAATCGGCGAAGTACATGTCCCACAAGAGGATCACGTTGCGCGAGGAGAATTCACGGGCGAGCAAGCAGAGAGCCCAGCGGAAGGTGAAGTGGACGAGCTCAATT
>Ga0154020_10009300_pt1 | contig 11318 bp, 6 predicted proteins | sample Klosneuvirus_201_FD_109709 | JGI IMG/M metagenome (GOLD analysis project Ga0154020, IMG submission 109709) | Active sludge microbial communities from wastewater, Klosterneuburg, Austria - Klosneuvirus_20160825_MG | ecosystem: Engineered > WWTP > Aerobic digester > Activated sludge | place... | reverse complement strand
TATGATGGTGCCCGTTTAACAGGGCCAGTTGCAAAAGGAACAGCAACTACATGGAGTAATGCTGATGATACAATTGCCAAAGCATTGGGATCAGGAGAAATAAGAATTCTTACTTCAACAATAATCAGTCCTTCAACAAAAGCTGTTGTAGCTGAATTTACTGCTAAATACCCTTCAGCGAAACATATAACTTACGATTCAGTTTCTTATTCTGCATTAAGTACTGCAAATAAAAACGTATTCGGAAAATCTGTTGTTTCTTCTTATAATTTTAATAAAGCAAAAACAATTGTAGGTATTGCCTGCGACTTTTTAGGAACATGGTTAAACCCAATTGAATTTGCTAATCAATACAGTAAAACACGTAAGGTTAGTAAGGAAAACAAAGAAATGAGTAAGCATTACCATTTCGAAGCGAACCTTTCTTTAACAGGTGCAAATGCTGATTACCGTTATATGGTTAAGCCATCAGAATACGGTAAAGTAGTGGTTGAACTTTTTAATCAAATTGCTTCTGCTACCGGAAATGCTTCTGTTACCGGTGAAGGAAAAATTTCTAACGCTGATGCTGAAAAAGCAATTTCGAAAATCTCTAAAGAATTAATTGAAAATAAAGGAAATTCATTAGTAGTGTCCGGAGCAAATGATGAAGGCATTCAAACCTTAATCGCAGGTATCAATAAAATGCTTGACAATTACGGAAAAACTATTGACTACGTTAATAACTACAATTTAAAACAAGGTAACGATAAAGATTTCGTTGATTTAGTAGCTGACATGAGCTCTGGAAAAATTGCTGTGATAATGACACACAATTGTAATCCGGTTTACACTGCACCTGCATCTTTGAAATTTGCTGATGCTTACAAGAAAGTAGCTACTAAAGTTTCTTTCTCTCAAGTATTGGATGAAACATCTCAGTTAGCTGATTTTGTTTGCCCGGATCATAATTATTTAGAGTCGTGGGGCGATGCGAATCCTAAAGCAGGTCATTTCAGTCTACAACAACCAACAATTAATCCTATTTTCAAGGCGCCTCGTTACGAAGGTACCCGTCAGTTCCAGGATTCACTATTAGCTTGGGCAGGCGTTAAATCAAATTACTACACCTATCTTCAGGCTTATTGGCAAAATCATATTTTTCCTCAACAAGGAAAATATTTGGATTTTGCGTCTTTCTGGTCACATACATTACATGATGGTGTTCTGAAAGTGCATGTTGCAAAGGAAACACCTGCGGTTGTAATGGCGAAAGACTCAGCCGGAGCGCCTATTATGAGTGGAATAGCTAGCGCTATTGCTGAAGCAATTGATTCTGTTAAAGCTGAGGTTGTACCTGCTCCGGTTAAAGAACCGGTTGCAGCTATCGCTGATGCTTTACCTACACCGGATTATGCTAAAGCTGCTTCAATGGCAACTTCAGTAAAAGGCGGTGCATTTGAATTATCTGTTTATGAAAAAATAGGGATAGGAAATGGTGCGCAAAGTAACAATCCTTGGTTGATGGAATTACCGGATCCAATTTCTAAAGTAACTTGGGATAACTATATTACAATGTGCCCTGCCGATGTAAAGGAAATGGGCATGAACGAAATGTTACGTCAGGATATTATTGGAAGCATTGCTACTTTAAGTGTTAATGGAGTAAATATTTCAGTACCTGTTTACCCTCAGCCTGGTCAGGCAAAAGGAACAATTGGTTTGGCTTTAGGTTACGGCCGAACTGCTGAGACTTTAAAGGTTGCGAATGGAGTTGGTGTAAATGCCTTCCAGTTCATGAGTGTAACTAATGATAGTATTCAATTAGTTAGTCCTTCGGCAAGTGTTTCCAAAACTGAAGAAAAACATCAATTCTCTGCTACTCAGATTCAGCATACCATCATGGGCCGCGAAGAAGCAATTTTACGCGAGGTTTCTTTAAAGGAATTTAAAGAAAAAGGTAAAGAAGAATGGAACCCTGCTGCAATGATGCATACCCATACTGGGATGAAACACATCGATGAAATTGATTTATGGGATCAGTTTCCAAGAATGAATCACAAATGGGGAATGTCTATTGACATGACTACTTGTATAGGTTGTGCAGCTTGTGTTGTAGCTTGTGGTGTTGAAAATAACGTTGCCGTTGTAGGTAAAGAGGAAATAGGAAAAACACGCGATATGTACTGGTTACGCATCGACCGTTACTATAGCTCCGATATGACTAAAGCAAAAGCAGCTGAAGAGCATGTTGGATTTAAACAAATGAATTTGGACATGGAAACACCTTCTAATAATCCGAAGGTAACTTTCCAGCCAATTATGTGTCAGCATTGTAATCACGCCCCTTGTGAAACTGTTTGTCCGGTATTAGCAACCAGCCACAGTAACGAAGGATTAAACATGATGACTTATAACCGTTGTATTGGTACGCGTTATTGCGCAAACAACTGTCCTTTCAAAGTTCGCCGCTTTAACTGGTTTAACTATAACGCTAACGAATGGTTTGCAAGTAATCCGGCTCAACAGGAATTAGGCCGTATGGTTTTAAATCCTGATGTTGTTGTTCGTAGCCGCGGTGTTATGGAAAAATGTTCAATGTGCCAACAACGTTTGCAAGCCGGAAAATTGGAAGCTAAGAAAGCCGGTGCGCCAATTGTTGATGGCTCTATTAAAACTGCTTGTCAGCAAGCTTGTCCTACAAACGCGATTATGTTTGGTGACGTTAACGATGAAAATTCTGAAATCGCTAAATGGCGCAACGACGAGAGAAATTATTTCTTGCTAGAAGAAGTTGGTATTAAGCCAACAGTTTCATACATGGTTAAAGTAAGAAATCAGGATGAGCCTATTTTAGAAGAAAGTGCACATGGAGCAAAACATGAAGATAAGCACGAAGACCATAAAGAAGAAAAACACGCATAATATTAATAACATTAAATAAAAGATATGCACGCAGAATCAGAAATCAGGGATCCGTTAATTTTAGGTAGTAAAAGTTACCGACAAATTACTGATGACATTATTGCTCCTATCGAGGGTAAAGCAGCAAAAGGTTGGTATGTATTATTAACCATTTGTTCTTTAACTTTTTTGTGGGGTATTGGTTGTTTAGCCTATACAATTGGTGTTGGTATTGGAGCCTGGGGCTCTAATAACGCTGCCGATTGGGCTTGGGATATTACCAACTTCGTTTGGTGGATCGGTATCGGTCACGCCGGAACTTTAATCTCTGCGGTATTATTGTTATTCCGTCAGAAATGGAGAATGGCGATTAACCGTTCAGCAGAAGCGATGACCATTTTCGCTGTATTGTGTGCGGCAATTTTCGTAACACTACACACTGGTCGTCCGTGGTTAGATTATATGTTATTCCCATTGCCAAATCAATTCGGTTCATTATGGCCTAACTTCAACTCACCATTGTTGTGAGACGTATTTGCGGTATCTACTTATGCTACCGTATCAATTGTTTTCTGGTATATTGGTTTAATTCCTGATTTCGGAATGATCCGTGACCGCGTTATTAAGCCTTGGCAAAAGAAAATGTATGGTCTTTTAAGTTTTGGTTGGGGTGGAAGCGCGCGTCACTGGAGCCGTTTTGAAGAAGTATCTTTAGTACTTGCAGGGTTGTCAACTCCGTTAGTGTTCTCGGTTCACTCGATAGTATCCTTCGACTTTGCCACTTCAATTGTTCCGGGTTGGCATACTACTATTTTCCCTCCTTATTTCGTTTCAGGAGCCGTTTTCTCAGGATTTGCGATGGTGTTAACGTTAATGTTAGTAGTACGTAAAATTTACAAATTAGAAGCTTATTTAACCATTAAACATATTGAATACATGAACATCGTAATCATTGTTACAGGTTCAATTGTAGGTGTAGCTTATCTAACTGAGTTATTTATGGCTTGGTACTCAGGAGTTGAGTGGGAACAATATGCTTTCCTTAACCGTGCAACCGGACCGTTAGCTTGGTCGTATTGGGCGATGATGACTTGTAACGTTATCTCTCCGCAGTTATTCTGGTTCAAAAAAATCCGCACATCTATTCTAGCGACTTTCTTATTATCAATTGTAGTGAACATCGGTATGTGGTTTGAGCGTTTCGTAATTATTGTTCCAACATTGTTGCGTACATTCTTACCTTCAACTTGGAATACTTATACGCCATCATTTATTGATATTGGAATTTTCATTGGTACAATGGGAATGTTTGGAACATTCTTTTTATTATTTACTCGTTTCTTCCCGGTAATTGCACAATCAGAATTAAAAACAATTTTGAAATCATCAGGCGAAACCCAAAAGAAAGCTGCGGCAAGTCATTCACACTCACATTCAACAGCACACTAAAAATATTTGAAATAATAATATGGCAACTACTAAACAAATTATACACGGAATTTTTGGCGATGAAGAGCCAATGTTGGAGGCTTGCAGAAAGCTGAGGACTTCCGGCATCCGTGTTAAAGAAGTGTATTCTCCTTTTCCCGTTCACGGAATTGATGGAGTAATTGGTGTACCAAGAACCCGTTTGGCAATTTGCGCCTTCATTTATGGTTTAACAGGTATGTTATTGGCAACATTAATGATGTGGTATATGCAAATTCAGGATTGGCCTGCGGATATTGGAGGTAAACCAAACTGGGCTTATTATTTTAATATCCCTGCATTTATTCCTATCACTTTTGAAGCAACAGTATTTTGCGCCGCTCATGGTATGGCATTGACTTATTTGTTGCGTTGCTGGTTAGTTCCGGGTGCAAAAGCAAAAAATCCTGATCCTCGTACAACCGATGATAAGTTTTTGATTTATCTTGAATTGAATGATGAGCAGGCTAAAAAAGCAGATTCAATCTTAAAAGAAAATGGTGCTGAAGAAGTAAATTACAGAGGAACATTAATTATTGAAGCGGCTTATTAATCTATATAAAGCTTAACATGAAATGAGTTTGAAACTCTTGATGAAAAAAAAGTAAAATTAGGACGTATGAAATTAAATTATAAAAACTTAAAATCAATATTCAACGGAGCATTAGCATTTGCTTTGTTAGTTGGTTTTACATCTTGCGGTAAAAAAGATGCGAATAGCCCCGGTGTTGAATTTGCACCTGATATGTATCGCTCACCGTCAGTTGAAGTTTATGGTACAAGTGTCTTTAATGGAGATACAATTTATTCAACACAGTTTATGCCTGTAAAGGGTACAATTTCCCGCGGACATTTACCTTACGTGTATCCAAATACACCAGAAGGGTATGAGCAGGCTGGTTTATATTTAAAAAATCCAATCGCTTTAAACGATAAAGTGATGGCAGATGGTGAAGCTCTTTATGGAAAGTATTGTTTGCATTGTCATGGTGCTAGTGGAGCAGGTGACGGAAAAGTAAGCGATAAGCTTCCCGGCGCCCCTCCAGCATACGATGGCGCACTTAAGAATTTGTCAGAAGGAAAAATTTTCCATTCAATTACCTATGGAAAAGGTTTAATGGGAAATCACGGTACTTTCTTATCGACTGACGAGCGCTGGAAGCTTGTTCACTATGTACAAAAATTACAAGGTCCGAAAGAGGTTGCTGTAGCTGATACAACGAAACCTGCAGTAGCAGAAGTGAAGTAGAAAACAAATTTTAACAAATTAATTAATTCATAGATATTTAAGAATATGAATACTGATACAAAACAATTCACAATCCCCGGAAAAGCCAAAACGGCCTCATTCCTTTTAATGGCAATCGGATTGATATTAATTATTGCGATGTTCATGATGGACACAAACGCTGATCCTGAATACAATCACAATCGCGCATGGTCAAATGTGTTTGCGGGAGCCTTTTTCTTTATGGCCATTGCACTTGGATCTGCATTTTTCTTAAGCTTACAATATGCGGCTGAAGCAGGATGGGCTACATCTATCAAACGTGTAATGGAAGCAATTGCGATGTATCTACCTTGGGGTTTATGTTTTTTATTCTTGTTCTTTATTTTAGGACAGTTACATATGCATCATATTTATCCCTGGATGGATCCGAAATTAGCAGAGCATGATGCAATTGTTGCTGGTAAGATGGGGTATTTCGGTAGCTTCTGGTGGATAAGAACAGTAATTTATATGATTGCTTGGGTTTGGTTCACAATGAAATTGCGCAAGAATTCTATTGAAGCAGATAAACTGGACGTTGATGTGAATAACAGTTTTCACTGGAAAAATGTAAAATTGTCGGCATATTTCTTAATTGTTTTTGCCGTTACATCTTCAACTTCAGCATGGGATTGGTTATTGAGTATTGATATTCACTGGTTCTCTACCTTATATGGTTGGTATATTTTTTCAGGAATGTGGTGTAGTGCAATGGTAGTTATTACAATGTTGATTGTATATTTAAAAAAACTAGGTCACCTAGAGTTTGTTACTGAAAGTACTATTCATGACATGGGTAAATGGATGTTCGCGATTTCTTTCTTGTGGACATATTTATATTTCTCTCAGTTTATGTTAATCTGGTATTCAGATATTCCTGAAGAAGTAATTTATTACCAAACCCGTTGGGAAAATTACAAGGCTTTAATGTGGACTGTTTTATTCGTGAATTTTGCTTTCCCGATGATTATGTTAATGAGTAGAGATAGCAAGCGTAATTTCTTCTTCCTGATGTTTGTTGGTATAATTATTTTAATTGGACATTTTTTAGACATTATCATGGTTGTAATGCCTGGTACTGTTGGTCATCATTGGACAGGGCTTAACTGGATGGAATGCGGATCTTTCTTCTTCTTTTTAGGCTTGTTCATTTACGTAGTTCTAAATGCCTTAACAAAGGCGTCATTACGTGTGAAAAACCATCCTTATATTAACGAGAGTGTTCACCATTCGATTTAATTAGTCTTTAGTTTAAATTTTAATAATTTATCTTTAAAATGATTAAAAAAGGAATGCGACTTAATGTAAAAGTGGACTTTCATCATATTAATTTTTAACTGCTTTTTATCATATTTATTAATTATTTTTACTAAGTTTAACAAATTTTATAGCCTTTTATCATGAAGCTAATAGTTCTTTTCGCAATCGTATTATTAATAATTGCAGGTCATCAATTATTAAGAATAGTTGAATTATCAAGAGGTTTAAAGAAAACCAAAGAGTGGCAAGTTACTAATGCCGATAATAACCTTATGGGGCGATTAATGATCGTTTTCATGGTGGTGTTTTTCCTTGGATTCTTCTGGCAAATTAATCGTTGGATTGATAATAGTTTGCCGGGTGCTGCTTCAGAACATGGTTTAAAATACGATGCATTATGGGATGCAAACATGTACTTAATTTCATTTACATTTTTAGTAACTAACTTTTTCCTTTTCTTTTTTGCATTTAAATACCGTGGTAACACTAATAACAAAGCATTATTCTACTCTCACAATAATAAGTTAGAAATGCTTTGGACAATTATTCCTGCATCGGCGTTAGCATTCATTATCATCTTCGGATTAAAGTACTGGAATGAAATCATGTCTGAATCAAAAGATGATAAAAAAGTGGTGGTTGAACTTTACGCAAAACAATTTGACTGGACAGCACGTTATCCTGGAAAAGATGGTAAATTAGGTTCTACTGATTACCGCCAGATTGCAGGAACAAATCCTGTTGGTATGGATACAGCAGACGTTTTAGGAAACGATGATGTTTTAGTAAAAAACGAATTCCACATCCCTGTGAACAGAGATGTTGTTTTAGAAATGCGTTCGCGTGATGTAATCCACTCAGCATATTTACCACATTTCCGTGCTCAAATGAACTGTGTTCCGGGTATGGTAACTGCATTTAAATTTAAACCAATTAAAACTACTGCAGAAATGCGTAAAGATCCTTATGTGATTCAGTTAATGGCAGGAATTAACCAGCAACGTGAAAAGGAAGGAAAAGAACCTGTTGAATTTGATTATATTTTATTGTGTAACAAAATTTGCGGCGCATCTCACTACAACATGCAGATGACAGTAATTGTTGATACAGAAAAAGATTATAACGACTGGTTAGCGAAACAAAAAGCTGTTAAAACAGTCGCATCAAATTAATTTAATATAAATAAAAAATATCTATAACATGGGATCTACACATACAGCAACAGCACTAGAACACGAGCATGCTACTCATCATGATCACGCGCATCATGACGACCACCATGAAGAGAGCTTTGTAAGTAAGTACATTTTTAGCATGGATCATAAGATGATTTCCCGTCAGTTCTTAATTACTGCGGTAATCATGGCCGTGATTGCTATGGTGATGTCTATCATTTTTCGTATGCAGTTAGCTTGGCCGGGCGAAAAGTTCGCTTTTGTTAATGCAATTTTAGGTGACAAATGGGCTAAAGACGGAATACTTGATCCGAACATGTATTTGGCTTTAGTAACCATTCACGGAACTATCATGGTGTTCATGGTATTAACAGGTGGATTAAGCGGAACTTTTGCTAATCTTCTTATTCCTTACCAAATCGGTGCACGTGATATGGCTTCCGGATTTATTAATATGCTTTCATATTGGTTCTTCTTTTTGTCAAGTGCAATTATGTTAGGTTCTTGCTTTATCGAAGATGGCCCTGCCTCACCCGGATGGACAATTTATCCTCCATTATCTGCATTACCTGAAGCGATGCCTGGTTCTAAATTAGGCATGACACTTTGGTTGGTTTCAATGGCATTATTCATTGTTTCTTCGTTATTAGGAGGTTTAAATTATATCATTACAATCATTAACCTTCGTACTAAAGGAATGAGTATGACTCGTCTTCCTTTAACGATGTGGGCGTTTTTAATCACAGCAATTATTGGGGTTTTATCTTTCCCGGTTCTATTGTCTTGTGCTTTATTATTGATATTCGACCGCAGTTTCGGAACAAGTTTTTACTTGTCTGATATTTATATCGGCGGAAGACCATTAGATAACGTTGGTGGCAGCCCGATTTTATTTGAACACTTATTCTGGTTTTTAGGCCACCCTGAGGTGTATATTGTATTAATTCCGGCATTAGGAATTACTTCGGAAGTTATCTCTACTAGCTCACGTAAACCAATTTTCGGGTATAGAGCGATGATCGGCTCAATGTTAGCAATTGCATTCTTATCATTTATCGTTTGGGGTCACCACATGTATATGACAGGTATGAATCCGTTCTTAGGTTCGGTATTTGTTTTCACAACTTTATTAATTGCAATTCCTTCTGCCGTAAAAGCATTTAACTACATTACTACGCTTTGGAAAGGAAATATACGTTATACACCAGCTATGTTGTTCTCCATCGGATTAGTATCTTCTTTTATTTCAGGTGGTGTAACCGGTATCATCTTAGCTGACTCAACTTTAGATATCAACGTACATGATACCTACTTCGTAGTTGCTCACTTCCATATTGTAATGGGACTGTCAGCGATCTTTGGAATGTTTGCTGGTGTGTACCACTGGTTCCCTAAAATGTTCTTAAGAATGATGAATAAGAAATTAGGGTATCTGCATTTCTGGGTAACGTTTATATGTGCTTATGGTGTATTTTTCCCTCAGCACTTCTTAGGTTTAGCTGGCGTGCCCCGTCGTTATTATACCAATAGCAATTTCCCGATGTTTGATAATTTAGTGGACATTAACGTTATCGTAACAATATTCGCAATTATTGGAGCACTTGGACAAGTTATATTCTTATTCAACTTCTTTTATAGCATTTTCCGTGGTGATAAAGCTCCTCAAAACCCATGGAACTCTAATACACTTGAATGGACAACGCCAATGGCAAACATTCATGGAAACTGGCCTGGTGCTTTACCTGTAGTTCACCGTTGGGCTTATGATTACAGCAAGCCTGGAAAAGAACATGATTTCGTGCCTCAAACTGTTCCTCTTGAAGAAGGCGAACACGATGGTGGAGAACACTAGTCAATTTTAAAATCTTACAAATGCCTCCGTATTTCGGGGGCATTTTTGTTTTATTATCTTTGTTAAACATTATTTGTAATGGACAAAATTCAGAATTATATAAATGGAGAACTGGTTGCGCCTATTAGCGGACAATATATCGATAACATTGACCCTTCGCGTGGAATAGTCTTCTCACTTATACCTGATAGTGATGAGCGCGACGTGGCATTAGCTGTGAAAGCAGCGAAGGATGCATTCAAGGGTTGGAGCAATATGCCAAAAGAGAACCGTTCACGTATCTTGCAACGCATTTCTTTTTTGATAGAAGAGAATTTGGAGAAGTTAGCGTTCATTGAAAGTGTCGATAACGGAAAACCTTTACACTTGGCAAAAACAGTCGATATTCCGCGCGCCGCTTCTAATTTTAATTTTTACGCAACCGGAATTTTACATTACTCGTCACATGCGCACAGCATGGAAGACACTGCCATCAATTACACCTTACGTCAACCCGTTGGTGTGGCAGGTTGTATTTCTCCTTGGAATTTACCTCTGTATTTGTTCACATGGAAAATTGCACCAGCTTTAGCTGCCGGTTGCACGGTTGTAGCAAAGCCAAGCGAAGTAACACCCATGACCGCTTATTTGCTTTCGGAAATTTGTAAAAGTGCGGGATTACCAAAAGGTGTTTTAAATATTGTTCATGGGCTTGGTCCTAAAGTAGGGAACGCCATTGTGTCGAATAAAGATGTGCCATTGATCTCGTTTACTGGTGGTACAAAAACAGGAGCGCATATTGCGAGTGTTGCCGCTCCAATGTTTAAGAAATTATCACTCGAGTTAGGCGGAAAAAATCCGAATATCATTTTTGGCGATTGCGATTACGATAAAATGTTATCTACAACAATGCTTTCATCATTCGCGAACCAAGGGCAAATTTGCCTATGTGGGTCACGTATTTTTGTGGAGCGCCCTATCTACGAAAAATTCAAGAACGATTTTGTAGAGAGAACCAAGAAACTAACGGTTGGCCCACCGCTGCAAGAAGGTACTAAGATCGGTGCGGTGTCGTCAAAGCCACACATGGAAAAGATCTTAAGTTATGTTGAATTAGCAAAGCAAGAAGGCGGTAAAGTGTTATGTGGAGGTAAACGCAAGATCTTAGAAGGCGAATTTGCAGAAGGCTATTATATCGAACCAACGATCATTGAAGGTTTATCATACGATTGCAGAACCAATCAGGAAGAGATTTTTGGTCCGGTTGTGACCATAACACCATTTGATAAAGAGGAAGAAGTATTGATGATGGCTAATTCTACCATGTATGGTTTAGCATCAACCGTTTGGACGCAAGACGTGACCAAAGCACACCGAGTGGCTAACGAATTACACACCGGTATTGTGTGGGTGAATTGTTGGTTGTTACGCG
>Ga0154020_10009299_pt1 | contig 11319 bp, 6 predicted proteins | sample Klosneuvirus_201_FD_109709 | JGI IMG/M metagenome (GOLD analysis project Ga0154020, IMG submission 109709) | Active sludge microbial communities from wastewater, Klosterneuburg, Austria - Klosneuvirus_20160825_MG | ecosystem: Engineered > WWTP > Aerobic digester > Activated sludge | place... | reverse complement strand
TACAACAAAATGCATATGCCATGGCGTGGGACGACTTGCCAATTACGTGTAAACTACTAATTTCGTATGGCCACGTGGGAGAATGACGGTTTCAAAAACGCCACGTCATATGCACCAACGTTGGCAGTAATAGGGCCGGACAATTTGGTCATCTAACGGGCGACACTCTACTAACACAAATTTTCCACGCAGACAAGTGAACAACTTCGTGACAGCTTGGACTTTAAAAAAAATTAATAACGTTGGACAAATGAAAAAAGTAATGGCCGACCCTTCGCATTTTTAAAAAGATTCTCCTCCGATTGCCGAGCTCATTTGGCACTTGCCATTGCCGCGCATCCCGCCCACATCCAAAGCAAAGGCAAGAGCCAAATCCCCACCGCACCCCTCCGAATTAATGACAGATAAGATTATATTTGAAAGATTGACTATAATGGCTCTAAATGGCTGACAAAGAAGCAAAAGCACGGATTAAGATTAACAAGCTTTTAGAAGAAGCTGACTGGCGTTTCTTTGATGATAAGGATGGTAAGGCGACTATTAAATTGGAGTCCTCTATAAAGATAGATGACCTCGGAGATGACTTCGAAAACTCCAAGAACGGCTTCATTGACTTCTTACTGGTGGACGAAAACCAAAACCCAATCATTGTATTGGAAGCCAAAAAGGAAAGCCTCAATCCTTTAGTTGGAAAAGAACAAGCTAGAGCATACGCCAAATCACAGAAAGTAAAATTCGTAATACTCTCAAACGGAACGCTCCATTATCTATGGAATGTAGAAACCGGAAATCCTGAACAGATACAGGCGTTTCCTTCTTTAGAATCCATCAAGCAGTATTACCAATTCAATCCTGAGCCTAAAAAATTAGTTACTGAAGAAGTTAAAGACGACTACGTTGCGCTGACTCAACTTCCCAACTACAAAGACATACCTGAATTTAAGGACGAGAAAAAAAAGAAGGACTTAATCGCCAATCTGAAACTACGTTTCCTTCGCTACTATCAGGTTGAAGCCATCAAAGCCATACAACAAGCGGTAAGTGATGGAAAGAAACGTTTCCTTTTGGAGATGGCAACGGGAACAGGTAAGACATTAACGGCTGCTGCAATTATCAAACTCTTTTACAAAACAGGAAATGCAAGACGCGTTTTATTTTTAGTTGACAGGCTTGAATTGGAAGAACAAGCGCGAAAAGATTTTACCAACTATCTCAAGAACGATTTAACTACCGTAGTTTATAAAGAAAAGAAAAATGATTGGCGCAAAGCCGAGATTATAGTTACGACCATTCAATCGTTAATGGTGAACAACAAATACAAAACACTTTTTTCCCCTACCGACTTTGACTTAATTATCTCCGATGAATCGCATAGACTTTTAGGAGGCGGAAACAGCAGAGCCTTGTTTGAATACTTTCTGAGTTATAAACTTGGACTGACGGCAACACCAAAAGATTACTTGAAAAACGTGGACACTGCCGACATTGATGATCCGCGCGAATTAGAAAAGAGAATGTTGCTCGACACGTACACAACATTTGGTTGTGAAAGCGGACAGCCTACCTATCGGTATTCATTGGCCGATGGAGCCAAAGATGGTTTTCTCATTCAGCCAACTGTTGTTGATGCACGGACGGATATTACGACCAAGTTACTTTCAGAAGAAGGCTACGGAATTATGGTAACAGTAGCATCCACAGAAAAGGAAGATGTGCTTGAAGAAGTAAGTTATAAGCAACAACATTTTGAACGTAAGTTCTTTTCAGAAGAAACGAACCGTGTGCTTTGCAAAACTTTTATTGAAAACGGATTGAAAGACCCGATCAGCGGAGAGTTTGGTAAAGGCCTCGTGTTTGCCGTTTCTCAAAACCATGCAGCAAGGCTTGCGCAATTATTAAATGAATATGCGCACCACTATTTTCCAAGCAAGTACACTAGCGATTTTGCCATACAGGTAACGAGTAATGTAAAAGACAGCCAGCAAATGACGGTTGACTTTAGCAACGACAAACTAAATGGTTTCAGCAATTGGTTTGAAGGCTACAAAACGAGTAAGGCAAGAGTTTGTGTTACCGTGGGCATGATGACCACGGGTTGGGATTGTCCCAACATATTGAATCTTGGTTTGATGCGCCCGATATTTTCACCAACTGAATTTATTCAGATCAAAGGCCGGGGAACACGGATTCATAAATTCGATCATAAATTTAAAAATGAATCAGGCGAACAAGAGACTGTTTCCGTTGATAAGAGAACGTTTAAGCTGTTTGACTTCTTTGCTACATGTGAATATTTTGAAGAGAAATACCAATACGACCAAGTATTAAAACTCCCGACCAATCTTGACACAGGAGACGACATTTCGGCTTTCACTGATCCCTTCAAACCCAAGCGTGAAGGCTACGAATATTCAGAGAGCGATAAGATTGCAACACTTCACGAACAACAAGTTGACTTTAAGGGAATGAAAGTTGATCGGATGTTCTTCCAACAATTCGAAGAGAAGGTAAAGACCGATGACGAGATAAAGCAATTAATGGAAGCTGGAGACGTGGAGGTAGCCACAGCAAGAGCGAAAGAGAAATACGATAACAAGCCGGAAGAGTATTTTGATTTGGAGAAACTACGCAAGTCATTAAAGATTGACCGTAAAATTGGTTGGCGCGAATTGCTGGAGTTAATCTACTTTGGCAATCAAATAAAAGGAAAAGACGATTTGCTGAATGACGAGTTCGATAAATTTTTAAGCACGAACAGCATTGAAGGTATTGACGATATTCAGGCATTGCGCTATTTCTTTCATGCCTACGTTACCGATCCACACGTGCGGGAGATTATAGACCAACAGGATTTTACAGAACTCTACCACAACCCAAGTTTTAATGTGGAAGACTTTAACCGCGTGGACGATAAAATGAAAACCAAACTTCCGTACTACATTAAAACATACGTTCCACTCAATAAATTTCTATCTGCCTAACCATGCTCGATAACATTACCAAAAAGAATATTGACGATTGCCGCGATGTGTTGGTAGGTAAAGTGCCCGATCCGAAAAGCCAGATTGAACAGATTACACTTGCGCTGATCTATAAGTTCATGGACGACATGGACAAGGAAGCAGTGGAGAAATTTAAAGGCAAAGCTAAATTCTTTACAGGAACGTATGCCAAATACGGTTGGAGAAAACTTTTTGATCCTTCACTAAGCGGGGCAGACATGCTTGCGCTTTATAGTGAAGCATTGGAAAAGCTAAACACCAACCCGAACATACCCGAACTGTTCCGCAATATTTTTAAGAATGCTTACCTACCATACCGCGACCCAAGTACGCTGAAATTATTTCTCAAATACATTAACGAGTTTGATTACAGCCACAGCGAAAAACTGGGCGATGCGTTTGAATATCTGTTAAGTGTAATGGGCAGCCAGGGCGATGCCGGACAGTTCCGCACCCCGCGTCACATCATTGATTTTGTAACAGCTTGTGTAAACCCTCAGAAAAACGAAACTGTATTAGACCCAGCGTGTGGCACAGCCGGATTCTTATTAAGTGCTTACAAACACATTTTAAAACAGAACACCGACAAGCGACACGGAGACAAACTAACTCCTGACCAACGGAAAAAGTTAGCGATCAATTTTGTGGGCTATGATATAAGCCCCGACATGGTGCGCTTAAGTTTAGCCAATATGTATTTGCATGGCTTTGCTACACCGCAAATACACGAGTACGATACACTGAGCAGTGAAGACCGATGGAACGAAACCTTTGATGTGATATTGGCCAACCCGCCTTTTATGACACCGAAGGGCGGCATACGGCCTCACAAAAAATTTGGCGTACAAGCCAACAAGGCAGAAGTATTGTTTACTGATTACATTGGCGAGCACCTGAACAGCCATGGCCGTGCAGGTATTATTGTGCCCAACGGAATTGTTGCCACCACACAAACAGCTTATAAACAATTGCGAAAACTATTGGTGGAAGATAGTTTGATTGCCGTGATCAGTTTACCAGCCGGGGTTTTTCAACCTTATAGTGGTGTTAAAACCAGCGTGCTCTTGCTCGACAAGCAATTGGCCAAAAAGAGCAATCAAATTCTGTTTCTAAAAATTGATAACGATGGTTTTGATTTAGGAGCGCAACGGAGAGAACATGATAAAAATGATTTGCCGTTGGCTCTTAAAACTTTAGAAATATTTAAAGAGTGCTTAAGCACTGATAAAGTCTTTAATGAATTGCCAAGTTTGGCAACGTTGGTGGAGAGAGGAACTGTTTTAGGGAATAAGGATATTGTATTGAGTGCAGAGAGATATTTTGAAACACAGAAAGCACAAACAGAATTTGAAATAGTAAAACTAGGAGAAGTTGTAGAAATAAATTCTAATGCCGTTGACCCAATCAAAGCTTTTGGTCAAGAAGTTTTTGTATACATTGATATTGAATCCGTTGAAAATGGCACTGGGAAAGTTTCATTCGATAAAAAAATTAATCCAAAAGAAGCACCGAGCAGAGCAAGAAGGGTGATAAAAAATGGTGACGTAATTATCTCTACTGTAAGGCCAAACCTCCGAGCTTTCGCTTACTTAGAAAACTTGCCTAAAAATTGTCTTGCCTCAACTGGGTTTGCTGTTCTATCTGAAAATGAAAAAATTCTGGGAAGGTATTTATATTACATCGTTAATCAGGATTCGGTAGTAGAGCAGATGATTTCTATGAGTGGCAAGGGGCAGTATCCCAGCATTACCGCGAGTGATGTTGCTGAAATTGAAATCCCTCTTCCACCACTCTCCATCCAGCAACAAATAGTAAAGGAGATTGAAGGCTACCAAAAAATAATTGACGGAGCTAAGCAAGTTGTAAACAACTACAAGCCAAACATTACCATTAAACCGGAATGGGAAATGGTGGAGTTGGGTGAAGTGTGTGAAGATTTCAAAAACGGATTAAACTTTGGAACTGACCAAGTTGGAAGAGGCACTAAGTTTATCAACATTAAAGATGTGTTTTCAGATTGTTATGTTGATGTCTTGAATCTTGAAAAAGTTGACGTATCTGAAAAAGAGAAGCAAAGCAAAAAGGTTACAGACGGAGATTTGCTATTTGTCCGCTCTTCTGTAAAATATGAGGGAGTAGGTTTCCCTTCTCTGGTAAAGACAAATGGAGAAGAAATAGTTTTTTGTGGTTTTATTATAAAATGCACACCTAACAAATCGATAGTCGTTCCAGAGTATCTTCTGTATTTATTGCGGACGCAAAAATATCGTGATGCAACTGTTTCGTTATCTAACAGGTCAAGCATTACAAATATTTCTCAGGATAACTTGAAGATTTTGAAAATTCCTATTCCCCCCATTGAAGAACAACAATCCATTGTAAAAGCTATCGAAGAAGAAATGCAATTGGTAGCTGCCAACAAAAAACTAATTGAACTTTTTGAGCAGAAGATAAAGGATAAGATTAATGAGGTTTGGGGTGTAGCTTCTCAATCCGTATATAAAATTGAAAACAGCGATTTTCTGATTGCTGCTGAATCGAGTGTTGCTTTTAATAAAAAATAATATAATCGAATGGCAAATATAAGATTGAACATATTACCTATTCGCGAAAACTCATTCTCTTTCAAAATTTACCGCAAATTAGATGAGGAGGACAGTAATAAAGAAGAAGGTATTTATTTGTATCAGCTTCCTGAAACTACTGATCTAAAGTTAAGAAAACGTTACCTAGTTTCGTTTGCCCCAAAAGATGGTTTTGCAGAATACACCGCTCATTCTTCACACGCGATTGGTTTAACCAGACACTTTCTTACAGAACAATTATTGGAGTCCTTAAACTCAAATGGTTGCGCATTTCCATTCACCCTTTACAGAAAGTTTGCAATAGAACAAGTTGAGTTTACGATAAATGAAAATGCAAAGGGAAGACAGATAATATTTCTGTCATCTTATTACTTTGAGGAATTAAAACGTTTTGGGTTCATTATAGATTTTAGATTTTCTAAAAATCCAGATGCGCCATTTGATAAGGATGTGCAAATGTTAAGTCTAAGCCTTGACCGAAATGGAAGGAGTAATAAAAATTATTATTCAGATAAGTATGAGCTGATAGAAGTATTTCTTAGCAAAGCTTACGACACTATTAAGGAAATTAAAGCAAACGAAGAAACAAATCTTCACATCGAAAGTGAATTGATAGAGACTCCAGTGTTTCAGCTAAACAGAAAAGAATACATATTTAGTAACAAAAGCACCGCCAACTCTCAGTTCCAAGGGATACGAAACTTCGGACCGTTTCAAAAAATAGAAAATGAAGCATTATTTGTATTTATTTTTGAAGACCGCTTCAAATCATTTGCAAATGAGCTGTATCTAAGTCTCACAGGTAAGTCGAATCCTGGAACGTTTTCTGGTTTTGAAGCTATGTTTGGAGTACATATAGGTACTGATAACGTAAGGCAAATAAAGATTCAGGGTTACTCTAAAGATGAACTTCTGTCAATTGTGGACAGCGTAAAAAGCTTTAAAGAAAGCGAACCACAAAAAAAAGTAATTGGTATTTATATAGAGGATTACTCAATTGATTCTGTAGATTCTGAAGCATCCAATCACTACTATTTTTTAAAATATCACTTTATAAAAAACAATTTACCACTACAAGTAGTCAATTATCGTAAACTTGGAGAACGCAACTCGTTAAAATGGTCGACATCAAACGTAGCCCTTGCAATGTTTGCGAAAATGGGGGGAATCCCATGGACTGTAAAACCGAGCAATAACAACTGTCTAATTTTAGGTGTTGGAAGTTCCCATAAACGAAATAAAGAAACAGGAGAGATCACAAAGTACTTCGCCTATACTGTTTGCTTAGATTCAAGTGGTTTATATAAAACTTTAGAAGTGCTGGCAGATGAAACTTCTGAAACGCATTATCTAGAGAAGCTAAGGGCAAACCTTATACGTCTGTTAAAAAGCGAACGTTTTATAAATTACAAAACCTGTGTATTGCATTTACCTTTTAAAATAAAGCAAAAGGAGATTGCAATAATTTCAGCAGCAATTAAGGAAATTACGGAGATGGAATTTGTGGCAATTAAAGTAAATCTTGATAACAAATACTTTGGATACAGCTTCCATAACACTCTTGTTCCTTACGAAAGTAGCTTCGTGAAATTATCTAGAAGTGAGTACTTAGTGTGGTTTGAAGGACTCTTATATGGAAAAGAAGTAGTTGACAAAAGGCTCTCTAACCCGGTTCATATTCAATTTCTCAATATAGGCAACGAAAAGGGATTTGAGGAAAGGAAGTATCTACAAGACGTACTAAACCTGTCTGGTGCAAATTGGCGTGGTTTCAACGCTAAGTCAATTCCGATTTCAATATATTACTCTCAAATAATCGCAAAATATTCTGAAGCATTTGAACAAATTGAGGGCTATGAAGAAAGTGCAATTTCAAATGACAGACCTTGGTTCTTATAAAAATTAGTAAACATGGAGATTAAAGGCGAACATATACTTTTTCTATTGGGAGCTGGTGCCAGTGCTGACGCAGGGATTCCAATTTCTAACAAAATGGTTGAAGAAATTGAGAAGCTAATAGAAGAGAATGAAGAATGGAAGCCATACCGTGAGCTTTACTTTTACCTCAAAAGTAGCATCAATTATTCAGATGGAATTCTTGGGAAATTTAACGAGCCTTTCAATGTCGAAAGATTGTTAATTGTAATTTCAGAGATCGAGAAAAGAGAAACAAATTTAATGTATCCATTCATTGGAACTTGGAATATTCGACTACTTGACTTAGGCGGTATTAACTTTGAAAATATCAAAAAATTCAGGAAGCTTATCAGAAAGCAATTGAATGAGTGGGTGGGGTTGAGAAGCTATGACCAAGCAAATTATTATCAGTCTTTTAGCTCACTCTCCAAGGATATTGGCCAGTTGATGAAAGTATTTACGCTTAATTATGATTTGTGTTTCGAAACAGTTGTCGGAAAGGATAAGATAATCGAATTAGGGTTCACAAAGTCTACAAATGAATGGCATCAATCAAATTTTGAAAATGAAGCCGGTAAGCAATACAACATCTACAAACTACATGGCTCCATTGATTGGTATATAAAAGATGACAAGCTTTTCTGGAGCGAGAAAATTGAGGCCGAACCGGAACTTATATTTGGGATTTTGCACAAAATGACTTCAGTTGATCCTTACTTTTATTATTCTTCAATTCTGAGAAACTCATGTATGGATGAAGCAAAGGTCATTGTTGTTATTGGTTACTCTTATGCAGACGATTATGTTAATATTATTCTTTCCCAAGCCTTAAGTTCCAAAACCGAACTACGAGTTTTGAACGTTGCTCCGTTTGGTCAAAGGACTGAAGAAGAATTAAAATCTGAAATACTTAAGAGGCTAAATCTAAAAAATCAGAAACAGCTTATCTGCATCAACAGCACAGCCAAAGAGTTTATAATTAATCAAATGAATAAGGAATTTTTCCAAAATAATATTGGAGAGCCCGAAGGAGCGCCATTCAATTAGGAAATATGAGCAACATAAGACTATTTGAAAGTAAGAAAATACGTTCCGCTTGGAATGAGGATGAAGAGAAATGGTATTTCTCTGTTCAGGATGTAGTTGAAGTCTTAACCGATACGGTTGATGTTAAGGACTACATTAAAAAGATGAAAAAGCGCGATGCCCAGTTGAATGCCAACTGGGGGACAATTTGTCCCCTAGTTGAAATGACCGCAGCAGACGGCAGAAAGCGGAAAATACAAGCCTCCAATACAGAAGGACTGTTCAGAATTATCCAGTCAATTCCATCGGCCAAAGCAGAACCGTTTAAGCAATGGTTAGCAAAGGTAGGCTACGAACGCATTGAAGAAACCGAAGACCCCGAATTAAGCTTCGACCGCGCAATGGAAACCTATTTGGCAAAAGGTTATACCAAAGCATGGATAAACCAACGCTTAAAAAGTATCGAGGTAAGAAAGGAATTAACAGACGAATGGGAAAAGCGTGGAGTACAAAAAGGAATGGATTTCGCCATGCTGACCGACATTATTACAAAAGCATGGAGTGGTAAATCTGTAAAGCAATACAAGAAGCATAAGGACTTGAAAAAGGAAAACCTTCGCGACCACATGACTAACTTAGAATTGGTTTTGAATATGTTAGCAGAGGCGACCACTTCCGAGATTTCAAAAAAGAAAAAGCCAACTACATTAGATGAAAGCAAAGTGATTGCCAAGCAAGGTGGAGCGGTTGCCGGAAATGCTCGAAAAGAAATTGAAGTAAGAACCGGAGACAAGGTGGTGAGTAAATTAAACGCCAAGCAAATAGTTGAAGGCAAACCGAAAAAGAAACTGAAATAGACTTTTTAAACTTTTAATATCAGCCCTATACTCTGGGGCTTTTTTGTTTTTACTCTTCCATGACAAAACGGAAAACGTACGACACACGAGTTAAATACTTGGTGCGCAAAGGGCTATTGCCCGACATCTATCGGAAACAGATTCACCGGAGTTTAGTAAGTAAATGGAAAAATGAATCGCCTGAAAAATACACCGGTTATGAACTCAATGACAACATCGAAGAGTTGTATGAGTTAATGAAGAAAGTTTCTGATGATAAACGATTACAAAGAACACTTCGAGCCTTTTACCGAATTAACAAGACCCTCAAAAACATTATTGGAAATGGGAAAGACTACCTCAAAAGGATTAGAGAATACAAACACGAAATAGTAGAAGCTATTCAACGCGGAAAGCAGACCATCGGAATCAAGAGAGGAATTAAACTCTTTGGAATCGGGCAAAGCACTTACCGGATTTGGGCAATGGAATACTTCTTCCGCTGCGGACAATCGTTGAGTACGATTTGTAATACTGCTTATCCACAGCAATTGACTGTTAAGGAAGTCCATAAGATGCACAAGATATTATCACAGGGAGAGTTTCTCCATTGGCCGATAATTTCGGTTGCATATTACAGCATGAAGAATTCTATTCTAAAAGCTCATCCGAATACGTGGTACAAGTATGCCCGATTGATGAAGATCAAAAGAAAGCGGTATCGAAAGCCTGACATAAAATATGATGAAGGACTGAGAGCAAAAGCACCCAATGAAAAATGGCATGCGGACATTACAGAACTTCAAACAGCAGACGGAAGGACTTCATACATCTATTTGGTCATGGATAATTTTTCGCGTTACATTACTTCTTGGCGCGTGGCGGACAAAGTTTGCGCTAAGGTGAGAATAGAGACGTTTGAAGAAACTATTATTAACGCAGGGATAAAACCAAAACAAAAAACGAAAACGGAATTGATTGTTGACGGAGGAACAGAAAACAATAACAAAAGTGTAGAAACACTACTCGATAAATATCCTGTGGACAAATTGGTAGCCATGAAAGATATTTTGAAATCAAACTCCATGATAGAATCGCTAAACAAGCTTCTCAAATACGATTACTTATATCCAAGAAAGATTCAGAACCAAGAGGACTTAGTAAAGACAATGAGGAAAATAGTCGTGCCCGACTACAATGACAAGAGACCACACGGTTCACTATTCGGACTGACTCCTGGAGAGTCTTACGGGAGAAAGACTGTGAACTTTAAAAAGATTCGAGAGAAAATGATTGAAGCACACCACAAGAGAGTAGCGTTTAACCAGACTCATGCGTGTTACGGGTGTCCGTTCGGTTGCAAGCAGGACTAAAGACCAGAACCCAGACCATGGACTTCAAGAATATTATCAGCCGACTTTCAAAAAATGGACAAAATAACTATCATTGACAATTGACTTGGATGTTTCTTATAAGAAACAATTAGTGTTGTAATACCTTGTGAAATGACACAGCTAAATCGCACACACTTTGGCAGGCCACACGACCGACCCGCATCCAAAGCCAACCAAAGAGTGTGCTCAGTGTAGTGTAAGTGGAGAAAGTTGTCAATGAAAAATGCCCCACCGCACGACTGACAATTGAAGTTTGGTGTAACATTAACGAGGGACGAAAGACACGGCTACTAATAAAGTGAGGAGAAGGCCCTACTACTGCCAACAAAATGCATAATCAATGGCGGGGTTCAGTGTAAATTTGTAGTTTAGTTTTTCAAATTACGTTTGGTGTTGTGGGACAGTGAAGCGCTTCGAACACCCGCCACTGCTTATGCACAAACGTTGGCGGTAATTATTTTACGGGACAATTTTTCCTATGACAATAAAGTACGACAGATGAGAGGAATTTTAATTTTATTCTTTGGGGCAATATTCTCAATTGGCTGTAGCGAACGAC
>Ga0154020_10009298_pt1 | contig 11320 bp, 7 predicted proteins | sample Klosneuvirus_201_FD_109709 | JGI IMG/M metagenome (GOLD analysis project Ga0154020, IMG submission 109709) | Active sludge microbial communities from wastewater, Klosterneuburg, Austria - Klosneuvirus_20160825_MG | ecosystem: Engineered > WWTP > Aerobic digester > Activated sludge | place... | reverse complement strand
TGCAGATGGCGGGTGTCATGCGGCGCTCCGTGCGGTCAGCGGCGCCGACGTCGGCACGGTTCGTCCAACGGCGTTGGCGATGAGTGCGACCTGCCGCATCATGTCACGAAACGCGCCGGGCTCGAGCGATTGATCACCGTCCGACCGTGCATGCGCCGGATCGGGATGCACCTCGACGATCAATCCGTCTGCGCCGGCCGCAATGGCCGCCATGGCCAACGGTGTCACCAGATCGGCGCGGCCTCCCGCGTGACTTGGATCGACGATCACCGGCAGGTGCGTCTCGCGCTTGAGCACTGGAATGGCGGCAATGTCCATGGTGTTGCGCGTCGCCGTTTCATACGTGCGGATACCGCGTTCGCAGAGAATGACATCGCCGTTGCCCTGCGCCATGATGTACTCCGCGGCCATCAGCAGTTCGGTGATCGTGGCGGACAACCCGCGCTTGAGCAACACGGGGCGCTGCACCCGTCCCACTTCGGTAAGCAACGCGAAGTTCTGCATGTTCCGCGCGCCGATCTGCAGCACGTCGGCGTATGACGCCACCAGCTCCACCTGTCGAGGGTCCATCACTTCGGTGACCGTCGGCATTCCTGTCTCGGCACGCACATCGGCCAGCAGTTGCAGCCCGGGTTCACCCATCCCCTGAAACGCGTACGGCGACGTGCGTGGCTTGAATGCCCCACCGCGCAGCAAACGGGCCCCGGCGCCCTGCACCGCATGCGCCGTGTCGTGCAACATCTCGCGCCCTTCCACCGAACACGGTCCGGCGATCACGACGAGGTCGCGACCCCCGAGCACCGTTCCCGCGGGATCGCCGAATCGAATGCGTGTCGTCTCCACCGCGTACTCGCGCGAGGCCAGTTTGTACGGCTTGAGCACCGGCACCACGCGCTCGACGCCTTCCAGCGCAGCCAGCCCATGTTCGGCCAACTTGGCTTCATCGCCGATGCAGCCGACAATGGTGCGCTGCTCGCCCCGGCTCACGTGGGCGCGCAGCCCGGCGCTTTCCACATGCTCGATTATGCGATCGAGTGCGGCGGGAGTGATCTGCGGGGTGGTGACGATGATCATGTTCGGTCTCGTAGAAGGAATGCACCCTCACGAGCCGCGTGCCGCCGGGCCCCGAAACGACGCGAGGCCCGTGCAGTAAGCACGGGCCTCGCGGTGGTCAGGTTTGTTGGCGCGTCAGCCGCGCACACGACCTACACCGGGGCCCATGCGGGACGGCGTAAAGTAGTAATAGCTGGCGGCGGAGAACTGACGCATCATACCACGCACGCTACGGTGGGCACCTCACGATGTCAATATCCTTCGGTTATGAACGTCAACGCTTCTCCTCGCGTGTCATTTCAAGGCGCCCTCGGCGCGTTCAGTGAATTGGCCATTCGGCAACACTGGCCCGATGACCGCGTCACGCCCGTCCCATGCGACACATTCACGCAGGCGCTGGATCTGGTCCTCACACACGCGGCCGACTTTGCGGTCATTCCTATCGAGAATGCCATCGCGGGTCGCGTCGTCAGTGCGCTCCAGGCGCTCGAGTCCGCAGGCGACCGCGTGAAACAGGACGGCGAAATTCGCGTCCCTATTCATCTGTGCCTGCTCGCGCCCTTCGGCGCCTCACTCGCCGAGCTGCGCGCCGTGCGCAGTCATCCGGTCGCGCTGGCCCAGTGCCGTCTGTTTTTTGCGAAGCACAACTGGCTGATCTCCGAACCACACCCCGACACGGCGGGCGCCGCCCGCGATGTGGCGCTGCTTGGGGACCGCACGGTGGGCGCCGTGGCCGGCGCGGCGGCGGCCGAACGATATGGCCTCGACATTGTGGCGCGATCGATAGAAGATGTACCAGCCAACTGGACGCGCTTCGTCATCGTCAGCGAACGCTGACGCGCTGCTCGTCTGCCGACCGCCGAGGTGGCGGATGTTTGTCTCGTCACAATTGCCTCGCCACTCGCTGCTGTGGTGCGCGCTCATGTCATCGGCGCTTCCTCGCGTGCTGTCTGCGCAGGCGGCCACGTCATCCACGCCTCGCGCCATTCCCGCCGCGTTCTCTGCGGTCAGCACGCCGGTCAGTCGTGAACTATCCGGAGAGCGTGCCAAAGGCACCGTGGCGTTTGTCGAACAGTTCTTCCGACTCCCCGGCAATCGCGGATATGATGCCTCGATCGACACGGTCGCCGCACTGCTCAAGGCCGCAGGGTATGTGCCGCAGGAGCAGGCAAAGCCCACCGATCGATTGGTATATCGCGTGGAATCGCGCCCGATGACCAACAAGGCGTGGACACCCGATGATGCGTCGCTCACGATTGTCGGCCGCGCCGCGCCGCTGCTGAGTTGGAAGTCCAACCACAACATGGTGGCGATCAACTCGTACTCGACGCCGCCGGATGGCATCACCGCGCGCGTCGTCGATGTCGGCGCCGGAACGGACAGCGAGTTGGACAAGGTCGACCTCAAAGGCGCCATCGCCATGGTCGACGGCAACTTTCGCGTCGTGTATCCCAAGGTCCTGCAGCGTGGCGGCGTGGGACTGCTCGCGTCGCAGAAGCTGCCGGCCTACAACCAGCAGACGAAGAACACCACCGCCATTCAGTTCACCAGTGTGGCGTACGACTCGGTCCGCACGGGATTCGTCATCTTTCTGTCGTCGGCCGCGCGAGACTCCATGAAGACCGCACTCGCTGCGGGCCCGGTGCAGGTGCGCGCCATGGTGCGCACGCGCTTCGAGACGCGTCCCGAACGTACGGTGGTCGCGGAGCTCCGCGGGGCACAAAAGCCCGACGAACGGTTTGTGTATTCAGCGCATGTGCAGGAGCCCGGCGCCAACGACAATGCGTCGGGGGTTGGGCTCTTGGCGGAGATGGCGCGCACGACGTCCGTTCTGTTCAAGAGCGGACGCATCAATCCGGCGCGCACGCTGACCATGCTCTGGGGCGATGAGATTCGCTCGACCCAGCGGTATCTGCAGGAAGACAGCGTTCGGCGTACCGGCGTGAAGTGGGGCATGTCACTCGACATGGTCGGCGAAAACACGGCACTCACCGGCGGCACCTTCCTGATTGAAAAGATGCCCGATCCATCGGCCGTCTGGGTGCGCGGTGAAGACCAACACTCCGAGTGGGGTGGTCGCGCCATCGCCGCGGCCGATATCCGTGCATACTGGCTCAACGACTTTGTCCGTCAGCGCTGTCTCGACCGGGCCTCCACCACCGGGTGGGTGGTCAAGTCCAATCCATTTGAAGGTGGCAGTGATCACACGCCGTTTCTCAACGCCAAGATTCCGGCCGTGCTGCTCTGGCATTTTACCGACCAGTTTTACCACACCGATCGTGATCGCATCGAGATGGTGAGTGCGGCCACACTGGGCAACGTGGGCAACTGCGCGCTGAGCACCGGATTGCTGCTGACAGCCGGGTCGCGCGAGATCACTGCCGCCGCACTGCGCGAACTGGCGGGCGTCGCGGAACGCGAACTGGCCACCCAGAGCGCACTGTCCGCCACCGCCATCCGCGGCGGCTCCACGGCGGCGGCCGAGCGCGTCGTGCTGGAGACGTGGCGCGACTACTACGTGAGCGCGCTCGAAAAAATTCCCGATCTGGCGGTGGTTGGCGGATCGTGGACCGCTGAGATCGCCACGGCGCAGGATCGTGTGAGAAAAGCCGCCGCACAGGCCTTGGCGGCACTCGGCGACCGATGATTTGTGCCTCGGGTGTGGGGAATTCCCGCACACCCCGGCCATCTTCCGCCGGATGGTAACTCCCCCGTAGCAGGGACACCGTGTGATACGCCCGACGCGAGATGGAATCCAGGCTGGATTCGCGTCGGGCTATTCGCTTACACCCCCCTGCCGGGAGTTTGTATGTGTCCGCGCCATCGTCTGTGCCATTCACGCCCCCCAGCGATCCCGCGCTGTTCTGCGAACCAGGTCCGCAACGCGCACCTCGGCTTCGGGTCGATCCGGCGCTTCTCTCCCGATACGACGTCCCCGGACCACGGTACACCAGCTACCCCGCCGTACCCGATTGGACGGGCGCGTTTGATGAGGCGGCGTGGCGCGGCCATCTCGGCAGCCTGTCCAAATCGGATGCGCCGCTCGCGCTCTATCTCCATCTGCCGTTCTGCGCCTCGCGCTGCCTGTATTGCGGCTGCAATGCGACGGTCACCACGCGGTCGGAAATCGTCGATCGGTATCTCAACCGACTTGAACGCGAACTGGCGATTCTGGGCGAGGCCATCGGCGCCCGTCCTCGGGTGGCCGAGATGCACTGGGGCGGAGGCACGCCCAACTTCCTGAACGGCGAACAGCTCGACCGGCTCGTGGAGATGCTGCAGGTGCCGTTTCGCATCGACGCACGCACGGAATGCTCCATCGAAGCCGATCCGCGGCTCGTCACGCAGGAGCAGCTCGTGCACCTGCGTCAGTTGGGTTTCTCGCGCATCAGCTTCGGTGTGCAGGACCTCGATCCCGGCGTGCAGGAGGCCATCGGCCGCGTCCAGCCCACCAGCATGGTGCGAGACGTGGTGCACGGCGCACGCAGTGCCGGTTTTGGCGGCATCAATGTCGACCTGATCTACGGCCTGCCGTTCCAGACGAACAGCACGTTCCTCGAGACGGTGCGCGAGACCATCGATCTGTCCCCGGACCGCATCGCCTGCTTCGGGTATGCGCACGTGCCCTGGATGCGTCCGCACCAGCGGCGCATGGATGAATCGGCCATGCCGGCGGCGCGCGAGCGGTTCGCGCTCTTCCGCGCTGCCGTGGAACGCTTTCAGGACGCGGGTTATCGCTGGATCGGGCTCGATCACTTCGCGAAGCCGGAAGATCCACTGGCGCTCGCTGCCGACGCGGGACGTTTGCACCGCAATTTCATGGGATACACGACGCGCACCGGCGAACATCTGCTCGGCGTCGGCGTGAGCGCCATCTCCGAGATCGACGGCTGGTACGTGCAGAACGCACCGGAGCTGGGCGGCTGGCAGCGCGATATTGACGAGGGACGTCTGTCGCTCGCCCGACGCCATGTGCTGACGGAAGACGATCAGGCCCGCGGGCGCGCCGTGTCACATCTGATGTGCAACGCGGAACTGCCGTTCGACCTGTTTGTCGGAGACGTTCCGACTCTCACCGATCGTTTCGAGCAGTTCGCCGAGGACGGACTGGTGGAGTTTGAAACCGATCGTGTCGTGGTAACGCCACTCGGCCAGTTCTTCCTGCGCAACATGTGTTTTGCGCTCGACGCCTATCGTGGAGCCGGTGACCGTGCCGAACGCTTCTCTCGCGCCGTCTAGCGGCACGGCGGCGCACGGCGGCACCGTGCCATTCGCCACCGAACCACCACGTGCCGCTCGTTCGTCGCATGAGCCTGGCGCGCATGGACCCGGCGCGCACGGGCCTGGCGCACACGCGGACGGGGTCGCGCGCATCGGGCCCAACGCCGTCATTCAGGTGTCGGCGGCCATGCGCGAGCGTCTTGGTGCAGAGCGCAGCGAAGCCGTGCTGCGCGCCGCCACAGGCTATACGTTCGCCTCACTCCCCACGGAGATGATCGACGAACGCGAGCCGCAGGCGCTGATCAAGGCGCTGGTCGAGCTGGTGGGTCCGAGGCTCGCCACGACCATTCTGCGCGACGCCGGGCATCGCACGGGCGACTATCTCCTTGCCAACCGCATTCCCCGGATCGCGCAGTGGGTCATGCGCGCCCTTCCGCGCCGCGTGGGTCTGCGTCTGCTGTTGGGTGCCATGCAGAAGAACGCGTGGACCTTTGCCGGCAGCGGTCGTTTTGTCGTGCGCCACGGCACGGGCACACCCGAGTTGTTATTTGAGTCGTGCGCGATGTGCCGGGATATGCATGAGCCCCAGTCGATGTGTGATTTCTACGCCGGAACGTTCGAGCGGCTGATCCGGGTCTGTGTCGCCCGCTACGCCGGCGTGCTCGAAGTCGAGTGCATGTCCAAAGGCGACACACATTGCCGGTTCGTGCTCGAGGGGGTCACGTGAGTCTCTTGAGAACATCGAGAGGAACAGCGCACTTCTAAACGCGAAGCTCACCGAGGAACGGCTCGAGGCACAACAAACTTCTGAACGCGAAGCTCGCAAAGGAACTGCGAGCAAACGCACAAACAAAGAAATGCTGTTGTTGTTCTTCGCGTTCTCCTTTGTATCTCCGCGAGCTTCGCGTTCAGACGTTCGCTGTTCTCATGCGGTTCTCACCGCGGTTCTCACCGCGGGACTCGCAGCGTCTGCCGCAGGATGGTGGTCGGTCCGAGCGGGGTCTCCACCTGCAGCAGTCGGCGTGTGGTCTCGCCGATCCAGACCGTGATCTCCATTTGCCCGCCCAACTGAAAGAGCACGATGTGGGCCGGCTCGCCGTGCATCGGGGTGGAGCCGATGACGCGCACGATGTAATCGTGCATGCCCGTTTCCAGATCGTACACACGGAACACCGCCGCGAAGCCGGGTGCGAGCGGCATCGCGCGCACCACCAGGTCCCAGTTGCCGGAATCGAAAACCGGCGACCGCAACGTGGTATCGATTGCCACGCCCGGTGCATCGACTGGACCGATGGTGCCACGCACGCGTGACCCGGTGAACTCGATGCGCAGCTGACGTTGCGGCTGCACCGAGAAGTGCATACGCGGGGCGAGCGTCTGCATGTCCGTGACCGTTGAATCGAGCAAGCGCGATTGCCCACGCTGTACGGACATGGTGCGACGCAGGCGCGGCGCATCGCCCTCTTCGCGTGCAAGGATGTCGGTGATCGTCCCCACCGGTATCTCGTCCCCGTCGCGGAAACCGGTCAGCGCGTACACCAGCGTGTCCGCACACAGACGCGCGCCACGAAGCGATGTGTCGCCTGGGACGATCCGCCGAGGCAGCGCCGGCGCCGTGGTCGTCGCTGGCGGAACACCCTGCGCGCGCGCCTCGCCAATGCCCACGGTCGCGCACAAGACGGTGCTCACCACGACGTACGTCGCGGCATACCGAGTGGCGATGCCCATGACGTAGCCCATGACGTAGCCCATGGCAGACCCCAGCGCTCGGAAGGGTCTCCCGGGTGCGGTCCCGATCACGCGCCTGTGCGAAACGAACGACATGGTGGACAAGACGGGGACCAGAGTGACGACGCGTCGTACGGATGACCTTGGAAAGCTGGTACACCGTTGTGCGTGTGGCCAGTCATGATCCGCACTCGCGATCCGGCCCCCGCCATGCCGGTGCAACCTTTCGTTCAGGAATGACGTCCTACCCGGCATGTCTACTCTTCGCCAACTTGCGTTGTGGTGTGCAATCGCCGTTCTGAGCCATGCGCCGCTTGGCGCCCAGAACACGCCGGAAACGATTCGCGGCCGCGTGATCGACGACTCCAGTCGCGCACTCGCGTCCGCAACGGTCACGATCACGCGCGGCCCCGATCGGCTCGTGCAGACCACCACGACCGATGTCGACGGACGGTACAGCAGCCGATTTGATGAAGGTACGGGCGACTACCTGGTGTACGTGTCGTCACCGGGGTTCAAAGCGGCGCGGCGCCGCGTGCAGCGACTCGCGAACGAACGCGAGCTGATCGCCGACTTCACGCTGGCACGCGATCTTGCCTTGCTCGCGACCGTGAAGGTGACCGCCAGCAGGCCGGTCCGGGCGTCGAATGCCGCATCGCCGTACGATCCCGAAACCGGTGCGAGCGAGCGGTGGTCGGAAGGCGTGAACGGACGCGTCACCCCCGGCGCCTTGGGTGATCTCACGGCGATCGCCGGCACGATGCCGGGGGTCACCATCACGCCCGGTGGTCCGTCGATGCTCGGCTCCTCAGCCGCGTCGAATCTCACCACGCTCAACGGCATGGCGATTCCCGGCGGCTCGCTGCCGCGTGCGGCGCGCGTTGATACGCGCGTCACCGGCGCGACCTTCGATCCGACCCGCGGTGGATTTTCCGGCGCCAATATTGATTCACGCCTGAGCGCTGGCTCGCGTGATTTTCAGCGGCGCAACGGATTCCTCACGTACGATGCGCCGCAGTTGCAGATGACCGACGCCATCGGTCGCTCCCTCGGATTGGTGAGCGGCGGGTTTCGCGCGAGTCTCGGCGCCGATGGCGAAGCGATTCGCCGCGTGCTCACGTACAACATGGCACTCGATATCGGGCGCACGACCAGTGATCCCGCGTCACTCGTAGCCGGCGATATTGGCGCGTGGAACCGCGCGGGCGTGTCACCCGACTCCATCGCACGTGTGACGCAGGTTGCCACCGCGCTGGGTTTGCCAGTCACCGGCAGTGGCGCTCCCACGGCGCGTCGGCGCGATGCACTCACATGGCTGGGCCGCATCGACGATATCCGCGACACGATGCGCACGCTCAGTCTCACGACGTATGCCACCGGCATGCGTGAGGGGGCGCTGGGATTCGGTCCACTGGTGTCGCCCGCCTCAGGCGGCAAACAGACGGAGCGCACCATGGGTGGCCAGCTCGTGCATGGACAGTACTTCGGCGCCGGCAGTCGCATCCTCACGCAGAATCGGATCGGGCTGAGTCAGGTGCGTCAGCAGACCACACCGTATCTCGACATCCCCGGTGCCACCGTGCTGGTGCGTTCAGCTTCCGACGCCGCCACCAGTGACGTGGCCGCATTGCAGCTGGGCGGCAGTCCGTGGCTCGTCACCGATGACACGCGCTGGACGCTGGAAGGCTCCAACGAAACCGTGTGGAACGCGCGCGGCAGCAAACATCGCTTCAAGACGCAGGCGTGGTTTCGCGGTGACGGACTCGATGAGGTGGGTCGTCCGAATGCGCTGGGCCAATACACCTTCAACTCGCTGGCCGATTTCGAAGGCAATCGCCCGTCGTCGTACTCGCGTACGCTGGTGCAGCCCGACCGGCACGCCACATCGTGGAATGGCGCGCTCGCCATGGCCCATCAGTGGAACAAGTCGCGGTACTTCAGCATGCTCTACGGTGCGCGCCTCGAAGGCAATGCGTTTGGTGAAGCACCGCCAGTGAATGCGGCACTCGATCAGGCACTCGGGGTACGGAGCGGTATCGCTCCATCGCGACTGCACCTCTCGCCGCGCGTCGGATTCTCGTACACGTACAGCCGAGCGAAGGACAACGGCAACGGTACGAGCCAGAACCAGATGGGTGTGTTCTATCGCAACACGATGGGCTACATCCGCGGCGGGATCGGTGAATTTCGCGATCTGTATCGTCCGTCGACACTGGCCGATGCCTTGGTGGGCGCAGGACTCGCCGGCAGTACCCTCACGCTCAACTGCGTGGGGTCGTCCGTTCCGCTTCCCGACTGGCAGGCGCTCAACAGCGCTGGCGCCAGTCTTCCGACCGCGTGCACCGATGGTGGAGCAGCGCTGGCAGAGCGTGCGCCATCGGTCACGTTGGTCGACCCGTCGTTTGATGTGCCGCGCAGTTGGCGTGCCTCGCTCAACTGGGGCAGCAACTTCGGCAAGTTTGTCACCAAGCTCGATGCGCTGGCCACCTACGATCTGTCGCAGCCCAGCACGCTCGACGCGAATTTCGCCGGCGTGAGCCGATTCGCCTTGGCCGGCGAAGGCAACCGGCCGATGTATGTGAGCACAGCCGCCATCGATCCGGCAACCGGCGCGGTATCCGCGCGTGAATCACGTCGTTCACCCGACTATGGCCGCGTGGCGCTGCGCACGAGCGATTTGCGCGGCTACGGCGGACAACTCACCGCGACGGTGCTGCCCGACGTGTTCCGGATGCGTCGCCGTCCGGTGTTCCTGTCGGCGTCGTACACCATTCAAACGCTCAAGCAGCAGTCGCGCGGCTTCGACGGTGCCGGCTTTGGTGATCCACGCGAGCGGGAATGGGCCGCCGGCGCGAACGACGCGCGTCATGCCGTGGTCATGCAGGTGGGTTCGTCGATTCCCAAGTTCGGCACCCTCACCATGTTCGCGCGGTTCCAGTCCGGGCTGCCGTTCACGCCCATCGTGCAGAGTGATATCAATGGCGACGGGCGTGCCAACGACCGCGCGCTCGTGCCGAATCCGGCGACGATCGGCGACGTCGGCACCGCCGATCAGATGCGCGCGCTGCTCGCGGCGTCACCGTCCAACGTGCGCGAGTGCCTCGAGCGACAGCTCGGCACCGTAGCCGCACGCAGCAGCTGCCGCGGCAACTGGACGCAGCAGCTCAACCTGCAGTGGACCCCGCGGCTGCCCATCAAGGTGCGCGGCCGCCGCATCACCTCCAACGTGGTCTTCGACAATCCGCTGGGCGGACTCGACCAGGCGTTGCACGGCGCGAACAACCTGCGCGGCTGGGGCGCACGGGCGACGCCTGATCCGGTGTTACTTGTTCCGCGTGGGTTTGACGCATCGAACCAGCGATTCCGCTACGACGTCAACCCGCGCTTTGGTGATACCCGTGCGTTCCGCACGCTCAGCCGGCAGCCGTTCCGCGTGACGATGGATTTTTCGCTCGACTTTTCGGTGCCGTACGACGTACAGCAACTGCGCCGCGCCGTGGAGCCGATGAAGGTGAAAGGCGGATGGGAGCGCCGAGGTGCCGATTCCATCGCGGACATCTATCTCCGCAACACCAGCAACGTGCACCGCTTGCTGCTGGGCGAAAGCGACTCGCTCTTTCTCACCAAGGCCCAGATCGATGCACTCATTGCCGCCGACTCCGTGTACTCGGCCAAGGTGCGCGAGATCTACATCCCGCTCGGTCAGTTCCTCGCCGCGCGCACGGAGAGTGTCGTCGGCAAGGTAGAACTGGACAGTGTCACCGCCGCGACCAAACGCTATTGGCCGCTCTTCTGGGAGCAGGCGGATATCGCCGACGGCATCGTGACCGCACAACAGAAGGAGCTATTGCCATTCATCAAGAACATGACCGCGACCACCAAAGAGGACCGCAAGGATTCGCAGTGGTACTTTGGCCACGCGGTGCCGCTGCGGCCCACCAAGCCGAAGGTGGGGAGCGGGCAGTAGGCCAAAGCGCTTTTCCCGAGGTCACACGCGTTCTTGCCGTGTGACAAACGCACTGGGGCACTGAGCCGACCATCGACTCAGTGCCCCGTCGTCGTTCCAGAGCGGTGTTCACCGCTCTGGAGGCGACTGCGGCATGCGCTGCCTAGTACCGGTAGTGATCCGCCTTGTACGGCCCACTCTTGCTCACGCCGATGTAGGACGCCTGGTCGGCCGTCAGCTCGGTCAACCTCACGCCGAGCTTCGGCAAATGCAGACGTGCCACCTTCTCGTCGAGGTGCTTGGGCAGCGTGAACACCTTCTTGCCGTACTGCTCCGCGTTGGCGTGCAGTTCGAGCTGCGCCAGCACCTGAT
>Ga0154020_10009297_pt1 | contig 11321 bp, 13 predicted proteins | sample Klosneuvirus_201_FD_109709 | JGI IMG/M metagenome (GOLD analysis project Ga0154020, IMG submission 109709) | Active sludge microbial communities from wastewater, Klosterneuburg, Austria - Klosneuvirus_20160825_MG | ecosystem: Engineered > WWTP > Aerobic digester > Activated sludge | place... | reverse complement strand
GCGCTGCGCTGCAAGCGAGATGACCCCTCCGCGAGCGACCGGCACCCGGTTTGCAGCCCCCAGCTCGGATCGAAGCTCTGAGGAGAACACGGATGCTTCGACCGGCGAGAAATCCGAGCGCGCGGAGGTCCCATGAGTCCGTTCTGCAATCTCGACCAGCGTTGCGGCGGTCCGATTTCAACCGAAAATGCCCGGAGTTTGCACCCCTCTGGCCCTGCGCCAGCGTCCCGCGGGCGCCGCGACGCGAAACCCAGGCTCGGTGCAGTTGTCTCTCGGTCCTTGCGCCTGATCACACGGGGCATCTTCAGGGTTCCCCTACGGCACAGACGGGTCCGGTGACTCGGCCTTCATTTCGGTTGGTCAGCGACGGCCCGCCCGACGAGGGTCCGTAGTCGACGCCTACGGCGATTCGAGGACGTGTGATGGACAGCGGCGGCACACGGCTTGCGTCGTCATCGGTCACTATGAGCAAAACACAAACCCTGATGGAAAGAGCCGAGATCGAAACCCGGAGCACGACCATGAAGGCCCTCGTCTTTCACGGTCCCGGCCGGCGCGCCTGGGAAGACAAGCCGCGGCCCGTGATCAAGGACCCCACGGACGCCATCGTCCGGATCACGACGACCACCATCTGCGGAACCGACCTCCACATCCTCAAGTGCCACGTCCCCGCGGTCACCGATGGGCGAATCCTCGGACACGAGGGCGTCGGAGTCGTCGAGGAAGTTGGAACGGCCGTCTCGGCCTTCCACAAAGGGGAGACGGTCCTGATCTCCTGCATCACAGCGTGCCGAAAGTGCGAATTCTGCAGCAAGGGGATGTACTCGCACTGCGAGAACGGCGGGTGGATCCTGGGCAACCTGATCGACGGGACCCAGGCCGAGTACGTCCGGATCCCCTACGCAGACGCGAGCCTGTACGCGCTGCCTCCCAACGCCGACGAGGAGGCGTTCACGATGCTCAGCGACATCCTTCCCACCGGTTTCGAGTGCGGGGTCCTGAACGGCCAGGTGAAGCCGGGCGACATCGTGGCGATCGTGGGCGCCGGCCCCATCGGCCTCGCCGCGCTCCTCACCGCGCAGTTCTATTCGCCCGCCGAGATCGTCGCGATCGACCTCGACAAGAACCGTCTCGACGTGGCCAAGTCCTTCGGCGCGACGAGCGTCATCGACGCTTCCGACGGCAAGGCCGTCGAGCAGGTCATGGCCCGCACGAAGGGCAAGGGCGTCGACGTGGCGATCGAGGCCGTGGGCTCTCCCGCGACGTTCGACATCTGTCAGTCGATCCTGGCGCCGGGTGGGCGCCTCGCCAATATCGGCGTCCACGGCAAGCCGGTCCAGCTCGACCTCGAGAAGCTCTGGGACCGCAATATCACGCTGACCACCCGGCTCGTCGACACCATCACCACCTCGATGCTTCTCAAGGTCGTGCAGTCGGGACGACTCGAACCCCAGAAGCTCGTGACCCACCGGTTCAAGCTGTCGGACGTCATGAACGCGTACGACATTTTCGGCGACGCCGCCAAGCAGCGCGCCATCAAGGTGGTTCTGAAGGCCTCCTGACGACAGTGGGCGCGGCGATCACCCTGGGAGTTTCACCCTCCGGAGCCTGAGCGCGTTGCCGATGACGGACACGGAGCTCAGGCTCATCGCCGCGCTCGCGATCATCGGGCTGAGCAGCAGCCCGAGCCACGGGTACAGCACGCCCGCGGCTATCGGGATGCCGATGGCGCCGGATGTTGCGCATCGTCGCGCGGTTCAGGGCCCGCGCGCGGGCGATGCCGCCGAGGTCGCCCTTCACCAGCGTCACGCCGGCGCTCTCGATCGCCACGTCCGTACCGGTTCCCATCGCGATGCCGACGTTCGCCTGGGCGAGCGCGGGAGCGTCGTTCACGCCGTCGCCCGCCATCGCCACCACCCGGCCTTCCTGCTGGAGCTTCGCGATCGCCTTTCCTTTCGCCTCCGGCAGGACCCCGGCGATCACCTGGTCGATTCCGAGCTTCTTCGCCACCGCCCCGGCCGTCGTCTGACTGTCCCCGGTCAGCATGACGACGCGTACGCCCTCGTCGTGCAGGCTCCGGAGGGCGGCGGCCGCGGAAGGCTTCACGGGATCCGCCACGCCGAGAAGTCCCACGAGCGCTCCATCGACCGTGACGAACATGACGGTCTCGCCCTCGAGCCTCAGCTCCTCCGCCCGCGCGGCGAGGGGAGCCGGTGAGACCTTCAGCGCCTCGAGGAGCGCGGCGTTTCCGAGGGCCACGGCACGCTTCTCCACCGTACCCGTGACTCCCTTTCCGCTGACCGACGTCGACGGCGCTGCTCCCGTCGACCACGATTCCGTCCACCGGCACCTTCTCCCCGGGCCGCACCCGCACCTGACTGCCAGCGACCACGCTTTCCAGCGGTACGTCCTCCTCTCGACCGTCGGGCTGAACGACCCGGGCCGTCTTCGGCGCGAGATCGAGCGGCGCTCGGATCGCGCGACCGGTCTGGCTCCTGGCCCGCAGCTCGAGAACCTGGCCGAGCAATACCAGCGTCGTGATCACGGTTGCGATCAGCGTGAACATGTTCAGGTGCCGGCTCACGATCGAGGCCCAGCCACGCTGGAAGAAGGGCCACCCGCCCCAGAGGACGACGGGCGAAGCGAGCGCCAGCTGGATCCACGTGATCGCGGCGGGCGAGAGGATCCGCTCCACGGGCCGCCCCGGCAGCAGGTCCGACATGGCGAGCAGAAAGGTCGGGATCGACAGGCCGAGGCAGATCCAGAACCGCCTCGTCATGTCGACGAGCTCAGGGTTCGGCGCGTCGAGGAGCGCTATCTGGCGCGGTTCCAGGGCCATGCCGCAGATCGGGCAGGTTCCTGGCCCGGTCCGCACGATCTCCGGGTGCATCGGGCAGGTCCATTCCGATTTCGACGCCAGAGCCGGGACCGGGGGCGTCTTGGACGCGGCGGGGCTCCCCTTCTCGACCGGGCCGGCGCGCTCGGGGCCTCGCTGACTCGCGGATTGCGAGCGTTCCTTCATCGGAGGAGCCTCGGGAGCAGGTTGGGCTGGCTTCTTTACGAAGCGCTCCGGATCCGCGAGGAACTTCGTCCGGCACCCAGCGCTGCAGAACCTCCATGCCCTGCCGCCGTGCTCGGCCTCGAGCGGCGTCGCGCGGTGACGGTCATCCCGCAGACGGGGTCGCGTTCCTGGTCGTCCATCTGAACCTCCTGAGCCCGGTGGTGCCCGAACCGGGCCGCCCGTCATTCCAGCGACCCGTCCTCTTCTCTGGAGCTATCGACCCCCCCTCGAGCGCCTCCTGGCGAAGAGCCCGACGCAAATCCCGACCACGAGAATCAGCATGGGGATCTGCCAGTAGAGCCCCATACCGCCCATTCCGAACCATCCGCCGTCGTGCATCATGATTGGTTCCCCTGCTGAACAGCTTCCGCGACAGGGGCCGCGTAGCGCCCGGGATCGGCGTCGAATTTGGTCTTGCAGGTGGGGCTGCAAAACACGTAGATCTGCCCCGCGTAGGCGCTTCCATGCGGGGATTTGTCGTCAATGGTCATGCCACAGACAGGGTCCTTGGACATTTCGAAGTCTCCTTACAATCTCCGGCGGGTGGATGAGGCTTGGCCCGGCCGGGAACGTCTTTACATCGCGGGCTTCTTCTCGTCTGCCTGGGCTTTCATCATCGGGCACTCCATCGTGCCCTTCGTGCTCGTTCCGTGCATCTGCATGTGCCGCATCATGTGCGGCATCATCGCGGCCTCCATCTCGGCTTTCATGGCGCGGGAGGTCTTCCGCTGGGCGACGAGCTCGTTGAGGACAGCCGCCATGGGCCTCTCCAGGGCGTCGACGTCTTTGGACCCCTTGGCCGCGTTCATCTCCGCCACGAGCTTGTCCAGCGAGCCGTCCATCGCCTCGAGCTTGTCCTTCATCTCCAGTTTCTTGGCCATCATGGCCTCGCACTCCGCCTTCATGTCAGCGGTGACCTTTGGTTTCGCGGCGCTGTCCATGTGGTGACCCATCATCGGGGCCGCAGTCGGGCTCTTGGCGGCCGGTGTCGGCGTCTGAGCGCCGACGCTCGTGGCCAGCGCAAGAGCGGTCGCGAGCATGCCTGGGACCAGGATCCTGAGGTGGTGTTTCTTCATGATGATGCTTCCCTTTGGCGGTTCTCGGGGACCGCGAGTTATGGCGCCCTGGTACTCGGGCGCGAACGAGTTGCGGCGACCTCTACGTCCAGATACGAAGAGCAGAACCCGCCGACCACGATTGCTGCGACGCCAGCGTGCGGAATCATCCGCAAGCCCTGTGCCCGTTCAGGGGTCACCTGACTCTGGCGCAGGAGAACGCGATTCGACTACTCCCGCTTCGTGGCATCTGTTGTGCTCAAACGTTATCGAGACTGAGCGTCTCGGGAGGTTGACATGCCAGGTACGGAAACGGAAAACAGAGCGAAGTCTAGTTGCTGCGGTAGCAAATGCGGTTGTAAGGAGGCCACGATCGACGTGGGCGGGAAGAAGTACTGCTCGGACGCGTGCGCCAAGGGCCACTCGGCCTCCTGCCCTTGCGGACACCCCGGCTGCAACCCGAAGTAGGCCGTCAGCCACAGCTCGGTCGAAAGGGGGCACGAGTGCCCCCTTTTCGCCTTCGCCTCCCGCGGGACAGCAAAGAGCTGCGGAATGTAAGCCTTTCCGGCCGATGGGTAACTCCTTCCAAGCAGTCCTTGTCGACGGCGATCCTTCATCGGTCACGAACCGGACTCGCTGACGCGTGCCTTGCCCATGGAGCGGCCTGCCCAAGGTACCCTCGGAATGGTGCGAGGAATCGCTCTGCTCCTGGGTTCGGCAGCCCGCGAACACCTGGTCGAATGTCGGGTTCCTCGTCGTCGGGATCGTCATCCTGCGGTGGACCGCTCGTGGCCGATCGCCCCACCTGCGCTGGCTCGGCTACGTCTGCCTCGTGACGGCTGTCGGCTCCGCCTTCTACCACGCGTCCGAGACCTTCATGGCGTCCAGGAACACCGAGCCGGCGAGCAGTCCGAAGTCGACCGTCTCGGTCCCGAGCGACAACGGCTTCGTCACGAGGACTCGCCCCGACGGCAAAGCTCCCTGCCGACGTCCAGGAGATCAACCGCAAAGGCTACCTCAAGGACTCGTTCTTCGACTTCGACCGCTATGAAGTAGGACCTCCGGGAGTCTCCAGCCTCCAGAGTCAGCAGTGGCAGGTGGAAATGGCAAGTAGGGCCGCGCGTCAGGTCTCGTCCGCGAACGATGCCTCGAGCGCACTCCAGTCGCAGACGGAGCCTAGACGGGCGAGGACCGCGTAAAGCCCGAAGCGGATCCGAAAGAGGAAAAGTAGCTTCCCGGGCAGCTCGAGGCGCATCAGCGCCCGTTTGTCACGTATCACGGATGCCATGTCGAGGTCTGCGCCCGGGTCGACTGGCCGCGGCCCCGGCTGAAGCATCGGGCCGAAGAAACCCCGCAGGAGGACGCGGAGGGCGGCGAAGTCGGCGTCGCCGCTCGTGGGGCGGGCTCCGAGCACGGCCAGCGCGCGACGAATCTCCGACGGGTCGTCCGCGCGCACGGCCGCTGCGAGCTCGGTCAGCGCGAGGACCGTCTTCTCGTCGAAGACGCGAACGCAACCGTAGTCGAAGACGACGATTCGCCCGTCTGCCCGGAACCGATAGTTTCCAGGGTGCGGGTCCGCGTGGAAGAGCGCGTGCCGATAGAGCGTGCCAATGTAGAGCTCGAAGAGGGCTCGCCCAGCGCGGCTCCTCGCGGCCAGGTCCGCCCCTGAGGCTAGATAGGCCTCCAGGTCGAGTCCGTCCTCCCAGGTCGTGGTGAGGACGTGCCCCGTGGACCATTCGCGATGGACAGCGGGCACGATCAGAACGTCGTGCTGCGCGAAGAGGCGGCCGAACGTCGTCTGTCGCTCGGCCTCGAGACGGTAGTCGCACTCCTCGAGGAGCCGCTCGCGCGCCTCGGCGATCGATTGCCTCACCGTCGCGCCGCCGCCAGGGAGGCTCCGGGCAAAGGCCGCCCCCGCACCCGCCGCCCGGAAGTCACTGCGAATCGCTTTCTCGATCCCGGGGTGCTGGACTTTCACGGCGACAAGCGTCCCGTCGGGGAGTCGGGCCCGGTGTACCTGGCCTATCGAGGCGACCGAGACCGGAATCGGGTCGAGCGTCGCGAGCAGCTCGTCGGCCTTGCGGCCGAGCTCCTTGCGGAGGACGGAGGCGATTGCTCCTGGCTCCGCCGGCTGAGACTGTGTTTGCAGGAGAGATAGGAGCCGCCGCGCCTCGGGCGGGATTCGCTCGTCGATGTACCCGAAGATCTGCCCCATCTTCATGGCCACGCCCTTCAGCTGGCCGAGAGAGGTCACCAGCTGCTCTATCGTGTCGAGATCCGCGCGGGCGAGACCTGAACCACCCCGCCCGCGGATCACACCAGCGAGCACGCCAGCGCCGGTGCGCGAAGCCGCCATGGCCGTCAGGCCGAGACGGGAGAGAGAGCTCTCGGGAACGGCGCGGCCAGGGGCCTTCCGGAGGCGATCGAGGAGTCGCTCCAGGCGCTCGTCTTTGCTGTCGGGCATTCCCTGGATGCTAATGGGCCTGCCCTTGGATAGGACAGGGGGACCCCTTGGACGACGGTCCGCGCGGTTCAACCGGCGCGAGCTGCCTTCGGCGAGCGCTTGGCGGCTTTCTTGCCCTTCGACGGCGTCGAGACGGCGACCTGTACCGCCAGGTCGATCCACAACGCGAGTGTGGTCTCTTGCCTCAACCCCTCGGCTGCGACGTACACCATCCCCCGCATCGGACGCCCCGTGAGGTCCATCGCCCGGGTGTGGGGCTTCGCCAGCGCGGCGTCGTGGCCATCGGGGCCCACTCTCACCATGAGGTCGCGGTCAACGATCCCCACCGCCATCGACCCCGCGACCATGAACGCGAGACCGCCGAACATCTTCCTCTCGGTGACGTCCGTCCGGGTCGAGAGCGTGGTCCGGATCCGCTCGGCAAGCCCCTCGTCGTACGCCATGAGCCGCTGTCCCCTTGTGCGCAAGGATAGCGCCGTGCTACGCCGCGCGTCGTACGCCCGGGCCCGTTCCGCCAATCGGTCGTCTTGTGCCGTCCCGGGCTTCCTTCGAACGCGGCGCGCGAGCAACGAGGAACGGGGCACCAACAGCCGCTGAGCCAGCGTGAAAGCGCCTTAGCCGTCGTCGCTCAGGCGCACGCGCCTCGTCTCGAAGCGAGCAGAATGCGGCCCTCAAGGCCGGTCGAACTCACAACTCCCTGAATCGCCGACGACGTTGGGTATCTAATCGGCGCGGTCGCGGATATCCGCCGACATCCTGGCCTCATCCGCAATGCCGACTGAGGATCCATCCTGCCCTCAAGATGCTTCTAAGTTATTCTCGGCGAAAGGTCGTCGGTGATGGCCGCCCACACCTGCTCCGCGTCGATGAGGTCGTAGCCGTGCACCAGCACGTTCCGGAACGCCACGATGCTCCGGGCCTCCGAGATGTCGCCGAAGAGATTCGGATCGTGGCGGGCGATGCGGCTCAGGGCCTCGCCGATCGTTATGAAGAGCCGCTCGACGATCGCCCGTAGGTATCCGTCGGCTTCGTAGTCAGCGAGTGTCTTCCCGGCGCTTCTCGGAGAATCACTTCGCGAAGTTGCGGCTTCAACGCAGCGGGCGTCACAAGGTCCACCCGTGCGCCCAGAAGACTCTCGAGGTATTTCTGAAGCCGCACGAACTGGAAGAGCCCGACGGGCCGCACGAATTCCACGAGAAGATCCACATCGCCTTCCGCCCGGGCCTCGTCACGTCCCACGGATCCGAAGAGACTGAGCGAGGCTACGCCGAATCCGCTGATCGTCGTCTTCTCCCGGGAAAGAACGCCAAGGACATCATCCCGTCGCACTGCCTGCTCCTGCAAAAGTATGCCACGCGGAGTCCTCGGGCCGGAGCCAACGCCGTCACGGCGTGAGCGCGTATGTCCGCTCGATGACGGCCGCGATGTCCGGCCCCTTCCAGTACGGCTCGATCCATCGCAAGCGCCGGTCCTTCCACGACGTGGACGGGCGGCGCCAGTGTCCTCGGACCATGAACCGATGGAAGAGCTGTCGGCCGCCGGAGACCCGCTCCAGCTCCTGGAGGCGCCTCACCCGCGAGATCTCGATCTTGCCGGGCAGGAAGAAGACCTCGTCGGAGCCGACAGCTTGGCCCTTTCCGGATCCGATCGCGCCGTGGCTGTGCATGCCGCCGGGCCGGACCTCGACCTCCACCCCCGCGCTTGTGGCGTAGAGGATGGCGTTGAGTACGAGGTGCACGAGCCCCGGCAACGGTCGGGTACGCGCGACCGTTTCACCCTCCACGATCACTGGCTCCTCAACCTGATCCGGAAGGCGCACCCGCTCATCCGGTGACAGCACGACGTCGTGCTCGACGAGATATGGAGGGTCCGCGCCCAGCGCGTCGAACGCGAAGGCGAGGTGGAGGACACGACCCCGCTCCCGCCGCTCCTCGGTGACGAAGACAGTCGCCACGCGTATCAGGTAGCCCGCCAGCGGGCAACCGGCGTCGCGCGCGAGGAGCCGCTCGGCGAGCGACAGCGTGCCCCGGTCGGTGAAGACGAGAGCGAAGGACGGGAAAGGGACGCGCATTTCGTCCCCGACGGCGTCCAGCGAGGTGTGGGCGAGCATGTAGGCGAGCGCATCGTCGACCCAGAACGTCTTCCTCCGGTGCAGCTCGAAGTTCACGGCGGTGAGGAGCTGGCGCTCCAGGCGCACGACGGCGTCCTGGATGGGGCGTCCGGCGAGCCCGTCCTTCTTCAGGCGCTCGCGCTCGGTATTCAAGAGGCGCCGGACCGCAAGGTCGCTTGCGAGGTCCGCGGCCAATGCCACGCCCGAGGCATCGTCGAAGCCCGGCAGCCCACGCAGCCGCTCGGCCGCCGCCCGGCAAGCGTCGCGCCAACCTGTCATGGCTTCCGCCCAGCGGTCCTGTGCGAGCGACGGCGGATACTCCAGGCGCCATGGTGGGACGAGGCCCAGCTCGTCCCACATCCACGAACCGTCGTACGCCGGGATGTTCTGCCTGAGAGCCCCCTCGTACATCCCGTCGAGACCGCTGAGGAGCTGTTCGAGAATTGGCCTCAGCCGCGCGTCGCGCGCGGCGGCACGGGGAGTCCATCCCTCGAGCGCCGGGATGCCCTCGTCGAGCCAGCCGCGGTAGTGGCGCGCGTAGTGGTCGAGAGCGAGGTCCTCGAGCACTTCCGGCGGGATGTCCGAAGGACCGGGGTCGCGCACGGGGTGGCTTCCCTTCCCGACGAGCCTCTCCTCGAGAAGCCTCGATGGGTCCTCGTGAGAGGTCGCGCGGTGAGCGATCGCGTCGCCCGCGAGCGACTCCAGCATGGCCCGTCCGCGCACGGCTCGCGCCACCGACAGGGTCTCGAGGACGAGGGTCGTCCCCTGGAGCTCCAGCTGGCCGAGGGAGATGGTCGAGCCCCGTCCGCTCGACGTCCCGGTCCAGGACCACGACGTTTCTTCCTTGGCCTTCCGCTCCAGCCCGTGCTCGGTAGCGGCGTCCAGCGCGAGGACGGCGCGCCCGGTGTCCTTCACGTCGAAGCGCACCTTGCTGAAGAGCAGGTCTTCACCGTCTGACGTCACTGCGCGCGGGATTCGCGGGTGCGCGATCGAAGAGACCCAGGCTCCGTGGAGGTACGGCGGCAGCTGGCGAGAGAACGCCTCGTCGGCCCTGTGCCGGCTCTCGAGGCGTAACGACTTTCGGAGGTGCGATAGCGCCGCCTCCAGCTCGCGCCGCATCAGGACGGGGAAAGGCAGGATTCCGTTCTCGATCTCCGGGAGGCCCGAGGCACCGAGCCGGATGATCCGAGCAGCGATCAGGTCGGCCCGCTTCAAGGTCTTGGACGCGGTCCGCTCGCGCACCGTCACGCTCGAACGGTCGAGGATGTCCCGCAGGGTGACGGACAGGCCGGGTCGCGTGTCCTCCACCTCGTAGAGCCGCATCCAGGTGTCGCGGGCGAGCTCGAGGAACCGACGCTCGCCCGGGGTCAGCGACGGGTCCTCGGCGAGCAGCCGGTCCACGACGAGTCGACCATCCGTGAGGGGTCTGTCGAACCAGAACCACATGTCGAAGACGGCATCGCTTACGAGATCGGCGTCGTCGTCGAGAGCCCCGATCAGGTCCTCGAGCCCCTGGTGGAATTCGGCGTCGGCCTCGTCGTCCTCCGCGGCCAAGACTTGCTCCGTGAAGTCGGCGAGCTTCGCCAGCGCCTCCTGCCGGCACTCGCTGGTGTACGGCGGCGCCGCCTCGAGCTTCGCCAGGCAGCAGCGCTTGTACTTCAGCCCGCTCCCGCAGGGACACGGGTCGTTCCGACCGGTCTTCTCGCCTCCGCTCAAACTGAGGTCTCCTCGATGCGGCGCCCAGTCGGATTCCCGGCCGCCGACACTCTCCGTGCGATGGTAACGGCATCGGATCTGGATCCACGGTTGCGCTTGAGTCGGTCACGGGCAGCCCTCTGACCGCCGACCGTCCCGCCGCGCCTTTGCGCGCGCGAGAAACGATCGGCGGTAGTCCGTTGTTCGCGATCCCCGCTGCTCCGCGAGTAGCGCCCCAGGATTCCGGTTCCCCGCGAGGAGATCGCGGAGCTTTGTAGCCGCTACAAGGTGCGGCGGCTCTCGCTCTTCGGCTCGGTCATCCGCGACGACTTTGGCCCAGAGAGCGATGTCGATGTGCTCGTTGAGCTTGCGCCCGAGGCCGGCATCGGCTTCATCGGGCTGGGCCTCATGGAGCATGAGCTCGAGGAGATCCTGGGTCGGAAGGTCGACCTCGTGACTCCGGGCGGGTTGAGTCGTTACTTCAGGGACCAGGTCCTGCTGGAGGCGATGCCCGTCTATGACGCGGCATGACGACACGGTCCGCCTGAGGCACATGCTCGACGCCGCACGCGAGGCGATCGAGCTGGTAGAGGGAAAGGACGAAAGTAGATACCCCGGTCGCGCGCCGGACGTCGTCTTCCTCGAACGCAACTCATCGCTTCGGTGGACCTCTCCGGCGAGGTGTACTTCCCGGGCGAGGAGCCTTGAGCAATCGGTCGAGCTTCTCGAGGATTTCCGGGGCGTCGAGCAACTCGGCGAACATCCCGCACGCGAGTCGAGAAGCCGGTCGCCTTCGCTCTCCTCAGGAACTCCTGGAGGACATCTCACCCAGAAGGACTATCCCGTCGATGTCCTGGGTGATCCTCGGTCTCCCCACGAGGGCCACAGCAAGACCGCCTATGTAGACGTGATCGAGACCCTCGAACCGTAGCCAGG
>Ga0154020_10009295_pt1 | contig 11324 bp, 9 predicted proteins | sample Klosneuvirus_201_FD_109709 | JGI IMG/M metagenome (GOLD analysis project Ga0154020, IMG submission 109709) | Active sludge microbial communities from wastewater, Klosterneuburg, Austria - Klosneuvirus_20160825_MG | ecosystem: Engineered > WWTP > Aerobic digester > Activated sludge | place... | reverse complement strand
TGTGTTTGTGTCCTGTGTGCTCGCACCGCCACGCTAACAACGGCTAGGCTACATTTTTGCGTGTTAATGCCTAAATGTGTAACTTGGACTAGCAAAAACGCTAGCCTAGCCGTATAACGTTATAACCAATAGGGGCGGACAAAATTCCGTTGACTACATTTCGGTAGACAAAAAGCATTCTGGTAGACAGACCAAAGGACATTTCGCACGGGCGACCGCACAGCAGCTTTCAGTTCAATAAAGAAATTCAGGTAGAATTTTAAAATTTTTTGCCGACGCACTTTTTTGCGCGAAGCGCATAGTAACAGCCATCGCACAACCTCCTTTTTGGCCGAAGGCCATTTTGGCTATCGCTAATTTAGCACATTTGGTTTTTGCAAAAGGCAGGCAAAAACCAAATAAGCTAAATTCCCACCGCACAGACAATATGGTGTGGCGAAGCCACGATTTTTGCGCTCTCGCTCCGCTCAGTCAAGGCGCAGCCACAGGCGTATGGCGTTGAATAATGCATCTAAAGTGCTCTAACACAGCTGACTTAGTTCTGATTTTAGGTAAAAATTCAGTATTTTTACTACCTTGTTGCTTCCATTCAATGTCAGAGAATAAAGATGCCCCCATAGAAGTAAAAGCACCCGAATACTCGGATGCATTTTTGGCATTTCTTAAGGATAACGAACAAAGGATAAAGGATGTTAGTGAAAATTTTTCCATTTATCAAATTAATGCATCCAAAATTGGTATTGCCGAGGCGAAAAGAAGAGTAACTGCATGGTTAGGTAATTTTGACAAAATTGGATTTACCAACTTCAACATTGCTTTATTTCTTCTAGAACAATTTGTTTTTGTTAGCAGCGGAGAAATTATTAATAAGCTATCACTAATAGCAAAAAAAGAAAAACTTTTAGAGGAGAAAATGGTTGATACGTATATCACCCATTTAGGCGAAGACACAGAAAGCTCTTATAGGCTGACTTCACATTTTAACGTCACACCAAATTTCTGCAGTGAGCTGCCGAAGTTGCTAGATAGCATTGATTCAGGCGCCAAAATTAAAATATTATTTTTCGACGATTTTTTGAATAGTGGTGGCCAAATAAGAACCATTTTTTATGCATTGCTCAACAAACCTCTCCCTGAAGGTGAAATTGATGATGAATGGAGCGAAAGAACAAAACTGAATCCTGAACAAATTGCAAAGCTTCTCAACTGTGAAATTCATATATTTTACTATTTAGCCTTTGACGAGGGTATTGAAAAATCTGCTAAAATTATTAATGATGAATTAAAGCTCAGTGTTAAATTTCATAAACATTCGGTTGCAAATTTAAACAATGGAGCATTTGGAGATCAGGGTGATCAAGAGAATATTATTTACGGAGCATCTGGCAGGATTGCTACAGATTGCTCATTTAGGAGCAAAAAATATGCTGATTTATCAGATTTCTATAAAGTGCTCAAGGAAGTGGGAAAACAGTTACTTGTAAAAAATGAACCTCATTGGGAAGAAGAAAAGCACGAAAGCCGATGTTTAGGATATGGAAATATTTGCAGATTAATATCGACGGACTATAACATTCCTTCAATAACAATAACTGCTCTATGGCATAACGGAGAAATCACTATTGATGGTAAAAAAATATTCTGGAATGAATTGCTGCCGAGAAGGAAAAAAGTATTAAAACTTAAAAAAGATAACGGTGTGTCTGAACCTCATGTCGGCACTGAAGAAAATGTCACAGAAACGGTTAATACTAATGCAGAGGTAGTTAATGTAAATATAGAAGAAAAAATTATTCAAGAAATAATATTAACCTCTACTGTAATTGTCGATGAAGAACAGATTGAACCACTTAAATTCATGATTAAGAAATTCCGATCGTTGGATGATGCAATAAGGGTTGAAATTGGCCAAAGTTTAGAAGTATATACTGCGGAAATGCAAAATCTGCCTCCAGATGAAAGAGACAAGGAAATGTTTGTAGAAATAAATAAACGAAATTTAGTTCGACAACTATGGGAGAAACTAAAAGAATTAAAAGTATAATAAAAACAATTTGATCATTCTTTAAATATCAAAAATATGAGCAATAAAGCTAATGAACTGTTTTCTAACTGGTATGAATCAGCCAATCCAAATCCTGATGCAAGTATTTTACCTTTAAGAATTGCTGCGATTAATAAATTAGTAAAAGAGGCAAAAACTGATTTCTGGCTCGATGTGGTTAGAATTTATCTTGATTTATCTCCTAAGGATAGCAATACTCTTATCAAGTTTAACGAAAAATTTGTCGCCTCTGATAAAAATTTCCCTCTTGAGAATAACGAAAACTTAATTAGATGTCTTGCCTCTGCACTACTTTGCTTTAAGTTAGAGGAAGCAAATAATAGGTTTAGTAATTTGACCTGTCTGGCAATACTAAATGCTAATTTCTTAGGGCAGTATCAATCATATAGTAAAATCCCTACGGTTAGCTTTGCTTGGTCGTTCTATAAAACTAATGCAATTTCTGCAAGAGAAGTAGGCCACGAAAATTCAGAAGAGAGGTTGGATTCCTTGATAAAGAAATTCAAGACTGCATCAGCAGCCGACGCCAGTGCTGCACCAGTTAATGCAACAGTGTTGAGTGTATTTGAAGAGTTGAAAAAACTCTATCAAACTAATAAGTCTTTGGCTGAAGAGAGTAATGTACTCTGGTGGTTGTTTAGTGAATACAGTTCTACAGCCGGTGATTTTTTCAAAAATCTTAATCGTTCCCATTTAGCACTTGTTGCAGCAAAAGAATTATCAGAACTAACAACATTTGATAATGGTTTCGCATCTGCAGAGCAAATGTTAAGTAAAGCTCTTGACATAGATCAAAAGAACGAAAACATTTCATTATTTGATCTCATAAATTCTATTCCAGAGCAATTGAAAGTAAATATCGTAAGTGAAATAGGTTCGGAATTAAATGAGATGACCCCATGTCTTCTCGCTATTAAAACGTCTATGGAGGGAGGAGATTGGAGCAATGCCTATAAAAGTTTTTGTAATAATGGAAACGTAAAGAATTCTTTTACGATTTTAGAAATTTCAATGCAGTTTTATAGAGAGTTTTTATTTTTAAGTCAAATCTAATATTAAGAGATTATGGTAATAAGGAAGTGTAATCAACCGAATTGTAAATTTAATGAAGATGGTAAATGCCTTGAAGGCCTTGGCGACGCGTGTACCCATCAATTTGATGAAGAGGTCAATTCCGTTGAAGACAAAACTGAGGCGAAGGCCTCAGAAAAAAATATTACTAATGGAATCAAACTTTTTTCAGGGGAATACTTATCTCTTGATGAAATTACGATGATCTCACATAAATTTCCCTATAGGCTGATCACAATATTAGGAAATCCCGATTCTGGGAAAACAACTCTTTTAGCAACACTTTATGATCTATTTCAAAAGGGGCCCTTTAACGAATTTATGTTCTCAGGTTCTTTAACTCAAATTGGCTTTGAAAGGAGCTGTCATTTTTCAAGGATACATTCCGGAAACGAAATTCCAGATACAGAACGAACTGTGTCTTCTGCGTTTCAATATGGTCATCTGGCTCTTAAAAAGAAAGATGCTTTAAACAAAAAAGCAATTAATCTTCTTATTTCAAATATTTCTGGGGAGCGATACATGGAGGCCCTCGAAAGTAGTCAAAGTATGAAAGAAATCAGTTTTATTAAAAAATCGGACTTTTTAATTATCATGATTGACGGTGGTAAAATCGCTAATCTAAAAGAGAGAAGTGGCGAATTATTTAATACGAGTACATTCATACAAAAGGCAATAGAAGAAGGTGTTTTTGATAAACAAACCGATCTAAAAATTATTTTATCAAAATGGGATCTGCTTCACAAGGATTCCACGTTTAATTTTTCCGAAATTATTGAGGAACCATTAACAAGAAAATATCTAAATCGAGTAAATAGCATTGCATTTTCAAAAATCGCATCGCGCCCTCTAGCGCAGGATGAAAATATTAAATTCGGGCATGGTGTACATAACCTCCTAGTTGAATGGTGTGAACCAAAACAGGATAAAGTATATCACATTGACACTACGGTAAAAAGTGCAAGATCATTTAGCAATTACAAATTTAATAAAGAGAAATTATGAGCGAGAAAAACATCTTATTTGCCGGATTACCCTCGTCAGGTAAAACCACCTTTATTGCTGCATTTTGGTATTTTCTTAAAGACTCAACAGAGGAAAGTCCTATTTTTTTGACTTCCTTAGAGGGCGATAACGGTTATTTGAATGGAATTTGCCGACAATGGCTAGAATTTAGACCAGTGTCCAGAACCAATCCAAGTGGCGAGGAAATCGTAGCAATGAATATCAAAAATAATCAAAGTGGACAAAGTGCAATTCTTAAAGTACCTGATTACTCTGGCGAAGTATTCAGAAATATATTTGACTTAAGAGAATGGAGTCCGTCATTTGATAAGCTAATTGATGAGACAAATGGTATTGTTCTATTTGTCAACCCAACGGAAAAAATGAATCGTCCACGGTTTATCACAATTGATAATGAAATTCTTGGTCTTTTTGGGGAAGAACCGAATGCCAAAAACGATGAAACAAAACCATGGAACGTGGATTTCGTGCCCCATCAGGTCAAATTAGTAGATCTTCTGCAATTCATTGAGTATAAAAAACCAAAAAAACTACCGCTCAAAATAACTATTGTGATTTCAGCTTGGGATTTAGTTATGAATAATAATCATACTAAAAACTATTCACCAGTTAGATTTCTGTCTACTTACTTACCTTTGTTGTTTCAATTTTTAGTGTGTAATGAGGAGAAATATCAAGTTGAGTATTTTGGCGTAAGCGCTCAGGGAGGAAATTACGATGGAGCCGAAGCTGATGAATTGATGCGTAAAAAACCAGAACAAAGAATATTAGTGAGAGAAGAAGATTCGATAACAAATAATATTGCAAAACCCATTCTTTGGGCAATGGAATGAAAATAAAAATTAATCAGAGCTTACATGGATATGAGAATGGGCACCAACTATTAGCCTGTTCGATGGAACTAAACACCCTATTAAAAAAGGTTTTGCTATTTCAAACTGATTTGTCAGGCTCAAACATAAGTAAAGGATTTGAGACATATATTACTGGATATCCAATAGAAGAAAGTAATTTATATGCCTTCAGTAGAACTTGGTACGCTGATGAAATGAAGCGCCCGGGCTGTGTATGGACACACACCTTTTTGATTGACTTTTCGGATTTAAGCATGATTGAAGAGTTTCAGGTTTTACTGCAGCTTTTTAAACGGCCAGTCGTAGGGGAATACTCTTCATACGACAACGAAATTGAGGTTGACACAAGGGGCCTTTTTAAAAACGAATTATCAGATGATATTACAATTAGGAAGCTCCTGTTTGATTCTCTTTATAAAACTCCTAAAAAAACAGTATTCCTGCCGAGTGCGACACCCCAAATATTTGAAAAAACAATTATTTCATTATGGAGTGATCAATGGCCAAGGCTAAGAAGAAATTTTCTTTTTTGTACGGGGGCCCTAAGTCTTAAAACGCTAAACGATAGAGAATTTGATTTTCAGGTTATACCAAAGAATATCATTTCCAATATAGAAAAACAATCTATAAATCCATTAATATTAGATTTAGCGTCAAGCGCTGCTTCTAATTGGATTAATATATTGGGTAAATATCAGAAAACTGAAATCAGAAAATTTCTTTGGACTTTTGGCGCAGACATAGAAGGTAAGAGAAATAACTACATACCATTACTCGAATTATTTAGATCCCTGCACTCTTCTGAGTTCAGTTTAGCGGAAATAAATAGCTATGTAAATAAATATTTTCCAGATTCAGAAAAGGGCAAATTTTTAAAGAAAAATTTTTATGGACTAAACTCAATTCTTCCAGTTTCAGAAAAGGAATTAATTAGTTATTTACTATCTAATGAAGCTCCATTATCTTTAAACTATAACGAGTTACAAGTTTCCGATAGAGTTATTAATTTAATTAATAAACAAGAATTATCAGTTGACGAGTTTGTAAATCTCTTTGAAAAACTCAACTCACATGGTCTTGACGCCAGTTTTTGGAAAAAAGTAGAGTTACCATTAGATTTTGTTTTGAATTTAATGGGCCTTGACAAGAGCCTTGTTCGCACGTTGATTGAACGCTGGCCAAATATTCTAGAAGATGAGAAAGTGTGGAAATTAAATTACTCTGTTCAACAGGAAATCTTACACGCGCTAAACCACTCAAATGTAAATTTTAAAAAGGTTTTTACACCCATAATTCGTTCTGGAAGTGATATAATTTTTGACCTTAGTAAATTTTTTGGAGAGATTGTCACTATACAAACTTTGAACATTATTAACTTGGACAAAGGGATTGTTGTAAATAAAAAATGGAGCGAATACATTTTTCAAAATGACAAGGCCACTTACGATTGGCTTTTAGAGAATAAATCTAATCTCACAAGGCCTATTTTTATTCTGATATTTAAATTCATGAACGTTAAGCAAATTGAATTTATTAAGTTTGAGGCAAAAGAGTTGCTAAACGGATATCAGTTAGTAAAGGAAGGTGCGACAACAAACTTTGTTAACATGACAGCTTGTAAATTACTAGACGTTGGATACAATAACGTACTGAAGAAAAGCTATTTGCTTGTTGAACAACTTTTTCCATATGTGTACAGTGAAATATGTTCTGAAAATATTGGAAATGAAATTTGGAAGTACACTTCCCGAGAGAACGCCTCCCGAGATTACGATGATTTTTTCAATCCACTTGCTGTAATATCCTATTTCCTGGGAGATAAACGGAATACATTTGAAATAGAAAATTGGAATATTGGTAGACAATTACTTGTAAAAACTGTTAACCGCTACATTAATAATTCGTGGCCACTTAAATCATTTGCTACAACTTTAAGTGGAGAACAAGAGTTCCGTGAAGCAGTGGCATACTGTTATACATTTGAAAAAGGAACTAAGTTTATTAAAAAAATTATTTACGAAATTAAACAAGGGCGAGTTAAACTGAATCCCAAACAGGATAAGACAATAAAAAAGTTGTTGTCATAAAAACGATGCCGTTCCCCTTCGGGTCGCGCTTTCCGTTCCAATCTTTTGCAGGAGGCAGGCAAAAGGATTTACACTACAATCGCTAACGGAAAAGCTCTAAGAAGGTAAGATCATGTTTGTTTTCTTTAGGACAACGCTTAATTCATCATCTGGATCATTTATTCCGGCTAAAGTCAAAATTCTAGCATTTTCCATTAAAGCATCATCGGCTATTTCTTCCAATTTATGTTGGTCTCCCTCTACAGCTACTCTGCTTACATTCGTCCAATTAAAATTTAATCCTGTATAATTCTCAATCAAATTAATATTCACTTGAAAAACATCTTTATGATTATAATCACTAAATGGTTCAGGGACAGCAGTTCTTAATGCTTCGACTTGTAATTTTGTCGAAGCAGGAATTAACTTTAGTTCCACTGCCTTTTTATATTGGCTCATTACAAAAGCCGTACTGTATAATTTACCGCCGCTTGAAAATACAACAAGTTTAAAAAAATAAAGTGGTACTTGATATTTATTATCGTATTTATATTTTGGGTCACTATCTTTAAGCATGGGCCCTGTAAATACACATATTTTCTTATTGTCGGCCTCGGCAGCTTCCTTTATAACATAGCTTTCCAGTTTACTCCATAAACCGGAGTTCAGCTTTTCAACTTGCGGTACGCTGTTGGTAAAGTGGAATGTTTGGAACGATTGCAGTTTGCTTTTCGCTCCCCAAGAAAGTTCGTTATGCGATGCCATGTGGCCAATTTCAAATTCAGTAAAATCAGTTACAAGATCGTAAAACGGATAATCCAACTGAACATTTTTATCCTTAACCCGCTTATCTTGTTTAAATGAACTAGGCCTAGCGACTTTTACTTTTTTAGTACCATCAATATTGTACGCAGATAAGTATGGAACTTTTCTCTTTTTATTATAAAGTACAGTTAATTTCGTGTACTTTAAAAGTCCGTTATCATCGCCATCCACCTTCGGCAGGTTCTTTCTTTGGGCTTCACTAAGTATTTTTCCAATACTAACCTTGTCTGAATTATTAATAAATTTCTCATCATAACCTTTTGCGGCTTTGAGAGTTTTAATATCGAATGGGTCTATTACTTTTGGCATAATATAAATGTAGTATTTTCTATTTAAAACAAAAAACCGCCCCGGTTTCCCGAGACGGTTCGCTTTATCTTAGAGCAATTACTGCCCTTTTCCTCCAAAAACAGTTTTCAGTTTTCTGTGTATACTTTCAATCGTTGCATCTAATGCTCTGCCCGCATCAGCCTTGGTGAGCTTGGCACTTGCGGCAATCGCGTCAATTAATTCTGCTTTATCTGTTCCACAAAGAAATTCACTGAATTCCTTTCTTGGCATCGAGGCCATTACTCGACCTGCATCGGCTTTGGTAAGTTTACTTCCCGAAGCTATTGCATCGATCAACTCTTTTTTGTTCATTCCTAGAGCGAGCAAAAAGAGGATTCTTTTTTCTGTTGCTGTCGTTACCATAACTTACCTCCTTGTGAATCTAATTGTACTTACACTTTGGTATTGCGGACTCGAATGACCGAACACAGATTTTACGTATGCCTTGCAATCCTGAGCCACATCAACAAGGCCGGTATTAATTGCATAAAGCAAATTATTTCGGTTTATCCTAGCGTTAATGAAGTTCGTTGTTGCAGTGATCGCGTTGGTGTTCGCAGTTTTCATACTTGTAAGTAAAGTATTAAGGCCGCTTATCTTCAACTCGTTTTCGTTCGGGTTATACGCGCCCACAGTGGTTAGCAAGTCAATTAGCTTGCTGTAATGTTCCACCATGCTATCAAAACTTAACTGCGAAACCGAAATGTTCTTAGGCACTTCCACAGGAGGGTTGTTAGGATTGATGGCCTGTGTTTGGTTTGTGTTATTATTTTGGTTAGTGTCCACTTCTTTGATGGGCTTCGCGCGTTTCCCCTGGATTTTACGGTTTATTGTCAACGCATCCTTAATAACGGCATCACTGGCTCCGCACGCTTTCAGCGCATTGATAATACGTGTTGCCATTTTTTGCAAGGGATCAAAAATTAATTGTCTTGCGTCAACAGCATTCACATAAGCTGTGTGCATACTCACCGCAGAAGCAAGCGCCGTGTTGGCGTTGGTTCGTAAGGTATTCATGTTTGCGATTTTTATCGCGTTAAGACTTGGGTTATAGGACACACCGAAACCTACGCATCGGTTAATTAAGTCTTCAAAATTAGCCACATTCTTGGCATGTCCAATCTCAGAGTAATTACTCATGATTTCAAATTTTAAAAATTATTGATTAGAACTTTGCCCGGTTCTGTTCTCGCAATTTGCGAGATGTTTGGCATAGGGAAGAAAATCGGATAAGAGAAACCCCAGTAGAAGCGCAAACCTTGTTCGGCTTCATTGAGTACGGTTATTTAAGTTGTGGTTCCATTTGTTTCTCCTTTCATCCACCATATGGATTGTAATTAACTACTATAACGCAAGTGTTGTTCCAAAAGATATATTCACTTTCTTAATGAAAGTTAAAGCACCTTTTCATTCTAATAAGTGGCGAACTAAATGAATTCAGGAGGTTTGTTTGGTTATACAGGGAACCGGACAGATTATTGAGTGGTGAACCTAGAACAAAAAGAAAACTCAATTCGCTCTCGGGAAAGTACGAACGATGTTTGAGAAACCTTGACAGATCATTTGCTCTAAAGACAAAGATTCTTTAGAAAGTAAGAGAGATCAAAAAGAAAACTCCAGAGGTGTTTGAGAAAGTCTAAAAGAATTTGGAGTTTAGAGCAAAGATTTTTTTAGCAAGTTCAAATTGTATCGAGAAAGTAATCACGGGAGCTTTTGAAACAAACGTGGGAGCTTGCTAACTAAAAACGCTAACTTTATTTTCTCAAGACAATATTTAAAAAACAAAAGCAATTCTCCACGCACCTATAACGTGGGACTTTTTTTCTTTCACTGCGCCTATTAGTTTAAATAAGCGCAATGCATCATCATAACGTATCGACCTGTGTGTATAGACCTAAACGCATAGACCAGAACCCGTCAACCAGTACGTACCCACCGCACATTTTGCAAGCACTTGTGTCGCTTTTAGATCAAGGTAGAAGAATTTATTTGGCGCCACAAAAGCTTGCAAAATCTCCCGCCCGCCTGTGTGTATCGAACTGTGTGTAAAAAGGCCGACGCTAAAAAATTTTAAAATTGCAGTGTGGTTAAAAAGAACGGGTAAGCTGCTCTCCTCCCCGCAAGCCCGCAGACAAAGAACAAAAAAAACAGCGGACACGTGAGCTGTGTGTGATCTGGGTGCGCCCCTACTGGTTATAACAGCGGTCGTGGCGCAATTTGGCGGAAGTGGGAATATTAACAGTAATTCATTAAATTTACATTGGTGCGGGTAGACAGTTTAATGCTCCGAAAGCCAAACTGCGCCAGCCCGCAAAACGTTAGCAGTAAGTGGCGGGACAATTAATCATGAAAAATAAATTAGTGATAGGACTTTTCTTTTTGACCGAACTTTCCTTTTCGCAGACTTCGGATGCGACTAATATTAAAGGACGTTGGAAACGGCTATATGACACCGACGCAAAAAACACAAAGACTATTCCCGCAACTCTTGACACAATTAGTTTTCTTTCAGGCAACAAATACGTTTGTAAAGATGGTGGCTCAACTACAACAGCTAAATGGTCAATTAATTCGAAAACAAGAGTTCTGAATCTGGCAGACAGCAAGACAATATTATATGTAGACGGAAAACTGATAGATCTATACGATAAAAGAGATTGGCGACGTATTGACAAATTATCAAATGACACGTTGGTTTTTATTCATTATGACGAAACGGACGGAAAAACAGTTTCGAGCAGAGAGTTTTACGCGAAAATTAAATAAGCTGTGTGCCGCCACCAACTGCTAACAGCGGTCGTGCCGAAAATTTTTCCTTGGCACCCGCGCAGGGCATCGCGGGGAAAATTTGTCGGCCGACGGCCGGACTTTAAACGCTAGCCTTAATATCGTTGACATTTAATCTGAAAAGCATTATCTTTAATAATCGGTTTCTGGAAGTGCCAAGTAAAAACTTCGGCAGTCCGCAAACCGTTAGCGTCCAGTGCTCGGACACCATAGACGTGTGTCGTTGAGTTTTTCCTCGGACAAATTTATTTTCGCAGACAATTTTTCTTTTTCAATTGGACGATCTTGGCAAAGGGGCCT
>Ga0154020_10009294_pt1 | contig 11324 bp, 7 predicted proteins | sample Klosneuvirus_201_FD_109709 | JGI IMG/M metagenome (GOLD analysis project Ga0154020, IMG submission 109709) | Active sludge microbial communities from wastewater, Klosterneuburg, Austria - Klosneuvirus_20160825_MG | ecosystem: Engineered > WWTP > Aerobic digester > Activated sludge | place... | reverse complement strand
GAAACAGAAGATAGTACCGACAAATTCTTTGAAGCATATTACAATGTAAAAGTTTTTTCAGATTCATTACAAGCGGTTGGGGATAGCTTATTTTACTCATTAAAAGATTCTGTTTTTAGGTTGTTTAAAAGCCCAATTGTTTGGGCACAAGAAAACCAAATATCTGGTGACACCATTTATTTGTACATACAAAATAAAAAGCCAGAACGCTTGTATGTTTTTGAAAACAGTATGGCCATTAACAAAGTAGATAGTTCCGAATATTTTAATCAACTACGAGGTACTACACTTAATGCGCAATTTGTTGATGGTAAAATCAACACAATGCGGGCAAAAGGGAATGCAGAAAATGTTTATTATGCAACGGATGAGGATAAAAGCTTTATAGGAGTTAATAAATCTAGTGCAGACATTATTGATGTCTTTTTTGAAGACAGTAAACCTCAAAAAGTGGTCTTTTTAAGAAACCTAGAAGGCACAACATTTCCTATGAGGTCTACCAATCACGATGATTTAAAAATTAGAGGATTCAAATGGAATGAGTTAAAAAGACCCAAATCGAAATACGAATTATTGACTTTTAAATAGGATACAATGGCAGCAAGAAAATTGGTAAAAAAAGTCTTTATTGATCCACTGATTACTTTTATTCATGATAGTAAATCTATCGGAATTATTTTATTACTTGCTACTGCAGTATCCATTCTACTAGCCAATATCAATGGAATTTCTAGCACTTATATATCTATTTTTCATTGGAGTATTGATGGAACCAATCACCATGCATTTGATTGGGGCATTTTTCATTTGCCCAATTCTGTTCTCGTGATCATTAATGATTTTTTCATGGCTGCGTTCTTTTTTTTGGCGGGCATGGAAATTAAAAGAGAATTAGTTACCGGCGAATTATCATCCATTAAACAATCTATACTTCCGGTAGTAGCAGCAATTGGTGGCATGTTAATTCCTGCATTAATTTACAGCCAGTTTAGTAGAGGAACATTGTTCATGAATGGATGGGCCATTCCAATGGCTACAGATATTGCATTTACGCTAGGGATTGCTTCTTTATTAGGAAATAGAGTTCCAGTAGCATTAAAGGTTTTTATCACTGCTTTGGCTATTATAGACGATTTGGGAGCCATCATTGTGATTGCATTGTTTTATGGAGGTCAATTAAAACTATTGTATTTGTTGTTGAGTGCAATAATTATGATTATTCTTTTATCGTTTCAGAAAAACAAAGTAAAAATTGGTTGGTATACTTGGGTTTTAGGGTTAGCACTTTGGTATGCAATGTTCAATTCTGGAATTCATGCAACAGTTGCAGGCGTATTATTCGCATTTACAATTCCTGTTAAACAATTGGCCCAGTTAGAGCTTCAGTTTCATACCCCTGTTTACTTTATTATTATGCCTTTGTTTGCATTGGCTAATACTGCCATTGTTTTTCCCGAAGAAGGCTTAGCTGCGCTAAACCATTCTTTTTCCTGGGGGATTATGGCTGGCTTATTTATTGGTAAGCCGCTCGGAATTTGTTTGGCTTGCTATTGGATGATTAAACAAAAATGGGCAAATCTTCCATCTCAAACCAATTGGCACCAACTAACAGGGGCAGGCATTTTAGCGGGGATAGGGTTCACTATGAGTATTTTTATATCCATGTTGGCCTTCCAAGATAATATGGTTCAAGATATTGCTAAAATAGCTGTATTGGTCAGCTCAGTATTATCCATGATAGTTGGATACTTTTGGTTGGCAGCAAAAAAATAAGTCGTTATTTACGCCATTCAAAAAAGAAAGTACTTCCCAGTTCTGGGCTGCTCTCTACCCTTATTTTACCCCCTTGTTCTTCTACAAGTATTTTCAATAAATTCAACCCCACCCCAGTACTAGATTCTCCAGATGATTTATTATCCGTTGTTTCAAAAAGTTTAAAAATTTTGCCGTGGTCTTTTTTTGAAATCCCTTGGCCATTATCCTTAACATAGAATTCATAAAACTCATTAGATGCAGCATGAAGACCAATTTGTATTTCTGGGTTAGGTTTGTTATTGTATTTTATTGCATTGGTAATTAAATTTTGAAAAACCTGTTGCAGTTTTATTTTTCTTGTTTTGAGTTTGGGCAAATTGGCATCTATCATGATATTGACTCTTTGAGGCAGAACCAACATTTGAATGATTTCATTGACCAGTTTAAAACTATCAACGTCTTCAATCGTTTGCTCGCTTAAACTCTTTCTTGAGTAATCTAAAATGGATTCTATCATGCCAGTTAGTTTACTGGCGGCACTATAAATAATGCTGGTATTTTCTAATAACTCAGGTTCATTTTTTACTATTTCATCTTTTTGCATCATGTCTGCTAACATTGCAATTGTTGCAATCGGCGATTTCAAATCATGGGAAACAATAAATACAAATCTTTCCAATTGTTTATTGACTAATTCAATTTCTAGTAGACTATTTTTAAGCTTTTGTTGGGCAAAATATAGCCTTTCAAATACGTTTACTTTTGCTCGGGTAATATTAATATCTAATGGTTTTTGCAAATAATCAACCGCGCCTTCTTCAAAACCTTTTAATACAAATTTTTCTTCCTTACTAATAGCTGTTACAAAAATGACCGATAAGTGTTGCGTTTTCTTATTCAATTTGAGCATTCTGGCTACTTCAAAGCCATCCATGTCAGGCATTTGAACGTCTAGGAGTACCAATCCAATATCTTCATGTTTAAGCGCTAATTTTAATGCTTCGTTTCCAGAATTGGCTTTTATAAAACTCCGACCAGGTTGATCTAAAATTTCTTCTAATGCAATCAAATTCTCTGGTCGATCGTCTACCAATAAAATCAGAAAATGTTCATTACTTTTCAATAGTTCCATATCATTTTAATTGTATTACACTTATTTAGATAACCATACTTTAATTAAAGTCAGTAATTTTTGAATGTCTACAGGCTTAGTTATATAATCAGATGCCCCGGCAGCAATACATTTTTCTCTGTCCCCTGCCATTGCTTTGGCTGTTAATGCAATAATGGGAAGCCGGTCTAGTTTTAATGTTTGTCTTATATGTCGCATAGCTTCATATCCATCCATTTCAGGCATCATGATATCCATTAAAACCAATTGGGTGTTGGGGTTAAGTTTCAGCATTTCAAGAGACTCTTTACCATCTGCGGCACTAATTATTTCTGCTTGTTCAGACTCTAGAGCTGTACTAAGCGCATAAACATTACGCATATCGTCGTCAACAATCAATATTTTTCGTCCTTCTAAATTTTCAATTAAATTTTTAGGCTCTTGAACATCCTCATTAGGTTGACCCTCATTCTGTTTTAATTTATACAAGAATTGCTCAATTTCATTGATTAATTTATTGGTTGCCGATGCAGTATTTCTTACAACAGTCTCAGATATAGTTTTTAATCTTATTTCATCTTCACCTGAAATACTATTATTGATTAAAAGAATAACAGGTATTTTTTGCTCAATTAATTGAGGCTTCCATTCCTGCATTAATTTTATCCCTTTGCTTGTGTCGTCTCCTAAATCAGCTATTATACAATCAAAATGAATATGATTCGTTTTTGATATACCATCTTCAATGGTAGATGTAGTAATAAATGAAACTTCTTTATATTTCTCTTGAAAGAGCTGTTGAAGTTTTTTATCCTTGAAATTGTCCGATGAAATAAGCAATACTGTCTTAAAATTTTGCTTTAAATATTGGCTAATTTTGGAGAATGCTAAATCAAGTCCTTCTAAATTAATTGGTTTTTTTACGTAGGCCAATGCACCACCATCATTAAATCGATTGTCGTCAAAAGCAGATATGATATGAACAGGAATATGCTTGGTATCTTTGTCTTCTTTTAAAATTTTCAGTAAAGACCATCCATCTAAAACTGGCAATTGAACATCTAAAATTATTGCATTTAAAGGATACTTTTTTGCATATAATAAACCTTCGTCTCCTTGGAGTGCCACAATTGTTTTAAACTTTTTATTTCTAGCGAAGTCTCTAACAATGGTAGCAAAATTGACATCATCTTCAATAATTAGTACAACTTCGTCTTCTTCGTTAATATTGTTTCGGTCATCTAATACTTTGTCTTGCTCTTCAATATTATTGAGCGAAGGAGCGGCGCTGGTTTTTAATTCTTCTTTAGTTACTTCAGAAGTGTTATTGGTAACTTCTGGAATGATTAAACTGAATATACTGCCCTCCCCTTCTACGCTCTGAACTGAAATTTCACCACCTAAAAGTTTGGCTAATTCTTTGCTTATAGACAATCCCAATCCAGTTCCTCCGTATTTTCTACTGGTGGAGCCATCTGCTTGTTGGAATGCTTCAAAAATCAATTTTTGTTTTTCTTCGGAAATTCCAATTCCACTATCTTTTACTGATATGCTGATTTTTTGGGGATTGGAATTGTCTAATCGTTTAATTTCAACAGATACTTTCCCTCCTTCTGGGGTAAACTTAAATGCGTTAGATAATAGGTTTTTAATAATTTGTTCTAAACGTTGAATATCCGTTCTAATAAATGCTGGAATTGATGCATCTTGGGTGATTGTAAATTGAATGTTTTTTTGTGAAGCCACCACATTAAACAACTGCTGTAAATCTGTTATAATGGTTTCTGGTTTAATATCTTCAATAGTCAATTCAATTTTACCTGCTTCAATCTTTGAGAGGTCTAGTATATCATTGATTAATTTTAGTAAGTCTGTTCCTGATCTATGAATGATAGAAGCATATTCGATTTGTTTAGGGGTTAGATTCTTGGGATTGTTATCTGATAATAGTTTTGCCAAGATCAGCACACTGTTTAAAGGCGTTCTTAATTCATGTGACATATTAGCTAGAAACTCAGATTTATACTTGCTGGTTTCTTGCAATTCGTGGGCTTGTCTGCTTAATTCATTGTTGGTTTGTCGTAGTTCTTCTTGCTGATTCACTAAGCTTTCCTTGTGCTCTTGCACTTCTGCTAAAAGGGTATTAATCTTAGCTCTGGCTTGTTGAGCCTGTATGGCTGAAGCAACATTATGTGAAATATTCTCCAATAAGTTTTTTTGATGTGTAGAAAACTTTCCAAAAATGCCTAATTCAATCAATCCTTTTAAATCGTTGTCTAACCATAATGGCATACATAATATTTCGCCCTTACCTGTCATGTCTCCAAGAGAAGTTTCCACATGCCAATAATCAGGTGGTATATCTGAAATACTCACTGCCTCTTTTTGTAATGCGGCGTTACCAATAATACCTTCCCCTAACTTAAAACTAATTTTAGCATCGGAGGAAATGGCAACTCCTGCTGTCATTTCTAAGAAGTTTGCATTTTCATCTTTAATATATATTACACCTGCAGGAACTTCTAAATATCCCACCACAGATCGGATAACATTATTCGATAGTGTTTCCAATGAATGAGACTTCTGTATATGGTCATTGATATAACTAACCCCTTCTAATAATTTATTTTTTTCCGCAGCCAATAGATTAATCTCTTCCATTTTTACAACGGTATCTTTTAACCTCCTTTCAGATCTGAATCTACTTTTTAAAGTAGCAACCACTGCATTTACAAGAATTAAAACAATTACAATTAAAAGTACTACCCCGCCTACGATTACCTTGGTAGAAATCTCAAATGATTCCTTGATGCTTTTTTCTGTTGAATCTAGCTCGTATACCAGTCCTCTTTTTGTTTGATCAATTAGTATTAAAACACTTCTTACTAATTTGCCCTCCGCAATTATTTTATTATTTAATTCAGTATGGTTTTGACCAAGTAAAAGTTTGCTAGAGTTGTCCCAAAACAAGTTCAATCGGGTAATTGCAGTGTCTAAAGAATTTATTTTATCTATGGTGGTTGGGTTTTCAGGTAATTCTAGGTGGAGTTTTACCATGATTGGCTTAATACTGGCTGCCGAAATTGTATAATTGGTAATAGCGGTATCATTTTGCGTAACCCAATAGTTTAATCGGGCATTTCTCATTTGAGAAATATTGTATTGCAAGTCTTGAATATCGCTGATTGACTTTTTAATTTTAATTAAATGGGTGGTTTTCTCAACTTGGGTGTTGAGTGTATTGATCGAAAAATAACCTACCATTAATACCAAGAATATGGAAATACCTAATCCAGAATACAATTTTAGGGGGATATTGCTTTTCATTACTCGTTAATGCTTGGTTAAGATATTTTAATTGATTCTAAGTTATAATTAATAATCAGTAGGTTACTAAATATTTATACATATTTGTGCTTTGTAGTGGTATCACTACAACTGAGATTGAGCTAGTTCTACAATTGCGGCATCAAATTGTGAATTATTCAAATTAGTATCTAATTTTAGAAATATTGTCAAGATGAATTGGTGCAATAAAATAACAATCCCATTACAATTGGTCGTATTTGTATTGGTTGTTATTCTACCTTTTTATGGAAATGCACAAATAAATAAATACGATACCAGCTTTTTTTTATCAACTAAAAAAGGGTTAATTGGTGCTTTAGGTAAATCCATTTCTATTTCTAATCCAATTTCAAATATTCAACAAAATTCTGCCGAGAAAAATGCAGCAGAATTTGAACCATTTGAGGGAAAATTCATTCGTTCTATTTCTATAAATAAATTACAGTTTAATAAACTGGTAAATGATACCAGTTTAAATAATACCAATGTTTTTAATCAGCTTGGTAACAAGCTGCATATTAGCACCAAACAAGAAGTAGTTAAAAAGAACTTATTTTTTAAAACTGGGGAAAGAGTAGACCCTAATTTATTTGCCGATAATGAAAAATTCTTACGCGATTTAAGTTTTTTGCAAGATGCAAGAATTGTAATTGTGCCTATTAAAGACAATCTGGATGAAGTAGATGTATTAATTCTTGTGAAAGATGTATTTCCAATTGGGGGCAGTGTTTCTGAAATAAATACCAATATGGTTGATTTGGAAATTAATAATGACAATATATTTGGATCGGGCAATCGTTTAAAATTTCAACAATTATTCGATACAAAAAGAAATCCGAAATATTCCTACGGAATCGAGTTTCTCTCTAGGAATATAGCAGGCAGTTTTTTAAATGTTGCAGCTGGAATCAATTTTGAAAGGCCAGCATTTAACTCAGCTAAAAGAGAAGAGAATAGTTATTTTTTAAGAGGTGAATTGCCTTTAGTAAGCCCCTATCACCCTTACACTGGTGGTTTTGATTTGTCTGTAAATAACACACAAAATGCCTATTCCTCCGACTCTTTATACAATCAACAATTGAAATATGGGTTTTACAATGCAGATATATGGTTGGGATATAGTTTAGGTGCAAAAGAACAGATGCTAGACAATTTAGGAACAAGAAAAAGAAACATCTTGTCTGCACGTGTTTTGCATCGTTATTTTACCCTTCGTCCCGATACATTGCAAACATTATATGATAGTAGATACAATGATGTAACTGGATTGTTGTTTTCATATACAGTATTTGAAAGAGATTTTTACCATACCAATTTTATTTATGGATTTGGAAGAAATGAAGATCTTCCGGAAGGATTCAGCTTATCCTTTACGGGTGGTTGGGCAGACAGACAAGATATATCTAGGTTTTATATTGGGTTCGAATACCAACGTAGTTATTTCAATAATAATAAAGCATTTTTAAATTATACATTAAAATCTGGTGGATATCTAAATCGAAATCAAGCAGAAGACATTTCTGCTCTGGCAAGTCTTGAATTAATCACTCCATTAAAGAAATTGAAAAAACGGAATTGGTTTGTTCGACATTTTTTAAGTGGCAGTGTTACTTTTCAAAAATTCATTCGATTGAATGACCCCTTAAGAGTTTCAAGTATTTACGGTATACCGAATATTCGAAATACTCGAATTGATGGAACTGCCCGAGTAACCATTAATGCAGAGTCGGTTTTTTATAATACATTCAAATTGGTTGGATTTAATTTTGCCCCATTTGTGTTTTCGAATTTATCTTATCTAAAACTCTCTGCCCTAGATCCTGCAGATGGAGCTGTCTATAGCGCACTTGGAGCAGGGTTAAGGAGCCGCAATGAAAATTTGGTATTTGGAACTATGGAGTTGAAAGCATATTATTTTCCCAAAGTAGTTGAAAATATGAATAGTTGGAATATTAGCTTCTCCACCAACTTAAGATTCAGGTATCAAACAGATTTAATACGTAAACCTGATTTTGTTATTGTAAATTAGACTGAACCATTTATCTCTAAATACGTTAAATACATTAATTATGAAAAAAATCATCCCAGTGTTTTAGTTGCAGCATCTTCTTTTGGTATGCTCTCTTTACATGCACAAACTGCACCAAAGCCAAAACCAAGTCCAGCTGCTGAAGTTTCTGCTGTTTTAGCAAATGGAACAGCCCTTAGTATCAAGTATAGCCAGCCATCCCTAAAGGGTAGAACTCCTGGTAAAGACATTGAACCCATGATGGGTAAAGTTTGGAGAGCAGGTGCAAACGATGCAACTGTTTTTGAAACTAGTAAAGACATTAAGGTGAATGGTCAGCTCTTACCAGCAGGCAAGTATGCTTTTTTCACTTTGCAAAATGAAAAAGGCACTACCTTAATCTTCAATAAAACATGGAAACAATGGGGTGCTTTCCAATACAAAGAAGCAGATGATGCGTTAAGAATTATGGTGAATCAAACCGTTGCACAGGAATCTTCAGAAAAATTAGAATATAGTATCTCTAACAAAGGAAAAGTTGCCTTAAGATGGGGCACTATTAATATTGAATTTACAGTAGAATAATTTGGAATGGTACAAGCGTATAATTTTTTAGCTAGCTGGCAGTTATTTCCGGAAAAATGTGTTTTTGATAATGGAGTTGCGCCTAAAAGCGGTAACTATAAAATCGAAAGCATAGAAAATGGACAAGCATTAAGTATTAGTATTAATTGGGTCAGTTTAGATAATGAAGCATTTTACACGCAGTATCGAATCGTTCCAAATGAGGAGTTAATTGCTTTAGAATCCAACGAAATTGCCAATCAAGTTCAAGCAAACATCAGCAATGCTTCAACGTTAAATATCCTTTTTTACAAAGACAATTTGCAAGTACTCCATGTGATTCATGAGATCATGCCAAACGGCTACATGAAGATTACACAAGAAGGATTTGATAAGAATGGCAAGGAATTTAAAAATATTGAGGTATACCATAAACAGTTGAGTGTACTTCCCTATTCTGCCTCTGTTGCAGGAGTTGCCATAAGGCCTACTAAGGAAGGTGTTATTAAGCACAAAGCGCTTAGTGCAATGGAAGACCAGACCAATATGCAATTGGACCAAATAAAGCAACAAATTGAGTTACTAGCAAGGCAAGCACAGGAAATTAGAAAACGTAAAGAGCTAAGTATGATTATTTACGAAGCCAAACTGAATTTTAAGCCTCAAATTGGTCAAGTATATCATTTGTATGAAAAAAGAGATAATACCCATTTACTCTCTTTAGTAGCACCGCAAGAATGGGGAACCCATGGTCCATTCAAACAATTTGTATCTTCTGTTAAATTATTAGCAGACCATACTTGGGTTGAAGTCTAATAAATAAAAAAAGAAATAAAAAATCCCGGTCAGTTTATTCAACTACCGGGATTTTTATTTGATAAGGAGTTTTGTTAATTAGCAAGACGCTTGCTTAACTCGGTATCAATTGCATCTAAGAATTCTTCTGTATATAAATAATGTTCTCCGTGGTTTACTTTGTTTCCATAAATACAAACAGCAAGATCCTTGGTCATTTTACCAGACTCAACTACATCTACACATACTTTCTCTAAAGTGGTACAGAAATTAATTAAGGCTTCATTTTTATCCAATTTACCACGGAATTCTAATCCCCTTGTCCATGCAAAAATAGAAGCAATAGGGTTGGTGGATGTTGGATTTCCCTTTTGGTGCTCTCTGTAGTGACGTGTAACAGTGCCATGGGCAGCTTCTGCTTCCATTACGGTACCATCGGGGGTTACCAAAGTAGACGTCATTAATCCCAAAGAACCAAATCCTTGCGCAACAGTGTCACTTTGTACATCGCCATCATAGTTTTTACATGCCCAAACAAAATTTCCATTCCATTTTAGTGCAGATGCCACCATATCATCAATTAATCGATGTTCATAGGTAATACCTGCTTCTGTAAATAATTGCTTAAACTCTGCTTGATAGATATCTTCAAAAATATCTTTGAATCTACCATCGTATTTCTTTAAAATGGTGTTTTTGGTAGATAAGTATAAAGGCCATTTTTTAGACAATGCTTGATTAAAACAAGCTCTAGCAAAACCCTTGATGCTCTCGTCGGTATTGTACATGGCTAGTGCAACTCCATCTCCTTTGAAATTATACACTTCAAATTCTTGAACAGTTCCATCTTCACCCTCAAACTTTACAGTAAGCTTTCCTTTTCCTTTTGTCACAAAATCTGTTGCTCTATACTGATCCCCAAAAGCATGTCTTCCAATACAAATAGGTGCAGTCCAATTCGGTACCAATCTCGGCACATTAGAACAAACAATGGGCTCTCTAAAAACGGTTCCATCTAATATATTGCGGATAGTACCATTGGGACTCTTCCACATTTGTTTTAGCTTGAATTCCTTTACTCTTTGTTCGTCTGGTGTAATGGTAGCACATTTAATTCCTACACCATACTGCTTAATCGCATGTGCAGCATCAATGGTTACTTGGTCATCGGTTTGATCACGGTATTCCATCCCTAAATCATAATATTTTATATCTAATTCTAGGTAAGGTAAGATCAACTTGTCTTTAATGAATTTCCAGATAATTCTAGTCATTTCATCACCATCCAGTTCAACTACTGGATTTGCAACTTTAATTTTTTGGGCCATAGTTTGTTTTATTTTGTTGAATTGAAGTTGTAAATATATTACATTATTGGGGAATGGCCTTTTCAGAAACATTCACAATTAATACAGGGATGGTTAATTGATGTCTAACATCTTCAATGGTTTCACCAAAAACATAATCTTTTATGCCGCTGTGACGGTGTGCACCCATAATCAACATTTCTGCATTCGATTCGTTTACTAATCGCACAATCTCTTTTACCCGATGGGTATATCCCAACATAGCGGTTGCCTTATACCCTTTCTGAATTAATTGACTCACATAACTGTTTAAACGCTCTGTGTCTTTTCTGGTTTCTGCATCATCACTTGAGTAGTTTGAATACCTTGCCGAAACACTCTCCACAATATGAATTAATTGGTATTCTACCTCCGTATTTCCTTGCGCTAAGGCATG
>Ga0154020_10009293_pt1 | contig 11324 bp, 11 predicted proteins | sample Klosneuvirus_201_FD_109709 | JGI IMG/M metagenome (GOLD analysis project Ga0154020, IMG submission 109709) | Active sludge microbial communities from wastewater, Klosterneuburg, Austria - Klosneuvirus_20160825_MG | ecosystem: Engineered > WWTP > Aerobic digester > Activated sludge | place... | reverse complement strand
CTGATGGCAGGCTATGGGCTGCAACTCTGGCCGATCCTTCAGGACATGAGCCAGCTCAAAGACCTCTACGGCGCGCGCGCCAATACCTTCGTCGCCAACGCGGGCGTGTTGCAAACCTTCGGGGTGAATGATTTTGAGACCGCGAAATGGCTCAGTCAAAGCATGGGCAAGGAAACCATCGGCTATCAGACCGAAAGTCACCGGCCCGGCGACATAGCCACCACCACGCAGCACATCGCGGCGCGCGACCTGATAACCCCGGATGAAATCATGCAGATTGACCCCTCGGTCCAGCTGCTGCGCGTCCAAGGCAAGCCGGTGATCATCGCCCGCAAGCTACGCTACTTCGCAGACCGGGAATTCGACGGGCTTTACCTGCCCCCGAACGCGCAACCCGTAAATCCTAATTCTGAACCCGCAACGCTGAACGCTTAAATCTGATCGCTGATCTCTTAACACGGATGTCCTGATGCCTGCCCTTGGTCCCGCCACTGCCGCCCTCTCTGATGCCGAACTTCGCGAAACTATCGACCTTCACAGTGGCGTGCTAGCCAAGATGTCGGACAGGATCGACGAGCAAGGCGCTCTTCAACAGCAACTGATCGACGTTTCGATCAAAGGGATGGACTCGATACTCAAGCTAGCACTTGCGGCAAAGGAGCAGACCGACCCTGCCCGTTATGCCCGGCACATTGAGCAGGAGCTGGACAAGACCATTGGCCGGATTTTGGACAGGTTGGATATTCTGCATTCCAGTTTTGAAGCTGACCGGTGCAATGCCGCGTACAGGCTGGAAGATCTGGTCGAACAGGAAGAAACCACCCTTCAGCGGTTGCGGGCTGATCAGGAAAGGGCGGGACGCTGGAAAAAGCGCATTCCATTCATAGCATTCTTCGGGCTGATCCTGGCGCTAGGGTTGGCTATTGCCCTGCCCCGCATCCTGGCCGGTTCCGGCTTTGGTTGCGGCATCATTGGTGGGGCTTGGACCCATTCGACTACAGAGGCTGAAGTCTGTGTTTTCTACAGCGGCTGACCCTGAAGCTATGCCCCTGTGAGTGTTATATGGTGTTAAAATAGGTGTTACGCTGTGGATAAGTGTATGTAAACATCTGAACCAAAAGAGTTATTCTAAGCACCCCGTGTGCAGAGTCACGAAAGAGCGTGTGCAGAGTCACGAAGAAACGTGTGTAAAGTCACGAAAGCGCCCTTGCCGTGTGTGAAATCACGAAGGGCCTTGACGGCGTGTGTGAAATCACGAAAGTAGGTGCATGGTGGGTGAAATCACGAACGAAACAAAGTCTCCGCTTCTGCCTGATCGTCTAGAACAGGCAGACCTGTTCGTTTGTGACATTTTCGATGCCGCTCCTAAGGGGGACATGGCTTCGATGGCGCACCCGATTTTCTCGCTTTCGACGAAGCCTGACCATCGCATCCGTAGATACGAAGACGAATCCGGCAAGAATTTTGTGGAAGTGAAGCCCTCTGCTGAAGGGCTGGCGACCATCCACGACCGTGATGTCCTGATCTATTGTATCAGCCAACTGATGGCTGCGATCAATGATGGCAAAACGCCGTCCAAGACACTGAGAATGAAGGCATACGACTTCTTGAAGGCGACAAACCGCGTCACTGATGGCCGTGGCTACGACGCCCTGCGAAGCGCCCTGATCCGGCTTCAAGGCACGCAGATTGAGACGAACATCGTAACTGGCGAAACAGAACAGCTCGACATTTTCAGCATCATCGACCGGGCAAGGATCGTCCGACAGACCCGCGACGGGCGGATGCAAGAGATCGAAGTCCAGCTTTCGGATTGGGTCTTCAACGCGATCCGGGCGAAGGAAGTCCTGACCTTCCATCGCGACTATTTCCGCCTGCGAAAACCGATTGAGCGCCGTCTTTACGAGCTGGCGCGCAAGCATTGCGGACAGAAGAAAGAATGGCGGATCACCCTGCCCGTTCTTCAGAGAAAATGCGGCTCGTCATCGACCCTGAGGGAGTTTCGGCGGCTGATACAGAATATCGTGGACCATGACAAAGAGCATGCACACATCCCAGACTATGGCGTCCAGATGGACGAAGACATGATCACTTTCACCAACCGCGGTACAATGCTGGAAGACCAGCAAACCGCGGGTGTGCCAAGCTTTGCATCCGTGCGAGTTAGCGCGGAGACCTTGACCGAGGCGCGCCAGGTTGCCCCCGGTTGGGACGTATACGTCCTTGAAAGCGAGTGGCGGAGCTGGATGGCCGACGGTGGGCTTGATGCACCCAAAAATCCCGACAAGGCATTCTTGGGATTCTGCAAAAAGTGGTTTGAACGTCGGGGACGCCCCTAGTGTTCGTCACCTGACACAAATTTCCGACGACGGCTTTGTACCCTTAGGTAACCTTGATCGCCAGATGATGGCTTGGCACACGAAGCATAAATTCTGCCTCGACATGCCGAAGTATCTTACGCTGACCAGCGAAAGGAACCATGCCGTCGGCTTCGCTGAACGATACCCAACGGTATTCGCTGTGCTCAGGGTTCAACTGCACCGAAGAAGCTGAATCTATGGTTGCGACGAACACTGGAAGGATGCTGATCGCATCCAAGTGGGCCTCATAGAATTGCTCACAAATATCACCGCTATGGAGAGTGATGGGCACTAGGCCTGTTTCCTCCGCAAGCTCTCGGACAGCAGCTTGCCAAGCAGTTTCACCATGCTCTATCGCACCTGCAATCTGGCACCACTCGCCCCGAAGGGATCTGGTGCGACGTAAAAGCAGGACCTCATTCTCACCGTTAACGGTGCGGACGGCGACGAGGCTGACGGCATGGCATCGGATCGGTATCTCTTGCATAGCTTCCTCGGATATTCGCGTTTTTCACGTCGTCTAGGGCCCACTTCGTCCATATGGGCTGAACTTCGTGGCTAACGGATTCAGGTGTATGGGAAGCTTTTGCAAGCTGGCGAAAGTTAACGTCCCTTGCCCTGCAAGAGAAGGTCCAGCCCTTCCCAGAGCGTGACATTCTGCTCGGTGCAGAAGGCCCGAAACTGGTCAATGACGCGCTTTGGCCCTGGGATCGAAACCTTATCCTGAGCTTCGGTGCGTTTTGGTCCAGGCTTGCGTTTGGCGGCGGCAGGCTCCCTGTTGACAAAGCCAAGCGTTGTGCCTGCTTCTACTGCGTCCTTCAGCGCCCCCTGATCGAGAGCAATACGGGGCTTTGGAGCGTCCATCTTGGGAAGCTGGATGCCGCCGCCAAATCCATACTTTCCGCTCATGCCGCCCTCGTCTTCATAAGGGTATCAATCACTGCCTGAGCGTAATCGCGGGCATTTTCGATGGCAGATGCGACCTGCTTTTGCGCCTTATCTGTCACCGATGCAGTCTTGCCCTTCATCTCCTCGGCAACCAAGTCCGGCAGTTCAGCAAGCAGCACGCTATCACGGAAAATCCGTGTGTAAGGTGCGCGGCGCGCAATGCGAACGGGCAAGGTATTGATGTTGTTTGACTCCATTTCCTGCCGAACGTCCCTTTCGTCGGTTGTTAGGAAGGCGGCATTGGTCCGCGCGAAGAGCAACGTGTAGGCGATTGGGCTTCTGATCATCCGGGATGTGGTTTCGACAAGACGGACGGCCTGCGCCGCCTGCCGTGCTTCCATTGGTGAGCCGTCCATCGGGATGATGCACAGGTCTGTGCGGGACAAGGCAAACGTAACGATCTGATCCTTCGACCCCTCAAGGTCGATGATGAGATAGTCCACCTGCGCTGCCATTTCGTCGATCAGGCCCACGGTGTCTTCGATCTGTGGGCGGGCGTGAACAGAGAATGGCAGGCTCCTGCCTGCTTCCTCGCGCCCTCTTGCCCATCCAAGGATGTTGGCGTTCGGGTCCAGGTCAAGAATGGCCACGCGACCACCTGAAAGGGCGATCTGCTCAGCAAGCAACATGGCGGATGTGGTTTTTCCCGATCCGCCCTTCGGGTTTGCGAAGGTGATTACATACATGCGCACATGTATAGCTTGGCCATTTAGTAAAGTCAACGTTATCTTTAACTTTATAGTTAATTCTAACGTTAGCGTTATAGATAGTGCCGCCACAAGGCGAACCTTTGGTGCCCCAAAGGTTCCAAAATGTTCCTGCAGGTAAGCGAAACTCCATTACCCATTAGGTTCTTATTCTTTAAGGTCGTACAGCGGGGGGCGACATGCAGATAAGAAAAAACACTACTCCAGCCTACGAAACCCTGATGGATGCCGCGCCCGGGTCGTTGGCGTGGGAGGCCAACATCATTGCTAGCATGCAACACACCCGTGTGATGGTGCGCGCGATGGCACAGACTTTTGACGAGGAAGAGTGCCTTCAGTTCGCTCATGCGTTCGGTGAAAGGCTTGTGCAAAGCTGGTGGGAAGCATCCTGCGTCCGCCATAAGATAACGCTGGAATTACGCCGCCCTCAGAAAGCAATTGCCCCCTTCGCCCTCAGTGAATCGCTCATCAGCATCGCAGAGTCTCTAGGAAGTATCGCAGCGCGCCTGGAACCGGAGAGCGCTGCCTATCAGATCGGCTTGACATACACTTACGCATTGCCGGCCACCTATCGGTCCAGGCATGGTATTTACTATACACCTCCGATCCTGACGCAGAGACTAATCGATCTGGCAACGCAAACCGGCGTTGATTGGTCTAGCTGCCGCGTACTTGATCCAGCATGTGGTGGAGGGGCCTTCTTAGCACCCATTGCCAAGCACATCATTCATAAATTACCTGAATGTAGTCCGCGCATTTTGCTTGAAAACATTTCCAACCGCCTTTGCGGTTATGAGATCGACCCTTTTGGCGCATGGTTGGCGCAGATTGCTCTAGATATCGTGCTGATCCCCTTCTCAGCTGCCGCTGGCAAGAAGGCACCAAATCTTGTCATGCTTTGCGATAGCCTTCAGAAGAACCCACCGCATGACAGGTTCGATTTAGTCATCGGAAACCCGCCTTATGGGCGCACCAAGCTCAGCCCTGAGCTACGTGAAAAGTTCAAACGCGGCCTATTTGGCCATGCCAATCTCTACGGTGTTTTCACCGATGTGGCGCTTCGGCATGCCCGTGTGAATGGCGTGATCGCCTTCGTCACACCAACCAGCTTTCTCGCGGGTGAATATTTCAAGAACCTGCGTGCCCTTTTGGGGCGTGACGCACCACCCAAGCACCTCGATTTTGTCGCAGCCCGCCGTCATATTTTCGATGATGTGCTGCAGGAAACCCTCCTTGCAACTTACCGTCGCGGAGCTGATCGATCGCTTGTCGAAGTCCACGAACTGCACGCGACGCGCCCGCAGCAGCTGGAAATAAACGCATTGGGTCAACTCGATTTACCCATTGATCCCTCGATGCCGTGGATACTTCCTCGGAGTATCGAGCAGGTTCCTACAGTGCGTATCCTTAAGCATTGCAAGCACCATCTGGTTGATTGGGGTTACACGGTCAGCACAGGCCCGCTGGTTTGGAACCGATTTAAGGATCAGCTCCACTCACGCAAAGCCAAGGGTCGTCTGCCCCTCATCTGGGCGGAATCCGTGCTGCCAGACGGAAGTTTTGAGTGGCGTTCTGAAAAGCGTAACCATGAGCCATGGTTCGAGGTGCGCCCGCGCGACGAGTGGCTTGTTTCACGTCAACAATGCGTGCTGTTGCAACGGACTACGGCCAAAGAGCAGCACCGCCGATTGATTGCCGCCGCGATGCCTGCATCGTTCATTGCTGAGTATGGCGCGGTTGTGGTGGAAAACCACCTTAACATGCTCAAGCCCCTTGGGGACAGACCACAGGTCAGCCCAGAGGTTCTGGCAGCATTCTTCAATAGTAGGGCCGCCGATCAGGCATTCCGCTGTGTGAGCGGCAGTGTGGCAGTTTCCGCTTATGAGCTGGAGGCGCTGCCACTGCCGTCACCCGACTCGCTCGACACCCTGCAGAGGCTTGTTTCCGCCAAGGCACCGCGCCAGAAAATTGAGGATGAATGCCAACGACTTTATCAAGGATGATTGTGTGAGTTCTCCCCTACCGCCATATGTGACGCGCAGCTTGATCGAGGAGCGGTTGCCGGTCATCTTTCCCGAAGGTACGGCGAACCGCGTCTATTGTGTGCGCCAACTGTCTGCGAGCACGATTTTTACCATGCTTTATGTCGGCGCAGTAAAAGGCGCAGACCGCTATCTTGGACCGATCCACGTTTATCGCATGACCCAAGAGCAAGCATTGCTCGCCGATGACGCTGCCAGGCTGGCCTATGCTGAAGGTGTGCTCAAGCGAACCTATGTTGTGCCAGGCACCCGCTGGTATGCAGACAACACACGCGAGCCGATCCGCGATGAAACCCTGCGCGAAGGTTTGGTCAATATCGGCGCTGTCTATGCAAGAGATGACTTGCCAACGACATCTAGCAGGCCGCGCTACGCACTCATGCCGACCTTCGCCGCGCTGTTCGACCCGACCCTTACCGACGAGGCACTCGAAGCGGCGATCACGCTCTTTCAGGGGAAGCACCTGACAAAGAGCGCGCTGGCCCGTGTGTCACTAATGAAATCCGGTGCGACAGCCAGCAAAACGGGCGTCATGGTGACGTTCCCCAGTGGTGAAACGCGCAAGCTTGCGCCAGGCCCTAGCTCGATCATATCGAAGGCTGTCGTCGAACAGTTCGCCTCGACCTTCCTCGAAAACCCTGCGGTTCTGTGGCTAAGCGAGAGTGGCAACAAGGTCGTGGCACGCGATGACGGACTCGCGGCGTCGATTGGCTTGAAAATCGAAGCGGACAAAGACCTTCCTGACCTCATCCTTGTTGACCTTGGCCCATCAGATCCGCTGATTGTCTTCGTTGAGGTAGTAGCTACCGACGGGCCCATGTCGCAGCGTCGTCAGATGGCACTGTATTCCCTAACAGACGCCGCCGGATTCGATAGGACGCAGATCGCCTTCGTTACAGCTTACCAAGATCGCGAAGCGTCGGGGTTTCGAAAAACTATGTCTGCGTTAGCGTGGGGTTCATTCGCTTGGTTCGTATCTGAGCCGCTAAACATCTTGCAACTCAAAGATGGCAGCAAGCTAACGCAGTATCTGAGCAAACTTATCTGAGGTTCCCTATGGCACGACAGCTTTCACCGCAAGACATCAGCTGGTTTCTGGATTTACATGACAAGGGACAGCTGGACTTGAATCCGCCGTACCAGCGCAAGAGCGTTTGGTCTCCACGCGATAAGAGATTCTTCATTGATACAATTCTTAACGGCTACCCTGCGCCACCAGTATTTCTGCACAAATCTCTCGATGCAAATGGCCGCGCCACCTACCATGTAGTTGATGGCAAGCAACGACTTCAGACAGTAATTGACTTTAGAGATAACAAGGTTCGCATACCGGACGACTTTTCTGATGTGGCGCTCCAGAAAAAACGCTGGAGCGATCTTCAGCGTGATGCAAAAGAAAAATTCTGGAATTATGTGATTGTGGTCGAAATGCTTCCATCAGTTGACGAGGCAGCAATTCGAAACATCTTCGAAAGAATAAATCGCAACTCGCGCAAACTAACAAACCAAGAAATGCGTCATGCTCGATACGACGGCTGGTACATAGGATTTGTGGAGGGCGAAGCCGAAAAGACGTTCTGGCGAGAGGTTGGCCTGGTAACAGCAGCGCGTTCAAAGCGAATGGCTGATGCTCAATTTTTGTCCGAGTTGTTTGCTGTGAATTTGAAGGGTGAAATTCAAGGATTCGATCAGGATGCAATTGACGAACTATATGCCGATTACGAAGAACTATCAGAGGTAGGGGAGTTCTCCGAGGAAAATTTCCTTTCAGATGTAGAGAAAGTCAAAGCAGTGCTCATCGAGATGGTTAAAGAGACCCCAGCGTTGCTTCCGTTCTACAAGACCCAAGCGCATCTGTATTCTCTGTGGGCGTTCATTGCTCTCGAACTTGAGAGGGTTGAAGCGGTAGAAGGACTGTCTGGAAAGTATCTTGCATTCTTGCAGGAAGTTTCGAATGAAATACGTGATCCGATACAGTTGCCCGAAGGTACGGCCCCAGACGCGAGGCTGGTTGCCGTGCGAAGGTATGCTGTCGGTGCGCGCGGCGCGACAACCGATCTGACACCGCGTCGTGATCGCCATCAGAGTTTAGTAGAAGCGCTCCTATAGCCGAGGGTCGCCATGAAAATTACTAAGCGTATTCGCGATCTTCATGAAACAGAGCGTCCAAACTATATTCGGCTGTCGGATGATGTGTGCTCCAGATTGCAAGGTCTGTGTGATGATCGTGGGTGGTTTCTCAAGCATCGTGTAAAAGAGCTGGAAAGCTTCGCATTGAAGCTAGAAACAGGCCGCGTGGAACACCCGAATAGGCTAGAAGATTTCTTTGCATGCACAATAATCGTTCCCACTCTTGTAGCTGTCTCTGATGCAGAGGCATTGGTATGCACAGCCTACAATCTTAAAGAGCGCCGACCACGCGAAAGTGAAAGGACGCACAAGAGTCCATCCGATTTTGTCTTTGATGATCTTCGCTTATATGTTGCCCGTGGTGATGATGAAACTGGAAAGAACGCTGATCTTGCGGATTATGTTTTTGAAATTCAAGTAAAGACAATTTTGCAATATGCGTGGGGCGTTGCGACCCATGATCTGATCTATAAATCAGATAGCGTTAGCTGGCCGAAGGAGCGGGTGGCATTTCAGGTCAAAGCAATGCTTGAGCATGCAGAGCTTGCTATTGCGGAAGTAGCGATGCTGGCGGGCGCAGCGGCCATTGCAAAAACGAACCAGAACGCTGCCGACTTGCAGCAGATAATGACTGATCTTCGAGAAATATGGACAGCAGATAGATTGCCAAAAGATGTGAAGCGCCTTGCAGATACAATCCTTGGCTTGCTAAAGGCTTGTAATTTGGGGGTTCTCCAGTTTAAAAATCTGATAAATGATGAGGTTAAACGTTGTGGTACTTTATCGCTTGACCTCTCGCCGTATTCATTTTCGGTGCAAGCGCTTGCCCATGCGGCAGATGTCGACTTCAAGAAGAAGCTCTCGGGGCAGAAGCGACTTCGCGTAGTCGTACATGAGGGGATTGATCTGCCTGATTGGATGAAGGCCGATCATGCACACATCGTCCGCTTATGATGATGTTCAGAACTTCGTCGTGCCTTTGGCGTCATATATGATAATGTCCTTTATCATATGATGGAGTAGCCAATGGCGAGCAAGGAAGAACGAACCCCTATCGTCCCGCCCGCGCAGAGCTTGACGCGCGATATCGTGCGGACTGTCGCCGAAGGTGTTGTGGAAGTGGTGCCAGGGGGCGGCATTGTGACAGGCCTGCTGCGTGCCAAGCTGCCGTCACAGTCGGAGCGAAACCGCGACGACTGGGAGCGAGCTATTTCAGATCGTTCCAACGAACATGGCGACAGGCTTGATCGGCACGAGGATATACTGGCCCCCGCCACGGAGACCATCAGCGGACTTCCGGCCCGTTTGCTTGCTCGATTGGCGCAAGAATGCCCAGATGGCTTGAGCATGCAGGACTATGACGTCGATGCGCTCAGCACCTTGTTTCCCGACGATGATAAGCAGTCCCTCAGGGATGCCGTTTTCGACCTCAAGGCCCTTGGCCTTCTGAAAAGCTGGGATTTCATAGGGGGCTAGCGGATTGCGCTCTCAGAAGATGCGTACGCCCAGATCGACCCGCAGGTGATGGGTTGGGACACCGATGCAGATTCCATTGAAATCGCCCGCCTGATGTTGGCAGAGGACACCGGCCATGCACCGGAACTGCATGAAAGGACGGGCTGGACGAAACGCAGGTTCAACCCAGCCTTCCGCCTTTTGCTGCCTATGTTTCCAGATGGCCGCGTAAGGAAGGTGCTGCAGCCTGACTATCCTTCGTTGGGCGTGGTGATGGCGGACGAGGACAGGGCAAAGCTGCGGCGCTTGGTGGCAAAAGCAGAAAGCCGCAAGTGACTGCCCTCACCCGCATCACGGCACCAGCACTGCCCGCGTTGCTTGCCGCCGACGACGATAGCGCCCGTATGCGCTACATCGAGTTTTTCACGGTGACCGTCCGTAACCCCAACACCCGCCGCGCCTACGCCCGCGCTACCAGCAACTTCCTCATCTGGTGCGAACAGCAGGGCATCCTGTCACTGGCGGCGGTGCAGCCGGTGCATGTTGCCGCGTACATCGAACAGATGACCAGGGTGCTGTCTGCGCCGACCGTTAAGCAGCGCTTGGCTGCAATCCGCCATTTGTTCGACTGGCTCGTGACGGGCCAGATCGTGCCAGTCAATCCGGCAGCATCGGTGCGCGGCCCATCGCACAAGGTTCGCCGTGGCAAGACGCCCGTGCTGGAGCCAGCCGAGGCACGCAAGCTGCTAGATGCCATCGACATCAGCACTGTCGCAGGCTTACGCGACCGCGCCCTCATCGGGCTGATGGTTTATTCCTTCGCCCGCATCGGTGCAGCACTCAGCATGAAGGTCGAAGACATCTATGTGCAGCAGCGCCGTCTTTGGGTACGGCTGCACGAAAAGGGCGGCAAGCGCCATGAAATGCCCTGTCACCACAATCTGGAAAGTTACCTGCACGCCTACATCGAAGCCGCTGATTTGACCGATGATCAGAAGGGGCCGCTGTTTCGCACCGTTGGGCGCGGCACCCAGGTGCTTACTCGCACCGCCCTGCCTCAAGCGAACGCATATCAGATGATCCGCCGCCGTGCGGTAGCTGCCGATATCGCCACCAAGGTCGGCAATCACACTTTCCGCGCAACGGGCATCACCTCCTATCTGAAAAACGGCGGAACGCTGGAGAAGGCCGCGCAAATGGCAAATCATGCTTCGACAAGGACTACGCAGCTTTATGACAGGCGCTCTGACGAGGTGACACTTGATGAAGTGGAACGGGTCCTGATCTAGCTCGACCTAAAAGTCGATGTGACCTGCCAACCGCCACCACTGGGGGCGTCCGCGCGAAGCGCCGGGCCTGTCGGCAGGTGGCCTTTAGGTTGCCTGACGACAGGTCATTCTAAACCTGACTGCGACCAGGTCACACCCTCCAAACAAAAGCCCCCGCTAGATTGCGGGGGCCTCTGGGCTTTCGGTAGGTTTGGCCCCTATTCGGCGGCCATCCGGTCAACCTGCGTGGCGCGGGCCATGATGTAATCCACGGCCTTCTGTGCCTCGGATGCGGCCCTGAAAATTGCCCGATTGTCTTCCTTCAGTGCCTTCAACCAGCCTTCGACATAGGCGGCGCTCTGGTCAAATTCAGGCTCAAGGCCAAGCTGGGCGCAAAGCATGCAGTTTCCGATT
>Ga0154020_10009291_pt1 | contig 11326 bp, 7 predicted proteins | sample Klosneuvirus_201_FD_109709 | JGI IMG/M metagenome (GOLD analysis project Ga0154020, IMG submission 109709) | Active sludge microbial communities from wastewater, Klosterneuburg, Austria - Klosneuvirus_20160825_MG | ecosystem: Engineered > WWTP > Aerobic digester > Activated sludge | place... | reverse complement strand
TTCCGCGACGTCGTCCAGTCGCTCACCGGCTTCAAGCACGTCATCCCCACGCACCAGGGCCGGGCCGCCGAGCGGATCCTCTTCCACAGCGTGCTCGAGCCCGGCGACATCGTCCCGAACAACAACCACTTCGACACGACGCGGGCCAACATCGAGGTGGAGGGAGCCGAGGCTCTCGACCTCGTCATCGCCGAGGGGCGCGTGCCGGCGCTCGTCCACCCGTTCAAGGGGAACATCGACCTCGCCGCCCTCGAGAAGCTCCTCGAGGAGAGGGGAGCCCACATCCCGCTCGTCATGGTCACCGTGACGAACAACTCCGGCGGCGGGCAGCCCGTCTCGCTCGAGAACCTCCGCGGCGTCCGAGCACTCTGCGACCGGTTCCAGAAGCCGTTCTTCCTCGACGCCTGCCGCTTCGCCGAGAACGCCTGGTTCGTGAAGTGCCGCGAGACCGGGCAGAGCGAGAGGACCCCGCGCGACATCGCCCGCGAGATGTTCTCCCTGGCCGACGGCTGCACCATGTCGGCCAAGAAAGACGGCCTCGCGAACATCGGCGGATTCCTCGCCATGAACGACGACGCCTGGGCCGAGAAGGCGCGCAACCTCCTGATCCTCACGGAGGGCTTCCCCACGTACGGAGGCCTCGCCGGATACGACCTGGAGGCGATCGCCACCGGGCTGGAGGAGGTCGTCGAGGAGCCCTACCTCCACTACCGGATCCGGTCCACCGAATACCTGGCGGAGAAGGTCCTGGCCGCCGACGTGCCGATCATCCGGCCCGCGGGCGGGCACGCCGTCTACATCGACGCGCGGGCCCTCCTCCCCCACATCCCGCCCCTCCAGTACCCCGGGATCGCGCTCGTCAACGCGCTCTACCGCGAGGCGGGCGTGCGGGGCGTCGAGATCGGCACGGTGATGTTCGGCCTCCACCCCGACGGCATGGAGACGCCCGGCGCGATGGACCTCGTGCGGCTCGCCATCCCGCGCCGCGTCTACACGCAGTCGCACATCGACTACGTGGCCGAGGCTGTTCTCTACGTCGCCAGCAAGCGGAACGAGCTCCGCGGCTACCGGATCACCTCCGCGCCGAAGGCCCTCCGGCACTTCACCGCCCGCTTCGAGCCGCTCCTCCGAAAGGAGATCGACTGCCGCTCGTGACGGTCACCCTCCGCGCCGGCCTCAGAAAGCGTGCTCCGCGAGCCTCCTCACGATGCTCGGATCGGGAATCGCCTTCTCGCGCCCCCACCACTGGACCAGGCCGCTCCCCGGTTTGCCGAAGCTCTTGATCCACGCGGTGGCAAGGCCTGTCGGATCCGTTCCGAGGACGGTGGTGACGTCCTTCGGGTCGACGGGCCAGGAGGCGATCCCGAAGGCAGGGAGCCCCCACGCGAGCCCATCCGGCGTGGCGCGGGCGCCCACCTCGCTCGGGTCCGCGGGGCTCAGCCGCTCGCGGCTCACGCCGAGTATCCGGCGCGTCCTGGCGCTCGAGAAGCCGTTGATCTTCCAGGTCGAGCGGTCGTAAGTCGCGGCGAACGGCGGGCCGCTCAGCCAGACGATCCGTCCGCCCGCCTCGAGAAACCGTCGGACGAGCGGTGTCTTCCCGAGTCCCGCTTCCGTGATCTCCATCGGGGCGACATCGCCCGCGAAGACGACCGTGCTGGAGGTCCCGTCTTCGATGCGGTCGCTCAGGAAGCCGGCCAGCGTGTGGGCGTTCAGCTCCCTGTAGCCGGCGGCGACGAGAGAATCCCGCAACGCCTTCCCGCCCGTGAACCAGACCTCGCGAAGCCGTTCATCCCAGTACACCGCCTTCCAGGGAAGGAGCGCTGGCCCCGGGCGCTTGCCCGACAGCGCGTAGAGCGTCCCGTCGTCGCTGCCGACGAAGACCATCCCGTTCCAGGCGACCGGGGACGAATGGACGCCGTCGCGGGTCGGAAAGCGCCAGACCTCGAGGCCGGTGACGGCATCCACGGCGTACACGCTGCCGTCCGAGCCGCCGAAGACCACGGTCGGTCCGGCGACAGCCACCGACGACAGGACGCGGCTCGGCGTCGGGAATCGCCAGCGCTCCTTGCCCGTCGCGAGGTCGACCGCGTTGACGAAGCGTCCATCCGAGCTACCGACGTACGTGGTGTCGCCCGAGATCGCGGGCGACGACTCGACCCAGCCGACGTCGGGTGAGCCCGGCACGAAGTCGACCGGATGTCCGAAACGCCAGAGCCGCCGGCCGGTCTCCGCGTCGACGGCGTACTGGTGGCCGTCCCGCGAGCCGAAGGTGACGACCCCGTTCGCAACCGCCGGCGACGAGTTGATCGAACGCCGGTCGTAGCCTTCCTCGATGGAGTCGATCGTCGCGCCCTCGGTCTCGAACCTCCAGCGAGTCCTTCCCCCGAGAGCGTCGACCGCGTAGAGGAAGCCGTCCATGCTGCCGACGTAGACGGTACCGCCCGAGAGAGCGGGCGACGAGCGGATCCGCCCGCCCGTCCGGACCTGCCAGCGGATGCCGCCGTCCTCGGCGCTCAGGCAGTAGAGAATCCCGTCTCCCGCACCGATGAAGACGCTTCGACCGTCGGCGACGGGGGACGAGATGAAGTGCTCGTAGCCCCACGGAAACGGCAGCTCTTCGCCCGTGGAGAAGGTCCATTTCAGGCGCCCCGACCGAACGTCCGCGGCGTAGACCTTCCGATCGCGGCTCGCGAAGAAGACAGTACACCGGGCGACGGCCGGAGAGGAATCGACGGGGCCACCGGTCGTGAGCTTCCAGGCCTCGCGTCCCGTCTCGGCGTCGAGCGCGTAGAGGTTTCCGTCGCCGCTGCCGACGAGGACGAGCCCGGAGGCGATCACGGGGGTGGACCGGACCGGGCCGTGAGCGTCGAACGTCCAGCGGAGGCCCGCGAGCTTCGCCGGAGCGTCCGAGCAGAAGACCCCCGTGTGGGCCGGACCGGCGCGGAACGATGCCCGGGCCGAGCTGTCACACGGCTTCGTCGCGGCCGGCGCCCCGGTCACGTGGAGAGCCATGGCGAGGGGCACGAGCCCGACGAAGCGCAAGCCGGCTGTGGCCAGATCCATGGGGGCCCCCTTTCCGCAGGTTACGAAGGGGACCGGCGATGGTTCACGGCACGAGGACGAAGCCCTCGAAACGCAGGACGGAAGGAGCGCGGCGGCGCGCTAGAGCCGCTGGAACGGGATCGGCACGACGATCCAGGTCTTGACTCTCTTCCCTTCCTTCATCGCGGGCGACCACTCCCACTGCCGGAGCGCCGTCACGCAGGCCTCGCCAAGCCCCACCTTCGGCGACGTGTCGCGCATCACCTCGATCTTCTCGGCCTTCCCGAGGTGGTCCACAAGGACGCGCAGCGTGACGATGCCGGAGACGTGGCGCTGCAGGGCCATGGCGCTCGGCTCCGGCTTCACGATCTTGATCGCCTTCGGCTGGGAGTCGAGGAGCGACGGGTCGATCAGCTCTCCTTCGGTCACCTTCGGGACGGCGGCGGCGGCGGCGGCGCGGGCGGCGTCCAGGCGCTCGCGGGCTTCCTGGGCCTCCTTGGCCTGGCGAGCGGCCTCCGCGGCGTCGGCGCGGTCGCGCGCGACGCGGCCCGCCTCCTCGGCCTCCTTGACCTTGCGCGAAGCTTCCTCCGCCTTGTCCAGCTCCACCTTTCGCTTCGCTTCCTGAGCGTCCTTCGCCACCTGCTCCTTGGCGGCGGCCTTCTTCGCCTTCTCCTCTTCCTGCTTGAGCTGCTCCATCACGAGCCGCTCGAACTCGGGGTCGCCGCGGCTGACGATGACCGGCGTGGGGACGACGACCGGCACCGCCGTGGGGAAGACGGGAACGGGCGTGGGTTGCTGGACGACCGGCCCGTCGACCTTCTTCGGCCCACCGCCCCGCAGCGCGAGGAACGCCCCGATGGCGACCACGGCGATGGCCCCGACGATGCCCGGCACCAGCATGCTGGACTTCTTCGCGGCGGCCGCAGGCTCGTCGGCGTTGTCGGCCAGGCCGCCGAAGCTGGGGATGGTGACGGTCTGCGGCTTGCGCGGCGCGGCCGGGGCTTTCGAGGGGGTCCCCTTCGCCTCGGCCTCGACGAGGCGCGCGGCGTCGATCTGCTCCTCGGTGGTGAGGTCCTTCCGCTCTTTCTCGATCGACTTCTCGAAATGGTGGTGCATGAAGAACGCGAGGTTGAAGGTGGACGGCGCGTACGGGCCGCCGTAGAGGAGCTTGCCCAGCTCCTTGCGGTAGGCCACGACGTCGGTCTCGCGCCGGGCGGGATCGACCACGAGGCCTTTGTTCAGGAGGCGCTTGATGTCGTCCGGGAGCGGGTTGCCGTTCAGCGCCAGGACCGCGCCTTCGAGGGACGCGCTGCCGGCTCCCTCGGCCGGGGGCCGCCCGCAGAGCCCCTCGAACATGATGGCCGCGGCCGAGTAGACGTCGCCCGCGGGCGTGGGCGTTCCGGAGGCCGCCACCTCGGGCGCGATGTAGCCCGCGAACGCGGCGCGCGCTTTCTCGTGCTTCAGCGAGGGGAGCAGCCCGCGGCCGAGACCCGCGCCGTAGACGCGCGTGTCGCCGTCGTTCGACACGGAGATGAAGGCCGGGACGAGGAAGCCATGGGGCGCGCCGGTCCCCTTGACGAACGGCTTGAACGCCTCGAGCGCCACCAGGATCTTCTCGGTGATGAGGAGCGCGTGCTCGATGGGGAGGGCCACCGGATCCTGACCTTCTGGGTTGAACAGCTTGTCGAGAGTCCGCCCCGGCACGTACTCGATGCCCGAGAACGGGCCGTCGTCCACGACGCCGAGCACCTGGCCCTTCGCGACGGCCGGGCCCTTCACCTGGTCGAGGAAGTCGACGGCCGTCTCCATCGCGGGGAGCATCGCGGCCTTGTCGATGGCGTCCCCGGTGTAAGCGCGCAGGAGCATGAACGGACGCATCTGCTTCCCCGCGGCCGTCCCCGCCCGATAGGTCTCGCCGAGCGGATCGCTCCCGAGAGACTTCGTGAGGATGTAGGGCCCGAAGACCCGGGGAAGAGAATCGCTCATTTGCACTCCTCACACCGCGCTTTTCGCGAGGAAAAAGTTTACCTCACGGCTGCGGCGCCCTCTCCTGTTTCTCGGCTTCCTCCGAGGCCTTCCTCGATTCCCGGTAGAGGGCGACGTTCTTCTCCTGGTCCGAGTAGGCCCGGGCGAAGCGGTGGCCGCCGTCGCCGTCCGCGACGAAATAGAGGTAATCGACCTTCGCCGGCTGCAGGGCCGCCTGCAGGGTGGCGAGCCCGGGATTGCAGATGGGGCCCGGCGGAAGGCCGGGGCGCACGTAGGTGTTGTAGCTCTCGTCCACCGCGAGGTCGCTTCGCGTCAGGTACCCGCGCCACCGGCCGAGGCGGCGCAACGCGTAGATGGTGGTGGGGTCGCACTGCAGGAGCATCCCCCTCGTGAGGCGGTTCCGGTAGACGGCGGCCACGACCGCCCGCTCCGCCGCGAGCGACGTCTCCTTCTCCACCAGCGACGCGAGCGTGACGGCCTGCAAGAGCGTGAGCCCGGCCTCCTCCGCCTTCTTCTCGTAGCCGGGGGGCAGGCGGCGGCGGAATTCGTGGGTCATGAGCCCGAGGATCTCCTGCAGCGACATGAACCGCGTGACGGAATACGTCTCCGGGAAGAGGAAGCCCTCCAGCGACGGCGCGCCCTTGGGGACGCCCCGGAAGGTGGCCGGCTTCGCCATCAGACTGACGTACTCGGCCTGCGTCCCGAACCCCTCGGCCACGAACTGGGCCGCCACCTCGTCGGCCGAGATCCCCTCCGGAAAGGTGAAGCGGTGCGTGACGACGTCGCCCGCCACGAGGGAGACGATGGCCTGCTCGGGCGTCCGCGCGCCGAAGAAGCGGTACTCGCCCGCCTTCAGCGTCTGGCCGGAATGGAGGAGCTTCAGAGAGACGAGGCCCAGTCGCCGGTCGCGGAGGACGCCGGCCTTCTGGAGCTGCTCGGCGATCTGCCGGGTGGTCGAGCCGGGGGGGATCAGCACCGTGACGGACTCGCCTTCGAAGCCCTTGTACGGCGTCCGGAGCGCCGAGAAAAGGAGCCCGACGGCCACCACCGCGAGGACCAGGGCGAGGAGCGCCGCGGCCAGGAGCAGCGAGCGCCAGTGTCTCTTCATCTGGTGCGGCACCATGACACGCCTAGGGGAGGTCCCGGGAGACGGACAGGTAGTCGCGCAGGATCGCGGCCGCCGCCTCGGCGTCGCGCGCCAGCGCCCTGCGGGCCGGCGGCAGCCCCAGCTCGCGGAGGCTCGATTCGGCCGCCACCGTCGTGAGCGACTCGTCGTGGAGGTCGACCGGCAGGCCCGAGACCTCGTGAAGGCGCCGGGCGAAGTTCCGAGCTCGCGTGGCCGACGACGTCTCGATCCCGGACGCGCTCCGGGGATAGCCCACCACGATGCGGGTCACCTCGCGCGAGAGGGCCGCCTCCGCCACCTCGGCCGCCGCCTGCGCGTCGCTCGTCCGCGCCACGGCCCCCACTGGCACCACCAGCGCGCCGGACTCGTCCGACACCGCCAGGCCCATCCGTTTCTCGCCGAAGTCCACCGCCAGGACGCGCATCGGGGAAATGCTACATCTCTTCCCGAGGTACTCGTTTCACGGTGGGACCGCAAGGCCGCGAGCAGCTAGAATCCCCCCGCTTCGAGGTGAGTGACCTTTATGACCGACATCCTGATCCTCTCCGCCGCCCGCACCCCGGTCGGCTGTTTCCTCGGCTCGCTTTCCGCCCTCCGCGCCCCCGAGCTCGGCGCCGTCGCCATCAAGGCCGCGCTGGAGCGGGGTGAGGTGCCAGCGCACCGCGTGGACCAGGTCTACCTGGGGAACGTCCTGCAAGCCGGGATCGGCCAGGCGCCCGCGCGCCAGGCCGCCCTGGCCGCCGGCCTTCCGAAGTCGACCGGCGCCGTGACCGTTCACAAGGTCTGCGGGTCGGGCATGCGTGCCGTGATGGACGGCGCCAACGCGATCCGCTCGGGCGAGTTCTCCGTGGTGGTGGCGGGCGGCATGGAGTCGATGTCGAACGCCCCGTACCTGATGCCGAAGGCTCGCACCGGCCTCCGGATGGGCCACGGCCAGCTGGTCGACTCGATGATCTTCGACGGCCTCTGGGACCCGTACAAGGACATGCACATGGGGAACTGCGCCGAGATGTGCGCCTCGAAGTACGCCTTCACGCGCGAGGCGCAGGACACCTTCGCCCGCGAGAGTTACCAGCGCGCGCGGCGGGCGAACGAGTCGGGCGACTTCAAGGCCGAGTTCGCGCCCGTGAGCATCGAGGGGAAGAAGGGTCCCACTCTGGTCGACCGCGACGAGGAGCCCTTCGCCGTGGCCCCGGAGAAGCTCGAGAAGATGGGGACGCTGAAGCCGGCGTTCCAGAAGGACGGCACCGTGACCGCCGCGAACGCCTCGAAGCTGAACGACGGCGCCTCGGCGCTGGTCCTCGCGAGCGACGGCGCGGTGAAGGAGCTGGGCGGCAAGCCGATCGCCCGGCTGGTGGCGCAGGCCTCGCACGCCCAGGAGCCCGAGTGGTTCACCACCGCCCCGATCGCCGCGGCAAAGAAGGCGCTCGAGAAGGCCGGGCTCGCGGCCTCGCAGATCGACCTCTTCGAGGTGAACGAGGCCTTCGCGGTCGTGGCGATGGCGTTCATCAAGGACATGGAGGTCGACGCGAACAAGGTGAACGTGAACGGCGGCGCGGTGGCGCTCGGGCATCCGATCGGCTCCTCGGGAAGCCGGATCGTCGCCACGCTCATCCACGCGCTCCGGGCGCGGAAGAAGCGGTTCGGTCTCGCCTCCATCTGCATCGGCGGCGGCGAAGCCACCGCGGTGATCGTCGAAGCGCTGTGATCGACAAGGTCATCCAGGGAGCGACCCATCTCGAAGCCGCGGCGGCGGCCGTGGCCGACATCCCGTCGGGCGCCACGCTGATCGTCGGCGGCTTCGGCCTCTGCGGCATCCCCGAGAACCTGATCCTGGCCCTGGCCGAGCGCGACGTGAACGGGCTCACCTGCGTCTCGAACAACTGCGGCGTGGACGACTGGGGGCTCGGCATCCTCCTGGGCCGGAAGAAGATCAAGAAGATGCTGTCGTCCTACGTCGGCGAGAACGCCGAGTTCGAGCGGCAGTTCCTCGCGGGCGAGCTGGAGCTCGAGTTCTGCCCGCAGGGAACCCTGGCCGAGAGGATGCGCGCCGGCGGCGCCGGCATCGCCGGGTTCTACACGCCCACCGGAGCCGGAACCGTCGTGGCCGAAGGGAAGGAAGTCCGGAGCTTCGACGGCCGCGACCACGTCCTGGAGCGCGGCATCAAGGGCGACTTCGCCCTGGTGGCCGCCTGGAAGGGCGACCGGACCGGCAACCTCGTCTACCGGAAGACCGCCCGCAACTTCAACCCGATGGCCGCCACGGCGGGGCGGATCACGATCGCCGAGGTGGAAGAGCTGGTCGACGTCGGCCAGATCGACCCCGACGAGGTCGACACGCCGGGCATCTACGTGAAGCGTGTGGTGGTGGCCCCGCGCGTGAAGCGGATCGAACGCCGAACGACGAGGAAAAGCTGATGCCCAAGCTCGACCGGGACGGCATCGTCAAGCGCGCGGCCCAGGAGCTTCGCGACGGGATGTACGTCAACCTCGGCATCGGCATCCCCACGCTGGTGTCGAATTTCATCCCGCCCGGCGTGGAGGTCATCCTGCAGAGCGAGAACGGCATCCTCGGGATGGGCCCTTATCCGTCGGAATCCGAGATCGACGCCGATCTGATCAACGCCGGAAAAGAGACCGTCACGGTGATCCCGGGCGCGTCGTTCTTCTCGTCGGCCGACTCGTTCGCCATGATCCGCGGCGGCCACATCGACCTCTGCATCCTCGGCGCGATGCAGGTCGACGCCGAGGGCTCCATCGCGAACTGGATGATCCCCGTCAAGCTGGTGAAGGGGATGGGCGGCGCGATGGACCTCGTGGCGGCGGCGAAGCGGATCGTCGTCACCATGGAGCACGTGGCGCGGAACGGCGAGAAGAAGATCCTGAACCGCTGCAAGCTGCCGCTCACCGGAAAGGGCTGCATCCACCGCGTCATCACCGACATGGCCGTCCTGGACGTGAAGCCCGGCGGCGGCCTCCGGCTCGTGGAACGGGCGCCCGGCATCAGCGTGGACGAGATCGTGGCCGCCACCGAGGCGCCCCTCGAGGTCGCGGGCGACGTCCCGGAGATCCGCGTCTAGATGCGCGGCCGGGCGGCCGATCGCCACGCGGCGTAGGCCCGGCGACAATCAGCCGATGCGAGCGCTCCGACGCGCGGGCCTGGGGCTCGCTTTCCTCTCCTCGCTCGCGGCCGCGCAGTCGTCCTTCGACTCCGACCCGTTCTCCTCGAGGTTCAAGGAGCGCGCGAGCTTCGACGTGAAGTTCAAGGCGCCCGAGCAGGGGGAGCGATGGAAGATCTCGATGCCCGACACGAAGGAGGGCGAGCCCACCGGCAAGATGACGATGCTGGACGAGAACGTGGGCGAAGCCGAGGCGCCGCCCGGCAAGGTCGTCCTGATCGAGTACCAGGACATCAAGCTGAGCGCGCAGCGGATCCGGTTCGACTACGCGAAGCGGATGCTCGTGGCGGAGGGAACCGTCATCCTGCTCCAGGGCGCCTCGCGCCTCACGGGCGACCGCGTCGACCTGGACATGACCGACAAGGTGGGCGTGGTGCAGAACGCCACGATCGACCTCGAGGGGGGCGTCCACCTGAAGGCCGCAACCCTGACGAAGGTCGGCCCGCGGAGCTTCACCATGACCGACGGCACCCTCACGGCGTGCGAGGGCTCGCCCCCGGACTGGTCCTTCTCGCTGAAGAGCGGCCGCGTGACGCTGGAGGAGTACGCCCGGCTGAAGGACGTCGTCTTCCGGATGGGGACCGTGCCGCTCCTCTACTCGCCGTACCTCCTCTGGCCCGCACGGCAGGAGCGGGCGTCGGGCTTCATGATCCCGCAGATCGGCTACAGCCAGACCCGCGGCGGCTACCTCGGTCTCTCGTACTACTGGGCCATCGGCCGGTCGCTCGACGCCACGTTCTCCGCGGACGTCTATACCAAGAAGTTCTTCGGCCTGGGCGCCGAATTCCGCGCCCGCTCCTCGACCGGCACGAAGCTCGAGGGGATCTTCTACACGATCCGCGATCCCGATTTCGTCAACGAGAACGGCGACGTCGGCGCGTGGCGCTGGCAGACCCGCGGGACCCTCACGTCCGACGACCTCGGCCCGGGTCTGCGCGGCGTCGTCACCTGGCTCGACGCCTCGGACCCGACGTTCTTCCAGGACTTCAGCCGCGATTTCACGCTGTCGTCCACGCGGAGCGTGAGGTCGGAGGGCTTCGTCACGAAGACGGCCGGGCCCGTCGCCCTGAACCTCCGCCTCTCCCGCGAGGAGGCCTTCTTCGGCGACACCTCCGTCATCACCGAGCGCCGTCCCTCTCTCGAGGCGCGCCTCCGCCCCACCCCGCTCCTCGGGCAAATTCTCTTCGTGGAAGGGGAAGGCCAGGCGGGCCTCTTCCGTGTCAACCGCGGGCCGGGCCAGCCGTCCGGCCTCTACGACCGTATCGACCTCTTCCCGAAGGTCTCGGCCCCGGTCTCGCCGCTCCCGTGGCTTTCCGCCCAGGTCACGGGCGGATTCCGGCTCACGACGTACGGGAAGTCGAAAGAGGGGAACACCCTCGTGGACGAGCGGTTCAACCGCACCTACGGCCAGCTGGGGGTCGAGCTGACCGGCCCCTCGTTCGCGCGGATCTTCGACCTGAAGATCGGCCCCTTCGAGCGGTTCAAGCACGTGATCGAGCCGCGCGCCGACTACAACTACGTGAGCGAGCCCGACGACCTCGACCCGTCGCGCGCCCGCACCCCGCTCTTCGACGAGATCGACACCATCTCGTCCGCGCACACGCTGAAGTACGGCCTCGTCCAGCGCCTCCTCGCCAAGCAGGAGAAGGGCTCGGCGCGCGAGATCGCGTCGCTCGAGATCTCACGCCTCTACAGCTTCAAGCTTCCGGGTGAGGGAACGACCTACGGCCCGAACCCCTCCCTCACCAGGGGCGGCCCGCTCGAGGCCACCCTCCGCGTGAACGTGAGCACGGCCTTCAACTTCGACGTCAGGACCACCTACGACCTCGCCAACGGCCGCTCCACGTCGTCGAGCCTCACGGCCAGCCTCAGCACGAAGCTCCAGAACCTCTCGCTCTCCCTCTTCGACAGCCGTCCCTTCCTCCCCGGCATCCCCATCGACGCCTCCACCCAGCTCCGCTTCGGCGTCGGAACGCCGATCATCCCGAAGAAG
>Ga0154020_10009290_pt1 | contig 11327 bp, 11 predicted proteins | sample Klosneuvirus_201_FD_109709 | JGI IMG/M metagenome (GOLD analysis project Ga0154020, IMG submission 109709) | Active sludge microbial communities from wastewater, Klosterneuburg, Austria - Klosneuvirus_20160825_MG | ecosystem: Engineered > WWTP > Aerobic digester > Activated sludge | place... | reverse complement strand
GTATTTGTTCCAACCAATATCGCAGCTTCCTCTGTTCTCCATTGATGAACAAGCCGGTTTGTTATTTCATTACTTATAAATATCCGGTCAGCCCCCCTGGCGGCTATCCTTCCATCACTGCTTTGTGCCCATTTTAAAATGATATAAGGCCTATGCTTTTCATGAAATGTAAAAAAACGTTTGTTCAGTTCCCGGCATTCTTTTTCCAAAATACCTACATTTACCTGTATGCCGGCAGCCATTAAACGCTCAATTCCTTTTCCATCCACTGCTGCAAAACTATCCCGGCAGCCGATCACAACTTCGGGGATCTTATTGGCAATGACCAGGTCGGTACAGGGCGGTGTTTTTCCAAAATGTGAACAGGGCTCAAGTGAAACATATAATGTACTCTTTTCAATAAGATCCTTATCTGCATCCGCAACACTGTTTATACAATTCACTTCGGCATGTGGCCCTCCATATTGCTGGTGACAACCCTCCCCTATTATTTTACCGGCATGTACCAATACAGCGCCTACTATTGGATTAGGCGCAGTATTTCCTGCACCTAATATGGCCAGTTGAAGGCAGCGCTGCATATATAGTTCATGTTCTGACAAGCAACAAAAATACGCATCAAAAAACAAACTGCCTGTACAATATAACCGGGCAATTATTTCCTGAAGATTGCGTTAATCAAAATCCATATTACTTAATTCATTAAATCAATCAGCGAATCAGTATGTTTGCTGTCATGACATTAAAAGAGCTATACCGGAATTTTTTAGTTCAACTGCAGAAAATATACAGCCTGGGTGAAGCTACGGCCATAACCGACTGGGTATTTGAAAAAACGGCATCGCTGAAACGTACAGATATCTTAAAGGACCCCGGGAAAATGATTACACCGGTTGCCGGCAACCTGGTACAAAAAACACTGCAGGAACTGCTGTTGCATAAACCTGTACAATATGTATTGGGCGAAGCCTGGTTTTACAATATGAAACTGAAAGTGAATGAACATGTACTGATCCCGCGGCCCGAAACCGAAGAACTGGTTGAACAACTGATCAAAGACCGGAAATCAAAGCTTACCGATCCTGCCATCCTGGATATTGGAACCGGCAGCGGATGCATTTCGATTGCCATTAAGAAAAATTTACCGGCATCCAAAATTTCCGGTATTGATATCAGCCGGGATGCGCTGTTACTGGCAACAGAAAATGCAGCCATGCATCATGCGCAGATCACATTTACAGAGCTCGATTTTTTAAATGAATCAAACTGGAAATCGCTTCCCATGTACGATATCATCATCAGCAATCCTCCATACATACCGGTTCAGGAAAAAGATAAAATGGAAGAACGGGTTAAAGGCTTTGAACCGCACCTGGCGCTTTTTGTGCCTGACGGTTCACCATTGATCTTTTATGAAAAAATTGCTGCGTTCGGTAAAGACCATTTATTGTCCAATGGAAAAATATACCTCGAAACACACGAGGACCGTGCCCATGAAACGGCGGACCTGTTCCGGAAAGATTATCAAACGGTGATGATAAAAAAAGACCTATACGGTAAGGAACGGATGATACTGGTTACTGCTTGATATTGGCTGCCAGTTTTGCTTTTGCCCTTTTTGCCGCTTCCATGATCTTAAAGGCCTGGCCGTAGAAAGCAGCGGTATCAATATTGAGGACAACAGTTGGGGTATCTATATATTTTTTATTATTCTCTACTTCCTTTTTAAGCAATGAGTCAATGTACATCATATCGATCTGCTGCGTACCGATAAAAACTTTCTGATCTTTGGTAACCGTTACCACAATATTCTGGCTCACTTTTGTATCACTCTTACCCTTTGGATTTGAAACCTTGACCACGTTGGGGTTGGCCAAAGTGGATACCAGCAGGAAGAACATCAATAAAATAAACAGCACATCATTGAGCGGACCAGCATCCACTTCGTTATGATTATCCCGTAAACGTTTTTTTAAACTCATATTATAATTTCTACTTGTCTTACCAAAAAACTAATAAACTAATTAACGTATTACCGGATTTCCGGATTAACGTATTAACCAGTTACCTACCTCGTTGGTTCCTGTAAAATATCAATAAAATCAGCACTTGCCGATTCCATTTTATGCACTGTTTTATCAATCTGTGTATTCAGGTAACTGTATCCCAAAAACGAAAGCATACCAATGATAAGCCCGGTTGCCGAAGTGATCATCTTTACATACATGGCGTCGGCAATATCGGTAATGGAAGGATTGGTTGCCGTGGCAAAATCACGCAGCAACATCACCAAACCGATAATGGTACCCACAAAACCAAACAAAGGGGCAATGCGTGCAATTACGGAGAGTACCGGCAGGTTCCTTTCCATTTTATAGATCTCCAGTTTGCCAATATTATCCATGCTTTTTTCAATGGCATCAATCGGTTTACCAATACGCTTGATCCCTTTGTCGATCATTTTGGCTACCGGGTGATGTGTATTCTTGGCCAGGCTGGCAGCTGCGGTAATATTACCGGAGATAATATGATCGCGGATGATGTTCATAAAATTATCCTCGATCTTGCTGGCTTTGCGGATGGCGATCAGCCTTTCAATAAAGAAAAAGATCGCCATGGCCATAAAAATAGCCAGGGGTATCATTAATACACCTCCCTTTACCAATAATGAGAACAGGGATTCGTCTCCTGCCGGTGATGTGGTGATAGCTGTGCTGTCGAACTGTAATAAAATAGTAAACATGTATGCCGGGTTTGATTTGTAAAGTTAGCTGCGCTATAATTATGCCAAAACTATTCAGTTATGCAATGAAACGAAACAAATTTACAATAGCTGCATAACAAAATGTTAATCTTGCGATTTATAATTCCATAAAATAAAAAAGCCCCGGTAAACCGGGGCGGAAATTATGTTTTATCAACAGGCTATTTTTTCGATTCCAGTTGCTGCATGGCCATGATCTGTTTCATGGTTCTTTCCATACCATCGCTGCCGCCATCCAGGAAGATCACATTTCCCTTTCCATATTCGGCAAAATTCTTGATGGCTTCCACCCACATGCTGAAAAGGATCACATTGGTATCGAGGTTGGCCTGTTTCATTTCAGTTGCAGCCTGGCTCATACCCTTGGCCACTTCTTCCCGGAACAGCGCCACACCCTGTCCACGTAACTGGGCTGCCAGTCTTTCTGCTTCTGCTGCGATCTTGATGGCATTACCCTCTGCTTCGGCTGCCTTGGTTTTGGTAATTAAGAGTGCCTGGCCCTCATTTTCAGCCGCTGCCTTTAAGTTATTTGATGCAACCACTTTGCTCATACTGGTAATGATAGCTTCATCAAAAGTGATGTCATTGATCTGTAGATCCTGTAAGTGATAACCCCAGCCTTCCAGGGCTACGTCAACCTGTTCCTTTACATTTTCAACAATGTCCCGGCGTACGTTTAAAACCTCTGCCTGCCTTTTGGTAGAAACAAAAGCACGGATACTTCCCTCAACAGTACGTATCAAGGCCTGCATCAGGTCTTTATCACTGATGAATTTAAACGCCACTTTCTGAATGGTTTCTTCCTGTTCGTTCTGTACAGAATACAAGAGCATCGATTTAAAATATACATTCGCCTGGTCAACAGTTACCGCCTGGAACTCCAACTCTACAGAGCGGTTCTGGATACTTACTTTTTTAAATATCTGCTCCAGGAAAGGGATCTTGAAATTCAGTCCCGGCCGCATGATACGACGGTATTTACCAAACATGGTTACCACGCCGATAAAACCCTGGTTAACGGTTACAAAGCACCCTAATAAGGCGAGCACCAAAACGATTACCCACCAGTATTGTTGTAAAAACTCCATATTTATTGGTTTAGTTGATGAAGATATAAAAAAAATAAGTTCCGGGCAGGAAATCTTTGAGTTGCTTTGTTCAGGCAAGCCGTTTTATGATCATAGCATTCAGGGGTTTAATAAATCTTTCGTTGAAAGTAGCCTGGGAATGGCTTAACAAATTGCCAATCTTATCCTTGTGGACATTTATAAAAATAATCGTATACCTTGTATCTTAAACCGGCTATACATTGTTACCTGCTATTTGCTGAATTCACTTAATGTGGATTGAGTATTGATCATCCATTTCTTTTCGAACAAATTAATAAATTCCCGATGAAAAAAAACATATTGTCCATTGCAGGGTTATTTATTTTTTCAATATGCAGTGCCCAAAACCAGGGCAACATCAGATCCCTGGAGCCAAAACCGAAAGCAGGAGTTTCCAATATGTACCTGTATCAACCACCAAAAAATATTATGGTTCCCGGCATCATACAGGTGATGGTTGTGTATCAAACAAATGAGCAGTTTTTCACCAAAACCATCCGGGTAAATAAAGTGGCTGATTCATACCGGTTTACCTTTAAAGCGCCGGATTCTACATCGGTATTAATGTTCAGTATTATAGTACCCGGTAAAATAATACCGGTAAAAAACAGCCTGGTGATGGAAAAGAAAATAATATTTGACAACAATAACGAAAACGGATATATCATTTACTTACATAATAAAGAGGGTAAACGGTTTAATTACGAAAAAACAGACCTGGCCGGGTTACTGGATGATTATGCGGTTTATGAACTTGCCTTAAAAAGCAGATCCAGCCAGGCACTTATCAAAATGTATGAAGACAGTTATCAATTGCACCCGGAATTAAAAAAAGAAAATCCTTACCTCGAATATCTTTTTCTCCGGTATGCCGAAAACGAAAAAACCGGCAGGCAGCCTTTGCTTGATCATGCCAACCTGTTACTGCAGGCTAAAAATGATGAAGTAAAATGGACAAAAGCTGCACGTATTTACAGCAGGTTAAAAATGGGTGATGAAAAAAAAGCTGTTGATGATAAAATTGATATTGCCTTTCCCAATGGCAAAAGAGCCAAAGAAAAATTCTGGAACAATTATTACCAAAAAAATGATAAAAGCGAACAGGCAATGCTTGCAGCTTTGGATGAGTATAGCAAAAGGTTTAATGACAGTTCTTCAAAAACCAGGGACGTTTTTTACAATGCATTTATTTCTACCTGTATACAGGATTCAAACTGGGCTGCTGCTTTACCCTATGAACAATTGGTTACTGAAAAGATACGTACAGCATACCTGTACAATTTTTATACCTGGCGGGTGATCAGCAAGCAAAATGATATCTCAGAAAATTACCTGCAACATGCTAAAAAAGCCATAGCAAGGTCGATACATTACAGTGGGGATATGCTGAAAGATTCCGCGAATATGGATGTAAGTGCTTATGAAGGAATGAAAGATACCCATTTTAGTTTTTATGATACTTACGCACGCATCATGTATAAGCTGGGGCAAACCGATTCTGCTTTTTATTACCAGGACCTGGTGAGCAGGCAGGGCAAGGAATTGAATACAGGTGGCATGGAACGCTATGCTTCCTATGCCGAAAAAGCAAAAGGCACTGCATTTACCAGGCAGTTCCTGGAAACAAAATTACTATCGGGTGTAAAGTCGCCGGTAATGATGCAGCAATTGGGATCTATCTATAATCAATTAAACCTTCCCGAAGATGAGTTTAGCAGGCTGCAGGAAATATCGCTGATGCTTGCAAGGCAAAAAAATGAAGCGTCTATTAAGTCTGTTTATGGAACATTAAAGTCACCTGATTTTTCACTGAAAAATATGAAAGGCGAAACAGTAACACTGTCTGCATTAAAAAATAAAATCGTGGTTCTTGATTTTTGGGCAACCTGGTGTGCACCCTGCAAAGCTACGTTTCCGGCCATGCAGGATCTGGTGAATAAATATGCAAATGACCCGGATGTTGTTTTTCTTTTTATTGATACCTGGGAAAATGATCTGTCTGAAAAAAAGGAAAAGGAAATTGCTGTATATATGCAGGAAAATAAATACAGTTTTAATGTATTGTTTGATGTACATAATAAAACAGTAAAAGATTATAAAGTGGAGGGCATTCCCAGGAAATTTGTAATAGGTAAAAACGGTAATTTGATCTACGCTGCCGAAAACAGGGGAATCGTAGCTACTGATGAAGATATAGTAAAAGACATGAGTGCAGTTATTGAAGATGAAAAAAAACAGCCATGAACCCAGCCAATAACAATACCCAACTCCCAGATCCAGTATTTTTAAATCCTAAAACCAAACAATAGGGCAGTATACAGGATACATCATGCGTGAGCCAGATAAATCAGCAGATATTTATTATTTACTCCCTTTTTTAAAAAATGTTAATTATATAAATAAAAAAAGAAACTATACAAATTGCCCTTAAAAAAGTCCGGTAAACCCGGTGCGCTGACCCAAAAATGTAAAAGAATAACTGTACTCAAAAATAATGTAAGTCATGTTGGCATGATATTTACCCCACAGGTATTATTAAATCAACATCTAACATTATGAAACAATTTATTACAGCACATGTAAAAAAAACGTGTGACAGGGCAGCAATGATATTTGCCATGACCCTGTTTTCCCTGATCGGGTTTGCCCAGGAGAAAAAAGTAGACATCGACATCAATACCAACCCGGATAAGGGCGGTAATTTCTTTGAGAAGTACTGGATATGGATTATTGTTGGCGGTGCTGTTTTCATTTTATTGCTGGTAGCACTGCTGCGTAATAACAGTTCTAAAAATTAAATAGAAATGAACAGCATTAAAAAAGCCTTGCAATGCAAGGCTTTTTTAATGCTCCGGATCAAATCTAATTTACATCAGATGAAGTTGTTTTTGTGACCGTTACTTTATCTGTACGGCCGCTGCTGCTGCCGCCACTGTTTCCCTTCACCAGTGCCACAATCACCAATATTAATACCAATCCGCCCACAGCCCATACCCATGGTTCGGCATACCAGGTAGTTGTTTCGGTTGTAGCTGTTGAAGTTTTAGCTGATGTAACGGTACTGTCCTGTGCCAGGGCTATTGCGCCTGTTACCATTAAAAAACACAGCATCGAAGCATGTTTAATAAAACGGGATTTAATTAAATGTTTCAAATTATTATTGTTTAGGTTAAAAAAAGTATCCAAATTCAGGCTTCCTCTTAAATAGTCAGACCATCAGAAATGAAAAACAGTTGCGTATTTACAAATTAAAAGACGGCTATTCTGCCGGCGCACTGTTGTAATAATGAGGAAAGATCGTTCACCATTTACCTCATCCTGCGTTTTTAAGTAACCGTTCCTTTATTATGTTTCGTAAATATTTATAAATCAATGAATTGCATATTTAATAATATTTTCCTATTTTGACCAGGCAAGTCCCCACCAAATACTATAAGATTTTTTAAGATCCGGTGTTATTAATGATTCGAAAACCAAGGGGTTGGAATTTAAAATAAGATTATCCGTAAAGGAAAATTCGCTTTTTCAAAATGAGTAAAACTGGCCAGATTGAAAACAGGCGTTTTACTTTTAATTCACAGGTTACCTGGAGGAGAGCTTAAAAATTAAGTTACTGGAAATAAGCCGGGCACAGTTCACCAACAGGTGCATTGTAGCTTTGTTATTTTCGGTTACAGATTTAATGTAATTTTATGCACTGGTTTACAGGTTCCGCTTTTTATAACATGTACTAAAATACCAAAAGTACAAGGTGAGCTTTACATTTTGTTGACCTGGTTTAAATCAATTGCCGGAATCAAATTATTGATCATGAATAAATTCTTATTTTTTATATGCTTTATTTTCTTCTATAAGACGGCTGTCTGCCAGACCGTTTATCCCTACCAGGATATTAAACTGGAAAAACCTTCTGATTACAGGGAAACAGAACCACTGGCCTTATCAGCAGCAACCTTTATACTCACCACGCCTTTTATTGAGATTGATGCAGGCAGGTCGGGGGCCCTGCAATTTTTATCAAACTGGGTAACGGGTACCAAAGATTACAGTTTTTATATGCAGGGTGTTGTTCTGGATATCAGCAATGACAGGAACCTGCTGAGTTTATTCGTAGCTGCCATGACAAAATACAGCCTGGAGAACAAAGCAGAAGCTGTTAACCCCATGCGTATTGAACATCAGGCCTGCAAATTGGTACTGGCCTATTGTGATGATCCTAAAAATAATTTTAAACTAAAGAAGAAATACAGGAAGTTTCTTGAAAAAGAGTTTCCTTAAAACGTTTTAGAAAAAAGGCCGCATGAGAAAAACAATAACATTATTACTGCTTTGTATTTTGCTGTATGCGGGTGTTTATGCACAGGAAGCCGCCATCACTGATCTTGTTAATAAGGGAATTGAATTACATGATAAAGGAGATTATGAAGGTGCATTGGGATTATATAAAAAAGCATTGAAGTTAAACCCCGGATCGGCATTTGCAAATTATGAAATGGCCTCTACTTACCTTGCCCTGAAAAATTACCCCGGCGCCATTTCACACAGCAATAAAGTGATCGCAGCAAACTCGGATTTTGCCGACCAGGCATATATCGTTAAAGGCACTGCGCTGGATCATGCCGGAAAAAAGCAGGATGCCATACTGGTTTATAAAGCAGGATTAAAAAAATACCCGGACAACCATTTATTGTATTATAACCTTGCCTTAACCTTTGTCAATATAAAGGATCATACGGGTTCATACCGTGCCCTGGAAAAATCTTTGATCTTAAACCCGGCACACGCAAGCAGTCATTTATTAATCGGTAATGTAATGGCGCTGCAGGAGCAACGCGTAAAAAGTATACTGGCCCTGTACAATTTTTTAATGCTTGAACCAAAATCCAAACGGTCGGCCACAGCCTGGAGTTTATTGCAGGAACAATTAAAAACCGGCGTGAAGAAAGAAAATGAAAAATCAACATCCATTACATTACCCGGTAAAAAAAAGGAAGATGATGAATTCTATACTGCTGAATTGATGCTGGGTATCCTGGAAGCCGGCAAGATGAATGAAGCCAATAAAAACAAGTCATACATGGAACTGTTTGCCGAAAACAGCCATTCGTTTTTTACCATTTTGGGGGAACTGAAAAAAAATAACCGTGGTTTTTGGTGGGATTTTTATGTGCCATTTTTTTATGACCTTGCAAAAAAGAACCATACGGCATCCTTTTGTTATTACATAGCCCAGTCAGCTTACCCCGAAGATTACAATGCCTGGTATACCAATAACCTTTCCAAACTGGAAGTTTTTTCCGAGTGGTATACCGGATATGACAGGAAGGGTAAAAAATAACTACCGGTGATCAACTCTTCTCCTCCCAGATCATCGCCAGGTGCACAATCGTTTCTGCCGCTTTGGCCATATCCTTTGTTCCGATCCATTCCAATTTGCTGTGTATATTCTGCATACCGGTAAAAATATTGGGGCAGGGCATCCCGATATAACTGAAGCGGCTGCCATCGGTTCCCCCACGGATACTTTCCTTTTTAACGGTTAACCCTGCACGCTGTATGGCTTCTTCGGCATATGCGGCAACCTGGGGGTATTTGTCCAGTACTTCTTTCATGTTGCGGTACTGCTCCTGTACAACATATTCCATTACAGCCCCGGGGAATTTTGCAACCGTTTCTGCCGCTATTTTTTCCAGGCGTTCATGATGCTGTTGTAACCCGGCCAATGTAAAATCCCTTACAATAAATTGTATGGTTGCTTTTTCAGCAATCCCATTAACCGATGTAGGGTGCACAAAACCTTCTCTTTTTTCTGTTGTTTCCGGGCTCCATGCTGTTTTTGGTAAAGCATCCAGCACAGCACCTGCAACTTTCAATGCATTTACCAGTTTGTCTTTGGCATAACCGGGATGAGTAATAACACCGTTGATGGTTATTAATGCACCATCGGCGCTGAAGGTTTCATCTTCCAGGCTTCCTGCTTCACCGCCATCCAGGGTATAACCAAAATTGGCTCCCAGTTTTTTCATGTCCACTTTGACAGTACCCTGGCCTACTTCCTCATCAGGTGTAAATAAAATTTTAATTGCCCCATGTTTTATCGCCGGGTTCTGCACAAAAAATAAAGCAGCTTCCATAATAGCCGCCACACCGCTTTTATCATCAGCTCCCAGTAAAGTGGTTCCGCTGGTGGTGATCACACCGCTGTTGATATGATTTTTCAAATAAGGCGAATCACTCATCCGCAATACCTGCGACGGATCATCAGGCAATACAATATCATTGCCATCATAATAGCGGTGCAGTATGGGCTTTACATTTGTACCGCTGCAATCAGGCGCTGTATCCACATGGGCGCAAAAACAAATGACCGGAATATTTTTTTTATCACTGTTGGAAGGAATGGTTGCATACACATATCCAAACTCATCGGTGCCGGCATCTGTTATACCCATACCGTACAATTCTTTCAGCAACAATTTACACAGGTCTTTTTGCTTTTCAGTTGTAGGATGTGCTGTACTGGTTGGATCACTCTGCGTATCGATCTGTACATAACGCATAAAACGGTCGGCAATATTATCGGGGCTGATCTGGATCATGTTTTCAATTTATTACAAACTTAACTAAAATAGGCTAAGAGGTCAAAGGATAAAAAGAAGTAAAATAGTACAGTATACTAACGCACAACTCTATTTCTCCTTTTTTTCCCTTTGCCAAAAACAAACACTTGCATTTTAAAAACAAAGTTTCTATTTTTCACAACCTAAAACATTCAATATGAAAAAAATCATCATTGGTTCACTGGTTGGGGCCATATTACTATTTGGCTGGCAAGCTGCATCGTGGATGGTAATGGGAATTCACGAAAAAGCCATGAAACATACAACTGCCCAAGACAGTATACTAAGTGTTCTCAGCAACAGCCTGACCGAAGAAGGCCAGTATTTGTTACCCAATATGCCGGTTGGCACCTCGCACAGTGAAATGGAAGAATTCATGAAGAAGAATGAAGGCAAGCCATGGGCTGTGATCAATTACCACAAAGCCCATAAAATGGATATGGTAATGCCTATCATTCGGGCCTTTCTCATCTGCCTGGTCTGCATGTGGCTGTGCTGCCTGGTGATCGGGAAAATGACTGACCGGCGGTTTTATAATGTATTCACTACTACGCTTACTTTTGGCTTAATCAGTTTTTTATCTGTTTGGTATATGGGCCACAACTGGATGAGTATTGGCTGGGATGTGCTAACCGGGGAACTGATCGATAGTATTGCCGGGTGGGGATTGGCCGGTATCTGGCTGGGTTGGTGGTATGGGCAGAAGTAATTAGGAATTAGGAATTGGGAGTTTAAAATTGCTCAAACTCCCAACTCCTGACTCCTGACTCTTGACTCTCGACTCTCGACTCACAAAATCTCTACCAGTTCAATATCAAATATCAATTCCTGTCC
>Ga0154020_10009289_pt1 | contig 11327 bp, 10 predicted proteins | sample Klosneuvirus_201_FD_109709 | JGI IMG/M metagenome (GOLD analysis project Ga0154020, IMG submission 109709) | Active sludge microbial communities from wastewater, Klosterneuburg, Austria - Klosneuvirus_20160825_MG | ecosystem: Engineered > WWTP > Aerobic digester > Activated sludge | place... | reverse complement strand
CCGGTCATGTTCTCGAAAGAGCGATGGTCTAACCCTGCGAAGGTCGCTCTGGAATTTCAAAGGAACGCATAGAGGTGGATTCCTCTTTCCCGTCGCCTCCGTGTGCTGGTCAACTATGGAGTACAGCCCCACCAGTGTCCCCGGCCCGTTCATTCAGGAACGCAGGTCTTGGTGGGCCGGGAACACTGGCGGGAGCGGCGTGTGCCGCTCCACACCATAGCTTCACGCCGCATGAAACTCTGGGCAGGCGTAACCGATAACCATTGGTACAAGTTCCTCTCGGAAGGCAGCTTCGATGAGGTGAACTTCTGGCAGCCCAGTGGCCGCGCGCCATTCGCCAACCTGCCTGCCGGAACTCCTTTCCTGTTCAAGTTGAAGGCGCCGAACAACCACATTGCGGGAGGAGGCTACTTCGTGAAATTCTCCACGCTGCCTTTGCCGATGGCCTGGGAAGCCTTTGGGCCGAAGAACGGTTCCTCCACTTTCAAGGAGTTCGACAAGCGCATCCGGGGATATGCGAGTGGCACGGGTGCGACCTTGGAGATCGGATGCAACGTGATCACGCAACCCTTCTTCTTTGAGTGGAAGGATTGGATCCCGTTGCCGAACTGGCCGAAGAGCGTGATGCAGGGCAAGATCTATGACACCGATGCCGAGGATGGCGCTTGGCTCTGGAATGAAGTGCAACAGCGCATCCAAATGGCCGAGATACAGAACCTGTTGGGTGAGCCACAAGCGGAGTATGCCGCCGGACCTCGCTTCGGTGAGCCGTTCCTGACCCAGCAACGCTTGGGCCAAGGAGCCTTTCGCGTGCTGGTGGGAGAGGCTTACACGAAACGCTGTGCCATCACGGGTGAGTCAACCTTCCCGGTCTTGGAGGCGGCCCACATCCTGCCCTATGAAATGGAAGGCCCCCACCGCGTTTCCAACGGCATGCTGTTACGTTCCGATTTCCACAAACTGTTCGATGCCGGCCTCATCTCCGTTACACCCGATCTGCGTGTTCGCGTGAGCGCCAGCATCAAGGAGAATTGGCACAACGGGAAAGCCTATTACCGCTTGCACGACCAGCCTTTGACCGTAATTCCTGAGCACCTCAGTGAGCGGCCTGATCCAGAATACCTGCGCTGGCATTTTCAAGAACGGTTCGTTGGAAAGTAGCTTTAGTGTATTACGAAGAAGTTCCACCTCGCATCGTTGTTCCTAGCATCCATTAAGCTAGTGCTCTACACTGCAACCTTCTTCAGGGTAGAACGAAGTCTTTCCGTATCCATATCGGCGAAGTCTTCTTCGATCTTTCCAGAGATTGAAATTTCTTCAACCTTCAATCTAGTGGAGAGGTAGCCGAGCTTTAGCTTGAGTGTCTCAAATAAGTCCGACCACCGGATAACCTTTATCTCAATGTTCCTAGTCTCATTGCGGAAAAACACATCGACTGAATCCGGCTTCTTCGATGCGTTGATCTCGAAAAGTGCTTTTGGATGAATGTCCGATCCTATGAGAATGATGGTGTATTTCAGGTTCTTCGGAAAAATTCCACGCTGTTCGATCTCCCAAGCATAGTTCTTCACTTGTGCGAGTTCCTTAATGCTCAACCGGACGCGAGGCGCCTTGAGTTCAACGACCATGACCTCCCGTTGATCTGCACTGACAATTCGTTCAGAGTACATAAAGAGATCCGTGATCGATTTGCTTGCACCTCTGATGTTTTCAATAAGGTTATCGTCCTTCTTCTTTGGTTCGCACTTCAGAAGTTCATCTCTGAGGTTCGACAAGTTGTTCTCAAGGTTCTTGTCTGAAAGTAGGGTTGTGTTATCAGCGTACTGTTCGCCAAATACCCATGTCATCCGCTCGAGGAACTTATGTAGTTCCTTCCGCTCCTTCACGGACTTTGAGATATCGCCATAGATGAGCTTTTCCAAGAACGCGATGTCCTCCAACTTCTTAACGACGCGTTCATTGAATCGAATTAATTCACCTGCTGAGGTTTTGGACATAAGGGTCTTAAAACGACCCACTAGATCATTTTCAAGTTTCAGTACGTTCTGAACGACATCGACAATATCACCATTTGAGATAGCCCGATCAATAAGGGGATAGACAACACTTCGCACCTTGTCCTGCTGTTTTATGAAGTGATAGCGGTCTTCCAGCAAATATGCGAATCTGTCGAAAACAAGCATCTTGGAGCTCAATCCTTTCTCATCTGAATCATTGTCGTAGGGATAGAACTTATCCTTTTTCAGCCTGCTCGCGAAATCTTCATACTCCTTGCCTTTCTTGCGAAAGAACTTTGTGAGGTAGTCTTTAATGAAGAGCTTGAAATGGCGAACGTTCTCATCCAGCTCCAAATCGAGATTGGTGAACATGTCCGTGGGCAGTTCGTGGCTGTCCACATAGATGAACCAGTCACCGATCTTGGGACTCATCCATGTCGCATCAAATTCGAATCCACTAACGATCGACTGTACACCAGCGTTGTTGTTTGTGATAAAGACCTTCCTTCGATCCAAGCTGGATTTCAGCTTAAACGCGGTAACCGCAATGTCGAAAGACTCGCCCCGCTTGTTTTCAAATTTGATCACAGCGAGGTCCGGTTTTCCAACCACGAACTGGGATCTGTCAAGGAGCTTGCCGTTGACATGGAAATTGACCTTCTTGTTGAATATTTCTAACGGGTATCTCTCGAATATTGACAGAGCGATATTATCAGGTAGAAACTTGTCTATGATACGCCTACGAGGAACCTCCTTTACTTCGTACGAGTTGTAAATCTTGCCGATGAGCACATGATAGTAGGTCGCTTCCTTGCTCGGCAATGTCAATTCCTCCGTATCGAATTCTACCTCGTCGATGTTCTTCGCTGGGGTAAAGGAGTCTGCACCAAGGTGAATCTTAAGGCTCGTGGTCTCTTTGCGGGTAGGGTCGTACGCCACCGACCGGATCTCAACGTGTTTGCCAATTTGCATTGCCGCAAATCGACCAACACCTTTTCCTTGTTGCTTATTTGCAGTTCCAATATTAAACAGCCGTCGATCGATATCGCGTACATGGACCCCGTGTCCATCATCCTTGATGGATATGGCTGATATAGGAACATCTGCCATGTCATCATTATAAGTAATCTCTATCCAGATGTTCCTTGCTGTAGCTTGAATGGAATTATTGATCAGCTCCGCGAAAGCGAAAAAGGTATTCAAGTACCGCGTGAACAGTTCGTTGACGACCCTGGAATTCGTTGTAAACCTTCGCTTCATGGTTGACGGAAAATCCGGAATGGCTGAGTCGGTAATATATGCACAGAGAATACCATCCAACACTAAAAATTACTCAACAGCCCGTTCTTTCAGGTCTGCCTCCGCCGCCAAGCTCATGACACCTTCCACCTCGGTATACTTCGTCCCACTCCCCATCACCTCGCTCAGCACGCTTTGAAGGAGAGTGTCTGAAGCAAGATTCGACGCATTTAACTCACGCTCCATTTCGTCGCATCGGGTCATAAGGAGGTTGACCTGCTCCACGATGCGCTGCTGCTCGCCGAGCGGAGGGAACGGGAGCATGAGCGTTCTAATATTATCCAGATTCAATCCTGGCTTTCCCGCTCCGTAGGCGCGAGACACAAGCACATTCCGACAAGCTGAGGGTGCCATCAGGCATAGTAAAAGCCACTCTGAAGTTTCCAGCATAGTTGGCTTGATGAGGGCAACGTGCTGGCTCACAAACGCCTCACCGATTTCCTCGGTGAGGCGCGCAGGCGTTGATACACCTGCACCCGTGATGACAACGAATAGGTCGCCCTTTTCCACGCGGGTTCGCTGGCCATCGTTTTTCATGGGTGGATTCACGCAGGCCAGGTCATCTGTCAGTAACTGCCCGAAGCGAATATTTTGGGCACGGATGAACTTCGGGCCAGCGTCCGAGTAATACTCAGCCCAACCTCGCGATCCGCTCGTTACCATGTTTGTCACATCGCCCAATTCCGTTGTGGTCCAATGTTCCGGCAGGTCATATCCGAACTCAGTGCGATATCTACCAGTACGTTTCTTGTTCGGTACCAGACCTTGTGTTATCAGTGCGGCCTTGCGCAAAATAATCCGTTCCAGCAATTGGGTTACCTGTTCATCTCTCTTGTTCGGCTCCACCAGCTTTCCCAACACAGCATCGTTCAGGACTGACTGCCGCAATTGCTTCAGCAATCTGCGCTGTTTGTTGTTTTCCTTGGTAAGTTCAGCATGCTTCGCTCCGGTTCCTTCAATAACCTGGACAATGCGCTTCTGTACTACCTTGTCCACAGGGTAGGTGATCTCGAAGCCCAAAAAGTCTTCCACTTTGGTGCGTTTCGAACCCACCCCGCGAGCAAGCTTGTCAAATGTGCGCCATGCATCGCCCTTCACTAACCAGAAGTGAATCCACTCGGGCAGTATTGAGGTGGAAACATCGAATGTCGGCAGATCGGAGCTGCTTTGGTAGCCATCTAGTTCAGCTGGAACAATTCCGAAAGCGCCCTTATGGAGATTCTGCTTCCCATAAATGAACTGCCCGGCTTTCCGCAAATAGTAACGCGTTGCACCTTCCTTCTCGATAGAAGGCTCGCGGCGCTGAACTCCTTTGACGTTTAACTTGACAGTGATACGCCTTTGCGGATCTGAAAATTCGGCATCGATACGACTCTCTGTGAGCAAATCACCGAGTGGGCACGTCTTCCAGTGATTCATGCGCCAACCATCAATTTATCCAGCAACGCAATGCTCCTTTCGAATGAAGCTTTGAGTTTAGCAATGAGTTCACTGCTTCTGAGTTCGCCTTCCTCTTCGCTTGAGTTGGGGTTTTTAATATCCAGATTGTAGTAACGGTCACGAATGTCCCTGATGGGTACTTTCCAGCATAACTCACTTTCGCTGCGCTTATTCCACCATTTCTCTACCGGTGCAAATTCTTCTCTAGTTATTGGTCTAGTCTTACTGTAGGCTTTTTGCCCTTCTGGCAAGCGGTGCTCATAGTACCAAACATCCTTCGTTGCCTGCCCCTTGGTGAAGAAGTAGAGGTTTGTTGCCGTGGGCGTGTATGGCGCGAACACGGACTTAGGCAATCGCACCACCGTATGCAAAGCGCAGTCGGTAAGCCACTTTTCACGAACCCGTTGCTTTACACCTTCATCGTTATGTGTGTCATCAGGTAACACGATAGCCGCACGACCACCTTCTTTCAGGAGATGGACCATGAGGATCAGGAAGAGATCTGCACTTTCCTTGGTGCGGTAGTTCAACGGGAAGTTCTTCTCATTATCGTTTGCCACCGTGCCCCCGAAGGGCGGGTTGGCAGTAATAATATCAACTCGATCCCTTGGGACGTATGCGCTCAGCGGCTTGTCCAGCGCATCGCGGTAGGCGATGTTCGGGTTCTCCACGTCGTGCAAGATCAAGTTGGTGGTGGCCAGCAAGTGGGGCAAGGGCTTCCACTCCCAACCGCGCAAATTGGCTTCGATGCTCTTGCGCTGTTCCACGTTCTTCGCCTGCATTTTCAGTTTTTCCGCATGGCAGGTAAGGAAGCCGCCCGTTCCGCAGGCCGGGTCCAGGATGATCTCGCCCAACTTCGGGTCGATCATGTCCACCATGAACTGTGTGACCGGTCGCGGCGTGTAGAACTCGCCATAGTCCCCGGCGGACTGCAGTTCGCGCAGAATCGTTTCGTAAATATCCCCGAAAAGGTGGCGCTCACCGCTGTTATGGAAGTCGATCTCGGAGATCTTGTTCAACACCTTCCGGAGCTGAATGCCGCTCTTCATGTAGTTGTTCACGCCAAGGAAAATGTCCCTGATCAAGGCGCTGCGCGGATCCGTTCCCCGCAAGGTGCGCAAGCTGGGGAAGAGTTGCTTGTCCACGAAGTCGAGCAATTCGTCCCCGGTGATCCCTTCATCATCTTCCGCCCATGCCCGCCATTGCAGGTTCTTTGGGATGGAGCCCTTGTGTCCCTTTTGGGTCACCTCCAGTTCCTCATCCTTCGCGTCCTGTATCTTCAGGAAGAGCATCCATGCCAACTGTTCGATGCGTTGGCCATCGCCACTGATGCCCCTATCGTCGCGCATGATGTTGCGCACGCTCTTCACGAAACCGGTAATGTTGCTCAAGGTCATGCGATACGGTAGAGTTCGTTCTCTAATTCGGTAATGGCTTGGTCGTAGTCGGCCGGGCTACCAAAGCGCTTCATCAGTTCCAACGGTACACCCATTTCGCTGAAGGGCGTAACGCGCAGCACTTCCGCCGTCTCCAAATTCTCCAGGCCTTCGTCGGCGTACTTGTCCAGCAACGCTTCAAGCACGGTGCGCGCCTGTGCGGCGTACTTGGTGAAGTAGTTGCGCTTCTTCACATTGTTGGCCCGCTCGCGCCGGGTGAGCGGCGGCTGGTCATAGGCCACGTGGCAGATCAGGTCGAAGAGGTCCACCTCGCGGTTCACCGCTTGTTTCAAGGCTTCCACCAAAACGCCCTGCTCCTCCAGTTCCTTGATGAGCACTTCCTTTCGCTCGGCCTTGTTCCATTGGTTCAGGAAATCATCGAGGCTGGCGAAGCGCTCTTGGATGATACCGCGCGCATGGTCCTTCAAGCTGGTGGTGATCGGCTTACCATTGCGGTCGAAGTAGAGGTCGCGGCTCACCAGCACGCTCACGTCCACTCCGTTCACCACCACCTTTTCGCGCTTGCCGGGCGGGTCGGCAACAATGCCGCCGCCGCCAGTGCCTTCACCGTAGGGCGGGTGGGGATCGATGATGACCTCCGTGCCGTCCTCCTCAATGATGGGCGTATCGTCCACTTCCTCCTCGCCCACGATATCCCCGAGGTCGTCGCCGGGGCCAACGGTCTTAACGCGAATGGGATCGCCATCGAAGGCGGGATCCGCGAACAGGTCGGTGGCGTTGCGGAAGTCGAGGATAGTGAAGTAGAGCTTGCCATAGTCCTCGTTGATCCGGGTGCCGCGCCCGATGATCTGTTTGAACTTGGTCATGCTGGTGATGTTGGCATCCAGCACGATCACCTTGCAGGTCTGCGCATCCACGCCAGTGGTCATCAACTCGCTCGTGGTAGCGATCACCGGATAAGGCTCTTCCGGGCTGATGAAGTTGTCCAGTTCACGCTTGCCTTCGTCGTTGTCTCCGGTGATCTGCATCACGTACTTCGGGTTCACCTTCACTAGGTCGGCATTGCAGTTGGCCAGTTCCTGTCGCATGCGCTCGGCATGGTCGATGTCCACGCAGAACACAATGGTCTTGGCGAAGCGGTCGTATCCCTTCAAGAACTCGGTGACCTTTTTCGCCACCATGGCCGTGCGCTCCTTGATGACCAAGTTGCGGTCATAATCCCGTGTGTTGTAAACGCGGTCCTCCACGGGGGCGCCTGTCTCGTCGGTCTTGTTCGCATCCGGCCGCCAGCCTTCGAGGTCCACGTTCAGTCCAATGCGCACTACACGGTACGGAGCGAGAAAGCCGTCGTCGATGCCTTGCTTCAAGGTGTAGGTATAGAGCGGGTCGCCGAAGTACTCGCTATTGCTCACCGTATCCGTTTCCTTGGGTGTGGCCGTAAGCCCGATATGCGTGGCCTTGTTGAAGTAGGTGAGCACCTTGCGCCATGCACTATCGTCCGCAGCGCTTCCCCGATGGCACTCATCCACCACGATCAGGTCGAAGAACTCGGGCGTGAACTGCTTGTAGATGTTATCCTTCTCTTCGTTGCCCGTGAGCCCTTGATAGAGCGCGAGATAGATCTCGTAGCTCTTGTCCACCATGCGGTGCTTCACCACCGTCATGCTATCGCGGAAATGCTTGAAGTCGCCGCGCTTGGTCTGGTCGATGAGTGAGGTACGGTCAGCGAGAAAGAGGATCCGCTTCTTCACGCCTGCCTTCCAAAGCCTGTGCACGATCTGGAATGCGGTGTAGGTCTTTCCCGTACCCGTCGCCATGGTGAGCAGGATGCGGTCCTGTCCTTTTGCAACTGCTTCAACCGTGCGGTTGATCGCGATCTGCTGGTAATAGCGCGGCGTTCGTCCGCTGCCATCGAGGTAATAGTCCTGCGCGGCAACCGCCTCTTGCGCTTCCGTGGTTATGCCTTTGTACTTCTTGTAGCGTTCCCACAACACCTCGGGGCTGGGGAACTGTTCCAAAGCCAATTCCTGTTCAATGGTGCCGTCGGTCACCGTGCGGTCATGGAACACGAAGCCATCCCCATTGCTGCTGAACACACAAGGAATGTCCAGCGTGGCCGCATAGTCCAAGGCCTGCTGCATACCAGCCCGCACAGAGTGGTTGTTGTCCTTCGCCTCAATGACGGCGATGGGAATGTTGGGCTTGTAGTAGAGGATGTAGTCAGCGCGCTTGCGCTTGCCACGGGCGGTCATCTTGCCCCGCACATAAATGCGCCCATCGGTGAAAGAGACTTCTTCCCGGAACTGGGTATCCATGTCCCATCCCGCCGCCTGTATGGCCGGGGTGATGAACTTGGTGCAGATGTCACGTTCGCTGAGGGCCTTCTTTTTCACAGGGCGTAAAATAGGAAGGTTTCCTGCTTTGGGTAGGATGGCCTCCCCGTCCCGACACAGGTATTTCCCGAGTGCCAGCCGCTCATCGGCCTCCGGCCGCCTCCAAGCTATTCTTGCCGATCCTCAACCCAGCTCAAGTCGCTCTTCCAGCGGTAGTCAGGCCCGGCCTTTCGAAGCTAACTCCTATTTGGTCCGAGAAATTGCGGGAGCGAGAGGACCCTTATGATAGGATTGTGTGGTTTCACCTATGGTTGAATCACTTCCTGAGGGATTGACGCGACTTGATATCATGAGTTCCATTGTAGTATCCCCAAGGTTTATGATGCGATACCCATAAGGATTTCGATACCACACCGCATCTCTGACGGATTCTGGAGCAGGGTCGAAGAAGAGGGTCCAACTGTTTTCTTGAAAGATGGATGCTTCGATCTGATAGTGTCCACTTTCATCATGCACCAGGTCTGATCCCCACTTGATACGAGCGTATCTGCCATCAGCAAAAAGGTCTAGGTTTTCGCCCTTATCTCCATCAGCGCTCTCATAGCGCCAATTGCCATTCACTACTGGCACTTGCATCAGGTCTGATCGTTCATGCGTACCACATCCGATCAGGAGCCAAACGAGGAATAGCCATAGTCCACGGATCATTGCTTTGAGGTTTGGATGATGTGCCGGTTGCTGCATAGGTAGGTCAAAACACGATTCGTGCGCCGCCCTATCCCACGCCCCCGCAAGTCTTCCTCGCCAACCATGCCCTGCGTTCCGCAGCGAACGGGGGGGCGACTTGTGGGGCCTGATTTTGTTCATAAATCGGTGAGTTGCATTGAAGCCTCCGGACTTCGTCCAACGAAACGAGCACAGTCCGGAATCCTTCATTGCCCCCTCGCTCGCGCAAGTCTTCCCCGCCAACCATGCTCTGCGCTCCACCGCGAACGGCGGGGGCGACTTGTGGGTCCATGTTCTGTACATCGGTGCGCGTGTTGATCTGAAGTCTCCAGACTTCACACAAAAGGTTCAAAACAGTTCCAATTTAAGCAAGGCCGGTTTTCCTGCTATGGCCGGCGCTGATGAATACATGTATTCCTCAGGGGTCTCCACGTAGCCTTCCTCCACCGGGTTGTTGTGCAGATACTGCAATTTCTGCTCGATCACCGCTGCGGAGACCAACTGGATCGGCCTGTTGTCCTGCCTCCAAAACTGGTAATGCGTGTTGTTCGGATTGTCCGCTCCAGCCTTGGCGAAGATCGGTAGCATCCAATGCCTCCGGCTCTCTTGGCTGTTCTCCTGTATGTCCTTCAGGATGCGTGATGCTGTGTACTTCTTCAGATCACGAAGAATGTCCGGTAGCGTATGCCCTTCCGCAGCCGCCGCGATCAGGTGGACATGGTTGCTCATGATCACCCAGGCATAAAGCAGTAGCCCTTTCTTTTCCTGACAATGCTGAAGGCTATCGATGAGAATATCCTTGTAGGCCCGGCGGGTAAAGACATCCACCCATTCCACCGTGGCGAAGGTGATGAAGTACGTGCCATCTGATCATGGAACTTGTAGCTTCGGCTCATGTGGCCCGAAGATAGAATGGTTGTTCTCGCTTCGTAGCTCGTTCCGTGTTGCAGTCTGAAGACTGCCGGGAGCCACGGGCTTACTATTTCCCCATTTTCTTACTCAACTTCCCAATCTCATCTTGTAGGTTTTGAATTGCCCCAACCAGATCGTCAGTACCTGTGCCTAAAAAGCCCGACATAGTGCCCTTGAGATCTCTCAAGGTGTTTGTCAGACTCGCGATTTCGCCTTTAAGCTCTTTGATCTCTGAGTTGAGAATTTCAAGTTGCTCTTCCATGGTGTGATGTTATTGAAGTGTTTTGAACGAAGTAACGATATTTCCATTTGTCAAACTTGTACCCCGCGCTCCTACAAGTGTTCCAGCCCCCGCTTGGTCTGCGACCTCTAACGGCTGGGTCACTTGTGGGCTTATCTCGTGTCTGTTCCAAGCACACTTGCTGAAGTCCCCCGGACTTCACCTGAGCTAGTTCCGTGTGGCAGGCCGACGATTGCCGGAAGCCGCAGTAACATGGGCAATCTTTGCGAACAAAGCCCCAAGGCGCCCGGCGTATGGGTTCGAGAGCGCAATTCAACTTGGGCCAGGAACTGAATCTTCTTACTTTCGCCTTGGCGCTACCACCACAAACGGTTAGACATGGTAATTGACATTAATCTATGCATCTTGGATTATGAACTGGGAGCCGATCACGAATAATACAGTCCTTGAACTCGGGGATTGGGTAATGGATGTGCAGCTCGGTAAGGAAGAGATGTATCGCTTGGTAAGCTGGATCGAGTCCAATAAAAATTTCGCTCTTGCAAAGGATGGGAAACTCGACTCGGTCTACCACATCATGAGTCGGGGCAGTATGGTGCGAGATGACTATCACAAAGCCACGGATAGGTCCTTGTGTAAAGGTATTAATGCTCCTGTGTTTGTGCAGCCTCCTGCTCCAGCAAAGCTTATTGAAGTACCAGTTGGCTACCGACCGAATTCCTATTAATTGACTCAACACCATCCCAGCGCTCGCGTGTTTCGCGAGTGCCCGCCACCCATCGGCCTCTGGCCGCCTCCAGGCTATTTCTTGCCCTGCCTTTACCTAGAGCAGCGGTAGGCAGGCGCGACCTATTCGGTGGAGTCCGTTTCCTATTCCGATGTCAATCAGAAGAGTCTTGTAGAATTGAGGGAGAGTAGGTCAAGGTCTTATCTACAGTGCTTTCGTAATTTCCTTTAGTAGTTCGGTGTACGAGACATTTAT
>Ga0154020_10009288_pt1 | contig 11327 bp, 7 predicted proteins | sample Klosneuvirus_201_FD_109709 | JGI IMG/M metagenome (GOLD analysis project Ga0154020, IMG submission 109709) | Active sludge microbial communities from wastewater, Klosterneuburg, Austria - Klosneuvirus_20160825_MG | ecosystem: Engineered > WWTP > Aerobic digester > Activated sludge | place... | reverse complement strand
GATCCTGAAGGTGCATCGCTGGGCGCTCTCCTACCAGGTTCGACGGGCGATCGTCCGCAGCTCCACGACGCCTCATCCGATCTCCCTGGCCCTGATCGCGGAGATGAACCCGGGCGATCTCAGGGACCTGGCCCGGTCGGACGACGTGCCCCCGCTCGTGTCCGCGGTGGCCCGGAGGATCCTCGGCTGAGGCACCTGCCCCAACTGCTAGCATCGGCAGCAATGGCCTTCCGGCACTCCGGCCCGTGGACCAGCTCCACGTTTCTCCTCGCTCTGGCCCTTGCCTCGAGTTCCTGTTTTCGCTCGATCTCCCCTCCACCGCAGCCGCCGGCCAAGCCCCGCGCGGCCTCCCCGGCCCTCTCGGGGTGGGCGGAGAAGACGCTCAAGACCCTGACCCTCGAGGAGAAGGTCGCGCAGATGATCGGCGTGCGCGCCTTCGGGATCTACACCAATCCCGCGTCCCCCGAGTACAAGACGCTGATCGAGGCGGTGGAGACGCTCAAGGTCGGTCACATCACCATCTTCGAATCGGATGTGTACGCGGCTCCCCGGATCCTGAACGATCTGCAGAGCCGCGCGAAGATTCCCCTGCTCGTCTCCGCGGACCTCGAGCGCGGCCTCGCCTTCAGGGTGCGGCGCGGGGTGGTGCCGATTCCCTACGCCATGGCGATCGGAGCCAGCCGTTCCGAGAAAGCCGCCTACTTCACGGGTCTCGTGACCGGCCGCGAGGCCCGGGCCATCGGCATCCACTGGGCCTTTGCGCCGGTGGCCGACGTCAACAACAACCCCGACAACCCGGTCATCAACATTCGTTCCTACGGCGAGGATCCCGATCTCGTGGGCCGCCTCACCTCGGCCTATGTCCGCGGGGCGCGCGAAGGAGCCATCCTCTCGACCGCCAAGCACTTTCCCGGCCACGGCGACACCGATTCCGATTCCCACCTGACCCTTCCCGTTATCTCCGCGGATCGCGAGCGGTTGAATCGCGTGGAGCTGGCTCCCTTTCAGACCATGTTCAGGGCCGGAGTCGACGCGGTCATGGTCGCCCACATCGCGGTGCCCTCGGTGGACCCAAGCGGCGACCCGGCGAGCCTTTCCCGCCCGCTCACCACCGGCCTGATTCGCGACCAGATGAAGTACGAGGGCCTGATCGTCACCGACGCCATGGAGATGAGCGGCCTCGACGTGGCCTGGTCGGGCGAGGCCGCGGTCCGCGCGGTGATGGCCGGCTGCGACCTGATCCTCCTGCCCAAGGATCCGAAGATCGCGATCCGCGAGATCGCCCGCGCGGTGCGGGAAGGCCGGATCGCCGAGCCGCAGATCGATGCCTCGGTGCTGCGGCTCCTCAAGACCAAGGAATCGCTCGGCCTCGACCGCGAGCGGATGGTGGACGAGTCCCAGATCGGGAAGAACGTGGGCCGTCCCGAGGACGTCGAGGAGGCCAACCGGATCACCCGGGCCTCGATCACGCTGGTGAAGAACGAGGGCGGTGTGATCCCGCTCGCGGTGGAGAAGCCCCTGCGGGTCCTCCATCTGATCATGTCGTCCGACGCGCGCAACGACAACATCTCGGGAATCCCCGAGGCCGAGCTCGCGCGCCGGTACGTGAAGACGACCAGCCGCTATGTCGGTCCCGACCTCACCCCGCAACTCGCGGAAGAGATCGTGGCCCAGGCCAGGAGCGGCGCCTTCTCGCACGTGCTGGTCTCCGCCTTCGTCCGGGTGACCTCGTCCAAGGGCACCGCGAACATGGAGGGCTCGCACGCGAATCTCCTGAGCCGGCTCTCGACCGCGGGGCCGCCCCTGATCGTCCTCGCCTTCGGATCGCCCTATCTGCTCAGGCAGGCGCCCGAAATCCCGGTGTACCTCGCCGCGTACGGCGGGGTGGACGCGGCGCAGCGCGCGGCCATCGGCGCGATCTTCGGGGAGTTCGATATCGGCGGCGAGCTTCCTGTCACACTCCCGGGTCTGTTCCCCTTCGGCCACGGTCTTAAGATCCCTCATCGCGCCATGACTCTCACCACCGCCGCCCCCGAGACGAAGGGCTTCAAGCCGGGGACCTTCGCCGACGTCGACGCCACGGTGGAGCGCTTCATCGAGCGGAAGGCGTTTCCCGGCGCGGTGGTCGCGGTGGGGCGCGAGGGCTCGCTGGTCCATCTCAAGGCCTACGGCCGGATGACCTACGACGCCTCTGCCTCACCCATGAGCGTGGACACCATGTTCGACCTCGCGAGCCTCACCAAGGTCATCGCCACCACCACCATGGCCATGATGATGGTTGACGAGGGTCGGCTCGACCTCGATCGACCGGTTCGCGACTTCTTCCAGAAGTTCGCCGGCGGCTCGAAGGGGAAGATCACGGTTCGCCACCTGCTCACCCATTCGTCGGGCATCGACTGGTGGGCGCCCCTGTACAAGGACGCGCACGCCATGCCCGAGTACCTGAACCGGATCCTCCCCATGGAGCTCAAGTACGAGCCGGGGACGAAGTCGGTGTACACCGACCTGGGCGTGATGATGCTCGGAGACATCCTCGAGCGCGTCTCCGGAGACGACCTCAACTCTTTCGTCAAGCGGCGGCTGTTCGAGCCCATGAAGATGCGCGACACCGGCTACAAGCCGACCGAGGCCATGAAGGCGCGGATCGCCCCCACCGAGTTCGACCGGGACTGGCGGAAGCGCCTGGTCTGGGGCGAGGTGCACGACGAGAACGCCGCGGGAGTGGGCGGGATCGCGCCCCATGCCGGCCTCTTTGGAACCGCTCCCGATCTGGCGCGGTTCGCGACCATGCTCCTGAACGGCGGCGTCTTCGAGAACCGCCGCTACATCGCCCCTGCGACCCTCGCCCTGTTCACCACCCGAGCGGGCGTGCCCGATTCATCCCGTGCCCTCGGCTGGGACACCCCGAGCGAGAACTCCTCCGCGGGCACGCTCATGTCGAAGCGCGCCTTCGGCCACACCGGCTTCACGGGGACGTCGATGTGGATGGACCCGGAGACCGGCGTGTTCGTGATCATCCTGACCAACCGGGTTCACCCGACCCGCGAGAACAACCAGATCCGCGAGGCCCGGCCTCAGATCGCGGACGCGGTCATGCGCGGACTGCAGTAGGGGTCAGGGCGCGGGACGGCCTCCGGGGCCGCCCCGCGTTCTCCTTGACTCAGACGAAGGGCGCGAGGTCGTAGGGGACGTACTGGGGGTCCCACATGGCCGCCTTCACCACGCGGTCGATGTCCTCGTCCTTGATCGCGCGTCCCAGACCCTGGTCGCGCGCGGTCCTGATCACCCCCGCCGCCACCCGGGCCGCGACGTGCCGCAGTTCCCTGACCCGGGGGAAGAGGCTCCCGGACGCGATGTCCTCATCGGTCACGGAATGCGCGAGGGCGAGGGCGGCCGCCGCGAACATCTCGTCCGTCACCTCCCGCGCCTGCGAGACCAGGGCCCCCAGGCCCACGCCCGGGAAGACATACGCGTTGTTGCCCTGGCCGATCACGTGGGTGCGGCCGCCGTGGACCACCGGCGCGAACGGGCTCCCGGTGGCGACGAGGGCGCGCCCGTCCGTCCACTCCAGGATGTCCTTCGGATGGGCCTCGGTCTTGCTCGTGGGGTTCGACATGGGGAAGATGACCGGTCGTTCGACCGTGGCTCCCATGGCACGGATCACGCCCTCGGTGAACGTGCCCGGCTCACCGGAAGTGCCGATGAGCACGGTCGGCTTCATGACCTTCACCACGGTTTCGAGGTCGCGCTTCGATCCCTTGGCCATGCCGTGGGCGGCGGCCATGGCCGCGGTCCACGCAAACTCCTGCTTGTGCTGATCGAGAGGCGCGTCGTCGACCACCAGGCCGTGGCTGTCGAGGACGGCGATCCGCTCCCGGGCCTGGTCCTTCGGCATGCCCGCGGTGATCAGAGCGGTGCGGATGAGACGCGCGATGCCGACTCCCGCCGCGCCCGCTCCCAGGATCACGGCCCGCTGGTCCTTGAGCGGTATTCCCGAGACCCTCACACCCGCCATCATTCCCGCCACCGCCACCGCGGCCGTCCCCTGGATGTCGTCGTTGAACGAGGGAAGGACCTTCTGGTAGCGCTCCAGGAGCTTGAAGGCCGTGACTTTCTTGAAATCCTCCCACTGCAACAGGGCCCGGGGGAACCGGCTCTTGACCGCCTGAACGAATTCCTCCACCAGCGAGTCGTACTCCGGCCCGCGCAATCTCTTCTGCCGGTAGCCGATGTACATCGGGTCGTCGAGCAGCGCCTGGTTGTCCGTGCCCACGTCCAGGCTGATGGGGAGCGTGCGCGAGGGGTGGATGCCCGCGGCCGCGGTGTAGAGCGCCAGTTTGCCGACGGGGATGCCCATGCCTCCCGCTCCCTGGTCGCCGAGGCCGAGGATGCGCTCGTTGTCGGTCACCACGATCAGGCGCACGTCATCGAAGGGCGCGTGCCCCAGCATCGCGTGGATCGACCCCCGATGCGCGGGGGTGATCCACAGGCCGCGGGCGCGCCGGAAGATGTGGCTGTACTCCTGGCAGGCGAGGCCCACCGTGGGGGTGTAGACGATGGGCAGCATTTCCTCGAGATGGTTGAGGAGCAACCGGTAGAAGAGCTGCTCATTGCGATCCTGGAGGGCCATGACCCCGATGTACTTCTCGAGCGGATCCTCCTTCCGCGCGATGTTTTCGTAGGCGCGGTGCTCCTGCTGTTCCATGGTGCTGACCCCGTCGGGAAGCAATCCGTCAAGGCCGAACGCCTTCCTCTCCTCCGCGCTGAATGCGGTTCCCTTGTTGAACATCGGCTCCTGGAGGAGGCGCGCGCCCCGGTAGGGAACCTCGATGCGGCGCCCCTTGGGCCCGTCAACGATTCGATAGTGCTTCATGGTCATGGTCTTCTAGCCTCTCGTCTTTACTGCGGTTAATTCCACGTCGTCTCTTTGCGCCACCTTCACCTGGTTCCGCCCCGCGGTCTTGCCCGCGTAGAGGGCCCGGTCCGCGCGGCGCAGCAGGTCCTCGAAGGATTCGAGCCCGTCCTCGAGGACCGCGACGCCCACGGTCACGGTGAGCCGCAGCGAAACGCCCGGCGCCGCTTCGAAGGGGACGGCTTCGATGTGCTGCCTCAGGCGCTCGGCCGCCGCACTCGCCCCCGCGGCGTCCGCGGTGGAGAAGATCATCACGAACTCCTCCCCTCCCCAGCGGCCGAGCAGGTCGTGGCTCCGCACGAAGGCCGAGAATCGCTGGCCCAGGGCGCGCAGGACCTGATCGCCCGCCTCGTGCCCGTGAGCGTCGTTGATCCGCTTGAAGTCGTCGCAATCGATCATCATCACGCCGATCATGTCCTTCGACCTCGCGGCCCGGGCCCGCTCGGCCTCCGCGAGCTTGAGGAGCGGACGGCGGTTGAGCAGGCCGGTCAGGGGATCGGTCATGGCCATCTTCTCGAGATCCCGGGTGCGCTCGGCGATGCGCTGTTCCAGGAGGGAGTTCGATTCCCTCAGCGACGCGGTGAGCCCCTCGCTCGCGCTCAGCGCGTCGGTCATGCGTCGGCCCAGGACCACCGCGTGGAAGACGACGAGGATGGTGTTCGCGGCGGGAAGGAGCTCGCGGGATTCCGGGATCAGGTGGAGGGTCATAGCCACGTCGTGGAAGCCCGTGCCGAGCACGAACACGCTGCACAGCAGCAGCGGGCTTGCGCCGTGCCGCCCCATCAGGGCCGCGCGCGCCACGAACACCACCGCCGCGGTCGCGAACAGGGCGCCCATCGCGATGTTCACATTCCGCAGCGAGGTGAAGGTCATGGTGTCGAGCGCTATAGGGCCGAACAGGGCGAGAGCCCCGTACCAGATGGCCGCGCGTGGAATCGCGCGCGGGACGTCCGCCGGAAACAGCTCTCCGATAAGAAGGCAGAAGATCAGGGGCAGGATCACGAAAGTGATGTAGTCGAGGCGGAGCTGGCCCTCGGAGCCGATGGGCACGAGGTCCGCGATATGCCACTTCGTGGTAGCGGTGCGAAGGGCCAGGAAGAGGGTGAGCAGAGAGAAGAGAACGATGTCGCGGTCGGGCCGACTGAGGCTCAGCGCGATGTAGAAGAGACCGATCACGGACAGGCACCCGATGAGGAAGAAATCGATACGGGCGTCCGTCTGGGCCTGCCGCTCCAGCGCCGCCCGGGCTCCGATCCTGACCGCATGCACCGGCCCGCCCTGGAAGTGGAAGTGATTCGAGGTTTCGAGGACCAGATCGACGACCCCTCCCGCGTCGCCGATCGGCACGATGCGGGCCGGAACATCCGCGATCTCGGTGGCCCGCGTCCGGCCGACCCGGCCCCGTTCGACAATGAGGCGGCCGTTCATCCACAGGCGCTCCGCCGAATAGGCCTCACCGAAGGCGAAGCCAAGGTCATGGTTGGTGGTCGGCAGGATCAGCCTCAGGGCGTGGGTGGCGAAGCCTTCGCCCCCGAGCGGCGCACCCTCCATGAGAACCTCGTTCCAGGGGCGAGGCACCGCGATCATGGGCGGAACCGGGGTGTCACCGGCGCGGAGAGCGTCGGGCCCCAGCAGTTCGCCCCACCGGAACACCCACTCGCCTCGGAGGGCGACGGGCCCTTGTGCCTCGAAGTCCCAGCGCGACAGATCCATGAGACCCCCCGTGGCCTCCGGACCCTCCCGCGGGCCGGCCACATCGCAGGCCGCCACGGCCATGGCCATGACCACAGAGGCCAGCGCCCGCCGACGAATGGGCATGGCGCAATTTTAGGCCCGCGCCGGCCCGGCGCTATGAGCTATTTGGCTCTCAGGAGGCCCCGCAACCTCTGCGCTTCGGGTGTGATGGAGGGGTCGAAGTCGAGCTGGAAGGCGCGCATCCGGAGCAGGAACCGTTCGTCGTCATTCTGGGGACCGCGCGTCGCGATCTCTGAGGTCAGGGCCTCGAAGTACCGGCCCCAGTCCGGGGTCCCGCCGTCGATGTCGGTGAAGCCGTACTCGCGGGCCAGGGTCCAGCTCGCGAACACCTGACCCTCCTTCCTCCGGACCTCGGGGTCGGTGGCCAGGGCCACCACCGCCCGCCCGACGAAGAACGGCGTCTCCGATTCGATGAAGTGGGGATCGACCTTGGCGCCCTCGCGCCAATTCTCCTCGGTCACTCCGAACCGGGCGAGCATCGCTTCGGAGCGCAGAAAGCCGGGGGTGAGGGCGAGAGCGGTGATGCCGGTGTCGCGCAGTTCGGCGGCGAGGGCGTAGGCGAGGCGGATGCCGCCCGCCTTGGCGAAGTCGTAGAAGAACGAGCCGCGATAGCCCAGGAAGTCGCCGTCGGTGATCTCCACCACGAGGCCGGAGCTTCGTTCCACCATCAGAGGCAGGGCATGCCGCGCGGTGAGGATGTGGCTCCAGACCGCGGCTTCGATGATGCGCCGGCCCTTGCCGAGGTCGGTCTCCCAGAAAGGCGTCCCCCACTCGGTGAGATCGTCGCCGCCCCAGACGTCGTTGACCAGGATATCGAGGCGCCCCGCGTCGGCGCGGATCGTATCGAAAAGCCGGATCACCTCGGCCTCGGCGGTGTGATCGACTCGAACCGCGATTCCCCTGCCGCCGGCCCGGGTGACGAGGTCCGCCGTTTCTTCGATGGTTTCCGGCCGGCCCGGGGTGGCCCCGCTCTCACGGGTACTGCGGCCGGTGCAATAGACCGTGGCCCCCGCCTCTCCGAGCATTTGGGCGATGCCGCGCCCGGCCCCGCGGGTGGCGCCCGCCACCACGGCGACCTGAGACGAGAGGGGTTTCATGGCGCAGTCTTCTCCTTGATGATCCGGCTCCGGTCCGGAGGCCCCAAGACTAAATCAACGAACCCGCAGGCGCCGGCGCCCCGGGTCGGTTTCATTGGTAGGTTCCCGTGGCGCCGCCCCCGCCAAAGCCGCCCCCGCCGCCTTCGAATGCGGGGCGAGGGGCGGGGCCCTGGGCCGCGGGCGTGAACGAGGCCATGGCCACGACCGATCGGATGGCCTCGGTGCGATTCGCGTGGTCGAACAGCGGATCCGCGGTGAAGCCGTGACGCTCGCCCGTGTTTCCCGAGCGCAGCCAATTGCGCACCAGCAGCCCGAGGCCGACACAGGCCGCTCCGATCAGGATGAGGGCGAAGGAGAGGGGCATGACCTGGCGGTACAGCCGGATGGTCGCGATGGACGCGCCGATGAGCAGCAGTCCCGCAAAGACCAGAAGCGGCTCCCGTCGCCGCCACCCGGCCAGCAGAAGGCCCGGGGGCAGGAGCGCGGTGGCGAGAATCGATAGCGAGCGAAGTGCGGGGGCGGCGGGCTGGCGAGGCGCCGCGTGCGCGGCGCGCATCGACTCGATCAGGCGCTCGTCGAGAGACCAGATGTGAACGGCGCCATACAGCGCAAGGATGGCCACCGCCCCCAGGATCACCGCACCCCATCGGTAGGAAGGAGCGAGCGCGCGGTTACGCGACGCGGCGATGCAGACGGGGATCAGGACGCCCGAGGCGACGATCCAGAGCAGGCGCCCCTCGCCGGCCTGGGCCAGCAGGCCGAATCCCGAGAGGCCGGCGCCCAGGAAGAGGAGCTTGTCGCCCCATCGCCATGCCGCGAGGGAGGAGACGCAGAACGCCGAGACCAGGAAACGAACGGGGAGATCGTCGAGCCGGGTTCCTCCGAAGCCGATCACTCCGGCGATGACCGCGAGGAGCGCGGCCATGAGCGCGGTCGCGCTCTCCGCGCCCGCGTCGGCTCGCTTCCAGGGACCACGCTGGAACTCGGTGAGGGCGGCGAGGACGAGCGCCCAGACCACGAACGAGCCGGCGCGGTCCAGGCGGGCGTCGAAGAGGGCGAACCACAGGCCGATGATCGCCCACGACGCGATTCCCGTGAAGATGAAGGCCAGCGCCCGGAATCCCGGACCGAAGCGGTGCCGGTCGTCGGGGTAGAGGGCGAGGATCCGGGCCAGCGCCTCTTCGCCGATGAACCCGGCGCGGCGCCAGGCGCGCGCCGCGTCGCGCGTCTCCTTCACGCGATCGGCGGCGACGATCTCCGCGTTCATTCCTCAGGTCTCCCTCGGGAAGCGTCGATGAAGGGCGGCGAGACCGAAGACCAGCACGATGGCGGAGACTCCGACCAGGAACAGGATAGCGGTGGCGTCATCGACCGCGTCCGCGAGGCCGACCATGAAGCCGAGGTACGCGGCGAGAACGCCGAAGACGAAGAGCGCGAACCGCCCGCCTCGCCATGAGAACCACGCGAGGCCCGTGCCCACGGCCACCAGCGCGAGCCGGTGCTGCGCCGCGACCGGGCCGTTGTCGATGCCCCACGCGATGGCCTGGAGTATGAGAAGCCAGCCGAGGTGCGCCGCCACGGGCTCGAAGTGGGCTTTGAAGCGCCGGTGTCTCAGTTCCCGGCCGAGGAGGGCGAAAGCGATGCCGCAGGCGAGAGCGTTGAGCCGGGCCGCGTCGGTGTCGCCAAGGAAGCCGAAGAGGGCGCGCTCCACGCTGGTCGAAGCCACGCCGCGCCACGCCGCGAACGAGGTAAGGGAAAGGGCGAACATGGTTCGCGAATCGAACCGCAGGGAGAGGGCGAGGTAGAAGAGGCTGACCAGCAGGAAGTGAAACGGCCACTGCGCGCCGAGCGATGAGAACCGGGACTCGACGAACGCGAGATCGCCGGCGGCGAGAAGGGCGCCGAGCCCCAGGACGTAGTCGAACGCGAAGTGCGGGGACGCGACCTCGGAGGGCGAGAACGCGGGCGAGCGCCGGGCCACCCAGGCCAGACAGAGCGCGGCGGCGCCGCCCACCGCGAGGGCGATGGTGAGCGGCCCGAGGTTCTCGATCTCGTTGCGGAAGAGCAGCCCCGCCCCGGTGGTGAGGGCCACCACTCCGAGATACAGAAGTCCATGGATCGCCGCGGAGAGGCTCACCAGTTCGCCGCGCGCGACCCGGCCGAAGAGGCGGGCCTGTTCCGGAGCGAGCACGCCCTCGCGCGAGAGGCGCGTCACCGCGGCGGCGACATCGGGCGAAATCATGGCAAGCACGAGGTTACCTGTGGGTTAGGCTTATCGCATGATTCGCGACCGGGGCTTGAACCGACGCGCCTTCTTGGCCGCCTCCGCGCTTCTTCCCTCGCTGGCCCGCGCGGCCGCCGGGCCGCGTGTGCTCCCCGGCCTCGACCGGGTCGTCGCGCAGAAGGGCGAGCCACTCGTGGGAAAGCGCGTGGGCCTGCTTGTGCATGCGGCCTCGCTCATCGCGGGCGGGAAGCACGCGATCGACGCGTTGGCTGAAAGCGGCGTCCGGTTGGTGAAGCTCTTCGGCGCCGAGCATGGCTTTCGCGGCCTCGCCGCGGCGGGCGAAAAGGTCGATGACGCGGTGGACGCGAAGACCGGCCTTCCCGTCATCAGCCTGTACGGCCGGAAGTCGAAGCCCACGCCCGAGGATCTCGACGGGCTCGACGTGTTCGTGGTCGACCTGCAGGACGCGGGGGTTCGCTTCTACACCTTCGCGGCGACCATGATCCACTGCCTGGACGCCTGTGCGACCGCGGGAGTGCCCATGGTCATCCTCGACCGGCCCAACCCGATCGGAGGGCGAAGAATCGAGGGCCCGCTCTCGGCGCCCGAGTCCGAGGTGCCGCGCTCGCTCGTGAATCTGACACCCGGGCCTCTGGTGCACGGCCTGACCATGGCGGAGATCGGTCGGGTGGTGAACGCGGGCCGGGAGAAGAAGGCGTCCCTTTCCGCGGTCGGTCTCTCCGGCTGGTCGCGCGACATGACCTGGGCCGACACCGGCCTGCCCTGGGTGAATCCCTCCCCGAATCTGCGATCGGCCGAGGCGTGCCTCGCCTATCCGGGGACGTGTCTCATCGAGGGCACCACCGCGACCGAGGGTCGGGGCACGGATGCGCCCTTCCTGAAGATCGGCGCGCCCTGGCTCAGGCCGGCGGAACTGGCGAAGGCGGTCGCTGTGCCCGGCTTCGCCCTCGAGCCCACGACGTTCACGCCCCGCTCATCCGCCGCCACACCGACTCCGAAGCACCTTGACGTGCTGTGCCAGGGACTGCAGGTCCGCGTGACCGATGCCCACAAGGCCGAGTCGTATCGGCTCGGGGTCACTCTCCTGATCGAGATGAAGAAGCGGCACCCGGAGTTCGCGTGGCTCCGCGACGGGAGCGGATTCGATCGTCTGGTGGGAACGCGCGCGCTGCGCATGGCCATCGATCGCGGGGATTCGGCGGATTCGATCGTGGCCGCGGACGCCCGGGCCATTGATGAGTTCCGGGAGTCGCGCGCTCCCTCGCTTCTCTACTGAACCGCCGCGGCCGGGGGAGCGATGGCCCGCTCGCGGGTCAGG
>Ga0154020_10009287_pt1 | contig 11328 bp, 8 predicted proteins | sample Klosneuvirus_201_FD_109709 | JGI IMG/M metagenome (GOLD analysis project Ga0154020, IMG submission 109709) | Active sludge microbial communities from wastewater, Klosterneuburg, Austria - Klosneuvirus_20160825_MG | ecosystem: Engineered > WWTP > Aerobic digester > Activated sludge | place... | reverse complement strand
TGCGGGATGCCATCCTCGTCCTTGTCATAGTACAACGGAATCAATTCATTCTCCAGCGTGTCGAAGAGCGACTTGGAATCGGCCACATCCTGAGCCTCGTCGGACGGATAAGTCTGCTCGGTCCCGATCCGCCAACCGTTCTTGCCGTTCCAGGCTTCAGGCCACCAGCCATCGAGCACACTGAAGTTGAGCGCGCCGTTCAGGGCCGCCTTCATCCCGCTGGTGCCGCTGGCCTCATGCGGCCGGCGCGGCGTGTTCATCCAGACGTCGACGCCGTGGACAAGATAACGGGCGACATTCATATCATAGTCTTCGATAAAGACCATCCGGCCGGCCGTGTCGGCATTCTTGATCACCCGATAGAGATCCTGAATCAGGCGCTTGCCCGGCTCGTCATTCGGGTGCGACTTGCCGGCGTACAGAATATGCACGGGCCGGGCCGGATCGGTGATCAGCCGGACCAGGCGCGGTATGTCGCGCAGAATCATCGTCGCGCGCTTGTAGGTCGGGAATCGGCGGGCAAAACCGATCATCAGCGAGCCCGGCTCAACCAGCACGCCGCTGGCGATAGTCTGGACTGGATGCTGGGTATGGGTCGCCCACTTGCGGCGGGCGCGATCGCGCATAAAGGAGACCAGCATGCGCTTGTAGTGCTTGCGAATCGTCCACAGGTCCGAGTCCGGGATATCGTAGACGGCCTTCCACATCTCATGGTCGTCGGCCCGGCTCATCCAGTTCGGGCCGAGGTGCTCATCGTAGAGCCGGCGCATGCGCCGCGAAATCCAGGTCGGGATGTGAATGCCATTCGTGATGTAGCCGATCGGCTGCGTGTTCTTGGCAAACATCCAGCTCCACATCTCGCCGGCCACTTCGCCGTGGAGCTTGCTCACCCCGTTGGCGCGCGAGGCCATGCGCAAGGCCAGCACGGTCATGCCAAACAGCCCATCGTGGTCGGCCAGCGACATGAACTGCTCGCGGGTCAGCCCGAGCTGGTCCCAGAATCCCCACAATTGCCGGTCGATTTGCCAGGGCGCGAAGGTGTCGTTCCCGGCTGGGACGGGCGTGTGGGTGGTGAATACCGTTGACGCGCGGATCGTTGTGTGCGCCTGCTCGAAGTTGAGCCCCTTATCCTGGATGTATTCGCGAGCGCGCTCCAGGGTCAGGAACGCCGGATGCCCTTCGTTCATGTGCCACACAGTCGGCTCGATCTTCATCGCTCGCAGCGCCCGGACACCGCCGACGCCAAGAAGCACTTCTTGCGGTATGCGAGTGTCAGGATCCGGGTTGTAGAGCCGCTGGGTCAGGGCCCTGTCATGGCTCTTGTTTTCTGGCAGATCGGCGTCGAGCAGATACAGCGGCACACGGCCAACCTGGGCGAGCCACACCCGCGCCCACATTTCCTTGTTCGGCAGCTCAATCCGTACCTTAAGCGGCTCGCCGGCATCATTGAGCACCGGCGTGATGGGCAAGTCGGCGAAATCAAGCTTCTCGTAGTCGGCTTCCTGCCAGCCATCCTCGGTGATGCGCTGCCGGAAATATCCCAGCAAGTACATGAAGCCCACGCCCACCAGAGGAATGCCAAGGTCGCTGGCTTCCTTCAGATGATCACCGGCCAGCACTCCCAGGCCACCCGCATACAGCGGCAGGCATTCATGCAGGCCGAACTCAAACGAGAAATAGGCGATCTGCCCCTTGTAGTCGGGATGCTGTTTTTGCATCCAGGTCTTGTCCGTCCCGTCCATCGCCATGTAGCGGCTCAGGTCATCGATGACACGGTCGTAGAGATCGAGATACTTCTTGTCCTTTGCGACGGTGTTCAGATCCTTGCGAGCCACCTGCCGAAGGAAGCGGACTGGATTGTGTTCCAGCGTCTCCCAGAGCACCGGGTCGATACGTTGAAAGAGCGTTTGCGCTTCGGCGCGCCAGGTCCACCACAGGTTGTAGGCCAGCTCGCCCAGCCGGTCGATTCGACGCGGCAAGGTGCGCATGAGGGTTTCAATAGAGGGATGAGTCAAGATAATGGGATCCTCCTGGGATCGGTAAACCGGATTAGGCGTCCTGGCCCAGAGCGGGATGCATTGTACCCGCTGCCGCCGATCGGAAGATCAGACACACGGCACTCCGCGAAACCCCCGCTTACCTGCGCGACTCTGTAGGCAATCCACACTGTCCTCGGATAGCTAAGCGTCTCCACGCTGCGCGCGGGGACACTGATCTCCGCCGTCCTTTCTTTGGATGACTTCGAGTCATTATCGGTGTATCATTCCCCTGTAAATTGGTCGAAACTCACGGAGGAAATCACATGGCAACCCTATTCGAAAAAGTATTCAACAACCTGTCCAACCGGGATGAAATTGAGGCGCTGCAGAAGATTAAGGCTGAACTCGAGCAGGCAAATGCCCGAGCCGAGAATGCCGAAGCGCAGGTCGGCAAGCTTCAGGGGGATCTGGCCGCGGCAAATGACCGCGCGGCCCAGGCCATGTCGTCGGGATTGGGCAATGAAGACCGGGCAGCGTCGGCTGAGGCGTCAAATTCCACCCTTAACGGGCTGCTCAACGACATGAAGGCCCAGGTCGCCGAAATGCAGCAGCGCAATACCCTGTTGCAGAACATCAGTGACACCAAGAGCGAGCAGATCGCGTTCCTGCAGGGCGAGCTTGAGGGCGCAAAGTACAAGGACTACACCGTCGTCGCCGGTGACAGCCTGAGCGCCATCGCTCAAAAGGTCCTGGGAAATGGCGGGCGCTGGAAGGATATTTTCAACGCCAACAAAGAGAAGATCGCCGACCCGAACATGATTCGCCCCGGGATGGTGATCAAGGTTCCGAGCCACTAAGCGGAACGGGGGATGCGGGGCGCGCTGATTGGCGCGCCCCGCATCTTTTTTCCCGCAGTCATCCCAAAAACAACAGGCGAGATCACCTTCTCCGCGGGAAACGCGGGGAGGGTGATCTCGCCGATGGTCTTTGGTCAGGCTTCTGGACGCCTAAAACGGCAGAACGATGTCGTGGCGCAAGGCCAGCAGGCGAAGACCCGCCGCCGCGGCGATAGCGGCCGCGCTCGCGCCAGCCTCGCCCAAGGCCGTAACGCGAAGCAGCAAGTAGACGATCGAACCCAGCAGCGCGCAGGTCGCATAGAGCTGCGATGTCCTGAAGATCGACGGTATTTCATTGCAGATCACGTCGCGCAGGACGCCCCCAAATGTCGCCGTGACCACGCCCATCACAATGGCGACGAGTGGGTGGGCGCCGCTCGTGAGAGCCACCGAGGTCCCCGCAGCGCTAAACAGCCCTAAACCAAGCGCGTCCAGGATGTCGACCAGCCTGCCAGGGGCGTACAACTGCCCGTTCAGCGCGTGGCGGACCGATGCAATCAACGCGATCAAGAAAACCGCGGCGATGTAAGTCGGCTGGCCGATCCACACGAGCGGGTGCCGGTCCAGAATGAGATCACGCAGCGTGCCCCCACCAAACGCGGTTAAGAAGGCGGCCGTAAAGGCGCCGACGAAGTCCATCCCTTTCTTCTTGGCCTCCACGACGCCCGAGAGCGCAAACGCGCCGATGCCAAGCGCTTCGATCAGGGAAATGAGTGGGCTGAGATCCATCGGACTAAAGGCGCGGGCTGATTCTAGCCTTCGTTGACACGGGTGAGTATCGCCCTTACACTGCAGTCATTCTTAGGTTGCTGCGGAGGAAACCACGATGTTGAACCTTGCCATGTTCGTTGAAAATCAGGCCCGCCGGCACCCCGGCAATCCGGCCGTCGTGATGGGCCCGATGCGCCTGAACTATGCCCAAGTGAACGGTATGGCCAACCAGGTCGCCAATGGCCTGCGGGCCATGGGGATCCAGCCCGGCGACAAAGTCGCACTGACCTGCCCGAATGTCCCCTATTTCCCGGTTGTCTACTACGGCATCCTGAAGGCCGGCGCCGTCGTCGTTCCCCTCAACGTGCTGAATAAGGGCCGCGAGATCGCCTACTTTCTCAAGGACTCAGACGCGAAGGCCTATTTTTGCTTCGAGGGCACACCTGAACTGCCCATGGCCCAATTTGGCAACGAGGGATTCAAGGAGGCCGGAAGCGTTCAGAAGCTCATCATCCTGACCTCCAATCCGGCTGGCCCGTCGCCGATCGAAGGCGTCGAGACCCTCGGCATGTTCATTGCCAAGCAACCCCCAACGTTTGATACGGTGATGCGCGGTGACAGCGATACGGCCGTCATCCTGTACACCTCGGGCACGACCGGCCAGGCCAAGGGGGCCGAACTCACCCACAGCAACATGATCACCAACGCGATCGTGTCGCGCGATCTGCACGGCATGCTGGGCTCCGAACGCAGCAGCCTGCTGGTCGCCCTGCCCCTGTTCCACTCGTTTGGCCAAACCTGCCAGATGAACGCTGGATTCCTGCAGGGCAACACCATCGTCCTGGTCCCGCGCTTCGATCCCAAGGCCGTGCTCGAGATCATGGTGGCCGAGAAGATCAACTACTTCAGCGGCGTGCCGACGATGTTCTGGGCCCTGCTTAACTATGCGACCCAGTCCGGCTTTGACACCTCCAAGGTGAAAGAGAACCTCAAGCTGTGCTCCGCGGGCGGCGCGGCATTGCCTGTTGAAGTTTTGAACGCCTTTGTCAAGGCCTTTGGCGTGCCGATCCTCGAAGGCTATGGCCTGAGCGAGACCGCCCCCGTCGCCACCTTCAATCAACTCGACGCGCCGACCAAACCCGGATCGATCGGCACGCCCGTGTATGGGGTCGACATCCGGCTGGTCGACGACGCCGACAAGGACGTCGCGGTCGGCGAGCTTGGCGAGATCCTGATCCGTGGTTTCAACGTGATGAAGGGCTACTACAAGCGGCCCGAGGCGACCGCGGAGGCGATGCGGAATGGCTGGTTCCATACTGGCGACATCGCGAAGAAGGACGAAGACGGCTACCTCTACATCATGGACCGCAAGAAGGACATGATCATCCGGGGCGGCTTTAACATTTATCCGCGCGAACTCGAGGAAGTGATGATCACGCACCCGGGCGTGTCGCTTGTGGCCGTCGTCGGGATGAAGGACGATGCGCTGGGCGAGGAGGTCAAGGCCTTCGTTGTGCGCAAGCCAAACGCCGCCGTGACCGAGGCTGAACTCATGGCGTGGTGCAAGGAGCGCATGGCCGCCTACAAGTACCCGCGCGCGATTGAGTTCAAAGACGCGCTGCCGATGAACGCGACCGGCAAGATTCTGAAGCGGGAACTGCGGGGATAGACAGAAGGCGCACGACCGAACCGATGAGACCTCGCGGGTCTTGAAGACCCGCGAGGTCTTGCGTTTGTCAACCCCCCGGCTGCGCCGGGGGATATCTCTTTCGGAAAACTATCGGAAGCCCAAAACCGTCGCGCGTTGCTGCGCTTCGCCGCCCTCGTCGAGGTAGTACATCACCCGGTCGAGCAGCCCTGCGTAGCGTTGCTTGAGCAGGCCCGGCATTTCGGCCCAGCTGCCCTCGGCCGCGAAGGTCGACAGCATCTCGTCGGTCACGAGGGCCGGCATCTCCGCCCACTTCCCGCGCGCGGCCAGGGCCGTCAGCGCCTCGGCCGCAGGCTTCCAGCCATGCAGCTCGAACACCGGGTGATAAGTCGGCGTGCTGGCATAGAAGCTGATCTGCTGGCGCGCCAGCGCGCGTGACTTCTCCCGCTCTTCCGGCGTGTCTCCCACGACGACAAAGACGCTTGAGGCCAAACGCAGGTCACTCCGCGCGCGCCCGCTTGCCTTCAAGCCGGCCTCAATATTCGGCAGGACAAATTCGGCGACGTATTTCGGGGTATGGAACGGGTGTACGTGGAAACCGTCGCACACCTCGCCCGCCACCCGGCACAGATGCTCGTTGACGCCCGCAATGTAGATCGGAATGTCGGGATGATCGATGGGCCCCGGGTTGAAAAACGGCGACATCAGGGTGAGTTTGAAGAACTCGCCTCGGAAGTTCAAGGGCACCCCCGTCTGCCAGGCCTTCCAGATCTCGCGGATGGCCAGCACGTACTCGCGCAGGCGCGGCGCGGGGTGGTCCCAGACCATCCCGAACCGGCGTTCGATGTGGGCCTTGACCTGGGTGCCCAGCCCGAGCACAAACCGCCCTGCGCTCATCTTCTGCAAATCCCAGGCCTGCATGGCGAGCGCCATCGGGCTGCGCGCAAAGGCGACGGCGATGGCGGTGCCCAGGGTGATCCGGGTGCTGTGCTCGGCCGCGAGGGCCAGCGGCAGGAAGGGATCATGCTGGGTTTCGCTCGTCCACAGCGCGTCATAGCCCATCGCCTCGGCCTGGGCCGCCCGCCGCACGATATCGGCGATCGCGCCGCTGTTCGAAACGCCCAATCCGGTGTCGATCAGAAGATTTGACATATCCACAACCTTTCGCTTTTTCCAGCGATATCGCTGGAAATACGTCACTCGCCCCGCAATCGCGACATCAGGGTCTGATAGAAATACGCCGGCGGCTGCGCCCGGGCGAGCAGGGCCGAGCGCGTGCTGGCGCTGACGCGCACCAGATCGTCGGATTTCAGATTGATTTCATTCTGGCCATCCACGGTCAGGATTGCCTGGTGATCAGTGCTGATCCGGGTTTCAACGACCGAGGTCGGAGCAAGCACAACCGGCTTGTCCAGGCTCAAATGCGGGGCAATCGGGACGAGGATCATGTTGCGCAGGGTGGGAGGCAGGATCGGCCCGCCGGCGGCCAGGGCGTAGGCCGTGCTGCCGGTCGGGGTCGCCACGATCAGCCCGTCGCAGGCATACGTCGTGAAGGCCACACCGTCCAGCTTCACCTGCAATCGCACAACGCGCGCGAGCGTGCCGCGCCCGATCACGATGTCATTCAGGGCCTCGCGCACAGCCAGGCTCCTGCCCCACCGCACGGTCTCGGCCCGCAACATCAGGCGCTCCTCAACCCAGTATTCGCCATGGATCATGCCAGGCAAAACCTCGCGCCAATTGTCCGGCCGCATCTCGGACAGAAATCCGAGGCGGCCCATGTTCACCGATGTGACGAGCTTGCCGTGCGGAGCGGATACCCGGGCGGCGCGCAGCAGACTGCCGTCGCCGCCGAGCACCAAAACCAGATCGACCTGCGGAACGATCGCCTCGAGCGCCGCGGTGTCCCAGGTCGTTGCGCGCTGCGAAGTCACCCCCCACCCCGCCAGGGCCTCAACTATCTGGCCGGCCACTTCGCCTGTAGCCGGCACCTTGGGGTGGTCGAGGACAGCGACCGATGTGATGGCCTTCATCACGCCGTTATGCGCCGCGCGCGGCCAGCCAGGCGGGCGTCTCGGCGATCGGCACGCTCACCTGCTCGCTGCGGGCCAGGTCGCGCGCGAGAACGATACCCTGGGCCAGTTCGGCATCGCCCAGAATCAGGGCAACCCCGCACCCGGCCCGATCGGCATCCTTCATCTGCGCCTTCAGGCTGCGAGAACCGAATGCGATCCGGGCCGGGATGCCCCGCCCGCGCAAGTCGGCCACCAGCCGAACGGCCGCTTTCTTGGCCGGCTCGCCCAGATGGGCGACAAAGACGTCCGGCTTGCGCAGCGCCCGCGGCGGGATGCCAAGCTCGCGCATCGACATGATGATGCGCTCGATACCCGTGGCGAAGCCGACACCGGCCGTGGGCGGGCCGCCGAGTGTTTCGATCAACCCGTCATAGCGCCCGCCGCCGCACAGCGCGGCTTGCGCACCGAGGCCTTCGCCCCACAACTCAAACACGGTCTTGGTGTAGTAGTCCAGCCCGCGCACCAGTCGATGATTGATTTGATACGGCACACTGAGCGCTTCGAGATATCCGGTCAACTCGGCAAAGTGACTGCGACAGTCGTCGTTGAGATAGTCCAGGAAGCGCGGCGCATCGGCCAGGTACGGCAGCGTTTCACGCTCCTTGGTGTCGAGGACGCGCAGGGGATTGCGGGCCAGCCGCTCCCGATCAAGCGGCGCGAGTTTGTCGGCAATGGGCTCGAAGTAGGCCCGCAGGGCATCCAAAAAGCGCGGCTTGCACTCCGGGTCACCAGTGCTGTTGATCTGAAAAACCAGATTCTCGAAGCCGATCTCCCGATACAGCGAATGCGCGATCAGCAGGATCTCGAGGTCAGCCAGCGCATCTGCGCTGCCGATGATCTCGGCATTGAGCTGATAGAACTGCCGGTAACGGCCCTTGGCCGGACGCTCACGGCGGAATATCGGGCCAAATGAGTACAGCTTCTGCGGCTGCGGGCGCGACGACAGGCCATTTTCAATGTAGGCCCGCATCACGCCCGCGGTGAATTCGGGCCGCAGGGTGAGGGCGTCCTCACCCTTGTCAACGAAGCTGTACATCTCCTTGCTGACGATGTCGGTGGCGTCGCCCACCCCGCGCACAAACAATTCGGTGGCCTCGAGCAAGGGCGGCTCAAGCCGCTCAAACCCAAAGCGGGTTGCCAGGTCATGACACGTTGCTTCGACATGCGACCAGTACGGCTGTTCGTCTGGCAGGAGATCCTGCATGCCGCGGATGCGTTGGTACTTCATGGTGACTTCTTGAGCAGAATGGTTCCGCTGCGCGGCGACATCTCGAGTGTTTTGACTTGTAGACCCGACAGCGTCTCGTAGGCCGCCTTGAGGTCAGCGGCGATATCGATCTTGATGGCTTTTTCGCCCGGATTGACAAGCACGACACCGCTGGCGAACTCGCGCTTGTACAGGCCGCTGGCAAGCTTGCCATAGCCCTCAACGGGGGCGCCGAGGCGCGTATTCAACAACGGGTCGTCCAGATACGTCACGTCGCCGCCCGAATCAAATTGCAGATAGGTTCGGGTTCCGTTCTTGCCGAGCAGATATGACGTGACGAGGTAGCGCAGCCATTCGGCCTGTTGTGTGCCCGAAATCGGCTCGCTGAAGCGGGTCGACAGCAACACCACTTTGTTGTCCTGCGACAGATTGGCCAGAAGGTCGACATCCTTCTTCCAATTCGACTCGGATTTGTACTCGTTTGTCCTTGAGATTGGCGCGCGCAGAAAACGCTCGACATAGGCCCCGTCGGCGATGGCAGCCAGATCCTGCGCCTCGGTCGGGCGCGCGCTGAACGCGCCGCCGTCCTCCCAGGCGTAACCGCTGACGATCACGAGCTTGTCCGGAACGCGGGCCCGAATGGCCCGCAAGAGACCTTCGACCGCATCGCGGCGTTGCTGTTCGGTGAACGCCTTGGTCGTGGTAAAAATCGGAGAGGCGTTGGTCCGAATGAGCTCGGCCCCGACCCCTTCCAGAATCACGCCGTCGAAACCGCGCGTTGCAGTCGCGACACGATCCGCAATCTGAGCTCGGACATCCGCATTGCGGATATTCAGGACCGCAGCGTCGCCTCCCGGCGCAAGCGCAACTTTGCCGTCCTTGTCATATAGCAGGTATCCCGGGTTTGTCGCGCGGGTCTCACTGATCACTCGGGCGAATCCTGAATAGACCTGTTGCGAGGCCAGCGTCACCAGACGCAGATTGGCCTTCCTCAATTCGATGGCATCCGCCCCGACCGCCAGGTCGACGGTTCCCGTGAATTCCCGCCCCACCCGATTACTCCAAACACCCACGGTTGCCGAGGTATCCACTGGAAAAGTCTTTGGCGCGGACGTTGGCGGCGGTGAGGTTGGAACAGCCACCGGCGCAAGGGTCGCGGTTGCCGTCGCGCGCGGCAGCGGCCCAGCCGTCACAAACGCGACGGGGGACGGAATGAGGCTCTGCTGGGGGGCTGGCGCAGGTAGATTCCCGCACCCAGCCAATACAACGGCCACAAGCGTCGCGATCACACGCGACGGGCGCGCGAAAACACCTGATCTCATGCTTCGCCCATGATACCCGCCGGTCACAGCCCGATCGCGTCGCGGAACTTTTCGAAGAAGCCCTTTTCCTGCTGCGGGATCACGTCGTGGCCGAGGGTCTTGGCGAGCTCCTGAAACAGTCGGCGTTGTTCAGCGGTCAGCGCAGGCGGGACGGTCACCGTGATCAACACAACCTCGTCCCCGCGCGCGGTGCGCCTGAGATGGGGGACGCCTTTGCCCTTGATCCGAAAGACGGTGCCGCTTTGAGTGCCCGGCGGAATAGCGAGCCGGTCCTTGCCATCGATCGTGGGGACCTCGATTTCGTCACCCAGCGCCGCTTGCGCGATGTTGATCGGCAGCTCGACGATGATGTCGTTTTCCTTGCGCCGGAAGTAGGCGTGCGGGGCGACGTTGACGACCACATACAGATTGCCGGCCGGGCCGCCATTCCCGCCTGGTTCGCCTTCACCGTTCAAGCGAATCTGGGTGCCGTTGTCGACCCCGGCCGGGATGTTGACCGCTATCTTGCGAGTGCGCCGCACTTGCCGCCGTCCGCCGCATTCCTTGCACGGCACCGAAATAACCTCGCCATTCCCGCCGCAGGTCGGGCAGGTTGTGACGTTGACAAACGAGCCCAGAATGCTCTGCTGCATCCGGCGCACTTCACCCGTGCCGTTGCAGGTTTTGCAGCGCTGAGGGGAGGTTCCGGGTTCTGAGCCATTGCCCGTGCAACGCTGGCAGGTCTCGTTGCGCACGACCTCGATTTCCTTTTGCGCGCCAAACACCGCCTCGGCGAATTCCAGGCGAATGTCATAGCGCAGATCGGCTCCTCGCCGCGGGCTGCGCCGCTGCTGCGCGCCGGCGGTCCGGGCGAAGCCGCCAAAGAACTCGCTGAAGATGTCGTTGATGTCGCCGAAGCCCTCAAAGCCAGCCCCTGGGCCGCCGGGGCCAGAGCCCATCGAAGAGTGCCCATACCGGTCATAGGCCGCCCGCTTCTGGTCGTCGCTCAGGACCTCATAGGCTTCGTTGATCTCCTTGAAGCGCGACTCAGCATCAGAGGCCTTGTTGACATCTGGATGGTATTGGCGCGCCAGCTTGCGGAACGCCTTCTTCACTTCATCGGCGCCCACATCTTTGGCGACGCCCAGGACCTCGTAATAGTCGCGCTTGGTTGACATGCCATCCATCCCGGCGCGTGCCCTTCCATGGGGAAGGGCACGCGCCAGGCAATTTGCTTACTTCTGCTCGCGAAACTCGCCCTCGACGACGTCGTCGCCATCGTTGGGCTTCTCGCCGGCGGCCGCTGCGCCGTCACCGGGAGCAGCCTCGGGCTGCTGATACATCGCCGCGCCGATGTTGCCGAACAGCGTCTTCAGCGCCTCGGTCTCGCGCCGCATTGCCTCGGCGTCGGTGCCGATGATGGCCGCCCGAACATCCTTGATCTTGCTTTCGAGCTCGGTCTTCTTGTCGGCCGGGACCTTGTCGCCGCTCTCGCGCAGGAACTTCTCGGC
>Ga0154020_10009286_pt1 | contig 11330 bp, 10 predicted proteins | sample Klosneuvirus_201_FD_109709 | JGI IMG/M metagenome (GOLD analysis project Ga0154020, IMG submission 109709) | Active sludge microbial communities from wastewater, Klosterneuburg, Austria - Klosneuvirus_20160825_MG | ecosystem: Engineered > WWTP > Aerobic digester > Activated sludge | place... | reverse complement strand
TGTCGTTTCCTATGCCGTGAAGAAGCTGGCCAACCTCGGTCTCGTCAGCGGCGAACGGCGCGGCAAGGAAGTCTTCTGGTCGAGCACCACCGAGGGCGAGGCGCTTTGCGAGCGCTATCGCCAAGTGCGCGAAGCCTGCCTGATGCCGGGATTTTCCGGCGCCGAAGAAGAAAATCTGCGCATCGGCGATCTGGCGCGCCTGCTGCGTACCTTGTCCGGTCGCTACGACCAGGGCGCGCGCGCGGCGTCGTCGATCTGATGTCCGCCATGAACCCCATCCATCCCGTGCTCTCGTATCTCGATCCGGCCCGACCCGAGCCCTGGTCGAGCTTCCTCGAACAGATCGATCGCGTTGCGCCCCACCTGGGTGGCCTCTCGCACTGGATCGAAACCCTCAAGCGGCCGAAGCGGATATTGGTGGTCGATGTCCCCATCGTCCGCGATGACGGGTCGGTGGCCCATTTCGAAGGCTACCGGGTGCAGCACAACCTCTCGCGCGGGCCAGGCAAAGGCGGGGTGCGCTTTCATCCCGACGTGTCCTTGAGCGAGGTGATGGCCCTGGCGGGCTGGATGACGATCAAGAACGCCGCGCTGGGCCTGCCGTTCGGCGGCGCCAAGGGCGGCGTGCGCGTTGCCCCGCGCAGCCTTTCGCGGGCCGAACTGGAGCGCGTGACACGCCGGTACACTTCCGAAATCGGCATCGTCATCGGCCCGGACAAGGACATTCCGGCGCCGGATGTCGGTAGTGACCAGCAGGTCATGGCCTGGATGATGGACACCTACTCGGTCAACGTCGGCCATACCGCCAGCGGCGTGGTTACCGGCAAGCCCGTGGCGCTGGGCGGTTCGCTCGGCCGGCAGGAAGCCACCGGGCGCGGTGTGTACATCGCCGCGCGCGAGGCCGGTGATCGCGCCGGCGTGCCGATCCAAGGCGCGCGTGTCGCGGTGCAGGGTTTCGGCAATGTCGGCAGCGTCGCGGCGCGAATTTTTTCCGAGCACGGCGCGGTGATCGTTGCCGTGCAGGATGCCGAGGCCACACTGTTCAATCCCGCGGGGATTGACGTCGCGGCGGCCATGGCGCACACGGCGTCGCAGGGCAGCCTTGCCGGCTTTGCCGGTGCCGAGCCGATAGCCGACGACGAGTTCTGGCATGTCGAGTGCGACTATCTTGTTCCCGCCGCGCTCGAAGGCCAACTGACGGCGCGGCGCGCCGAGGGGCTGCGGGCACGCATCGTGGTCGAGGGCGCCAACGGCCCAACCCTGCCGGAGGCCGACGACATCCTGCGCCGGCGCGGCATCCTGGTGGTGCCCGATGTGCTGGCCAATGCCGGAGGTGTCACCGTTTCCTACTTCGAGTGGGTGCAGGACTTTTCCAGCTTTTTCTGGAGCGAGGATGAAATCAATGCCCGCCTGGAGAGCGTCATGGTCAAGGCCTTCGCCGCGATCTGGACACTTGCCGAGGAACGCAGCCTGTCCTTGCGCACCGCCGCCTTCATCATCGCCTGCCAGCGCGTGCTGGCGGCACGCGAGCAACGCGGGCTGTATCCTTAAGCCGAGTTTTCGGCGTGGCGGATGTTGGATGCGGAAGCCGCTTGCAGCGACTGATAGACGACCCGATTGCGGCCGCCTAGCTTGGCTTGGTACATGTTGCGATCGGCGTGGGCCAGCAGCAGGTCCAGCGTGCTGCCGTCCTCCGGATAGCCCGACACGCCGATGCTGACGCTTGTCTTGACCAGTTGGCCCCCTATTGCCAGGGCATTCTCGGCCACCGCGGCGCGGATTTTCTCGGCGGCATCGACGGCGCCGGCCGCCGGGGTTTCCGGCAGCAGCACGATGAACTCGTCGCCGCCATGGCGCACCAGGATGTCCGTGTGGCGCAGGTGGCCCTGGACGCACTTCACCAGCCCCACCAGAAGCGCATCTCCGGCCTTGTGGCCGATGGCGTCATTGACCTGCTTGAGGTTGTCGCAATCCAGTACCAGCATGCTGAGCGGGCGCTTGTAGCGCGCGGCCTGGCCGAACAGGCGGTCGGCGATGATGGCGAAGCCGCGCCGGTTATAGGCCTTGGTCAGTTCGTCCGTTTCGGCCAGGAGCTTGACCTGGTTGAGGCCGTAGCGGATGTCGGAAGCGAACATCGTCGTGATGTAGGCCACCAGCACAAAAGGGGCGAACTGGGCAAACAGGCCGGCCGCGTATGTGAGCGTCAGGATGTCGCGGGTATCGCCTTCGCCGAGCATGACGATGCACGCACCGATCAGCGCCAGCTCCAGCAGGGTGGTGAGCTTGCCGAGCGCCAGCGCGCTGGTGATGATCACCAGCAGGTAGCTGTTGAGCAAGGGGCTTTCCAGACGTCCCGTGTAAAGCAGCGTCCAGGTGATGAAGGCGGTCATGATCCAGGTTTCGACCGCCAGCTTCCAGCGCGTTTCGTGCTTGAAAAAGTTGGCGTAGCGGAAGCCCATGATGCAGGCGGCGTAGATGACCATCGCCAGCACCGTGGTCGGCTGGTCCTCGTCGGCGATGCCGCCGAAGGCGTGGTAGAGCAGCACCACGATCATCAGTAGCCACTCGATCTCGCCGACCGAGCGCGCGATGCCGCGCAGCTCCTCCTGCTCGATGCTGGTGGTTTCCTTCCCCCTGTCGATGCTGGTCATTTCCCGATGCCGGCCATTTGTTCTTGTCGCGGCTTCGGCGCCGCCGTGGGCGCAATATTACGCCGAGTCAATCCTGCAGTGGCAATTCCTCCTGCGCGGCCGCCGCGTCCGCCACGCGTTCATCATGGGTGGCAAGCTTGCTGGTGCGCACGCCGAGCAGGCGCAACCGGCTCTCCAGCGGCACGCGGCGCAGGCATTCCGTTGCCGCGCGCCGGATCGTCGCGGCGTCGGCCGTCGCATTGGGCAGGCTGAGGTCGCGCGTCACGGTGCGAAAGTCCTCGAAACGCAGCTTGATGCCGATGGTGCGTGCCCGGTAGCCCTTGCGCCGGAGGTCTTCGGCGACCTGTGCGCAAAGCTCGGTGAATATCGTCGACAGGGCATCGCGGTCAAGGCGGGGATGGAGATCGCGCTCGAAAGTGGTTTCGCGGCTGATCGAGCGCGGCTCCGAATGCGTGACGACCGGCCGCTCGTCGATTCCGCGCGCGGCGGCGTGAAGCCAGGCAGCATAGCCAGGGCCAAAATGCTCCTGCAGCCGCGCGGGATCGGCCGCCGCCAGTTCGGCGATCGTGGCAATGCCCAGGCCGGCCAGCTTTTCGGCGGCACGCGGGCCGATGCCATTGATCTTGCGCGCGGGCAGCGGCCAGATGCGGGTCTTGATGTCCTCAGCTTCGAGCAGGGTCAGTCCATCCGGCTTTTCGAGGTCGGAGGCGATTTTCGAGAGCTGCTTGTTGGGGCTGATGCCGATTGAGCAACCGAGCCCCGTGGCGTCGCGCACCGCCTGCTTGATGCGGCGGGCGAGCGTCGCGCTGTCCTCGGCCAGCTTGCTTAGGTCGATGTAGATTTCGTCGATGCCGCGATCCTCGATTTCCGGAGCGATGGCGGCGACGGCCGACTTGAACAGGCGCGAAAAGTGTCGATAGGCGGCAAAGTCGACCGGCAACAGCACGGCTTCTGGCGCCAGTCGTGCCGCCTTCATCATTCCCATGCCGGAAAATACGCCCAGTGCGCGGGCCTCATAGGTCGAGGTGGTGATCACACCGCGGCCGACGTAGTCGCGAAGGTGCGCAAAGCGCCGGCTGCCGTCGGTCTGGAGTTCGGGAGAGTTGTCGCGACTGCCGCCGATCACCACTGGCAGGCCTTTCAACTCGGGATAGCGCAGCAGTTCGACCGATGCATAGAACGCATCCATGTCGAGATGCGCGATACGCCGTTGGAGTATGCCCATGGGCCGGTGACGATGCCGGAAACCGCGGACAGATTACGGTCGCTAGGCGACCTTGTTGACCGCCGGTGTCGAGCGGATCTGCAGCACGGTGCGCAGGGGGGAAACTTCGCCGGGGGGAACCCCGGTGCTGACACTGGTCTGGAAGCGATATACCGCCGCGCCCATGTTCATCGACGCGGCGATCTCGGCATAGCGCGGCTCGCGGGTGACGGCGGCGATGCCGGCGGCAGGGAGAGTGCCTGAGGCCGGCGCCTCTGCCATCGGCAAATCCAGAGCGCGTTCCGCCGCGCGCGCGTTGTTTGCTTCCTGCCTGCCCGTCACGGCCTGTGTCCGGCTCGGCGCGGAAGCTGGATCCGCGGCAAGCGCGGTGAATTCCGCTTCGGTCTCGCCCGTCGCCAGCGCGGCGCGTTGCGGCGTTTGTGGGGCGATCCGAGCCAGCGCGTCGAGCGGCAGGCTGGTGGCCTGCGCCAACTGGTCGGCAAGCAGCGTCGGTTCCGCATCTATCGCCAGCACGTCGGTTGCCGCCGTCAGCAGCGAAACCCCGGAAAGCAGCAGATCGCTGGCGCCGGCCTGGGCTGCGGAGCGGCGACGCGGTCGACCGGCATCGAGTTCGGCGGTCGCCTGTTCCAGGTTGGACGTCAAGGCCCGGTTCAAGCCTAGGGTGTTTGAGTCACTCGACGAGTTTGACAGCAGATTGGCATTGACGCGACTGCCGGTGGCGGCAACGCCGGCGTCGATCGCGGTCGCGGCCAGGCCGAGGTTGGATTGTTGCAAGGCCTCCAGCGCCTTGAGCGACGTATCGGCCGACCCGGAGCGAAGTACGCCGGTGGCATTGACCACGGCGGTGGCGGACCGGGCCCGGTCCAGCCCCGAGGACGCTGAACTCACTGCTCGAGCCAGCAATTCCTGCAAGACCAGGTCGCTGCCTTCGCTGCCGCCGGTTTGCTCGGCCAGCACCGAGTCAAGCGCCCGTTTCGAGTCGGCGGACAGGCCGCCGAGAGAACCGATGGCGTCCGGAGCGCCCAGAAAGCCGGTATCCGAGTTGAGGCCCAGCACGGTTTCCAGATCGCCTTGCACGCCGGCGGTGCCGGTATCGATGTTCGTGCCGGCCGGCAGGGCATCGGTGCTGTCCAGTCCGGCCAGCGCACGCACGAGTCCGGCAGGGTTGTAGATCAGGGGCGCCGGGGGTGTGGCGCCAATCGTCACGGCTACGCCGGGAACCGCCAGTTGCGGAATACGGCTGACCAGCGACCCGGTCTCGCGCACCGATATGGCACGAGTCGACGGCGGTGGAAATGGAGCGACAATGGCTTGGGTAGACGTGATGGCCATGCGGGAATGGTAGACCAGCCCCGTCGGGTCGCCAAGTCCCTGACTTTCCACGCTGTTGCCGGAGGAGTCTCGCCAGCCGACGGTTGGGCTGCTAGGATGGAGCGAAGGAGCAACGCTTACCCCCGCGAGCCAGCCATGATCGACGACATTCTGCCTTCCCTGACACCCAGGATTGCCGCCCTGCGCCGCGACATCCATGCCCACCCGGAGTTGGCGTTCGCCGAAGAGCGGACCTCGTCCAAGGTGGCCGACTATCTTGAAGGCCTTGGCCTGGAGGTACATCGCGGCCTGGCCCGTACCGGCATCGTGGCCCGGATTTCGGCTGGTAGCAGTCCCCGCGCCATCGGCTTGCGCGCCGACATGGACGCGCTGCCTCTGGCCGAACTCAACAGCTTTCCCCATCGTTCGACGCACCATGGCCGGATGCATGCCTGCGGCCATGACGGCCATACGGCGATGCTGGTCGGGGCCGCCGAGGCGCTGCACCGGCTGCGCGATTTCGACGGCACCGTGTATTTCATCTTCCAGCCGGCCGAGGAGCACGAGGGCGGCGGCCGCGTCATGGTCGAGGAGGGGCTATTCGAGCGCTTCCCCATGGACATGGTGTTCGGCCTGCACAACTGGCCGGGCATGGCGGCAGGCAGCTTCGGCGTCACCGAGGGTCCGGTGATGGCCGGCGCTGACCGTTTCGATATCCAGATTACCGGCCGCGGCGGCCACGCCGCCATGCCGCACCAGGCGGTGGATGTGGTGCTGGCCGGCAGTGCGCTGGTGCAGGCGCTGCAATCACTGGTGTCGCGCAACACCGATCCGCAGGACGCCGCCGTGGTCAGCGTGACGCGATTCCAGGCCGGCCACGCCGACAACGTGCTGCCTGAACAGGCGGTGCTTGGTGGCACGGTGCGCAGTTTCAAAGGCGACCTGCAGGATGCCCTGGAGGACGGCCTGCGCCGGGTCTGCTCGGGCATCGAGGCCACCTACCGGGTCGCCATCGATCTGCGTTTCGAGCGCGGCTATCCGCCGACGGTGAACGCCCCCGGGCCCAGCGCGATCGCGCGCGAGGTGGCGCGGCATGTCGCGGGAGAAAGCAAGGTGTTTACCCAGTTGCCGCCAAGCATGGGGGCCGAGGACTTCGCCTATCTGGCCAAGGTGGTACCGGCCTGTTATGTCTGGCTGGGCAACGGCCCCGGCGAGGGTGGCTGCATGCTGCACAGCCCGCACTATGACTTCAACGACGACGTGATCGCCACCGGCATCCGCTATTGGGTACGGCTGGCGGAGCGGGTGCTGGCACCGTAAACGGCAACGGGCAGCCGAGGCTGCCCGTTGCCGTGCCGAATTTGGCCGTGATTACTTGACGCGGTTCTTGTACTCCCCGGTGCGCGTGTCAATTTCGATTTTGTCGCCGATCTCGACGAACAGCGGCACAGGCAGTTCCATGCCGGTGCTGAGCGTGGCTGGCTTCATGACCTTGCCCGAAGTGTCGCCCTTGACGGCCGGTTCCGTATAGGTGACTTCACGCACCACGCTGTTGGGCATTTCGACCGAAATCGCCTTGCCGTCGTAGAACACGACTTCCACCGCCATGCCGTCCTCGATGTAGGGGATGGCATCGGCCATGTTGTCCGCTTCGACTTCGTACTGGTTGTACTCGGTGTCCATGAAGACGTACATCGGGTCGGCGAAGTAGGAGTAGGTGCATTCCTTGCGCTCGGGCACGACCTGTTCGAACTTGTCGTCGGCCTTGTACACCGCCTCTGAAGCGGCGCCAGTGAGCAGGTTCTTGAACTTGAACTTGACGACCGCGGCATTGCGGCCGCCCTTGCTGTATTCGGCCTTCTGCACGACTAGCGGGTCGGTGCCGACCATCACGACATTGCCGGCGCGGAGTTCCTGGGCGATTTTCATGGCGAGCTTTCTGCTGCGGAAATTTAGAACCCGCTATTTTAGCCGCTCACGACAGAAATGCACAAGGGCGGCGGCCAGATCCGGGTGCGTGCGAAGGTGTTGCGCCCAGCGGCGGGCCGGCGCTTTCAGGGTAGGTAGCAGCGCCGCGAACGCCGGCCAGTCCAGCGCCCCCCGGCCGTTCCAGGCGTGCCAGAAGGGACGCAGCAGGGCACCCGCCGGATGGTGGTCGAGGAAGGCGTCAAGCTTGGTGAAATGGGCATCCTCGGCTTGCGGATAGATCTGCCAGACAAAGGGTTTGCCAGCCCACTGCGCACGGACGAAGGAATCTTCGCCGCGCACGAAATTGAGGTCGCCGGCCCAAAGGATTTCGTCGTAGCGGACCTGGGGCAGGAAGGGCAGGGCATGCACGCTCAGCGATCCCTGGCGGCGTGCCGTGGCTTCGGTGCCGGCCAGAAGCAGTCGGATCGGCCGAGGAGAGTGCTCGAGCGCGGGAAGAAGTTCCGGCAGGCGGTTGCGCGGATAGGCGAAAACCGAAATCAGGAGTTCGTCCGGGTCCCTGGGCGGCAATGCAAACTCCGCGCGAAATGCCTCTTCGTTGAACGCGGCACGGCGCAGGTCGTAGTCGCCTTCGCGCGGCAGTCCGCCGGTGCGGCTGCTGAAGCCCGGAAAGAAAAAGTATTTGCCCAGGGGCAGGCGTGGATGCGGCGAGGGCAGGCCATGGCAGCCATCAACCCAGCTCTCGGCGGAGAGGTACTCGAGGTTGATCCAGGCAGGGGCCGCAGATCGCCTTGCCATGGCATCAACGTAGTCCGCGGGAATGTTGCAGGCGAAGGCTTCGATCACGACGTCGGCGGGCTCTGCGTCGCGCCAGGGTTCGATCCAGTGCCGGATTTCGACCGGGCCGGCGGCATGGTCCGGCGCGAGCTTGGCCAGTGGTGAAGGGTCGTCGATCCAGAGCCTGACCTTCCAGCCGTGTTCGGCCGCGAGTTGCCTGGCCAGGCGCCAGCAGACGCCGGCGTCGCCGTAGTTGTCGATCACGGCGCAGAAAATGTCGCAGCGGAGTTGGTCGGTGTTCATGTAGCCGGTATCCTAGCCGAATGGATTCCCTTCTCGACTGCACTGACTGTCCGCGCCTCGCCGGCTTCCTCGCCGAAGTACGCGTAGCCCACCCCGACTACCATGCCCGGCCGGTGCTGCCCTTCGGCGATCCACGGGCGCGGCTGCTGGTGGTCGGCCTCGCGCCCGGCATGCATGGCGCCAATCGCAGCGGGCGGCCTTTCACCGGCGATTATGCCGGTATCCTGCTGTATGAAACCCTGCACGCCTTCGGCTTTGCGTCGCGGCCACAATCGGTCGCCGCCGGTGACGGGCTGGAGCTGATCGACTGCCGCATCAGCAATGCCGTCAAATGCCTGCCGCCGCAGAACAAGCCGGAACCGTCCGAAATCAGGACCTGCAATCCCCATCTGTCCGCCGAACTGTCGCGGGCGGCTGAGCTGCGGGTGATCCTTGCCCTGGGACTGGTGGCGCACAAGGCGGTGCTGATGGCGGCGGGCCTGAAGCAATCGGCTTGTACATTTGCCCACGGCGCGCGCCATGAACTGCCCGGTGGCAGGGTGCTGATCGACAGCTACCACTGCAGCCGCTACAACACGCAAACTCGGCGTCTCACCAGCGCCGACTTTCAAGATGTGTTCCGCCAGATCCGTACCGAGCTCGACGCCTGACGCCGCCGCGCAGAGCGCCGGCTTCGATGCCAGGGAGTTCCTCGCCTCGCTGACCGAGGCGCCCGGCGTGTATCGCATGCTGGCGGCCGATCGTGCCGTGCTCTATGTGGGCAAGGCGAAGAACCTGAAGAAGCGGGTTTCGTCCTACTTCCAGAAGACTGGGCATAGTCCGCGCATCGCCCTGATGCTGCAGCAGGTGGCGGCCATGGAGGTGACGGCGACGCGCTCGGAGGCCGAGGCGCTGATCCTCGAAAACACGCTGATCAAGAAGCTGGCGCCGAAATACAACATCCTCTTCCGCGATGACAAGTCCTACCCCTACATCGGCCTTTCGGGAGGCGAGTTTCCGCGCCTGTTCTACCATCGCGGCCCCTTCGAGAAGAAGTCACACTATTTCGGCCCCTTTCCCAACGGGCTGGCGGTGCGCGAGAGCATCCAACTGATCCAGAAGACCTTCCTGCTGAGGACCTGCGAGGAAGCCGTGTTCGCCCATCGTTCGCGGCCCTGCCTGATGCACCAGATCAAGCGCTGCAAGGCCCCCTGCGTCGGGCTGGTCTCCGCCGCCGACTATGCGGCCGATGTGCGTCTGGCGGAAATGTTCCTGCGCGGGCGTCACGCCGAGGTGATCGACCGCCTGACGCGTGGGATGGAGAAGGCGGCGGTCGAGTTGAACTTCGAGGAAGCGGCAGGCTTGCGCGACCAGATTCGCGCCCTGCAGGCCGTGCTCCATCGCCAGTACGTGAGTTCGACGCGCGACGCCGACGTGGACGTCGTTGCCGTGGCGTCCGAGCGCGGCGGCTTTTGCGTGAATCTGGCAATGGTGCGCGGTGGCCTGCACCTTGGAGACCGCGCCTATTTTCCGCAGGCCGCCGGCGAGGTGGAGGCGGGCGAGGTGCTTGCCGCATTCCTGGCCCAGCACTATGCCGAGAACTCCGCACCGACGCGGCTTATCCTCGGCATCTGGCCGCTGGAAGACCTCCCCGAGGGCCTCAACGCGGGAACGGCGAGGAACGAGATGGAACGCGCCTGGATGGAGATGGCCCTGAACAACACCCGCCTGGCCCTGCAGGCGCGCTGGCAGGCCAGGGCGCGCAGCAGCGGACGCCTGGCCGCGCTGCAGGAGGCACTCGACGTGCCGGAGCCGCCGCGCCGCATCGAATGCTTCGACATCAGCCATACCATGGGCGAGGGCACCGTCGCCTCCTGCGTGGTCTGCGTCGACGGCGCGATGAAGAAGGGTGAGTATCGCCGCTTCAACATCACCGACATCCGGCCCGGGGACGACTATGCGGCGATGCGCCAGGCGCTGACGCGCCGCTACGAGAAGGTGGCGACGGGCGATGTTGAGGCACCGGACCTGATCCTGATCGACGGCGGCAAGGGGCAGCACGGGGTTGCCCGCGAGGTGTTTGCCGAGCTCGGCCTGGACCATCTGGCCAGCATCGGGGTGGCCAAGGGCGAGGAGCGCAAGCCCGGCCTGGAAACCCTCTTCGTCCATGGGCGCGGGCAGCCGCTACAATTGGCCATGGACCATCCTGGCTTTCACCTGATTCAGGAAATACGCGACGAGGCGCACCGTTTCGCCATCGTCGGCCATCGCGCCCGACGCGCCAAGGCGCGAGGGCGCTCGACGCTGGAAGATGTCGCCGGCATCGGACCGGCGCGGCGCCGCAAATTGCTGGCGCAATTTGGCGGCCTCGATGGCGTCAAGGCGGCGACCATCGAGGACCTCTGCCGCGTCGAGGGCATTTCGCGCCGGCTGGCTGAAGAAATCCACCGCGCCTTCCGCTGAGATGCCGCTGAACATTCCCAATCTGCTGACCTGGGCCCGCATTCTGCTGATTCCGCTGGTGGTCGGCGTGTATTACCTGCCGCTGCCAGGGGCCGAGCAGAATTTCATCGCCACGGCGGCGTTTCTGGTGGCGGCGGTGACCGACTGGATCGACGGCTGGCTGGCGCGCAAGCTGAATCAGATGTCGGCCTTCGGCGCCTTCCTCGATCCGGTGGCCGACAAGCTGATGGTCGCCGCGGCGCTGGTGATGCTGGTCAAGCTCGACCGCGCCGACGCGGTCCTGGCCTTCATCATCATCGGCCGCGAGATCGCGATTTCCGCGCTGCGCGAATGGATGGCCAACATCGGCGCCGCCAAGAGCGTGGCCGTCTCGCTCATCGGCAAGCTGAAGACCATTGCGCAGATGACAGCAATCCCGATGCTGCTCTGGCATGCGCCGATCGGGCCGCTGGACATCGTGCTGCTGGGCACCCTCGCGCTCTGGATTGCGGCGCTACTGACGCTCTGGTCGATGGTCTATTACCTGCGCAAGGCGTGGCCGGAGATCTCGGCGCGCAGTCGTTGACAGCGTGATTGCTCCCGCTATAATGCGCGGCTGTTTTGCGGCAGTAGCTCAGTTGGTAGAGCGCAACCTTGCCAAGGTTGAGGTCGAGAGTTCGAGACTCTTCTGCCGCTCCAGAATTCCGGGGGAAAGC